>Ga0209979_1000627_pt1 | contig 45531 bp, 44 predicted proteins | sample AnhtaG_FD_183114 | JGI IMG/M metagenome (GOLD analysis project Ga0209979, IMG submission 183114) | Deep subsurface microbial communities from Anholt, Denmark to uncover new lineages of life (NeLLi) - Anholt_01485 metaG (SPAdes) (version 2) | ecosystem: Environmental > Aquatic > Marine > Oceanic...
AGAAGAGAGCCTCGTACCGCGTGACGCGGGCGGTGTGCTGAACCCACTCGTCTGTTCCGGTAACACCTAATGTACAGCCGCAGGCACTAGAGAGGTGCAAAATGAGAGTTGCGATGATCGCGCCGCCGTGGTTCAAGATACCGCCTGAGGGATATGGTGGCATCGAGGTCGTCATTCATCTACTGGTGGAGGGCCTTATTGACAATGGTCATCAGGTCACCCTCTGTGCGGTGGGTAGCTCATCAACGAGGGCGTCCTTGCATACGATCTTCGATGATGAGATGAAGTCCTACTTGGATGCTCCGCCATCCAGTTTTCTGAACATCGCCCTTACGCACGCATTGGCGTGCTACGAGGAGATACCGCATGACGACATCGATATCATCCACGACCACACCTGGAAGGAAGGTCTTCTTGCGGCTGAATTCATAGACAAGCCTGTCGTGCACACGGTGCACGGCCCCCCTTCGACGAGGAAAATGAGCGGTTCTATAGCCTCTTCAGGGGCTACGAGAAGATGCACTTCGTCACCATAAGCGACTTCCAGCAACGCAGCCTTCCAGGTCTGAACTACGTGGGCACGGTGTACAACGGCGTGCTTCTGGACAAGTACCCCTATTCCGAGGAGAAAGAGGATTTCTTCTTCTACATCGGTCGGTTCAACGAAGAAAAGGCGCCTCACCTGGCCTGTCAGGTGGCACAGGAGCTGGGAGTAAAACTGGTATTGGCTGGCAAAGTACATGAGGAAGCGGAGCGTAGCTACTTCGACCGGTACATAATCCCCTATCTGAGCAGCGATATTCAATTCGTAGGCGAACTTGGGCACTGGAGCGAGGAGAAGATGCGGCTTTTCTCCCAGGCTAAGGGATATCTCTATCCCATATAGTGGGAAGAGCCTTTCGGGATTACGATGGCCGAAGCTATGGCCTGTGGCACTCCGGTGGTAACCTTCAAGCGAGGGGCGGCGCCAGAGATTGTGGCCCACGGAGCAACAGGCTTTGTGGTGGAGACAATGGGCGAGTTCGTGGAGGCTGTGAAGCACGTTGGCGAAATCGACCCCCAGAGATGCCGTGACCGTGTGGAGAAGATGTTCACAGCAGAGACCATGGTCGAGGGTTACGAGCGCGTCTATGACAGGGTGCTCGGGATCGAAGAAGCAGGTGATAGGTTGGGAGCATGAACGGGCTCTTGGAGTTGGCCTCAGACGAGGGCTGGACGATATCTGAGGATCAGATCGATCGAGAGCAGGTGCGCTTCCAGGAGGCGATCCTGACCCTTGGGAACGGCTACCTGGGGTCGAGAGGCATTTTGGAGGAAGGCTACGAGGAGGCATACGCCGGGACCTACCTTGCTGGCATCTACGATCAGAGCGGAGGGCAGTCCTTCGCCATCGTCAACGTCCCGAACCCTCTGGTAGTCGAGATCTACGTGGACGGCAAGAAGTTATCTGCCGACGAGATGGAGGTGGTCGAGCATCGCCGCATACTGGACATGAAGAAAGCGGTGCTGTGGAGACGCACGGTCTTCGCAGATGGCGAAAGGAGGTATGAATACGAATCCAGGCGCTTCTTCAGCCTTCAAGACATGCACATCGGCTCTGTCAGTATCTCGCTGAGGTCTCTGGACGGCGATGCCTCCGTAGTGGTGAGGTTGACCATTGACGGAACGACAGAAAACGGGATGCACGCCGTGGGTGGGCCGAGAAAACACTACGCGGTGACACAGGTCCGCGACACAGGAAACGGTCTGGCCTACCTGGAGGCGCGCACCCACGACCTGGGCACATTGATCGGGATGGCGTCCGCTGTGGAAATGAACCACGAAGAATCGAGCTCTGAGCTCAAGACGGCGTGCCGTTTGGAAGCAGAGTCCATCACCAGGGAGTATGCTCTCACTGGTAAGAGGGGAGTACGATACGAATTCGATCAATACACCTCGATACATACCTCTCGTGAGACCGAGGGTGAGATACAGGTGGCTTGCCTGGACGGGGTGGAAAAGGCGAGGAAACGAGGGGCATCGCGCTTGTTGGCTGATCACGCTGATGCGTGGGACAAGAGGTGGCAATCGGCGGACATCGAGATAGAGGGCGATCCCGCGGCGCAGAAGGCTCTGCGGTTCGCCATGTATCATCTACTGATAGCGGCGCCGCCCCGGGACCTAGACGTCAGCATTGCGCCAAAGACCCTCTCGGGCGAATGGTATCAAGGACACGTATTCTGGGACACTGAGATCTTCATGCTTCCGTTCTTCATCTATACGCATCCCCGCCTGGCACGGGATCTTCTGATGTACAGAGCCCGTCGTTTGCAGCAGGCTCGCGAGTGTGCAGTGGATCAGCACTATGGAGGGGCGCTGTGGCCTTGGGAGTCGGCCGATAGCGGGAGGGAGGAGACGCCGGAGACTTGGGTCAACTTCGATGGCACTGTCTTGCCGGTATACAACGCCAAGCGGGAGCACCATATCGCCAGCGACATAGTGTACGGCATATACCTCTACCACCAGCATACGGGAGACGACGATTTCATGGTTCGCTATGGCAGCGAGATGGTGTTTGAGACCGCCAGGTTCTGGGCGTCTCGTGTGGTGTACGACGAGACCAGTGGGTCTTATGAGATCAAGCTGGTCATCGGCCCCAATGAGTTTCAGGAGGGTGTGGACAACAACTCATACACCAACGGCATGACCAGATGGGCGCTGAGGTATGCCTGTGAACTCTACGATGGTCTGCGGAAGCGAGATCCTGGCAGGTTGCGGGCGATCTCCGACAAGATGGGGCTGATAGCCGAAGAGGTAGACACTTGGAGGGAGATAGCCGAGCGCATCGTGTTCCTCATGGGCAGCGACGGGCTGATAGAGGAGTTCGAAGGGTACTTTGATAGGAGGGACGTCACCATAAGTGAGTGGGATGAGCATGGGATGCCCGTCTGGCCCTCTGACGTGGTCCTGGCCGATGTGAAGGAGACCCAACTGATCAAGCAAGCGGATGTGATCCTGCTGCTGTATCTCCTGTCGGAAGAGTTCTCCCTGGATACGAAGAGAGTCAACTTAGACTACTATGAGCCCAGGACGACCCACATGTCCTCTCTGAGCATCACCAGCTACGCGATTCTGGCCACCGAACTTGGGGATAGGGAGAAGGCGTACAGGTATCTGCACCACGCGGCCAGCTCGGATCTGGAGAACATACACGGCAACACCGACTTGGGGATACATGCTGCAGAACTTGGCGGAGCGTGGCAGACAGCGGTTCGTGGTTTTGCGGGGGTGAGGGTGAGGGATGGCGTGCTGAGCATCAATCCAGCCCCGCCCCAATCCTGGCAGAGCATGAGATGCCGAACGTGGTTCAGGGGCAGCCTCATCGAGCTTGTCGTGGCAGATGAAAGCACCCAGGCGACGTTGGTGAGGGGCGAAGAAGCGGCGGATGTGGAGATCTATGGCCAAAGAAAGGTCTTGGAGCCTGGACAGACCGTGACGGCGAAGAGGTGATGGCGATGGCAAGCAGGGTGGGGTTCATATGGGACATTGATGGTGTGGTGATAGACAGCCCTCACGAAGAGGCGTGGCGCCTCACCGTGATGAAGGAGCCGTGGGGCGCAGATGGGCTGACTTCCGACTTCTACTTCACCCACGTGGCGTCTCGGCCCAGGTACGAGGGCGCCCACAACATCTTGGAATTGCTGGGCGTCTACGAGCGTCTTGGTGCCACGAGCGAGGAAGAGAAGAAGAAGCTCATGGAAGAGTACGCCGCGGAGAAAGACGCTCTGATCAAGGACCTCATTCAGCGGGGGCAGTTCACGTTGTTCACTGATGCCGTTCCCTTGCTTCTCAAGGCGAAGCGGGCGGGCATCCTCCAGGCCGCCGCTTCTGCGTCGAAGAACGCGAGCACGATGCTGAGGAATACTCCCAGGTCGCGTGTGCTGAGGGAGCTCGGCGATGATTTCGGTGCTCTGGCCGAAGGGGACACTCTCTATTCCGCGTTTGATTTCGATGCCTGTGGTGTTGATGTCGGTGGCAAGGAACAGATACTGAGATACGCGGCAGAGGGATTGCTGGCGTTCCCAGAGGGCAAGATAGAGAGATTCTTCGTCTTTGAGGACGCCCCCTCGGGTATAATGGCTGCCAAGTCTCTGGGCTACTATGCCGTGGGAGTGTTGCGGATTGGGGAGAAGAGCGCGCTGGAAAAGGCAGGGGCAGACATCGTCACTGAAGATCTGGCCACGATTGAGGTGGAAGAGCTCCTGCGGCTGGGCGCTTGATGGGGAGAGCGGCAGTGAGTGACACGGACAAGCTTGATGAAGTGTTGGCCCAATTCGGCGGCCAACCCAACGTGGTCAGAGCGAAGATGTTCGGGAAGCACTGCTTGAAAGCCGACGGCAATGTCATAGCGGTGCTGTTCGAGGAGGACTTGGTCTTCAAGCTAACTGGAGAGGCCCACGCTGAGGCTTTGCAACTGGAAGGCGCCCGTCTGTGGGACCCGAGAGGTAGGGGACATGCTATGAGAGAGTGGGTGCAAACCCCTGTCGCTCACTCATCCGCGTACGGTCGGTTTGCCCGCGAGGCCTATGACTACGTGACGGGACCTGCCGATAGGTAGATCGCCAGCACCCGGCGGCCGCCTGGGTGCGATTGTGGCGCGCGAAAGGCTTCGGTGCGTTCGTCTTGAAGAGGCTCGCCTTGCATGTGGGGGCGAGTCTTCGTGCTTCTACGACTCGCCATGGGGAACGATGGGACGCCTCGAGCATGGTCAGACCGCAATCGTTGGTCCGACGAGACTGGCCGCAAGGCGCATCTGAACGCGGTTCTGTCCCCGGCCTTTTACCAAGTGAACCTTGTGCAGCCGTGGCTGGTGTTACGAGATAGTGCGCGACACAGGTGCTCCAAATCCAAGTCTAGCAAACCTGGCCTCCAATATGGAAGGCCTTGGGTGTCCCGAGAGGTGGGCCTCGCTGTAGCACGCTCTAGGGATGGGAAACGATCGTGAGAAGACTGCTCGTTGTCGTGGTCTTGGTGGCAATGGGATCGGCGGCATGTGGTGGAGGATCAACACCACCGGCGGAGGAGCCTACGGCCATTCCTTCAGCTACTCCGCTTCCCACGCGCGTGGCATCCCCTCCAGCCGACATAGAGTCGGATGACGGGGCGGTGTTTGCCGAAGGTCTTATCGCAGCGGAGCAAGGGCTGGTCGATGACTTGCCGGGGGCGACCGTCTACCACATCGATCTTGAAATCGCCGACGATTTCCTCACCCTGTCAGGCCGGGAAGAGGTCCGCTACACCAACCAGGAGGATGCAGCTCTCGACGAAGTCTACTTCCGCTTGTTTCCGAACCTGGCCGGAGGCGCGGCCTCGGTGTCTGGCGCGAAGGTAGACGGGGAGGATGTGGAGCCGACCTATGAACTGGAGAACAGTGCGGTGCGGGTTCCCTTGCCGGATCCATTGGATCCCGGCGAGCAGGTCGTTATCAAGATGGACTTCACCGTGGAAGTGCCCACGCAGATGGGCGGGAACTACGGATTGTTTGGTTACTTTGATGAAGTGTTAGTGCTGCACGAGTTCTATCCGGTGATCCCGGTCTACGACGAAGAGGGATGGAACGTGGAGGTTCCGCCTCCCACCGGAGATGTGACTCACTTCGACGCTAGCTTCTATCTGGTGCGCGTGACTGCGCCTGCCGAGCTCACTGTGGTCGCCTCGGGGGTCGAGGTCAGGCGCGAACTAGAGAACGGGAAGCAGACGCTGACCTTCGCCGCTGGCCCCGCGCGCGATTTCTATCTCGCTGCCAGTGACCAATACGTGACGGTCAGCGAAACGGTGGGGGAGACGACGGTCAACAGCTACACCTTTGCCGAGCGGAGAGACGGAGCCGAGCTAGCTTTGCAGTCTGCGGTGGACGCTCTGGAGAGCTACAACGACCGGTTTGGCGTGTACCCGTACACCGAATTCGACGTAGTGAGCACGCCGATGCGGGCGCTGGGCATCGAGTATCCGGGCCTGACGGGCATATCCCTCGATCTGTTCGACCCGAATGCGGAGATCCTGGGGCTGCCATCGCCGATCATCCTCGAGTCGGCTGTAGCCCACGAGGTTGCCCATCAGTGGTTCTACAATGTTGTGGGCAACGATCAGGTGGACGAGCCCTGGCTGGATGAGGCCGTCGTGCAGTACGTGGTGAAGCTGTACTACCTGGATACCGACGGAGCGGGTGCTGCGCAGGGATACCGGGACTCGTGGGTCGGTCGCTGGGACCGTGTTGATACGGCCGACATCCCCATTGGCCTGCCCGTGGGAGCGTACGAGGACGGGGAGTACGGTGCGATTGTCTATGGCCGTGGGCCGCTTTTCATTGAGGCTCTGGCGGATGAGATGGGTCAGGTCACATTCGACGAATTCCTGCGGGACTACTACCAGACCTACCAGTGGAGCATCGGCACGGGCGAGGCCTTCAAGGAACTTGCGGAGGAGCACTGCCAGTGCGACCTGACCCCACTATTCGAGGAGTGGGTCTACGAGAAGTAGGACCGCTTTGCAGACGCAGCCACCGCAGCCGGGAAGGAGAAGGCCATGTCTGGCTCCTCCAGGAGAGCATTGAGAAACGTCCTGGTCATCCTGGGAGTGATATTGGTGATTGCGGGGTGCGCAACGCCGCAGCCAGCGCCGACGCCTTCGCCGACGGCGATACCCTCGCCCACGGCCACATCCGAACGCACGGCCACTCCTGAAGCCAGCCCCACGGCCCAACCTACGCCGACTCTGGCGCCTACGCTGAGCGTGTGCGCCAGCGGCTGCGACTTCACCACCATTCAGGCGGCGATAGACGACGCCGGCACCACGGATGGTGAGATCATCGCCGTCATGGACGCGGTGCACACCGAGCAGGGCATCACTGTGGAGAAGAGCGTCACCATCCTGGGCCAGGCGCCCGGGGGCACCATTGTGTAGGCTCACGCAGAGGCCGGCAGTGCGAGCGACCGGGTGTTCTTCATCGCCAGTGAGGCCACAGTAACCATCGGGGGTTTGACTGTTCGGCACGGCAACCCTGCAACAAGCCCCAGAACCGGTGGCGGGATCCTGAACGAGGGTACGCTGACGCTAGAACAGTGTACTGTCAGCGACAACGACTCCACTGCCGGCGGTGGGATTCACAGCGATGGCACACTGCTGCTCATCAACAGCACGGTCAGCGGCAATAGCGCCACAGGAGGCAACGGTGGCGGCATGTACATCAAGGGCGCCGCGCAGTTGATCAACAGCACCGTTACCGGTAACCATGCTTCCGGCACCGGGGGTGGCGTCTACGTCGAAGGCAGCGGCGAGAGGGGTCTCATCCGCGGGTGGCTGGACCTCACCAACACCATCATCGCCGACAACACCGATGGCCGCGAGTACTGCTGTGATGACTGCATGCTGGCCGACGACAGCACCCTCGGGACAAACGCCAACAACCTGGTCGAGGACGGGAGTTGCAACCCTGCCCTCTCGGGCGATGCGCGATTGGGCCCTTTGGGGGACAACGGCGGCGATACCCTGACCCATGCCCTGCTCCCGGGCAGCCCGGCGATTGACGCCGTCTCCGTGATCAGTTGCACCGTCACCACCGACCAGCGGGGGAGCGGCCGTCCAATTGGGTTGACCTCCGGCGGCACTCCGTGTGACATCGGCGCCTTTGAGGTGCAGAAGGACGAGGGGTGAGGTTGACTCGAGGCAGGGCGCAGGACAGCCTCAAGGGGATGCCTGCCTGGTCGGACACTGTGTCGAAGGGAACATCCTTCGATGCGCTGCATCACTACGTTCCGCAGCTACCCTTCGACTGGGCTCAGGGCAGGCTCAGCATGCTGTAATTGGTTCTCAAGTGAGGCGAGCAGTGAGGTAGACGGCTCATTTCTTGTCCCTTTCAACTCTATCTCCCCTTTGGGCGACGGCCGCGCAGGCGCAAGAGCCAGCGGCCGTCGTCATTTCAGGCTAAATGGGCAGGCCGCCGCCGGTTGGGCAAGTATGGCGCGCCATTTCAGGGTTGCGCCTCTGACTGGCTCGGCAGAGCGACATTCCTTGGATTTGCTGAGGGCGCTATTGCGCACCTGGTTGACAAATCAGTCGTGCCGTGCTATCGTAGGACTGGTTGAAGGAGGAGCCATGATCCGACCCAAGCTGGAGTTCCTGTCGCGCGAGACAGTCGATCGGGCGCTCGACGAGGCCTACGATCTATTGGTCGACCCCGGGGTGCAGATTCACTATGGGGAGGCGTTGGAGCTGTTGGCCGCCGCCGGTGCCACCGTGGATATGGAATCGCGCCTTGCCCAGATCCCGCGCTCCCTGGCTGAAGGGGCGGTCGAAACTGCGCCCAGTTCCTTCTATCTCTACAACCTCGATGGAGAGCCAGTCGTCCACTATGGCGGTGATGACGTGCATTTCGATCCCGGTTCGGCGGCCATCGAAATCGCCGACTATGGGGCTAACGAGGCGCGTGTGCCGGTCACCGCCGATGGCGAGAACTTCGTGCGGCTGGCGGAGATGCTGCCCCAGATCGACGCCGTGGCCACATCCATCGTGTGCGGCGACGTGCCCAAGAGCATGGGCGACTGGTACCGCCTTTACCTCCTGCTGCTCTACGCCCGGAAACCCATCGTCACCGGCACCTTCGCCATCGAGAGCTTCGCCATTATGCACGAACTGTTGGTGGCCGTGGGGGGGAGCGCCGAAGCCCTGGCGGAGAAACCCCGCGCCATCTTCGACGTCTGTCCATCACCACCCCTGATGTGGAGCGACATCACATGCGCTAATCTGATAGACGCCGCCCGCGCCCAGGTGCCCGCTCAGTTGGTCTCCATGCCCCTGATGGGTGCAACCGGTCCCGCCACAATCATCGGCGCGGCCGTGCAGCACGCCGCCGAATGTCTGAGCGGCGTCACCATCCACCAACTGGCCCATCCAGGGAGCCCCATCGTGTGGGGCGGATCTCCGTCCGCCTTCGACATGCGCACCGGCGCGCCGCCCATGGGGGCCATGGGGACGATGATGCTCGACTGCACCTACGCTCAGATCGGCAAGATGATCAAGCCGGGCGGCCTGCCAACCCACGCCTACCTCTGCATGAGCGACACCAAGATCGTGGACGCCCAGGCGGGCCTGGAGTCGGCGTCTGGGGCCATCCTCGGTGCGCTAGCAGGGATCAACATGATGTCGGGGCCAGGCATGATGAACTTTGAGAGCTGTTTCAGCCTGGAGAAGCTGGTGATCGACGCCGAAATCGTGGGCATGGCCAAGCGGCTGGTGCGCGGCGTGGACGACTCGGACGAGCCACTGGCGCTGGATGTGATGCGCGAGGTGGGACACAAGGGCAACTTTCTGGGCACCAAGCACACCGTCCGTCACTTCCGCACTGAAGACTACATGCCCTCGGAGGTCATCGACCGCGACTACCGGCAGAGCTGGCTCGGGAAGGGGGCGTTGGACATCAACGCCCGCGCCCATCGCCGCGTGGAGGAACTGATCGAGGCTTACGAGCCATTGCCGCTGGCGAACGACGTGGTGCGAGAACTGGAGGCCATCGCGGCCCGGCACGCCAAGGACGCAGGTCTGGACCATCTGCCGGAGTTGACTGCGCGGTAGGGCCCGCAGGTGACCTGAAGATCCCCTAGTTGAGGGGATTGTGGATTGCGGTCACGGAGAGAGGAAGGACCAGCAGTTCAAGGTCCGGATAGGTCGCCAATAGGGTGACTACTCTGATCTCAGGATCGCAGGCACCTTGTCCTCAATTCATGTGGCTGGGCTTGTGTCTGAGGACGTTCGAGCCACCTTGTGGTCCCGGGACCCGTTGCTGTTGGGCCATGTCGCGATGCGATTTCTCGCCGCGGCCTCGGTCAGTCGAAGTCTCCCCCAGCCAGCGCACCATTGACACTACACTTCGTTCCTGCTATAATGCGATTGGGGCACGGACTGTTCTGGTCCGTGCGGATAGCGTTCGCTTCATTCCGAGCTACTGACAACCCTGGGAGATGTACTATGGTTCATTCGAACCACCTGTCGGAGGGCGGCAAGACCACCGAGGACGTGGTGATGGCGACGAACGAGGAGCTGGCACAGTTCGTAGGATCTCTTCGCAGGCACTTGCCTGAGCTGCAAACACGCTACGGAGTCAAGTCCTTGGGTGTATTCGGTTCCTATGTGCGTAGCGAGCAAGGGGAAGGTAGCGATCTAGACGTACTCGTGGAGTTCCACGAACTGCCTAGCCTCTTCGAGTTCATCCGCCTTGAGGACTACCTCGGCGAACTCCTCGGTGTCCAGATAGACCTGGTAATGAGGAGCGCACTGAAGCCGCGCATCGGCACTTACATCCTTGAGGAACTCGTGCCGGTATGACGCAAGACCGAGACTTCAGAGACTACCTTCAAGATATCCTCGACGCACTCGAGAAGATCGAGCGATTCACCTCAGGGATGAGCTTGGAGGAGTTCTCGGCGGCCGACAGACGGCTTTCGCACAATGTGCAGGCCTGACTGCGTGCCGGACAAAGGCTCCGGCTGTCGGTGGTGCAAGTGGCGGTGTCACCGCCAACGGGTTGCGTTGCGGCAGAGGGTTATCACCGTAGGGTAGAGAGCGGGCAATGACCATCTACACAATTGGGCACAGTAACGTCGAAGTGGAGCGAGTGATCGAGTTGTTGGAATCTCATGGCATCGACGCGGTGCTGGATGTGCGGAGTTCCCCCTATAGCGAGCACGCGCCCCAGTTCAACAGAGAGGACCTGGCAGAGCAACTCGCGCGCGCCGGAATCGAATACATCTACGGAGGGCACCATCTGGGCGGGAGGCCCAAGGACCCAAGCTGTTACGATGAGCAAGATGAAGACAAGGTGCTCTATGAGGAGGTGGAGAAAAGGGACTGGTACAAGAAAGGTATCGACGGGCTTATGCAACTTGCGACCGAGAAGTGGACAGCGATCATGTGTGCCGAGGAGGACCCCAGCCAGTGCCACCGTCACTTGCTCATCTCTCAGACCCTGCTGGATAGAGAGGTTGAGGTGGTGCACATCCGGCATAAGGGCGGCGAGATGTGGAATGAACCGGCACAAAGGAGCCTGACCAGGGAGGCCGAACAGTTGGGTTTTGGGGATGAGTGGACATGAAGATCTACACCATAGGATACACCAAGAAGTCCGCTGAGGAGTTCTTCGGCTTACTGGAGAAGCACGGGATCGAGCGAGTACTAGACGTGCGGTTGCGCAACACCTCGCAGTTGGCTGGATTCAGCAAGAAGCAGGATCTGGAGTACTTCCTGAATCGCCTGCTGGGAGTCGAGTACGATCATCTGGAATACCTGGCTCCGACGGCTGAGATGAGGCAGGCGTATCAGGACTCGGGGAAGGACTGGGAGCTGTACGTCAAGGAGTTCCACGACTTGCTGGAGGAGCGGAAGGTTCTGGAGACGCTCCACAGGGACTTCTTTGCGGAGAAGAGGTGTTGCCTGCTGTGCAGCGAGCCCACCCCAGACCTTTGCCATCGACGGCTTGTGGCTGAGTATTTGCAGAAATCATGGCCGGATGTTGACGTAGTGCATCTGTGAGCGGCTAGGCGTCCGGGGCTAGGGTGATCCTACGGTTGAGACATGAAGACGTGTTGAGTGATCAAGGGGGTGAAGGCGATGAAGAGGAGCATGATCGTTACCGATGTCACTAGAATGGGAGCCCCCGGAGTATGTGTGGCTGGGTTCTTCGCGGACGATGGAACAGCGGTCAGGCCAATCATGCCTTATCGCAGCCACGAGAGGGTCACTGAGGGATTCCTCTGGAAAGACGACCGGCTGGTCGTCATGCCGTTTGCCGAGGTGCGATTGGAGTTCCTTCGTCGTGTGTCTGACCCGCCCCATACGGAGGATTGGGAGATCGATCCGCGGTATCGACCTGAAGCCGTGAGGGTCCTATCGATGGAAGAGAGGCGAGACTTCCTTCGGAATCATCTGGATGACTCGGTGGGCGCCATCTTCGGAGCACCCATCCAGGGGGACAAGTACATCCGTAAGGGCGACGGTCATAGGTCTCTAGGGACGATCCTGACCAGGCAGGTATCAGAGATCCGATACGGCCACAGAGAGTACAGTGACGGGGTGGCGAAGTGGGACTATCGGATATGGTTCACCGACTATGCTGATCGGGAGTACAGCCTGGCAATCACCGACCTCACGTTCAGGACTGCTTGTGACTACTTGATTACTCACAAGGAGTGGTCTGTAGGCAAGGTCAGTGAGTGGCTGACTGGGTTTCTCGGTGAACGGGATGTCTACCTGCGGATCGGCTTGGCGAGGGCCTGGGAGAAGTATCCAGATAGATGCTACATTCAAGTCACCGGCGTCTACAGTTTCCCTGACTATCTTGGCGGCAAGACCCTGGCTGATTTCGTCTGACCAGAGTACACCTGTGTAGATTGTGGGACCGTAGAGACTTGTCTGGGCACAGGAATCTGAGCAGCGTGGGTGTCTCGGGCTTGCCTGCGGGAAGGTACTTGAAGCATCCTAAGACGGGCCGCTCAGCTCGCAGCCGTTGGGTTGACCCGATCAGTAACTTTAGATTCTGCTTAGAGGAGAAAGGATTCATGATTGCAAGAGTCTGGCATGGCGTGGTAGGAGAGGACAAAGCTGACGAATACTTGGATTATGTGAATCGGACAGGAGTACCCGGGCTCAGCTCAACACCGGGGAATCTGGGAGTGATGGTCTTTCGTCGCGTCGAGCAAGGCACGGTTCACTTTCTATTGACGTCCTTTTGGGAATCCTACGACGCCATTTCCAGGTTTGCTGGGCCCGACATTGAACTCGCTCGCTATTGTCCAGAGGATGAAAAGTACCTCATTGAACTGGAGCCCAAAGTGACTCATCACGAAGTTGTTGTTGGAGAGGAACTGCTGGCATACGTGAGCCTGATCACCTAGCTGTTCGAACTCCCATCGTGCCGGCTTACCCCACATGGAAGGAGGAGAGTCGTGGATCCTCTACTGCTGATCCTCATCGTTCTGGTGGTTCTGCTGCTGGGCGCCGTATTGTTGCTGCTGGCTTTGCAATTCCTGCAGTTGCGGGAGTCCCGCCGAGACGTCGAAAGCGCGGTCATCAGCGAGAAGCCTCTCCTTCAGTGGGGAAGACTTCGCATGTGGCGCCTTGGTGTGCAGACGCCTCATCGGAGCTAAGAACGGATATTGCAGAGGAGGCAGGAGATGCAAGAGCGTTCGTTCTCTCCCACGGCCTGGGCGAAAGTTGTACTGGCTATCCTCCCTGGACTGTTTGCTCTCGCAGCCACCAGACGTCTCCTCTCTTCGGCTCTAGGCGTCGGCTCGGCTGACATTCTCGCCCTCGTTGGCCTGGTCGCTGTGTCCATCACACTGGTTGTCGCAGGGCTCGTTCGCGAGCGGCGCCTCCCCATCTGGAGTTATCCCGCCGTCGGTATTCTACTAGCTCTCCCTAGTGCCTGGTGGTGGGTACCTCTGGCCAATCTGCTGATCCCAGTTCTAGACGCTCCGAGCGCGTTCTGGCGCAACGCAGCCCCCGTGCTGGAGTTTGCTCTCCTTGCTGCGATTGCCGCTCCAATCACGTACCGGGTTTACCGGCGGCACGGCATTCACGTTCCACGGTCGGGATGGGTGTTGCTTGTCCTCATCATCCTGTTTAGCGTGGCTCAGGTCATCACCACCAGCGTGGCCGCCCGAGGCTCATATGACTGGGTAGCTGTCTTGGCTCGACTATGGTACGAACTGTGGGGGACGGGCGTGGTCCTGTCGGCGGTGGCGATAGGCTTGCCGCTCGCTTGGCGCAACGGTACCTTGGCAGGGCTGATGGTCGTTGCCTTCCAATATATCATGGTAGACGACCTGGTTGCGTGTGTGGTGGCACAGGGGCGTTCGCTCTACGGCATTTGTGTGTGTACGGCCCACCAGGCCCCCGTGATCGTGCTGGCCATTGTCACGGTTTTGCTCTTTCTCATCGTCCCACCCATGTGGGTATTGCGTTCCCGCTCCGCGCGCCAGCGGGTTTGGGGGCTGATACTGCCGCCCATCTTTGCTGTGGTGGTGGGCGCGGCCATCGGACTCCTCGCGTGCCGAGGCACGCCAAGCGAATACTGGATTGGTTGGTGGTTCACAAATCTCCTGGCTGGCGCTCGGTACACGATAGCAGTGGCTGTGGCCACGGTGATGTATTATTGGATTGAACGCCAAGGCCCCACGGCTGGCATCTAAGAGTCCAGAGAGGGTTGACGGACAGACCGAGGATTGGCGGCCGGGCATAACGCGGTGTAGGCGCCACTTCGCCGAACGGCCCTCGCTACGCTGCAGTCCGCTTCGCTTATGCTGGAATTCTTGCGCGGCCTACTCGAAACTGCTTGGGAGGTGACCGATCAAGATTCGGATTCTACTGGTGTATCTTGCCTTTCTGCTAGCTTCGCTGCTAGTGGCTGTACTGCTTTCGCCGATGTTGCCCACTGGCCTCTCGCCTGCTTATGCCTTGCCCATTGGAGCATTGTCCTTGTTGTTGCTGTCCAGATGGCTGGGAAGTGGGAGGGGCGTCGTCCTATGCTTAGTGGTCCACGTCGGGCTCGTCGGCATAGTACTTGTAGCGTTCGGGTTCCTTCCCGTGACTAGCAGTGCTGCCATGCTGGGACCCGCCAACCGTCTGGTCGAGAGGCTCATCGGGGAAGCACCCCAAGCGAAAGTATCGTCGTATCTAGAGTTCGTCTCGTCAGGGGCTCGCGAGGAAGCCCTGACACTGTGGCCCGCGAACGAGCGCCTCGGGCCGGAGTATGAAGTGCGCCGCCAGTCTGTAACCACAGAACTGGAGGAGCTGCGGGCGGAGCTGACCCGTCGGGTGCTAAGAATCGAGTGGTGGGGCACGTGCTGCGAGCCTCGCGTCATCACCGATAGCCGAGACGCCGGTTTTGCCCGGCTCTGGGTAGAAGTCTCCGGAGGTGATGAACCGGGCCAATACGTATTCGACCTTCTGGTGGCTGGCGGCTCCTATTCGGGAGAGATGCAAGGATATCCTGTGCGCCACTGGCAGATTGTGGATATCTACCCCCCAGCGGAGGAACCGGTCTACTGGCGCTGGCCTGGGAAATGAATTAAAGTAAGTCCGTGACACCTTATCTAGCGCGCCGTTGGCGGCTGATGCCCAGATCCTCTGCGGCAGGGTGAGAGGAGAGAGCGCTTGGCCTGACGGTGTGACGAAGAGACTCTGGGGAAAGATTGGCGATCTGCTACAGATGCGGGCTTCCGATATCAACCGCCAACCGCCAGGCGCCGGCTGCGCCTCGAGTGAGATAGCATTCTCAAAGGTGCTGAAAGGATGTCAACTATGAAACGCCTGATTGAATCTCACCTGAGCAACTGACAGATTCATTCCAGAGGAGGTAAGGTCAGAATGACACTCGATATTGGCAGGTCGTTTACTTACATGTTCGACGATGAGGGCTGGATAAAGAAGATCGTCATCGGCGGCATCCTCTTCTTCATTCCCATCGTCAACTTCATGGTCTTGGGATACATGCTGGAGGTGCTCAAGAGGATCGCCGATGGGATGGACATCCCCTTGCCTGAGTGGGAAGACTTCGGTGGCAAGTTCATGAAGGGGCTGATCTTCTTCGTCATCGGCTTCATCTACCAGATTCCGATGATGCCGCTGCTTTGTCTGAACTTCGGATTGATGGGTGTGTACGTGCTGGGCGTGGGTGGCGTCAGCGATAACGAGGCCCTGATGAACATGGCGCGAATGCTTCGCGCCTGTTCCAACTGTGTCTACTTGATCTATACGGTCGCGGTCCTGTTCGTTGCGCCGGCGGCCCTCATCAGGTATGCGATGACCGGTGTCTTCAGGTCCGCCTTCCAGTTCGGTAAGATCTTCGGCTTCATCAGGGACAACATAGCCAACTATGTCGTGGCCCTCGCCCTGGCTGTGGTGGCTGTCTACATCGCCTACTTCGGCGTGATAGCCTGCTTCGTCGGCCTGCTCTTCACCATGTTCTGGTACTATCTGGTAATGGCACATCTGCTGGGCCAGGTGCAGCGCGAATCGCTGGCAGTGGCCTGATCCGATGCAGGGGGAAATCGGGAGCAGACTTCCTACATGGCTTTGACCTGCTGCACTGCGAAAACGTGGAGCATGATCGGCCCAGCCGTTTTCACTGGCATAACCTCACAAGGCTTCTGTCGAAGGAGAGCACCAGAGTGAGGGAAGTGCAGCGCGCCGACAGTATGGGGCCCGAGGGAGAGATCTTGGGCCAAGGGCGCCAATACCTCAGATCAGCGGCGGTTCTCTATTGACAATCTACCTCACGGCTGCTATACTATGGTTGCAGGGTGCAGGGGGAGCACCCACTTCATCATTTCTTCGTCGACAAGGCTCGCCTTGCACAGGGCGAGCCTTTTTGGGTCGCCATGGCAGGCTGAGCATTGCATCGTAGACGATCTGTTGGCAAGAGCACGACCAATGCCGGCGGGTCGAGAAAGGAGGCCGCATGGCTGAGATCACAGATCGACCGCCTCCAGACATCGAGGCCGAACTCGCTGAGCTACGAGAGGCCCTCGATGAGGCTATCCCAGCCAAGGTGCTAGATCGCAACGTGCTCATCGGCACGTGGAACATCCGCGCCCTTGGGAACATGACCAAGAAGTGGAGGGCCGGTCCCGATGACACTCCCAAGCGTGACCTCCACGCCGTGCGCTGTATCGCTGAGATCGTCTCTCGCTTCGACGTGATCGCGCTCCAGGAGGTGAAGGCCAATCTGAGGTCGCTGCGACACATGCTGAAGGTCCTGGGTCCACACTGGGCCTTCAGCCTGACGGATGTCACCAGAGGCGCTCCAGGCAACAGCGAGCGCATGGCCTTCGTGTTCGACACGCGGAAAGTGCGGCTCTCGGGATTGGCCTGCGAGTTGGTGGTGCCGAAGGAGGAGTTGGACAGGATCGGGCCGGATGCGCTTCACCAGCAGTTCGCTCGCACGCCATACGCGGTGAGCTTCCTCTCGGGCAAGCGAACCTTCGTCCTGGTCACGCTGCACGTCAAGTGGGGAGATGAGGCCGAGGGACGCATCCCAGAGCTAAAGGCCATCGCGGAGTGGATGGCCGACTGGGCGAAGGATGTGAATGCCTATGATCAGAACCTCATCGCCCTGGGTGACTTCAACATCGACCGCCAGGAGAGCGAGCTGTATGAGGCTTTCAGCTCTACCGGGCTGTACGTCCCTGACGATTTGAACGAGGTGCCGCGCACTATCTTCAGCCAACCCGGTGCGTCGAAGTTCTACGACCAGATCGCTTGGTTCACGGGGGACGACCAGGTTCCGGCCTTGTCGCTGGAGTACGTGCAGGCGGGTAGCTTCGACTTCACCACGGTGGCGCTGAGGTCGCTGAACCTGACCAAGCAGCAACTTTCGTGGCGCATCTCGGACCACTACCCGCTGTGGGCCGAGTTCTCGGTGCGGGACTGAGGTAGCTATGGCGACGGAATTCGCCGCATAAGAGGAGGAATCTGATGGATCCTTTGCTGCTTGTGCTGATCGTACTGGTCGTCTTGCTTCTGGGCGCGGTGTTGCTGCTGCTGGCCTTGCAGTTCCTGCAACTGCGCAGCCCTCGACGAGACGTGGAAACCGCTGTCATCAGCGAGAAGCTGTCGCAACTGGAGCCGGTCAGCCAGGCGGTGACCAACATCCAGCGGGACTTGACCGAGTTGCAGGCGTACACGAGAGCGCGCCAGGACCTGGAGCGGCAGACGGCCGAGTCCATACGGCGGCTGGAGATGGTCATTGCCGGCACGCAGACCAAAGGCGCGGCGGGGGAGAATATCCTCGAGGCGGTGTTTGCCCAATTGCCTATCGAGTGGCAGGTGCGCAACTTCAGGGTGGGCGACAAGGCCGTGGAGTTCGGCCTGCGCCTGCCCAACAACCTGGTGTTGCCTATCGACTCCAAGTGGCCCGCCACGCATCTGCTGGAGCAGTTCGCGGCCGCCGATGACCCTCAGGACCAACAAAGGATCAAGGCTCAGATCGAGAAGGCCGTCCTGGACAAGGCCAAGGAGGTCAGGAAGTACATCGACCCCAACGTGACGGTGAACTTCGGCATTGCGGCCGTGCCAGACGCGGTCTACGACCTCTCCACGGGCGTCCAGGCCGACGTGTTTCAGTTGAACGTGGTGCTCATCGGCTACAGGATGTTCGTGCCCTATCTGCTACTGGTGTTCCAGACGATCCTCAAGACCTCGCAGAGCTTTGACGTGCAGCGGCTGGATGCCTACTTGCGCAGCGCTGAGGAGAACATCGAGGCGGCGCAAGAAGAACTCGAAGGCAGGTTCTCCAGGGCGATCACTATGCTGACCAATTCGCGGAACGAGTTGAGCGTGCTGCTGAGCAAGGTGAGCAGCGGGCTGACCAGTCTGCAGATCAGTGCGTCCAGAGCGAGTCCGGGGGAGTTGCCGGAACCGGGTGCCCGTGAGCAGCCCGGCGACCTGCCCAAGCTGGACGGGTTTGCCGAGGACTGAGGCTGCACGGGAAGACAGGGCCATGGCAGAGACGTATCGCGTCATCAAGGCACACCAGTCTCCAGACCCAGATCCGTTGACCGTGCGCAAGGGCGAACGCCTCAGTTTCGAGCGCAGGGAAACAGAGTGGCCCGGGTGGATCTGGTGTACCGACAACTCAGGCAAAGGTGCGTGGGTGCCTGAGAAGTGGGTGGAGATCGAGGGCGATTCCTGTGTCATGAAGCGCGACTACGTCGCGACCGAGTTGGCCGTCGACGTGGGCGAAGTATTGACCCCCGAGTTCGAGGAAAGCGGCTGGGCCTGGGCGACAACTGTTACAGGAGAAGGAATCATATGTATTGGTTGACAGACCCGCAAACATGGATAGCGTTCTTCACCCTCGCGGCCCTCGAACTTGTCCTGGGGGTCGACAACGTCATCTTCATTACCATCCTGGCCGGAGTACTGCCGGAGGATCAACAGCAAAGGGCGCGCACCGTGGGTCTGGGGATGGCGGTGCTTTCGCGCATCCTGCTTCTTTTCTCGATATCCTGGATTATCGGCCTCACCGCGCCACTGTTCACGGTGTTTGGGTTCGAAATATCCGGGCGCGATATCATCCTCATCCTGGGCGGCTTGTTTTTGCTGGCGAAGAGCACTTACGAGATTCACCAACGACTGGAGGGCATACAAGGGCATGCCTCCGTCGGCGTTAGGCGCTCGTTTGTCGGTGTCATCGTGCAGATTCTTCTGCTGGATGTCGTCTTTTCGCTGGACTCGGTGATCACTGCCGTGGGCATGGTTGACGAGGTTGCGATCATGGTCGCCGCGGTGGTGATTGCAGCAGGGGTGATGATTGTGGTCGCTGGCCCCCTTGACAGGTTTGTGGATCGCCATCCCACCATCAAGATACTGGCGCTGAGCTTTCTCCTGCTGATCGGCTTCACCCTGATCGTGGAAGGGCTGCATCAACATATCCCGAAGGCGTACATCTATTTCGCAATGGGGTTCTCGGTGTTGGTGGAAATGCTCAATATGAGGCTCCGGCAAGTCAGCGCCGCGCCCGTGAAACTGCATGAACCTTATGTCAAACAGGCCCCACAACGGACATCAGGATAAAGCAGACTTCGCGATCTATCTCTTCGCTCGTGGGTTATGATTCCTGCACCGAAGCGGCCTTTTCTCCTGTATTGACTTCGGTCGGATCATTCTGCGACTTCTCGGAGAGGGCAGCGGCATGTTACAGCGCGGGGAGACGGAGTGGCCGGAGTGGATCTGGTGCACCAACGACGCGGGCAAGAGCGCGTGGGTGCCTGAGAACTGGGTGGAGATCGAGGGTGATCACGATGTTGACGAATTCCCGCAACGAACTGAGCGTGCTGGTGAGTAAGGTGAGCAGCGGGTTGACCAGCCTCCAGATCAGTGCCTCGAGGGCAAGCGCAGGGGAGTTGCCGGAACCGGGTGCCGGTGAGCAGGCCGAGGACGTGCCCAAGCTCGACGGGTTTACCGAGGACTGAGGCTGCACGGGGGGACAAGACAATGCCAGAGAGGTTTCGTGTCATCAAACCACACCAAGGTTCCGATCCGGACGCTCTGACTGCGCGTAAGGGCGAGCGGCTCAGTTTCGAACGAAAGGAGACGGAGTGGCCAGGATGGATCTGGTGCACGAACGACTCAGGCAGGAGCGCGTGGGTGCCTGAGAAGTGGGTGGAGATCGACGGCGATTCCTGTGTTATGAAGCGCGACTACAACGCGACCGAGTTGTCCGTCGAGGTGGGCGAAGTAGTGACCGTCGAGTTCGAGCAAAGCGGCTGGGTCTGGGCAGCAAAGGAGGGTGGCGAGAGCGGCTGGGTTCCATTGGACAACCTTGATACCGACAGCTAGGCACCGGTTGTGGCGACAACGGTCACAGAAGAGTGGCGATGTGCCGCCTATCTTGACAGCCAATTTCATTTGTGCTAGAATGTGGCTGCAAGGTCCAAGGGGAGCATCCTGGATCAATACTTCGTCAACAAGGCTCGCCGTGCACTTCGGGACGGGGCTTCTGCTCGAGGGTTTGTGATGGGTAACGAGGACACGACGGCTCGCGAATCTGTGCAGGGTGACGGGGCTGAAATAGCCGCTACGTCATTGCGGGACTGGCTTGAAGGCTCCGTGTCTACCGCACATCACGGGAACTACCGTCATCGGCGGCTGGACGAGAGGTTGGAGTTGCGGCCTCAAGTGCTCGATTCCCTCAAGGAATTCGTGCACGCGGCGCACGAGGATGCACGAAGACACATTCGTAGCCTGGCTGGCATCTCCCTTGACCCACTGGATGGCTCCCCCAGCGTTGATCCTGCTGCTGGGTACCCGAGCCAGCTCCACGAGGTTACCCTAAAAGGATACCTGGGTGAAGTGCTCGCCGGGCTAATGTGCGAGCATTTCGGACCACACGGTGATGACCGCTGGGAGGTGCCAGCGTACCTGTTCCGGTTTCACGACGTGGCGTTCAACCAGCTAGAGACCATCAGGCAGACTGGTGGGGCTGCCACGATAATACCTGGACGTGTGGGCAACGACTGTCTCGCGTTCGTGCGTGATGATGACGGGGCGCTAACGCGTACGCTCTTCTGCGAGGCTAAGTGTACTGCTGACCACGACCGTGGACTGGTTGTGAAAGCGCATGAGCAGCTCAGTGACTCTCTGCTGGTACCATCTGATCTGCGACAGATGGTTGACGTTCTGAATGATCAGGGTGGTGCTGAGGCCAGCAACTGGGTTGAGGCACTGAGACAGCTCTGGCTAGAGGGCCCGGAGGGCGACTACGAGCGGTGTGATCTTGTGACCTACGCCTGTGGCCGATCACCGCGCAACAAGGCGTCTTGGATCGCGGCGGGCACACCTGAGACGTCATACACTGGGGGGCGAAGGTTGGAGGCCATTGAGATTCACTTGGGGGATGTGCCGCGCTTGATTGAGGAGGTCTATGGCGAGTAGATCGCTGTCCTCTCTACGAGACCGGACACTGGAATTGGCGGGCCGTCACATCGATCGACACGCCGGACCTGGTCTCACACCGGCTGCGGCGAAGTTGTACAGCCAGCAGGTAAGGCTGCGCGCGAATCAGCCCGGCTTGTCCGGATGGCGGCAACAGGAGGCGGACGAGCGGCTGGAGGAAGCGGTGCGCCTCTTGGACGCCGCCTTGATAGAGCTGGAAGAGGGCGGAGAGCCCTCTCGCTCGTGGGCGGGATTGCGGCGTGCGGCGGAGCTCCTAGAGTGGCTGTCGCACCCTGACATATGCCCTCGTGGCGTTCCAGTCCGGCTTCTCGCCGCAGCAGCGTACCAACTGGCTGGGTATCCGGCACGCTCTTCGGGGCTCCTGCTGGCCGGAAGCAGACTCCGAGTCAAAGGTCCTCAGGCACCTCTTGCAGACCGACTTCACATCGCTGACCGATGCGGTCGTCCATTTTTGGAGTGAGAGTGGGGAGCCAGTGCAGGTCGAGCTCACGTGGGCGGATCCTGACCAGCTTCGTGCTGACGTACGAGAGTGGGTTGTGCAGCAGACTCTTAGTGCGATTGGCGTGCTTGTGGCTGAGATGCGCTGGGGCAGTGAGGCCAGGACAGGAAAGGCGCTGATGAAGCTCTCAGCCATCGCGGATTTGCTGCTTCACGGAGACTACATTCAGTCCTGGTTTCTGGCAAAGTTGAGCGCCTCTGTGGCAGATCGGTATGTGGAGAGTTCGCTGCGCCGTCAGCTCAGCGCACTCCAAGATAGCGTGAGTGCCAGCGGAAGGCAGGTATTCGAGCGCTATGCGCGACACGCTTACCACGCAGGACGGGCGCTCGCGTGGCCGTCGCAAGTCCAGGGGATCAGGAGGCTGGCATCAGGCGAATCGTTCGCGCTCTGCGCACCGACCGGATCGGGCAAAACGGCCATCGCTGAGTTGGCAATCGTGCAGGCCCTTTTTGGCGAGCCTGAGCGCGCCCAAGAGGGGCCTGTGCACACTAGCGCAGCACCACTTGCTTTGTACCTCGTCCCCTCCAGGGCCCTTGCTGCCGAGGTGGAGGCCGGGCTTTCTAGGCTGGTTCAGCGCTTGGGTGAGCAACGGGTTGTCGTCACCGCGCTGTACGGAGGGACCGACTGGGGTCCAACTGACGCTTGGCTCACCCGCGAAGATCGCGTGATCTTGGTTTGCACCTACGAGAAGGCCGAAGCTTTGATCAGGTTCATGGGTCCATTGTTTCTTCATCGGGTCTCTCTTCTTGTGATTGACGAAGCTCACCGCGTGCAGTTCGACGGCGACGAGATCGCGCTGCAGGAGGCAGAGAGCCGACCATTGCGGTTAGAGGTGCTGTGTTCTAGGTTGCTTGGTGATCGTCACCATATGCGCGCTGTGGCACTGTCTGCTGTCGCGGCAGGGGCCGAGCAGGCACTGGCTGCGTGGGTGCAGGGCCAGCGAGACGGGACGCCGGAGCACTCCGACTATAGGAGTACACGTCAACTCATAGGACGGCTAGTGTGTCTGCCACGCAGACGGTTTGAGATCAGGTACGATCTCCTTGATGGTGCTCCGCTCGAGTTTGAGGAGGCTGGGAGCTCACAAAGGCCATTCGTTCCTGAGCCTTTTCCGCCCTACCCTCTGACTAGAGTCTGGCGCAAGAGGGGACGTGAGACACGCGTACGCCCATATCTTTTCTGGGCCGCAATGCACCTGTGTAGGCAGGCTCAGGCGCGCCATCAGCCTGCGGTGCTAGTCTCGGTAACGCAGCATATTGGCGGATATGCAGATGACTTCCTGTGCTTGCTCGAATCCGACTGGTCCGAAGTAGAGCTACCGACATTCTTCGAGCCGCCGACTGAGGCAGAGAAGCAAGAACTGTGGCGCCAGTGCCTCGATGCTTGTGAGGACTACTTCGGACTCGACTCTCGAGAGTACAGACTGCTGCGGCGGGGTGTTATCATACACCACGGTAGCATGCCCGGCCGGCTCGCGCGTCTGCTTGTCGAGGCGATAGAGCAGCGGGTCGTGCGTCTAGTGATAGCGACGTCCACTCTCACTGAAGGGGTCAACCTCCCATTTGAGACAGTGTTGCTGCCGACCCTTAGGCGAGGTCGTAGCCCTCTTGGGCCCAGGGAATTTGCCAACCTGGCAGGCAGGGCTGGACGGCCGGGCTATGGCACTGAGGGTCGCACCCTCGTCCTGATCGCACCTACTCTCCCTGGCGACTCCCGCAGTGACCGACTGGCTCTCCGTACGGCTAAGACGCGATACCGCGACATCATCGAGGCCCTTGAAGACGACGTCTCCGCCCTATCGCCACAGAGCCCACTGGCCGAGCTGCTCCGTCTGCTGTGGCGGCAGTGGACGCATCTGTCCGGGACTGAAGATGAGCTAATGTATCTTGAGTGGCTTGAACGCACGGCACCTCTTGAAATTGACACTGTCGAAGACGCGGGGGCAGTAGAGTCTCTAGACGCCTTGGACAGCATTCTTTTGGCAGCCATTGTTGAGTTGGAGGAGGTCTCGGATCGACCCCAAGGACTCGACCAGCTTGAGGATCACCTGCAGCGAGTCTGGCGCCAGTCCTACGCCCACTATGCCGCGGCGGAGGAAAGGGAGCTTGAGCGCGTCTTTCTTCGTCGAAGCCGGGCGCTTGTCGAGCGAGTATACCCCACCGCGAATCGGCGAAGAGTCTTGTACCGAGCGAGTGTGCCGCCGCGCTCGGGCGCCCGCCTAATAGATCTCCACCCTCGTCTCCGCGGTCACCTGGAGCGTGGCGCGCCATATAGTCACTGGGATCCCGCCGAGCGGATGTCCTTCGTGCGCGGCGCCGTTGAGATTCTGGGCACAGTTGAGAAGTTCAAGCCGGCGGAGAAAGCTGGGCGCCAGGAGGTGGACTGGCGGGATGTGCTGCAGTGGTGGCTGAATCCTGCCGACACAGAAACGGGTCGGGTGCCAACTGTGCCGCAGAGGTCCAACTGGCACAGTTACGTCAGGCGGAATTTCCAGTACAAGTTCAATTGGGGTCTGGGATGCTTCATGTCCATTGCGATAGCGGAAGCCGGTGGCGTACAGCCGCTGGGAATGATAATTGACGATTGGCCCCAGACAGGTTTGCCTTGGATAGTCCTCTGGCTGAAAGAGCTTATCGTGTGGGGCACTTTGGAGCCCATAGCCGCGTATCTCCTTGCTAGAGGCGTGGCGACAACGCGATCTCATGCAGAGTCCTTGGCAGGTGCCTACTATGCTGATTCCTCGTCGCCCGAGCCCGAAAGCTCGCTCAACCCTGCGATCATCAGGCGATGGGTCGCCCCATTGGCGGTGCCACGTCGCGAGCCAGCCGCTCGCCCGCCACTACGCATTCCCGCAGCTCTACAAAGAGATTTCGCGGAGAGGTCCGATCGTGTGTGGAGAGTCCTGCCACTGCGAGCGCATGGCCGCATTCAATGGATCGATCCGGCCGGCTTTGCCTTGGCTGAGAGCGCAGCCCCGGCAGGGTGGAAGGATCAGTGGTTGCATGAGTGGGACTTCTACCTCGACCACCGCGAAGGAGTCGTTGAGTCGGAGCCATATCTCTGACTGGCACTTGCGCCAGCGCGCCGCAGGAACTGCGGGTTGCGCGGGTCTGACACTCAGGGCCGCAAGTCCAGCAGATCCTCGCTAGTGTTGTCGCGGCAGTCGTTGTCAATGAGATCCGGGTCGGCGGTCTCCGCGACGTAGATACCCCACCTGTTTCCCACGCAGTCGTTCTCTCGAGCCACGCCCCCGGCCAGGTCCGAGTAGCCTATCCGGGCCTGGGCGTTGCGCGCGCACCCGTTGGCCTGCAGCATCGGTCGGGCGCGACCCACCTCGAACTGGAAGACCGGCCTGAACGGCCGCATCGACGTCGAACGTGCGCCTGAGCGAGATTGGACGTTCACTAGGCCACATCAGCGAGTAAATGTATGGCACCCATCCACCGACGAGGACCATGTCCTGTAGGTAGTCTCCCAGGGTCGTCAACGTCGCCAGCAACTGGTTGTCTACGCCTTCGATTGTGTTCACTGCTGGGATCCGGGGTTTGTGAGATAAGACAGCCTCTCTCGCATGAGATGGTCCGCCTGCTCTCGCCCGCGCATCGGGAAGTTGTAGAGGTCTAGGTACAGTTGTACGTCGGATACGACGCTGACGTTGTTGATTTGCCTGACGCCGTAGAATACGCTCTCCTTGTAGTAGGGCCGCACCAGGTAGATGTTCCCGCCTCTGTCCACCTTCTCCAAGTCCAGCGCTTCCATCCACAATCGTTCCGTGTCGCTCCGGCCTACCGAGGGGTCAACGTACACGTGGACCTCGTGGAACTCAGCGAATGGTGCGACCAATGAGGCTGCTGCGTGGAGCGTCAGCGCATATCTCATTTGGCCAGCCCCATTCAGGGAGGCAATTCGAGCGATCAGCGCCTGCGGCGTAGGCGAATCACAGAAGAAGGGATAGACATCGTTTCGTCTCAGGAAGTCGTAGGACTCAGCCCAATCCCTCAGCAGCTCTGATGGTCGTGACACATGCGTTTCTCGATTTGCTCGGGCCGCATATCCTGCCTTCACCATCGCCGACAGAACCTGTGATGTCCATGCTGGACTCACCCCTAACTGTCTTGACAGTTCTCTCACCCCATGGGGTTGGCTGACCCTCTCGAGCACAGCCCTCACTACCAGAGATCCCTTGTCTGAGAACAGGGCCTTCGCCCGCTTCGGCTCGCGAGAGCGGTTGCCGCCGGCGACCTTGTCAATGTAAATGCCGTTCCCCTCCAGGTAGCAGTTGCCAGACAGGTCGATGTAGCCGACACCGTTCTCTTTGCACAGCTCTCGCCCTCCAGGTCCTATGAAGGGCGCCACCAATAGGGGGGCGTGTTCCGGGCGTGACTGGTGGTATTCCCTCAGGCGATGTACCGTGGACCGCACCGCCCATGGTTCTCCTACGGTCTCCACCACTCCAACTACGTGTAGTTCCTTGCCGCCGATGGACAGCCGCGCCGCGAAATCCAGTGTATCATCTGGAGGTTCGACTCTCTCGAATGAGATGTCCTGGACGCCGATCAGAGCGGCGATCTTGTCAAATAGCTCTCTTAGAATCTCGATCTCTTGTCGTGAAGCCATGTCACATTCCTTCTGGCCGTGAGTTCAGCCACTGTTCGGCGGAAAGGCCATGTTTACCCTAGGGTAAACATTATACATCCACCGAACAACTCTGTCAAGTAGGTCAGCGGTGGTTTCTAGATGGCACGTGTGACCACAGTACTAGGGTGGGAGATGCCGCCTGGTGGTATAGCCGTCGCCACTGCATCCTGGGAACCATGGGGAACCTGCTCCGAAGTGAAACCGCCTGTCTCGAAGCGGCGATGGACTAACTGCTGTGAGGAGAGACGAACGACACGAATGCCGCTTCTGCGTACACTTGAACTCGGCCCGCCGCACTGGCGGGCCTTGTGACGTTTGAGGTGCCAAGGGCGATACGCTATAATTGCCCGTGGCTCAAGAGAAGGCTACTCGCCCATCGGCGCGTGGCCGGAGAGCACCTGGCAAAACTGAGAGAACCAAGAGGAGGCAAACATAGTGAAGATTCTAGTCTTTGGAGGCTCAGGAGGCATCGGCCGCGCCGTCGCCTGGCATCTGGCGCAGGATGATGAGGTCAAAGCCATTGGCATCGTGGGGAGGCGCAAGGAGGCCCTGGAGAAGGCCAAGGAGTGGATCCATAGCGCCAAGGTGATCCCTCAGCCGCTGGACATCCTCAACAGAGAGGAGACCAAGAAGCTGATGGGACTGTATGACGTGGGTGTGATCGCTCTGCCTGATAGGCGGACCAGCTATAGCCTGGTTCACAGCGCCGTCGAGGCCGGGCTGGACATCGTGGACATGCTCGAGGAGTACCACAAGCGGCCCGACGCCTACGAGCTCGAGGGTCTGGAGCTCCCCAAGGGCATGACCCTGAACGAGTACGGGGATTGGCTGCACGACACGGCGGTCAAGAACGACGTGACCTTCGTGGATGGGATGGGCTTCGCGCCAGGTTTGAGCAACGTCACCGTCGGTGAGGGGATCAGGAAGCTGGACCAGGTCGAGACCGCGGTGGCCAGGGTGGGAGGCATCCCCTCCAAGGAGGCGGCACAGAACCACCCGCTGCGGTACATGATCACCTGGGCCTTCGAGCACGTGTTGCGGGAGTACATGGTCAAATTGAACGTGATCAAGGACGGCGAGGTGGTGGAGGTGGATGCCCTGACCGATCGCGAGCCGTTCACATTCAACAGGCTGGGGGTGGATGAGGAGCTGGAATGTGCGGTGACACCTGGTATGCCCAGCTTCATCTTCACCCGGCCGGAGCTGAAGGAGTTCGCCGAGAAGACGGTCCGCTGGCCTGGTCACTTTGACGGCATCCAGACGTTGAAGGAGTGTGGGCTGCTGGATATGGAGCCGGTGGAGTTCCAAGGACGGGAGATAGCGCCTCGCGAGTTACTCCTGTCCCTCATCACGCCCAGGCTCCAGGCCCTGGAAGGCGAGACCGACGTCTGCGTGATGTGGAACACGGTGACGGGAACCAAGGACGGCCACAACGTCCGCGTGGACTACTACATGTGGGATGAGGCGGACACGAAGTTGGGTATGTCCGGCATGGCCAGGGTGACCGGGTTCCCGTGCGCGATCACGGCGAAGCTGATAGCGGCGGGGAAGATCACGCAGAAGGGGATAGTGGCTCCGGAGGACTGCATCGAGGGAGACGTCTACGACGAGTTCATGGCTGAGCTGGAGAAGAGGAACGTCAAGATTCTCGAGGAGTCTGGCGAGGTGGCGGAATAGAACTGGAATCTCCCTTTGCATACAACGCGCTCAGCCGGGTGCCCTCCCCTCGAGGGAGGGGAATGAAAGAAGTCGCACAGGCGAGTTCCCTCCCCCTGGAGGGGGGAGGGAAAGGGCGAGGGTGGATAGGCTGGGATTGAGTGAGTCACGCTCCCTCAACCCCCTCCCTTCAAGGGAAGGGAATGGATGGGGGCTGGAGGCGCTGAGGCTACGGAGGGAGCGCCGGACTCAAAGTCCAGCGCTACGAGGTCAGAAACCGGCTGAAAGCCGGTTGTGGAACATGCTTTGAGCATGTTTTCCGTGAAGTAGCGTGGGATTTTGAACCCCACGCATCCTGGGAGACTGGGAGACACGCGGAAGGTGAGGAAAACATGACGCCGAAACGCGATGTAGGAGAACGCGACATTCGTCTGGCCAGGCAGAGGATAGCGCCCTTGGCCACCAGGACGCCGTCGATCAGTTCGCGCGCGCTATCGAAGGTGACTGGGTCCTCGGTCTATCTGAAGCTGGAGAACCTTCAGGAGACAGGGTCGTTCAAGGTTCGCGGGGCGGCAAACAAGCTGCTCAGCCTGAGGTCGGATGAGAAGGAACGAGGGGTGATCACGGTCTCGACCGGCAACCATGGTCGGGCTGTGTCGTATGTGGCCCAAAGACTGGATATCAAGGCTACCATCTGCATTCCACAGGGTGTTCCCACCAACAAAGTGGAGGCCATCCAAGGTCTGGGCGCCGAGATAGTGGTAGGCAGCAAGACCTACGACGAAGCGGAGGACCAGGCGTCTCGACTGGCGGAGGAGCGGGGCTTGACCATGGCGTACCCCCACGACGACCCCTTTGTCATCGCGGGCCAGGGCTCCATCGGCATGGAGATAGTGGAGGATCTGCCCGAGGTGGACACGGTGTTGGTGCCTGTAGGAGGAGGCGGGCTGATATCGGGGATTGGGCTGGCGCTGAAAGCTGCCAATGCGGATGCTCGGCTGATAGGCGTCTCCATGGATCGCGCGCCTGTGATGTACCACAGTCTGAGGGCCGGGAGTCCGATAAGGATGCCTGAGAAGGATACCATCGCCGACGGCCTGGTTGGTGGTATTGGCATGGACAACCAATACAGCTTCCGCCTGGCCCAGGAGTTGGTTGACGATTTCGTCTTGGTGTCAGACGAAGAGATTGCGGCAGCGATGGTCTTTGCTTTGAAGGGGCATCGTCTGGTGGTGGAAGGCGGAGGCGCAGTGGGGATAGCGGCGCTTCTTCATGGCAAAGTGAAGGAGGTGGGACGCAACATCGTGGTAGTGGTCAGCGGAGGCAATGTGGATACACCCGTGCTTCTGGAAATCGTACAGGGCCGGGGGCAGCCTGCCGCCCGCGGATGACCAGGCCAAGCATTTGCGTGGGACAAAGGACGCCAAGGGTGGGGTACTGGCCGCAACTGTGGATGGGGAGGTCCTGCACCAGTGAAACCCAAGGAACGCGTTTTCTCAGCGCTACAACACGAAGAACCAGATCGAGTGCCGAGGTTCGAGATCTGGATCGACAACGATGAACTGGTGGCTCATGTCGGTGACGGGAATCTCCAAGAGGCGCACGTCAACCTGGGGTTGGATTGCATCATCATTCCCAACCAGAACCCTCCAGGGAGCAACGCCTGGGGAGACGGGCTGGACGAGTGGGGGTGCATGTGGAAGAATGGTTGGTACGCGGGTGGTGTGGTGGAGACGGAGGAGGACCTCAAGAGATTCACTCCGTCTCTCGACTACGTGGACGAGTACTTCGACCCTGTCCGCACGGAAGACGCGATGCAGCGATACCCAGATCACTGTTTCATCTACGGGTCCCACATCGGCCCTTTCACGGCCGCGTATATGGCGATGGGCATGGAGCGCTTCTTCCCCAGTTTGTTCAAGCGGCCGGCGTTTGCGCGCAGGGCGATGGAAGTTCGCACAGAGTGGTGCATCGCCGTGTTCGACAGGGCAGCCAGCCTGGGGGCGGACGTCCTCATTCTGGGCGATGATGCCGGCCACAAGGGAGGGCCAATGATCTCACCCGAGATGTGGCGAGAGCTCGTGCTACCCTATCATCGCCGCATCGTCGAGGCAGCGCGGGTCCCCGTGATATGGCACAGCGACGGGGATATCATCTCATTGTTGCCCATGGCCATCGAAGCGGGGTTCGTTGGCGTCCACTCGTTGGAGCCGGGGGCTGGGATGGACCTTGCGAAGCTCAAACGAGACTTCGGCGACGAGTTGGTCTTCATCGGCAACGTGGATACGGTTGTCCTGTGCGGCGATGACCTGGAGGCCGTCCGTGCCGAAGTGAGGCGATGCATGCAGCAGGGAGCGGCGGGCGGGGGCTACATGTTTGCCACCTGCAACAGTATCTTCGCGGGGATGAACCCCGCGGCGGTGGTGGAGATGTATCGCTACGCAGGAGAGATAGGTCTCTACAAGGACATGCACTCGATAACCCGAGGAGACAGAGATTGCGAATAGCAAGGAGGATATCCATGGATCGTATCATCGTGGCAACCCACAAGGCAGCGCCGGCCATAGGTCCCTATTCCCAGGCGGTGATCGCCGGAGATCTGGTCTTCACGGCTGGTGTGCTTCCCATCGACCCTGAGAGCGGGCACGTCGTGGGAGAGGACATCACCGAACAGACCGGACAGGCGATCAGCAATCTAGAGAGTATCCTCGAGGCGGCGGGAAGCTCACTGTACCAGGTGGTGAAAACAACGGTGTTCCTGGCAGATATGGGCAACTTCGCGGCGATGAATGCGGTCTATGGGGAGTTCTTCGCCTCGAATCCACCTGCCCGCTCAACAGTTGGGGTGGGGCCGTTGGCCAAAGGGGCTATGCTTCAGATAGACGCCATCGCGGTGAGGTGACTGAGGATCTGTCACTCGGACCAGAGGTGCACTGTGCATGGTGACAAGGGTTCCTGAGTCGCCGGACCATTTTGCCGCGGTGTACGCTTTGACCGGCGCTGAGTTATGGCGCACATTTGCGCTCGTAGCCTTGAGGGGCGATCTCCAGAGGTCATCGGCAGGAGGCGGTTGTTGGTGTCGCAGATGGAACTGACAGACGTTGGCATTAGCGAGTGGAGGGTACATGAAGACGGATGAGTACATCGCCCTGGAGGACAGATACAATGCACACAACTATCAGCCGCTGGACGTTGTGCTGGAACGGGGCGAGGGCGTTTGGGTCTGGGATGTAGAAGGTAAGCGCTACCTGGACTGTCTCAGCTCCTATTCCGCCATGAACCAGGGACATGCGCACCCGCGTATTCGCCAAGCGATGGTCGACCAGGCAGCCAGGCTGACTCTGACGGGCCGGGCGTTCCGCAACGACCAGTTGCCGCTCCTGGCCAGGGAGTTGTGCGAACTAGCGGGCTACGAGATGATGCTGCCCATGAACACCGGAGCCGAAGCGGTGGAGACAGCGCTCAAGGCGGCCCGGAAGTGGGGCTACATGGTCAAGGGTGTGCCGGATGGTCGGGCAGAGATCATCACGTGCGCGGGCAACTTTCACGGCCGCACCATTACCATCGTCGGCTTCTCCACAGAAGAGCAATACAGAGATGGCTTTGGCCCCTTCACGCCCGGGTTCATTACCGTCCCGTACGGAGACGCCGATGCCCTCGAGGGGGCGATCACGCCCCACACCGTAGCCTTCATGGTGGAACCGATCCAGGGTGAGGGCGGCGTCGTTGTGCCACCCGAGGGATACCTGAGGCGGGCGCGGGATTTGTGCGATGAGTACGAAATCCTGCTGATCGCCGATGAGATCCAGACGGGACTGGGTCGCACGGGGAAGCTCTTTGGCTGCGACTGGGAAAGCGTGCGGCCCGACCTGGTGACCATCGGCAAGGCGCTCTCGGGAGGCTTCTACCCGGTGTCGGCCGTCTTGGGCGATCGTGACACACTGGGGCTGTTCAAGCCTGGGGACCACGGCTCGACCTTCGGGGGCAATCCGCTGGCGGCGGCCATCGCTCGGGAAGCGGTGAAGGTGCTACTGGACGAGGGCCTGATCGAGAACGCCAGGGTGCAGGGTGAGTACCTGCTGGGTCGCCTGGCTCGTATGGAGAGCGACTACGTCGCCGACGTGAGGGGCCGGGGGTTGCTCACCGGCGTGGAACTGAAGCCGGAAGCGCGTGGCGCGCGGCGCTTCGCCGAGGGCCTGAAGGACGAGGGCCTGCTCTGCAAAGAGACCCACGAGAACGTCCTTCGGTTCGCGCCGCCGTTGATCATCACTCGCCAAGAGCTCGACTGGGGCCTGGAGAGAATCGAGAAAGTGCTCACAGGGCTGTAGGCTGCGCAGAGGGACATGCAGGGCGGCCCTGTGCGGGAGATACGTGTCAGAGCGACAGTCCGCTTTCCTTGATCACCAGTCACAAGTGTCCAGGAGGCCATAGCCTTGAATGAAAGTCTTCAAGCCGATCTAGCCAACGTCGGTGATCGCTATCGCGCCGAGATGATCTCGTTCTGCCAGAGGCTCGTCCAGACGCCCAGTCTGCCGGGACAGGAGGGCGACGTGGCCCGGCTAGTGGCCCTCGAGATGGAAGGGCTTGGCTACGACGAGGTGCGGACCGATAGCTGGGGGAACGTGGTCGGCCTGCTGCGGGGGCAGGGAACAGGCCGCTCGGTGATGTTCAATGGCCACATGGACCACGTGGATCCGGGGAACGCCAGGGAGTGGCCTTATCCTCCCTACGGCGGCGAGATCCACGATGGGCGGCTGTGGGGTCGTGGCGCGGCGGACATGAAAGGCCCGCTGGCAGCCATGATCCATGCTGGCGGCATCTTGGCGCGGGAGGACATGCGCCCTCCGGGTGATTTGTACGTCGCCGCGGTGGTGCAGGAGGAGGTCGGCGGGCTGGGGACGCAGAAGCTGCTTCAGACGGTTCGCGCCGACCTGGCCGTGGTCGGCGAGGCCAGCAGCAACCAGTTGGCCCGGGGACACCGTGGAAGGATAGAGCTGGTGGCGCGCGTGAGGGGAAGATCGGTCCACGCGAGTGTGCCCCACGAGGGTGTGAACCCCCACGCCGTGTTGGCGCGGTTCGTGCAGCGGCTGGAGACGTTGGAGCTGGCTCAAGACAAGACCTTTGGGGCCTCTACTGTCGCACCAACGCTGTACTTGACCGACCAGCAAAGCAGCAATGTCCTGCCAGGCGAAGCCCGACTGCATCTGGACTGGCGCAACATCCCCGGCGAGACTCCCGACCACGTGCTGTCCCAACTCCGGCCGTTGCTGGAGGAATGTGTCGCTGAAGTGGAGGGCAGCGAGGGTGAGTTGGTGCTACACACCCACGACCTTTGCACCTACACCGGCCAGAGCGAGTCGTTGCCCGCTGTCTTTCCCTCCTTTGGGCTGGAGGCCGATCACCCTCTGGTACGGAATGGACAGCGCATCCTGGCTAGCGCTCTGTCTCGTCCGGTGGACGTGGTCATCTGGCGTTTCGCTACCGACGGCGGTCACCTGATGGCGGCTGGTGTCCCCACCATAGGGTTTGGGCCGGCGGAAGCCCACCTGCTGCACACGGTGGGAGAGAATGTGCCGGTGGAGATGCTAGTCGAGGGGCTGATGGGATACACTGCGCTGGCTCTTGAACTGGGCGAAGAAGAGAACTGAAGGGTGACTGAGAAGGTCCCCTTTACCTGTCTCATGGGGCAGTGGAATGGCGCCCGAGCGACCAGCACCCCCGGTGTGTGGTCACACCGCGCAAACTGCTGAGGCCCGGCGTTTGCCATTTCAGAGATCAGACTAGGGCGGGCCAAGGCGCCGACACAATCTGTGGAGGACTGGATCATGGCTGGGAGGAAAACCGTTATCTATCCCTACATCCCCAATTCTGTGCCCAGGATCAAGGCACAAATGCTCAAAGACGTGGGAGCAGAGAGCGCGGACGATTTCTTCGAGGATGTCCCCGAGACGCTTAGGCTCAAGGAGCCTATGGATCTACCCGGGCCCTTCCTGTCCGAATATGCATTGAAACGGCACGTGGAAGGGGTTCTTGCCAGAAACAACACTTGCGGGGAGTACCTCAACTTTCTGGGAGCCGGGTGCTATGAGCACCACGTTCCCGCCGTGTGTGATGAGGTGAACCAGCGAGGCGAGTTCCTGACCGCCTACGCGGGGGAGCCTTACGACGATCACGGCCGGTTTCAAGCGCTCTTTGAATATGCGAGTATGATGGGCGAGCTGCTCAACATGGACGTGGTCAATGTCCCAACTTATGATGGGTTCCAAGCTGCCGCCACGTCGATCCGCATGGCGTCCCGGATCACGGGCCGGCGCGAAGTGCTGGTGTCCAGCAGCATCAGCCCTGACAAACTGTCCAAGATCCGAGACTACTGCAAGCCCGAGATAGACATCAAACTGATGCAGTACGACTCAGGCACGGGGCAACTGGACTTGGATGTCCTAAAGGCAGAGATATCCGGCAAGACGGCCGCTGTCTACTTTGACAATCCTTCCTACCTCGGCTTCATCGAGACTCGAGGTGACCAGATCTCCGAGATAGCTCATGATCACGGCGCCACCTGCGTCGTGGGTGTGGATCCGATATCGCTGGGCGCTCTTACCCCGCCGCCCGACTATGGGGCGGACATCGTCTGCGGCGACATACAGCCCCTTGGGATGCACATGCAGTTCGGTGGCGGACAGGCGGGGTTCATCGCTAGCAGGGATGAAGAGCGATATGTGATGGAGTATCCGTCCCGGTTGTTTGGAATCGCGCCGACGCGTGTCGAGGGGGAGTACGGCTTCGGCGATGTGGCCTACGAGAGGACCTCCTTTGCAGTCAGGGAGCAGGGCAAGGAGTGGGTGGGCACGGCGGCGGCCCTGTGGGGCATCACGGCGGGAGTCTATCTGGCGTTGATGGGGCCTCAGGGGATGGCGGAGATTGGAGAAGGCATCATGTTAAGGTGCCGTTATGCGATGATGGAGATGGCTGAGGCAAGAGGTGTGAAGGCTCCGGCCTTCCAGTCGCCCCATTTCAAGGAGTTCGTCGTCAACTTCGATGGTACAGGCAAGACGGTCACCGAGATCAACAGGGCTCTGTTGGCGCGGGGGATCTTTGGCGGGAAGGACTTGACCGAGGAATTCCCAGAACTGGGCAGTAGTGCGTTGTACTGTGTGACTGAAGTCCACACCAAGGATGATATCGATACGTTGGTGAGCGCTCTGCGAGAGGTGGTCGAATAGCATGAGTCAAGATATCACCAGGCACAGGTACACGAACGGCAAACCAAAGCTGCGACGATTCCACCAGGCCAGGTGGGATGAGCCGATCATCTTCGAGTTGAGTCGCGAAGGACAGAGGGGCATTCTCGTGCCTGAGGTGGAAGACGAGATCAGAGACCAGGTGGGCGATGTGGTGGCAACTCTGCCGGAGTTCATGCGCAGGAAGCGGCCTCCCAACCTGCCAGAGCTCTCTCAGCCCCAGGTCTTGCGCCACTATGTGCGGCTGTCCCAGGAGAACCTGGGGACGGACCTCAACGTCGATGTGGGGCAGGGAACCTGTACCATGAAGTACAGTCCGAAGATCAACGATCAACTGGCCCGGATGCCGAGAGTGGCGGATATTCACCCTTTGCAGGATGAAGAAACTGTTCAAGGCATCCTGGAGGTGATGTACAGGTTCGAAGGGATGCTGAAGGAGATCTCGGGAATGAGCCGCTTCTCGCTCCAACCGGGCGCCGGTTCGGCCGCCATATATACAAATGTGTCGATCATACGGGCCTATCACGAAGCGCGCGGTGATTCGGATCAGCGAGACGAGATCATCACCACCGTTTTCTCCCATCCCTCAAATGCGGCGTGTGCCAAGACGGCAGGCTACAAAGTCCTCACCCTGTATCCCGATGAGGATGGTTATCCCGACCTCGAAGCCTTGAAAGCGGCGGTTTCGGAAAGGACCGCGGGGTTGCTCATAACGAACCCGGAGGACACAGGGATCTTCAATCCCAGGATTGAGGAGTTCGTGGAGCTGGTCCACGATGCAGGAGGACTCTGCTCATACGACCAGGCAAACGCTAATGGAGTCCTGGGTATAACCAGGGCGGCGGAAGCTGGCTTCGACCTTTGCCACTTCAATTTGCACAAGACCTTCTCCTCGCCTCACGGGTGCGGTGGGCCTGGCGCGGGCGCCATCGGCGTGACAGAGAAATTGGCCCGGTTCCTGCCCGTTCCCCTCATCGAGTACGATGGTGAGCGGTATCGTCTGAACTACGATCTACCGGACAGTATTGGCAAGATAGGACCGTTCTGTGGGGTGGCCTCTGTCGTCGTGAGAGCGTATGCGTGGGTTATGAGTCTGGGGGCAGAAGGGTTAAGGGAGGTCGCGGAGATCGCAGTTCTCAACAACAACTATCTGATGCAGAAGATGCTGGAGATCCGCGGCGTGAGCGCTCCCTATGCCAGAGGCAGACGCCGCATCGAACAGGTGCGGTATAGCTGGGAGGAGTTAGTCAAGGATACGGGCGTCCATTCGGAGGAGATCGGACTTCGAGCCGCGGACTTCGGGGTCCACTACTGGAGCAGCCACCATCCCTGGATTGTTCCGGAGCCTTGTACCCTTGAACCTACGGAGTCGTATTCCAAGGATGAACTCGACGAATACGCGGCCATCCTCGCTCATGTGGCGCATGAGGCGCGCACGGACCCTGAGCTGGTCAAGACGGCCCCTCACAACAGCACCATTCACACCATTGACCATGAACCCCTGGACGATCCATCGCAGTGGGCGGTGACGTGGAGAGCCTATCGGAGAAAGGTGGGCCACGAGGCAGATTAGAAGATGGCGACGCGGACAGGAGATCACTTGGGGAGAGCCATGAGCATCCTTGGTAGGCCGAATCCAAGGGCGCGGGTTGGCAGCAGAGCATTCCTCCAGGCCTTGCCCTTCGATGCGCTTCGCCACTCTGCTCTCACTCCATACAATGCAGACTAGCAGAATGGGAGAAAAGCGCCTGGGCTTGATCGTCAATCCGATTGCAGGGATAGGCGGGAGGGTCGGCCTCAAGGGAAGTGACGGAGTTGAGATCCAGAGAAGGGCTCTACAACTGGGCGCTGTGAGGGAATCGGAGAGCCGGGCTGTTCAAGCTCTCCAGATGGTCCAGTCTATCGGGGACAGGCTCGAGGTCATCACCTATCCCCATGAAATGGGAGAAGATGCGGCCAGAGAGTGCGGCTTCGAACCAAAGGTGGTTGGCACGATCGAACGCGGAGAAACGACGGCAGAGGACACACGAAATGCAGCTCTGGCATTGATGCGACTGAGAGTTGACCTATTGCTCTTTGCAGGTGGGGATGGGACCGCCAGGGACATCTACGGCGCTGTTGGTCAGCACATACCAGTGCTTGGCATACCGGCAGGGGTGAAGATCCACTCGGCGGTTTTTGGCACTAGCCCCAGAAGTACGGGAGCTCTGGCCGCGCTGTATCTGCGAGGGAGAGCGTCCAGCCTGCGGGAGGCGGAGGTGATGGACATCGACGAGGAAGCTTTCCGAGAGGGTCGGGTTTCGGCCAGACTGTATGGATATCTGAAGGTTCCCTATCGGAGTGAGCTGGTCCAGGGCCAGAAAGCGGCAAGCGGGCCCGGAGAAGAGGCTTCTCAGCGGGCGATAGCGGCGGACATCACGGACCGGATGCAGGCTGACTGTTTGTACATCATCGGGCCCGGAACGACTACCAAAGCCATCGCGTCGCAGCTAGCGCTGCGTAAGACGCTGTTGGGTGTGGATGTGGTCAAGGGAGGAAAGATGGTCGCCACCGACGTTGGCGAGTCCCAACTCCTCGAGCTGCTCCAAGGAGTCAAAGCGAAGGTGATTGTAACCCCCATAGGTGGGCAGGGCCACATCTTTGGCAGGGGAAATCAGCAGATAAGCCCTGAAGTGATCAGGAGAGTGGGCAGGGACAACGTCATCGTAGTGAGCACTGCTGGGAAGATCGACTCACTGGGGGGAAAGCCTCTCCTGGTTGACACCGGTGAGCGGGCGGTGGACAGGATGCTCAGTGGCTACATTAGAGTGGTGACCGGCTACGACGAGCAGATTGTCTATAGAGTATCAGGTTGACTGCCCCGCTGATTGGGGAAGGGCCGGGAAGCACCATGTCGGCCAAGGGTGCCGGCCAGCGATATCAGATGGAATTCCGATAGGTGAGAACCATGAAGGAAGTCGCTACCGTATGTGCTCGGGACTGTTATGATACCTGTGCACTGATTATCACACTCGACGAAGCAGAAAAGATCTTGTCAATCAAGGGCGACAAGAAGAACCCCGTCACACGGGGCTTCACCTGTCCCCGGGGTGCTAGGGATCACGAGAGACTCTACAAGAACCGAGTTGAAGCACCTTTCCTTCGCCAAGGAGACCGCTTCGAGGAAACCGACTGGAATACCGCACTGAGCCTAGTATCGCGGAAACTTGGTGAGATTCTCAACAAGCATGGCCCCCAGGCTGTGTTGTATCTGGACTACGCTGGGAACACCGGGTTGTTGACAGGAGCATTTCCCCAAAGACTGTGGAATGCTATTGGTGCCACGCAGACGGACCGGGCTTTGTGCAGCGCCTCCGGTCAGGAAGCACTGAGTTTGCACTATGGTTGTAGCTATGGCATAACGCCTCTCGAGCTTCTTGCGGTGGATCTTGTCGTGTTCTGGGGCTTCAACGCCGCCGTGAGCTCGCCTCACATGTGGGCACTTGCCAGACAAGCACGCAAGTCACGGGGGACTCAGATCGTGGTCATTGATCCCAGAGAAAGCCGAACGGCAACAGATGCCGACCTTTGGATTCAACCAAGACCGGGAACCGATGTTGCCTTAGCCTATGGAATAATCAACTACTTGGTTCAAAACGGCCATGGGGACCTGGACTTCATCAAAGAATGGACCCACGGCTTTGAAGAGTTGAAGGTGGAGGCCAGCAAGTGGACTCCGGAAAGAACAGAGCTTATCACGGGAGTTGCATGGGAACACATACAAGAGCTGGGAGAAGCCTATGGCAACTTGGAACCCAGCGCAACGATGGTTGGTATTGGCCTTCAGAAATGCGACCAAGGCGCCGATCAGGTGCGAGCTGTGTCATTCATTCCGGCGCTGCTCGGCCTGCACAGAGGTTTTTTCTATAGCAACGGAGATTCTTTTTCGATCAATCAACGGCTCATTTCTGGCCGAGCGCTCGCCGACAAGGCTCCGAGAATTGTGCAGCAAGTTGCTCTTGCCGATCTCGCGAAGCATCGTGAGTTCAAACTCATCTACGTCAGTGGCATGAATCCTGCCATGACACTCCCCAATCAGAATGATTTCAGAGAGGGAATATCAAGCAGAGAGGTCTTCGTAGTGGTTCACGAAACCCATTGGACGAAGACAGCACAGTATGCAGATGCTGTCCTCCCTGCACCGACCTATCTCGAAAAAGACGACTTGGTCGTTCCTTGGAGCCATAACTACGTCCAATACTCAAACGGAGCCGTTCGCCCAACCACCGACAGCCGAAGCGAGATCTGGGTCATGCAAGAGATCGCAAAGCGGCTGCGTTTGACAGAAGACTGGCTCTATGAAGATCCGTGGGAAGCAGTCGGCTTGGCACTTCAGGATGCCTTTGAGGAAGGCAGTTTGGAATCACTGAGATCAGGAGCAATGCTCACACTCAAGAGAAAGCCAAGGAACGGCTATCCGACGCCATGTGGCAAGATAGAATTCTGTTCGTCTCGAGCGGTAGAAATGGGATTGAACCCTTTGCCAGCACAGACCCCGCTACGTATCCCGAAAGGTGACTTCATTCTACTGACCAGTGCAACGCCAAAGTATACCAGTACTCAGTTTCAAGAGGTCTATGGGGCGATTCCCGCCGTTGTGCTCGTGAACTCGGAAGATGCCGAGCGACTAGGTATTGAGAACGGCGATATCGTAGCACTCTCCAATGATCGTGGAGAAGTGAAAGTGAAAGCTACCATCTCCAACACAGTCCCTGAGGGGATAGTATGGTCACCAAGGCAATCCGAGGGATTGGCAGGAGAGGCGCAGAATTGCCTAATGAGTAGCAACCCGCAAGAGATCGGTAGCGGGCCCAGATTCAATTCAACCACCGTGACCATTTCCAAACACTAGGTGGTCTAGCTTGGTGACAGAGAATCATGGAGGGGCGTATGGGTAGTTTGGCAGGGAAGCGAGCCCTCATCACTGGCGCAGCGTCGGGCATCGGGCGGGCGACGGCTTTGCTCTTCGCCCGCGAAGGCGCGGCGATCTCCATTGTGGATTTGGACGAAGTTGGCGGACAGGCCGTGGCTCAGATGATTGGGGACCAAGGCGTGCCGGCCGTCGTTGTCCCCTGCGACGTGACGCAGGGGGCGGAGTGCGAGCAAGCCGTGCAACAGACCGTGGGCGAACTGGGTGGGCTTGACATCCTCTTCAACAGCGCGGGCGTTATCCATCGAGCGACTGTGTTGCAGACAACCGAGCCGGAGTGGGATCGGGTGATGTCGGTCAATGTGAAATCGCTCTTCTTGATGAGCAAGTATGCGATTCCCATCATGGCCGAGGCAGGTGGTGGAGTGATCATCAATGTGGCCTCAGGTTGGGGGCTGGTGGGCGGGCCCAAGGCGGCTGCCTATTGCGCCTCCAAGGGGGCGGTGGTCCTGCTGACCAAGGCCATGGCCATCGATCACGGAGGACAGAACATCCGTGTCAACTGCATCTGTCCCGGTGATATCGATACGCCCTTGCTGCGGGATGAGGCGCGGCAGCTGGGTGAACCTGTGGATCGGTTTCTGGTGCAGGCAGCCGAGCGACCGCTGAAGCGTATCGGCGCGCCCGAGGACGTAGCGCAAGCAGCACTGTATCTGGCGAGCGATGCGTCCTCTTTTGTTACCGGTGCAGCTCTGGTGGTGGACGGCGGCGGGTTGGCAGGGTGAGGAGGAAAAATGCGCGGGCTTGAACGCAAGCGGGTTCTGGTCACGGGCGGGGCAGGCGGTATTGGCATGGCTACAGCGGCTCGTTTTCTGGAAGAGGGATCTCGCGTCGCCGTGCTTGATCGCGACGATGAGGCACTTATTCGCGTCAAGGGCGACCTGCCGGAGGTGAGCTGCTGCATCAACGCAGATGTCTCCAAGGCCAACGAGGTGGCCCGGGCCTTCGCAGAGCTGGACGAGGTGATCGGGGGGCTTGACGTCCTGATCAACAATGCCGGCATCAGCATTCACCACCGCTTCATGGACATCACCCCTCAGGAGTGGCGCGAGGTGATGGGCGTCAATCTAGACGGTGTGTTTCTCGTCGCGCAGGAGGCGGCGCGACGGATGCTCGTGGGGGATGGGGGTGTGATTCTGAACATGGGCTCGACCAACGGCTTGGTGGGCTATCCCTTCTACGCCGACTACAACGCCTCCAAAGCAGGCGTCATCGAATTGACACGGTCCATGGCCCTGGAACTGGCTCCTGGGGTACGCGTCAATGCTGTCTGTCCAGGTTTCATTCTGACACCGATGCAAGAGGCTGAGTACACGTCCGAGATGCGGCGGGCCTTCGAGAGCAAGGTGCCGCTGGGCAGGCTCGGAAAGCCTGAGGAAGTGGCTGCCCTCTTCGCTTTCCTGGCCTCAGATGAGGCGAGCTATATCACCGGCCAGTACTTCGTAATCGACGGTGGGGAGATAGCAGGGGGGCTGGCCAGTCAGCCTTAGTTCCTTGAAGAAGCGTGCCCGCCGGTCCGCCCGAGTCTGGCATCACAAACTCGATGCGGAAACCCCTTGCCACTGTCCAGCCAGCAGTATGGTCGTGAAGGGTTCGCTCCTTGCGACCAGATCGGCGTGGTCCCCTGGAGCAGATAGCCCCTCCAGTAACTGACGAGTGTGCTCCGTCAGCAAAGCGCTGTCCAGAGGCCACCAACGGGTCTTGTCGGTCTTGGTGAACATCTACTCGTAGCAGCGTGGAGACGCGTGAATAGGTGAGGCGTCTCAGCGCCGAGTGGCCATTGGCGGATTCGACTTCGCTCTTGCGAAACACATTGCCCCCAGGTTGACGTTCTCACTACTACGGCGTACAGTAGCCGATATCGTATCAATCGGCAGTGGATGGTTCCGTTTCGGAACACTTTCATCCGAAACCTTGACAAACGGGTGATTGCGTAGTATACTAATGGCAGGTTTGGTCCTGCCGGGGAGGTAACACGTGAGGCCCAAAGTGGATCAGACTGATCGAGCGATCGTAGACCTTCTCATGGAGGACGGAAGAATGCCCTGTGCTGAGATAGCACGGTCGCTGGGTAATGTCTCGGCCAGGACTGTTCGGAACAGGATAAGGAGGCTCACCGAGAAAGGCATCATCAAGGTCACCGCGGTGGCGAGCCGCAAAGCGCTCGGATATCGGATCGTTGCTGATATCTCTATCGAAACGGAACCACGTAAGGCTGCCGAGGTGGCCGAGCTCGCAGCTACGGTTGACAAGGTGAGCTACGTTGCCATCGTTGCGGGGGATCGTGATGTCTTTGTTCAAGTAAATGCGGCTGATATTGAAGATCTGCAGGCATTGATCACCGAGGAGCTCCAGGCCATCCCCGGTGTCCGGAGCACCAGGACTACTCTCCTGACACAGCTACTCAAGGACATCTATGAGTGGAGGATCCCCGCAGAACTGCCTTAGCAGAAGGCCACGTGGAAGTGATCGTCGGCATGATTGACGACGGTCTCCATGAAAAGTCGGGTTATCACAAATGGATGATCGTGTACAACTTGTGGGCGAGAAGGCAAGGATTTCTCTGGTTGATAGTCCGTGAGGCGGTGGGTTGATGAGTCAGACTTGGCCAAGTGTTGGTGCAACGGAGCTAGACTAGGCAAGGAAAGGGGGTGATTGAACGGAACCTCAATGGTAGGCTGGCCCAGAACGACAGATTACCATGGCAGCCCATTCATTCCATTGGAGAGAAAGGAAGGAGAGATGAGAGTCAGAATAGCTACACTAGTCACCGTTTTCGTCGCCGTTGCGTTGCTGGTATCGGCCTGCGGTCCTGCAGTGACACCGACCGAGGCCCCGGAGGGCACGCCCCGGCCGCAGCCAGAGGCCACGCCTACTTCTCCGGTCCCAGCGCCCGAGTTAGGACGTGATCCGAACACGCTCATCATCAGTACCTACGAAGGCATTGCCGGAATCGATCCTCCGGGCTTTCCAAGTGCATCGGGTTCGCTCGTGCAGAGGGGTGTGTATGAAACCCTGTTGACGGCTACGCCTAGCGGGGAACTGGAGTTGGTGCTTGCCGAGTCATACGACGTCAACGAGGAAAACACCGTCTGGACGTTCCACTTGCGCGAGGGGGTCAAGTTCCACGATGGTACCGCCTTCAACGCGCAGGCTGTCAAGGACAACTACATACGCACGGTCGAGATCGAGTTGGGGCTCTCCGGAGTGATCGGTCGCTTCCTGAGTGACCCGGAGAACCAAATGGTGGTCATCGACGACTACACGATTGAGTTTCGATTCGACCAACCGCAGCCTTTCTTTGCAGACGCCTTGGCTTCGTCCTACGGGGCGTGGATCGTCAGCCCCACCGCGTTCACCGAGCACGACGTCGAAGGCGACTGGGCGCACGACTGGTTAGACACCCACGCAGTGGGCACCGGCGCGTACGTGCTGGAGGAGTTCAGGCCCGTGGAGCAAATCACCCTCGTTAGCTTTGACGACTACTGGAGGGGATGGGAGGGCAAGCACTTCGACACCGTGCTTCTCAAGGTCATGGAGGACATTTCTCTCAACCGGCAGTTGCTTGAGAAGGGCGACGTGGACATCGTGGTGAAGGTGACGCCCGAGGACTTTGAGGCTCTGCAAGGGAACCCTGATCTCGTGGTGCACCAAGACTTTGGCCTAAAATACACCATTGTCTTCATGGGCTGCTACGGACCACTTGCTAGTCCGGAGGCCCGCCAGGCTATGTCCTACGCCTTCGACTACGACGGCTACGTCAACGGCATCCAGATGGGCCAGGTCCAACGACTCTACGGTCCCTTCACTTCGACTCAGTTTGGCTACGACCCGGACATCTTCAAGTACGAGACCGACCTAGAAAAAGCTGCGGAGCTACTTGAGGAGGCCGGCGTTGAGCCGGGCACAGAGTTGGTTTGGCTGACGTCTGGACATTACGCGCCTGATGCGGAGTTGCTGATGCAAGCGCAGCTTGAGCAACTCGGCCTGAGACTCAGAATCGAGAAGGTGGATTCTGCTAGTCAGTTCACGACGATCTTTAGCGATTTGCCGATCGAGGGTCGGTTCAGCTTCGCGGATATGGCCTGGTGGCCTGACTACGACGATCCCTGGAACGCGGCTCAGGCCCTCTACCACTCGGAGAATTGGGGTCTCAAGGGCGCCAACGGTTCCTACTACGCCAATGACCGCGCTGACGATTTGCTGGATATGATGCGAGTGGCAGGCACAAAGGAGGAGATCGAGGCCCTTGCCACGGAGTTCCAGAACGTCCTCACGGAACAGGATCCTCCCTGCATTTGGGTTGGCGAGGATCCCGACAAGACCATCCATCGCACCGATATCAAGGGCTACGAGTTCGTCCCTCTGTACACGGAGACCTATCCGCTGTACAACCTGTACCGCGAGTAATGGGGAGTGATCGTACCGGACAGAGAGGCCACATTGTGGCCTCTCTGTCCAATCTGGCTAGCGGGGCTGACCGGATAGCAGAAAGGTAGCCACTTTGAGCAGGTTTCTCATCCAACGCATTCCCCTCACGATTGTGGTTCTGTGGGTATTGACGGTGATCACCTTCACCCTTTCGCACATCATTCCTACTGACCCGGCGCGCTTGATGGCTGGCCCCAAGGCGAGTCCCGCGACTCTGGAAAGGATTCGCCACCGCTACCGCCTGGATCGGCCCCTCCTCGAACAATACGCAACGTATGTGACTCGCCTCTTCCAGGGCGATCTGGGCAGGTCGATGGTTTCGCGGCGGCCGGTGGCGCAGGATCTCAAGGAGTTCTTTCCTGCCACCGTGGAGTTGGTACTGCTGGCGATGACGATAGCAGTGGTCGGCGGTCTGTCTGTGGGCGTGCTAACAGCCGTCTACCGCGGGGGCTTAATGGATCATCTGGGCCGCCTGTTCTCCGTTGCCGGCCTGTCCATGCCCGCTTTCTGGCTGGGCCTCTTGGTGCAGTTGCTCGTGTACTATCGGTTGGGCTGGCTCCCGTTTGGCGAGCGGATCAGCACCGACCTATCGGCATTCAACCATCCAACTG
>Ga0209979_1000628_pt1 | contig 45527 bp, 49 predicted proteins | sample AnhtaG_FD_183114 | JGI IMG/M metagenome (GOLD analysis project Ga0209979, IMG submission 183114) | Deep subsurface microbial communities from Anholt, Denmark to uncover new lineages of life (NeLLi) - Anholt_01485 metaG (SPAdes) (version 2) | ecosystem: Environmental > Aquatic > Marine > Oceanic...
TTGATAACCTGGGGATGTTTGCCAGGCGTTTATATCCTGGCATTGAGCAATAAGCATTCATAGCACAGCTATTATAACGTCCTTTCATGACTCATGTATGTGTCACCCATCTGTCTGAACTAGATCAGCCTTAGCTTCCCCAGAGTCGTGAATATTTCCCGATTCAGAAGCTCGTCCCGTAGCTTTCCATTAAATGATTCAATATACCCGTTTTCCCAGGGACTACCAGGTTCTATAAACAAAGTCTTCACACCCAGGCGGTTAAGCCATCTTCTTATTGCTTTAGCGGTAAACTCCGGGCCATTATCGGGACGTATATGCTCCGGAATACCACGAAAAATGAAAAGACGAAACAAGAGATCAATCACATCCTGATTTTTGATCTTGCGGGCTGCCAGAGTGGCTAAACATTCCCGACTATATTCATCGATTACATTCAGTATTTTGAAGGCTTTGCCATTAGCCGTTCGGTCTATTATGAGATCGTAACTCCACACATGGTCCTTGTACTTTGGCTTGAGCCGGATACAGGACCCGTCATTAAGCCATAATCTACCCCGTTTGGATTGTTTCTGTGGCACCTTCAGCCCTTCCTTTCTCCAGATTCTTTCCACCCTTTTGTGGTTCACTCTCCACCAATGCTCATCATTTAATAAGGCCGTTATCCTCCGATAACTATATCTCCCATACTTAGCCGCCAGGGTAATAATATCATCAGTAAGTTGCTGCTCATCGGATGGTGGCGATAGATTGCGACGTTGAGTAGCTCTGGCTTGCCCCCCAATGCCTTACACTGCCCGTATTCCCGAGAGCGCTAGCTTCTGAGATACCTGTGACACCATATTACATCTCTTTGACGGGCTTAGAAGTTTCCCCGTGAGACTTCCTTGAGAATGGCATTATCCAAAGATAGATATGCCACCAGCTTCCTTAAACGGGAGTTCTCCTGCTCTAATTCCTTAAGCCGACGAGCTTGGTCTACTCTCATCCCACCGTATTCCTTACGCCAGCGATAATAGGTATGGTCGCTAACACCTATTCTTTTGCTGGCAACGGCAATGGTAGCTCCCTGGATGAGTAGGTTCTCAGCTTCCCTCAGTTTGTTGATGATCTGTTCCGGTGCATATCTTTTCTTGGCCATCTGTTCCCCCTTTTACGAGATTATAACTGGTCTCATTTTAGGGGGTCAGGTCAGGGTGTCACAGGTTCGAATCCTGTACGGCCTACTTTCTAAATCACCAGAATTTGCTAGCATCGGCATCTTCAATTTCAGTGTGCCGACCGATGTCCGATGACTGGTCAAATCTCTGTACAATGGCTTCCTGAGGACCTGACAAAAAGTGACTGTATGCATCCAGAGTTGTGCGACATTGGTACCTTAATTTATGAGGCAGTATAAAAAGCGTTCTTGTGAGGGAGCTTGTCTCCTCCTAAGCTGCGAGAGCCCACAAGGGGATCCTTCCCAGGAGTTTTCGACTTTCCAATCGTGAGAGTATATGTTAAACCTTTTTGAACTGGTAAAACCTATAAGTATTACCCCGTATGCATTAACTTATTTAATAGCTGAGTTTGTGAGAGGAGCGATACTTGTAACTAGTGATGTTTCGCAAGAATGCCTTGCGGCTTTACGGAAGCTGTTTTTACCGCCTCTGGCAATCTCAAAAAATTTCTATTTCAATACTTCTTTTCCCCAGGATTTGTGGAGGTCTTTTATATCGTCTATTATACTTCTGCAGGCATCGAAAGCTGGCTCTCTGTGCGAGGCGGAAACTGCTACTAATAAAATATTCTCTGATATGCCTAAGAAACCCACTCGATGTATTATCGTTACGTATGCGATCTCAAATCTGTTGATTGCTCTTCTTTCTATCTCCTCTAACTTCTGGATGGCGTGGTTATCGTTCTCAAATTCCAGCCCGAGCCCTTCAGGGAATTCACGTACGGTGCCTAAATAAATTGACAGCGCCCCTATTCTGGGGTTCTTCATTTTCTTAGTTATTTCATCGATGGAGAAATCTTCTCTTCTTATCTCAATCATCTGGGCTCACCAATATGATTATATGTTTGGCATCTAGTTTCACAGGCCGTTCATTTAGTGTTCTCTTAATTTTGGCTCTTTGCAGTTTCTCGCTGAAGGGGCTATGTTTGGCAGGTGGTACAACTCGTGGCAGAGCATGAGCCGCAAGAGGAACTTCCCCCAATCGGGGTAGATGGCCCTTCACTGCTTTTAGAATGACAGGCGAAAGAGGAGAATATTCGTTCAGCGCTATTGTGACAGCGGGGGCAAGAGGCACCTTCGTTTGATTCGGTTTGGTGGCGAAGCAATTCAAACTTAAAGTTGCAATCAGGGCAAAAATATTCATAAATGGGCATTTTTATCTCTTCATTCATCAAAAGCTTTCAGGAATACGTCAGGAACTTGAGGGACCTGGCTATCTGTCCACGTTTTGAGGCAAGTGAAGCAGCAAAAATTATAATGCTCAACCGCCCTGGGCCCTTCCCATCGGGAAACCATGAGCCAACCATTGAGCACCTCGCAGGGTCGCTCCTCTGCGCTATATCTCACCCGTTTGCCACAAGAATGGCAGATAAAATATCCCTGAGGCATTGAAGTCTTCAATCTGATTCGTTTTTTATTCCCTTCCTGGAATGCAGCCGTGGATATTAGACGGCCACCACCTCCTTAACTTCAGGCACCTGCTCCTTAAGCACCCGTTCAATCCCATTCTTCAAGGTCATAGATGCCATGGGGCAGCCATAGCAGGCACCAGTCAACTTTAATTTCACCACTCCATCCTTGACATCTATTAGTTGGACATCCCCTCCATCGGCTAACAACGCCGGTCTCACCTGTTCCAGGGCTGCTGCTACCTTTTCTCGCATTTTTACCTCCTTACTTTGTCGCCTTCTTAAGTTGTCCAGCTACTTGGAGTTACAGAGTTAAATATTAGAGCTAAAGCTGCGAATTGTCAAATTAAGAAAGTGACTGGTGCAAGGCTTGTTCCACAATTGCTATTTATTTCAGTGGTTATTACTTTGGAATCCATTTTTTCTTATGCAGTATCCCCCCGCAACAATTTTGTCGCCCTGAATGCCAATGTCAGCTGAAAATCCATTGATTTTAGAGCGTATATCGCTCGTATTCTGCGGAGCAGGGATTGCCGTAACACACCCACAGTTCCTGTGCCGTGAGGTCAACTACAGAAGAACAGACAGTCTTGACTTGGTATTCCGGCTTAGCATCTTCATCTACATGGCGGCATATAGACCAGGGATAGTTAACATGGTCGCGCATAATAGAGATAATCCTGGGCAGAGAAATTTTCTCATATTCCCCAAGCAGGCTGGATGCTCTATTAAACCTGGCTACGGAGCACATATGTCGCGTGATTGCCCAGGTATCGTGGGAGAATCGCACTTTCATATCTTTTCATTTTGTCTGTTACATAGTGATTGGTGTGCACTAAGTAGCTGCCTCCTGCGTAGATAAGTTCAAAATCTGTGGCTGAGCCCTCGATGCTGTATATTTGCCCATGGCTATCCGCCACCACATTATTGTAGCTCGACTCTCTGAAAGGCAAGTTGGCATAAGTTAGTGCTTCAACTATTGTCCTGGCGCCATATAAAGCTCGGGATATCCTGTCAATAGGAATTCCAACACGAGTATCATTAGGAGTCACGGTATTAAGGCCGAATCCCAAGCCTGCGGCATTCAGTCCGCCACTGAAAATAAGACCTCCAAAAGTTACAGCGAGAAAGGCAGGCGCATTGTCAGGTTTGCCTCGCACCAGACAGATATCTTTGGCTTCTTTGGCGTAAGCGTCCTCATTGTGAGCCATGAATATGTGTTTCTCTTCGGTTAGGCCAGCAGAGACTACAAGGTCGGTGCACCCAAAAACATGCTTTTCTCCCTTCTTGTAAGTGCAGAAAAGGGTAAAGACCTCTTCAAGTTCCAGACCAGCACCCTCAGCATATCCTTTGAGTTCCTCCACGTCTTTGGGTATGCTATCTTCACTAAAAGAGAGGCACTTACGAGCGATCACCCTGGCTCTGGCCCAATCCATATTATATTTTTGCTTCAGTTCCCGCCGGCGGTCTTCTACCATATCTCGAGCCAGGTCCTGACACTGGCTACCAATTTCGAAGCCTAGTTTGTAGGCAGAGCCACTGGCCTCTACCACTCTCATAGAATACTGTTCGCGCATTATATATTTCCCTCCTTAAGTTTCTTCTTTTCCTTACACAACCTCTTCAATAGGTTAAGTAGATTAGCCTGAATCGAGATATCCAGCATTGATGTCAGTCCATCGGCAACTATAAACTCGGGAGGCAAGAACCAAGGCAGTAGCTATGCCGATGCATTGTCTATCTCCATCGCTCAAGTTATATGGGTACTTGTAGAGGTAATTCTCTACAAATACCAGTCCCGCTAGGCCCAGCGCCTGAATCACTCGTGTCCGTCTTTCGTAACTATTCGTGACTAGCTTGTTCGCTAGCAGAAATTCAGATACATTATCATAAACTCTGGGACATTGGTCAAGAAATTCGTAAGGATTCTGAAAATAAGGTTAAGTATACTCGTGGTTGGCAAACAAGTATAATAAAGTTATGCCAAAAGCCGCTACAGTTAAAGTGGTGGGGAAGCTTAGCAAGGTTGTGGCTGGCATGGCTTTCTGTGCCTGCCTGGACGAAGGCTTAGAATATAACAGCGCAGCGTGTTCATTGCCAGGTGAACGAAAAGAGCAGGAAGGTTGGTAGGGAGGACGAAGATAATCTATAATACAGCTTTAGGAGTTTGTCGCATGATTTCTGTGGAAGAAGCCCTAGAGAGAGTTTTGGACTATGTTGAGATCCTTGAGCCCGAGCGCAAGTCTATTCTGGACTGTCTGGGACAAGTTCTGGCTGAGGATGTCTGTTCCACTGTAAATATCCCCCCGCTGGAGAATTCCGCCATGGATGGTTATGCGCTGCGAGCTGAAGATACTCGTGGGGCTAGTGAATCATCACCGAGATATTTGATGGTAGTCGGAGAGGTTGCTGCCGGGTCCGTGCCCACAAAAAAAGTGGGGTCGGGGACGGCTATTCGGATTATGACGGGAGCACCATTGCCTGAAGGAGCTGATAGCGTAGTTCGATTTGAGGATACCGATGAAGTTAGCCGCAAATCATCCGGTGGTGACCCTTCGCAAATCGGTATATTGTGCCAGGCAAAGAAAGGAGTGAATGTCCGATGCAGAGGCGAGGACATCGCCAGGGGAGGTTTAATTCTTAAAGCAGGAAAGGTGCTTCGCCCTCAAGAGATAGGAGTGCTGGCCTCCCTGGGTTGCTCCAATGCACTGGTTATCCGCCGGCCAGTTGTGGCTATTCTCGCTACGGGGGATGAGCTTATTGGTGTTGACCAGCCATTAACTCCCGGTAAGATTTATGATAGCAATACCTATACCATCGCTGCCGAAGTCTCTCGCTACGGTGGGATTCCCAAAATTCTGGGCATAGGGCGCGATTCGGTCCAGTCTTTAACTGAGAAAATAGATGAGGGCCTGGATGCAGATATGCTCATTAGCTCCGGCGGCGTGTCTAAGGGGGATTATGATATGGTAAAGGATGTCCTGGCAGAGCATGGGGAGGTTGGCTTCTGGACGGTTGCTATGAAGCCCGGGAAACCGCTTGCCTTTGGGGTTATGAAGAAGATGGAAGGAGGAAGGAGGGAGAAGAAGGTGCCTCATTTGGGATTGCCCGGCAATCCCGTCAGCGCCATGATCACTTTTGAACAATTCGCCCGTCCTGCCATATTAAAGATGATGGGGAAGAAAAATCTGGCAAAGCCAGCTATCCGAGCTATTATTGAGGATGATGTTGTGAATACTGATGGGCGCCGCCTCTTTGCCAGGGTAAGTGTGACCAGGCGTGGTGGTCAGTATTATGCCTCCGTTACTGGTCCACAGGGCTCGGGCATCCTGACATCCATGGCCAAGGCCAACGGTTTGGCTGTTATCCCCGAAAATAACAAGGGGGTTAAGGCCGGAGACATGGTCGTGGTGCAGATGTTGGATTGGGGAGAGGAACAAGGCGAGATGAGAACGGTGCCGGTTGTTTCCATCGTAGGCAAATCGCAATCTGGCAAAACAGTGCTTATGGAGCAACTTGTTGCTGAGTTTAAGAGAAGGGGATATAAAGTCGCTGCCTTAAAGCATGGTCGAGGTGGGATAGAAATAGACCAGCCCGGAAAAGATAGCTGGAGGTTTGCTCAAGCGGGTAGCGATGCTGTGCTCGTTAGCTCGCCTGGCAAGCTTGCCTACATTAAGAATTTAGACCATGAACTTAATATTGAGGAAATTATGTCCATCATTGACGCTGAATTCGACATTGTCCTTGTTGAAGGATTCGGGAAAAGCAAAACTCCGAAGATCGAGGTGCATAGAAAAGCACTCGGCGATGATTTATTGTTTTCCCCCCGGGAACTTGCAGCTATTGTTACCGATGAGTTATTGGGCACCAATATAACTCAGCTCTCATGGGATGATATAGTAGGAGTAGCTGATTTCATAGAGAAGAATTTTGTGTTGAAAAAGGAAGAGGGCTAGGTGAAGACCTGTCTTGAGCGAAGCCGAAGGAAAATGTTTACCGCAGGGATATTGACCATCAGTGACAAAGGAGCAGGAGGGGAGCGCCTGGACAAAAGCGGCGAGGCGATTCATGAAATCCTTTCCAGCATAGCTATTAGCATTGTAAATTACGCCATCGTTCCTGATGAGAAAGAGCTCATTGTTGAAAAGCTGGTTAGGTGGGCAGATGAAGATAAATTAGATGTGCTCTTCACCACGGGCGGAACAGGACTTACTCCCCGAGATGTTACCCCGGAGGCGACTCTTTCCGTGGTGGATAGAATTGTCCCCGGTTTTGCCGAGGCGATGAGGGCCGAGAGCCTGAGGAAGACTCCTATGGCTATGCTCAGTCGAGCAGTTGTGGGCACTCGCGGGAAATGCTTAATTATTAACCTACCGGGAAGCCCCAAGGCGGTACGTGAATGTCTTGAAGTGATATTACCGGCGTTGCCCCATGCTGTGGAAACGCTTAAAGGCCAAGCAGGTGAGTGCGGCACAGCCCAAGCTTGAGTCCAGGACATGTCTCCAGCCTGCCCCAATTCCATCGGAGTTAGTTAACCACATAAGTCCCGACACGATTTTACCTGTCGTTCTGAGCACTTCGCCTTATGTCATTGCAAGCCGGTTAAGTTTTGGGTGATTCAAATCAGGGGTGTTTTAGTTTTCCAAAAATGATATAATAATATGCTGAAGGAGCTATGACTCAGTCTTATGTTTGCCAGTTAATGCGGGGTGTTGTGGAGCCTTTGTTGCTCTTTATTATAGGCGAATTACCCGTGCATGGCTATGAGATTGCCAGAGAACTGGAACGGAGGAGCGAAGGCTACTTTGATCTTACGGCAAGCACCCTTTACTCCGCATTACGCCGTTTGGAGAGCAGAGGACTTGTGTCAAGCTCGTGGCAGTACATTGCTAAGCAAAAGCGCCGATATTATGAGTTGACGGAGAAAGGGCGTCAGATTCTGGCTGAAGAATTAGCTCAGTGGGAGCAGTTCCTTGGCGCTACCGACAGAGTTATAGACAGCCAGTGAAGTGGAAATCCAAATCCTAGGTGCCCATTTAGCTGAGGTAAAAGGGGCACGGTTAACCTCTATATTAATTGATAATTCTTTGGTTGTAGATGCTGGTGGAATTACCTCTGCCCTTTCTCTGCCTGACCAGAAAAAGATAGAAACCGTTTTACTTACCCATCACCACTTCGACCATACTCGTGATCTAGTCACTCTTGCTGCTAACGCTGGTTACTACTGGCAAAGGCAACTTGTAGTTTATGCCCCGCGCTATACGCTTGATGTTGTAACTACCTGCCTTCTCGGTGGCCAGATATATACCAATTTTCTCGAATATCCCAGTAAAGAGAAACCGACCCTCATACTTGAAGCTATTGAGCCTTATGGGAGAAAAACCGTTGCTGGTTATGATGTTTTGGCAGTGCCGGTAAAACATTCCGTACCTGCTGTTGGTTATCAAATCACCACTTCAGATGGCAAAAGCTTGTTTTACACCAGCGATACCACAGTAGGAATATCTGATTGCTGGCAGCATATTTCCCCTCAGTTGCTTATTACTGAAGTTGCCGGACCTAATAAGTATGGAGATTGGCTCAAGAAAGCTGGTCATCTTTGTGCAGGGTTTTTAAAGGAAGAGCTCATACAATTTCGCCAACTCAAAGGGTATTTACCTCGCGTCATTGTTATCCATATCGGGAATCCTTTTGAGCAGGAGATTAAGGAAGAAGTAGCTCGAGTGGCTCAGGAACTAGAAGCAGATATAAGCCTGGGCTATGAAGACATGAAGGTCACCCTGTAGTCGCCCCCCCCACGGAGTCATTGTTATTCTTGTCTACTGGCAGATATTTACGGCGTTGCAATTGAAGGCTGGCGCCATAGTAAACTATGCTATGGCGCCAGCAGTTTTCTTCAGCCTACCTTGGGCAGTTCAAGCTGGGCCTTCCTTACTTCTTCCTCAGGATAGGCATAATCTTCAAGTTGCCCCGTTAGGTATTTCTCATAGGCAGCCAGGTCGAAGTGCCCGTGCCCACTGTGGGCGATAAGGATGGTCTTTGACACACCCTCTTTTTTGCACTTAAGTGCTTCATCAATAGCTACTTTGAGATTGTGGCATGGCTCAGGACCGCTGATAATGCCCTCGGTGCGGGCAAACTGTACTCCGGCGGCAAAGGCGGCAGTTTGAGGTACAGCTACGGCTTCAACCAAGCCCAGTTTGTGGAGGTGGCATATAGTAGGTGCCATGCCATGATAGCGCAGTCCGCCGGCGTGAATTGGTGGCGGGATAAAGCCGTGCCCCAGGGTATACATTTTAATCAGGGGCGTCATCCCGGACAGGTCACCAAAATCATAGGCATAAAGTCCCTTGGTCACACTAGGGCAGCTTGCCGGCTCACAGCAGATAATGCGCATGTCTGGCTTCTTGCCGCTAATCTTATCCCGAATCCAGGGGAAGAATTGCCCGGCGAAATTTGAGCCACCGCCAATGCAGCCGACAATAATATCAGGGTAAGCGTCTGCCATCTCCATCTGCTTCCGGCATTCCTCCCCGACGATAGTCTGATGGAGCAGGACGTGGTTAAGCACGCTGCCAATCGAATATTTAAAGTCTGGATGTTCTATCATATAATCTATTGCCTCGCTAATAGCCAGACCTAGACTACCGGGACAATTAGGCCATTTTTCCAGCATAGCTCGCCCTGACTTGGTCTCTGTACTGGGGCTGGGGACACAGTTAGCCCCCCAGGTCTCCATGGCGATGCGCCGATAGGGCTTCTGGTCATAGCTAATCCTGACCATAAACACCTTGATCTCTAGACCGAAGAATGCCCCAGACAAACTCAGGGCACTGCCCCACTGCCCGGCACCGGTCTCAGTACATAAGCCCTTGAGCCCTTGTTTCTTGGCATAGTATGCCTGAGCCGTGGCGGTATTGGGCTTGTGGCTCCCCGCCTGGTTTGTCCCCTCGTATTTATAGAAAATCTTGGCTGGAGTATCCAAGGCTTTCTCCAGCCGATACGCCCGGTGCAATACCGTTGGTCTCCAGGTACGGTAGACCGCCTGCAGTTCCTCAGGGATTTCAATCCAGCGGTCTGTGGTGTTGAGCTCTTGCTCGGCACATGCCCTGGAAAATAGACCGGCGGCGTCATCTACGGTTGCCGGCTTTCCCGTTCCTGGGTGCAGCACTGCTGGCATATCCCCGGGCATATCGGCCATAATGTTATACCACTTGGTTGGCATGTCCTTTTGGTCAAGAAAATACATTCCTTTCTCCATTTTGTTCTCCTTTCTTTTGCGATTGGCTACGTTTAAGAGTAAGTTAGCTTGCTACATATCAACCTCCTTTTACAAGAGAGCATCCCTCAGGCCTTTAACAAAAGAGCAGACATTTTTAAGTGACTTGTCCTCGTCGAGCAACTGTATAATACGGCTGCCCACGATAACGCCATCGGCTACCTTGGCTATTCTTCGTGCCTGCTCGGGAGTGGAGACTCCAAAGCCAACGCAAAGAGGCTTTTCAGTCCTTTCTCTCACCCTGGCTACGAAGTTTTCCAGTTCCTCGGGGAGTTTCTCCCTGGCACCGGTGACACCGGTCAGGGAAACTAAGTAGACAAAGCCGCTGGACCTGCTGGCCACTAGCTTAATGCGTTCTTCGGTGCTAGCCGGGCTGAGAAGATAAACAAGGTCTAGCCTGTGCCTTTTGGTTGATTTTTCCAGTTCTTTTCCTTCCTCGGGTGGCAGGTCAGGTATAATCAATCCATCAATCCCCACCTCAGCGCACTTGGAGCAGAATTGCTCCAGCCCGAACTTGAATACAGGGTTATAGTAAGTCATAAACACCAGGGGAATTTCCACTTGCCGTCTTAGCTCCTGAGCTACCTCAAGGCAGAGCTTGGGGGTAACTCCTTGCCTGAGCGCTTCATAGCTTGCTTGTTGAATGGTGGCACCGTCAGCCAGAGGGTCGGAGAAGGGGATGCCTAGCTCGATGATGTCACATCCGTTGCTGGCGAGAAGAGGCACTGCTTTCAAGGTTGTTTCAACAGTGGGATAACCTACTGTGATGTAGGGAATGAGGGCAGTATGATTTGCTCTGGCAAAAACTGAAGCAATGCGGCTCAAAGCTTCACCCCCAGTGCCTTGACTACGATGTCCATATCCTTATCGCCATGCCCACTCAGGTTGACTACAATAATTTGTTCCTTATCCAGGGAGCCTGCCATTTTGGCGGCATAGGATATGGCGTGGGCTGGCTCAAGAGCCGGGATAATGCCTTCGGTCCGGCAGAGAAGCTGGAAGGCCTCCAGTGTATCCTTATCATCCACTGCGACATAGGTGGCACGTCCAGTATTCTTGTAGTAACTATGTTCAGGCCCTACGCCGGGATAATCCAACCCAGCAGAAATGCTGTGGGTCCCTAGAATCTGCCCGGCATCATTCTGGAGGACATAGGATTTTGTCCCATGCAAAACCCCTACTGTACCGGCAACCAGGGAGGCGGCGTGTTTCCCTGTCTTGATTCCTCTTCCTGCCGCCTCTACCCCGATAAATTTGACGTTTTTATCATTCACAAAGGGGTGGAAAATCCCGATGGCATTGCTCCCTCCGCCCACGCAGGCGGTGATATAGTCGGGCAAACGACTGCACTTAGCTAAAATCTGCTCTCTGGTCTCTTTGCCTATGATTGATTGAAAATCGCGTACCATTATTGGGTAAGGATGAGGCCCCACCACCGAGCCCAGAAGGTAATAGGTATTTCTGACATTAGTCACCCAATCTCTAATCGCCTCATTTATGGCATCTTTCAGTGTTCTGGTACCTGAGGAAACAGGGCGTACCTCTGCACCTAACAGCTTCATACGGAAGACGTTAATCGCTTGACGCTGCATGTCTTCTTCACCCATGTAGACAATACAATCCAGTCCCAACTTGGCACATATGGTGGCGGTAGCCACCCCATGCTGTCCAGCGCCAGTCTCAGCAATAATCCTTTGTTTTTTCATCCTCCTGGCGAGGAGGCCCTGCCCCAGAGCATTGTTTATCTTATGGGCTCCAGTGTGAAGCAGGTCCTCCCTTTTAAGGAAGATTTGCGCCCCCCCGCAATGCCTGGTGAGCCTTTCAGCAAAATAGAGTGGTGTTGGCCTTCCTGAATAGTCACGAGACAAAGAATCGAATTCAGCCCAGAAGGACGGGTCACGCTTCGCCTTTTTGTAAGCTGTTTCCAACTCGTCCAAAGCCGGCATAAGAGTCTCAGGCACGAACTTGCCGCCAAACTGCTCGAAATAACCACGGGAATCAGGTAGCTGCTTATCTTTTCTCATCGGCTTTCCTTACCGCTTCAATGAATGCTTTTATTTTAGCTATATCCTTGACCCCTCCCGTCTCTACCCCGGAGGAGACATCCACTCCCCAGGGTCTTACTCTCTCGATTAACATGGCTACATTCTTCGGGTCGAGTCCACCGGCAATAATGACCGGAAACCTCTTAGCTACCTGCTGGGCTAAGTTCCAGTTGAAGCTTTCTCCTGTTCCGCCATATTTGCCTTCAACCTGGGAGTCAAGGAGGGCGATAAATCTTTGTTGGGGAAGTAATTGGCCTCCAGCGGATAACTCAGCATAGAGCTCCGCGGGGGATTGCTGGCCTATTCGAATTGCCTTGATAACTGGTTCAACAACCTCGCGGCAATACTCCCAGGATTCATCGCCACTTAGCTGAACACAATCTAAAGCACAGAAATCGGCGATCTCATTTACCTGAGAAGCCGGTGCATTGACAAAGACGCCGACCACTTTTGTGGCATCGCTGCTTTTCTTTACCGCACTGGCTATCTCACATGCCTTGGTAGGAGTTACCTGTCGTTTACTGGGAGCGAAGACTAAGCCGATAAAATCAGCACCAGCCTCGACCGCTGCTAGGGCATGGGTCTTATCTCTAATCCCGCAAATCTTGACACGAGTCATGATAGCAAACTCTTCATCTTAGCCCGGACATCACCAGTGGTAACCAGTGCCTCGCCAACAAGTACAGCATCAACTCCCCATTTCCCAAGCTTTTCAATATCTCTTTTGTTTTTAATGCCGCTTTCGCTAACTACAATTCGCTCCTGGGGAATGAGAGGCCGCAATCGGCGGGTCATATTGATGTCAATAGAAAATGTAGCAAGGTCTCGATTATTAATTCCGATAATTTCCGCTTCGCTGAGAACCGCTCTTTTTACCTCACCTTCATTGTGAACTTCGACCAGGCACCTTAAACCAAGGCTGTGACTCAGCGAGACGAGTTCTTTAAGCTGTTCCTGACGTAGAATGGATGCGATTAACAATAAAGCATCAGCGCCATAGGCCCGGGACTCATATACCTGATAAGGGTCGAAGATGAAATCTTTTCTCAGCAATGGAAGCCCAAGCACTTCTTTGATTGCTGCCAGGTGCTCAATGCTGCCCATAAAATAATTTGCCTCAGTGAGCACTGAAATAGCAGCAGCACCACCTTCAGCATAGGTTCGGGCTAACTCGATGGGGTTGAAGTTGGGACTTAGCATCCCCCGTGATGGGGAAGCTTGCTTCACCTCGGCAATCAGTCGGATGTGGTCGCCCTTGAGAGCCATGGCGAGGTCAAGCGACGGCTTCTGCCTGGCAATACGTTCTTGCAAATAAGTTATGGTAGCCTCCTTCTTTCTTTGCTCAACCTCTTCCCTTTTTTGGGTGATAATTTTATCCAACATTTCCTCTTTTCCCAACTTCCAGATAAATACTGACTGCTGACTCCTAGCTACTGTCTACTCCTTAATCAAGCTCCGACTGAGCTTGATTAACTCGTCAAGTTTAGCCAGAGCTTGTCCACTGTCAAGCGCCTTCTCCGCAATGCAAACGCCTTCCTTGAGTTCGGAGGCCTGGTTGCCAGCCACCAGTGCAGCAGCAGCATTCATGATAACTATGTTACGCCTGGCTCCCACCTCTCCGCTTAATATGCCGCGTAGTATCCTGGTATTTTGCCTGGCTGTTCCTCCCTTGATTTGGGCTATACTTGCCTTCAGAAACCCGAAATCCTCAGGAGAAACTTCATAAGGCGGTAATATCCTATGTTGATTGACATCCCACACCAGAGATTTCCCACTGATTGAAATTTCGTCCATGCCATTTATGCCGTGTACCACCAGGGAATGCTCTGTGCCCAGACGGTGGAGAACAGAGGCAATCCTCTCCCCCAGTTCCTTACAAGGGACACCGATGACCTGAAACTGGGCTTTGGCAGGATTAGTAAGGGGGCCGAGAATATTAAACACAGTACGAAATCCGATTTCGCGTCGGGGGGCAGCGGCATATTTCATCGCCGGGTGGAAGACGGGAGCGAACATAAAACCGATGCCCACTGTCTCCAGACATTGAGCGACAGCCTCAGCCCCAAGCTCAATCCTCACCCCCAGCGCCTCGAGGACATCGGCGCTACCGCAGTGGCTGGACATTGCCCGGTTACCATGCTTGGCCACTTTGAGTCCTGCGCCGGCGGCAATGAAAGCAGCCGTTGTGGAGATATTAAAGCTGGACGAGCCGTCACCCCCAGTCCCGACAATGTCAGTCACCGCTTGAGCGACCCGGACTGGGATTGCCTTAGCCAGCATGACGGTGGCTAAGGCAGCGATCTCGTCCACTGACTCTCCCTTAATGCGCAGGGCGGTGACGAAGGCGGCAAACTGGGCTGGCGTGGCTTCGCTGCTCATTATCTCCTCCATTACGGCTGCCCCCTGCTCAAAGGTCAGCGAGCGACCATTGACCACAGTTTCAATAGCTTCCTTAATCATCGCTGTACTCCTTGTTTTAGAAAATTCTTCAACAAACCTTCCCCACGTCGGTCATAATTAATTCAGGACGAAACTGAGCGCATAAAAGCATACTGGTCAGCCTCCGCCTGGTCAATAGCAGCGAGCAATGCCTGCGCTTTTGCCAGGCTTTCCTGGTATTCGCGCTCAGGGATGCTATCGGCGACGATGCCAGCACCCGCCTGGATATAAGCGATGTTATCTTTGATAATAACGGTACGTATAGCGATAGCAGTATCCAGGTTGCCCGAGAAGTCGAAGTAGCCCACTGCGCCGGCATAGGGCCCCCGTTTCTCTCTTTCCAGTTCGGCGATGATCTGCATAGCCCGAATCTTAGGTGCGCCGGAGACAGTGCCGGCGGGAAAGCAAGAGCGAAGGGCATCAAACTGAGAAAGTCCAGCCCTGAGCTTACCCTGAACATGTGATACCAGATGCATAACATGGGAATAGCGTTCCAAATCCATAAGCTGAGTTACCTCGACTGTGCCTGGCTCGCTAATTCTCCCGATGTCATTACGCCCCAGGTCAACGAGCATGATATGCTCAGCACGCTCCTTCTCATCGTTCTTGAGTTCCTCTTCCAAAGCCAGGTCTTCAGTGGTATCCTTACCCCGAGGGCGAGTGCCGGCGATGGGGTGATTAGATACTATGCCATCCTCGACTCGCACCAGAAGCTCGGGGGAAGCTCCTACAATATAGAAATCACCTAAGTGGAGGTAGTACATGTAGGGAGAAGGGTTAATAGAGCGCAACGCCCGATATATAGCGAAGGGACTGGCATAAGTAGGTCTTGCCAACCGCTGTGATAAGACAGCCTGAATTATATCGCCGGCGTAGATATACTCCTTGGCTTGAGATACTATAGCCTCGAACTCTGCCGGAGAAAAATTTGATGACACTTCAGACCTAGTTGGTGGCGCATTCTTAAGAGCCTTAGAATGAATCGGCTGCTCCAGCCTGTCCACCAGGTCGTCAATTTTACAAGTTGCCTCCCGATACGCTGTGTCAACATCCCCATCTAAGTGAACGTGAGAGACAACCTTGATTTTGTGGGCAATATGATCGAAAACAAGCAAGGTATCTGCCAGCATCAACACAGACTCGGGGAGTCCTTGGGGATCTTGATCGGGACAGGGCAGTCTCTCAAAGTGGCGGGCAACCTCGTAGCTCAAGTAGCCAACCATGCCACCGTGGAATCGGGGAAGGTCGGCAATGGACACGGGACGAAGTCGAGCGAACTCCTTTTCCACCAGATTCAATGGGTCAACGGGATTATCATTTCCTGTCCTTAAGACGAGGGAGGGCTCGGTGCCAATGAAGCTATAGCGTGCCAGTCGCTCACCACCCTCAACACTTTCTAGAAGGAAAGAGTAATTGCCGCGGGCTATCTTAAGGTAAGCGGATACCGGCGTCTCCAGGTCAGCCTGAATGTCACGGCAAACTGGTACCAAATTGCCATGCTTCTTCAGTTGGCGAACCTCTTCCAGTGTTGGATAATACATATCACCTCACAATAAAAAAACCTCTCGCCAAGGGGCGAGAGATTTAACCTTCGCGGTGCCACCCTTTTTCGGCCTTTTCGGCCATCTCTTTTCAGGTACGGCCCAATTTGGCGATACCCTGGACTTTGATAACGCTGCCCCTGCGGCAAAGCCTACTGGGTGTTAACCTTTCGGTTTGCGGCTCCCAGGTCCATTCCACCCTCGCGCAAATATCGGCTCACACCTTACCCGACTCTCTGAATTCCGCCTTAAGCTGTACTAGTCCTGTTCTCAGCCTTTCCCTATATTTAATTATTTAAAATATAAACCTTGTCCTTTAGTTTGTCAATAGCGTAATTTAAATGTGCCCTAATTTGCTAAATCTTGCAAGTGAGAAGTGGGGCTTAGTGGACTCGAACCACAGACCCCGGTCTTATCAGAACCGGGACAAGCCTGTTAATACTACAACCAAAATCTCTCATAAATTCTCCTACACGCTTATTAATCAAAAACTTCATATACTACTCACACCTTCGCCCCAAATTCTCTCTTTCCCAGGGCGACAAAGATAACTGCCAGTATTCCTACAAACACTGATGGCAGGGCGCATATGGCCCCGGTCAACCATAAGCCAACGCTTTTTCTTCTTGTCGCTGAGACACCACCCACTACAGCCACTATACCCAAAACACCAAGACATCCTCCAATAATCGCCCACTGAATCGGCAACTCAGTAATGGGAAAAAACCCAAAGCTGGGGCCCCACAAAACATCTCGCGCCCACTCCAATGGAAGGCCAGGCAGAAACAACGCATTTATCAGCCTCCAGTTAGTTAAGTATGGGAACACAAAATCCATTATCATCCATCCACTACAAATTATCTGAGACATCCCCCCTACGATGCTTAAGATTCCGCCAGCGGTAAGTAACTTCCCCCTGCCATTACCATTAGATGCCATTTCTTTTCTCTCCGCACCAAATTCACTCTTTCCCAGGGCGACAAAAATAACTGCCAGCATTCCCAAAATCGCTGAAGGAAGAGCACAGATAGCCCCGGCTAAGGACAGGGCAAAACTTTCCCTTCTTAGGGCTGATATGCCACCTACTACGGCTATTATGCCCAAAACTAGAAAAGGCACTCCCAGATAAGTAAACGATGACATGATATCTATTTCAATTTTAAACAGATGGCCTAACCTCCATGGCTCAAACACGACCGGAATAACATCGCTCATCGTTAAAGCCGTCACTACTGCCCCAAAAATCATCTCAAGTGCTCCCCCTACTATGCTTAATATTCCGCCAGCTGTAAGCAACTCGCTCCTATTACTACCACTAGATGCCATCTTCTTTCCTCCTCATTTTATATCAACCTCTAAGTGCCTCAAATTCTTTCTTTGACAGGGATATAAAAATAATTGCCGGTATCCCCAAAATCAGCCCTGGCAGGACCCAAATAAACCCTGCTAAAGATAGGCCAAATAAGTTCATGATTCCATTAATGACTGACGGCAGCGCGCAGCAAATGGCCCCGGCTAAAGACAGGCCAAATTTTTCCCCTCTCATAGCCGAGACGCCACCTATTATGGCGACTATACCCAGAGCAAAAATGAACACTCCCGCACTAATCGGCCAAATAATGCCAGGGTAGGGATAAGGAGACACCCGTGTGAGCAGCTCTCTAGTAGCTATTGTTAAACACACCATTATTACTGCACCAGTTGCCTCAGATGCCCCACCTACTATGCTTAATATTCCACCAGTAGTAAGCAACCCGCTCCTACTACTAGATGCCATTTTCTTTCCTCCTCATTTTATCCTAATCCCTAACAGCCTCAAAATCAAACTCACTTTTATCTTCCGATACCGCACTTAAAACTTCAGATACCACTCATGTCTTCGCCCTAAATTCCCTCTTTCCCAATACAACAAAAATAACTGCGAGTATTCCCATAATCATCCATCCCCAGACCCAAACAAAAGACTTGCTAAAAAAAGACGCGCTAAAAGACTCGCTAAAAGCTACTGGTGGCGTTAGCGCGAAACAAATAGCCCCCGCTAAAGACAGGCCAAACTTTTTCCTTCTCATAGCCGATACGCCACCTACAATGGTGACTATGCCTAAAGCAAAAACGGACGTTGCCACAATAATCGACCGAATAGCGCATGCGTGGTTATAACGAAGCACCCCATCCAAACTGAGACTCTCTATATTAGATATTAGTATATCCACCGCTAATACTACAGAGATAACTGCAAATGCTCCCCCTACTATGCATAAAATTCCGCCAGCGGTAAGTAGCCTTCGCCTTCTACCACCATTAGATTCCATCTTGTTTCCTCTTCATTTCATTGTGTCCTCTAACAGCTGTAAAATCAAATCTAGTGGACCATCCGATAATGTCTCAATAATCGAGAATCCTCACAATCCGTTTTCTCCCAATCTGGGGTAATAGTCAAGATTTGTAACATACTATATATAGTATGTTATAAGGACCGGACCAAACAACTGAGATAGAGGCAGGCGGATGCTACCGCCACCGCCTTAGCCTTAATCACTTCCAGAACTGATGCCACATTCTCTTTCTTCATTCTCCCGGTGGCATGTCGCAAGCGACCGCCACCGCCTCTCTCTTTGCAACAAAATGCCCTCACAGACATTTTTTAGCCCTCTACAACCCTATTAACCAGCCCATCTATACTTTCCCCCTTCCAGTTCACACCGCAAACTCCGTTTTTTCCGCTCTCTGGACCTCAAAACTACAATTCCATTCATATCTTCACAATTATATCTCTCATTAACCTCAGTCTATACAAGAACGGGGTAAACTCTATGGAAAATCCAGTCAGGACTGAAATTCGCCTTTTCGTTTTGCCAAGAATATCAGGGCCAGTAAGCCCGGAATACCGTATGCACACCCAGCGGCGGCAGCCATTAACACCCGCATGGCATGGCTAATAACAGGTGTTAGAAACCAGCTATACTGCCACTGCAAGGCAGCTGATATAATCCCAGCAATCACCAATACTCCGGCTCCCGACATAGCCCACCAATATGCCCTCTTTCTTATCGCGCTTATTCCACCCGCAACAGTCAGAACTAAAAGGACCAGGATTACCACTTCCCATGGTGTAACCCATGACCCCCGAAGCAGTAGGTCGACCAACCCCTGTGCGAAACCAGCTGTACCCCAGAATATCAATATAATACCTGCTGCTTTTCTCATCCTAGTTACCTATCTTACGTTATTATATCTTCAAAGAAACGCTTGTCAATAACCCTGGACTAGACAAGAACGGGGTATACTAACCTCATAAAGACCAGCTTAAAAGTAAGTTTTATAAGCTCTAACTACCCAATCTGGTGCATAATATTTCTCCCTATACCTAGTCATTAGTATAAATGCAAGCGTATCATGCAATAATGCTTGAGCAACTATAGCATCACTTGTTAGCCTTCTTATATTGTTAAGATTAGCTCCAAGCCAACCTCCACCCAATTTTATTTTATTTTTTTCTATGTCAAATTTAACAGAGTAAGGCATCCAAACCTCATTCCTACCTCTAGCTTTCGTAGGTAACGCAAGCATGTGATGCTTCAGCTTATTGAACATTCCGACTTCACCACGACCTTGTTCTGCTCTCCTTTTCGCAATCTTTAACCAACCATCTAACTTGAAAGTCAGACTACGGTTAACAGTATCCACAAGCTCTTCAGACATACCAGAAGATATTAATTCTTCGTCTTTCGGTATGTGGAATAGTTTCCTGAAACCTTCTACATCTATCTTCGTGAGAAGATTTACCGCATTGTCTTCACGGTATATGCCTCTACCAACATGTATTCTATCTAGCAGGATAAAAAGGGAATTCTCAGCCTTTCCTGGCTTCCACTCCTGTAATACAAATAGCCAACCAATCAAATCTTCAGTGGATGTCATAAACTCTTCAAAGGCTCTGATAACCATGAAGTCCATTCTTCTCTGATTGACATTCATAGGCTCTTTCAGCAGCAGTTCAGCTGAATAAGCTCTTTCCGCTGTGCTAAAGTACACCGCATTTCGTATAATAGAAGCATCTTCTAACGGTTCACCAGAATCTGGATATAAGATTCCATTTATTTCACTCATTTACCTACCTTCTCTACAAAGCATATGATTGAAAAATTTCTGACACGTATTCACATCACTTGCTCCTTGCATAACGTTCACTACCACCTTACACTTTGACAGCTATCACATTCCTTCATTCAATTATACCACTCTCAATATACATATTAGACATGTTAGAACCAGTTCACTCTTAAAATATCGTTTTATCTGTTTATCGGACTAAACAATCTCTAAGCACTTCCCGACCAAATAGATAGGAACGGATGAACCTCAAAAATACTCTTATCTATTTTATCCTGGTCATGCCTAGCATAAATGACCAGCATCCCAAGTTCACCTTGTACGCTAGCATAAGACCACCTCATAAACCTAAGAATATTTAGAGCCGAGACATTACGCATAACAAGCTCAGTCGCCAACGCACGCCTAATAGAGTGCCAGCCATAACCTCTATTCACTTCTAAACCAACTTTGCTCATAACACGTTTAAACACCCTAGTCATATACCTCACATCCCTACACGCCCGATAACCCTTCATGTAATTCTTGATTGCATCCGGGATTATCTGAAAAGTTGACTCGCTACCCTTAGCCCCGTTCACTTTGACAACGCCATCACGCACTTCCAAAGTTCCTATTTCTTCACGCCTCAGACCATAAACAGACGCAGCAGCAAGAAAACCCAACTCACGCTCACTACAAACCTCTCTTGCTTTGCTTATGATATGAATAACCTCATCCACAGTAAAAGCAGGACGGTTTACCTCACTATTCTTGACCTTTGGCATAGACAACCGAGGGAAACCGCCATCCCAATTTTGAATCTGGCACAACAACCGTAGCGCTTTTAACCTGGCATTGATAGAGTTTTGCCTCATACCCTCTTGGCGAAGGTCGGCTATGAACTTTATAACATCGGCTCTATTATACGAATCCTTAATACCACAGTAGGCTTCAAACCTCTGGACTAAGGCACGCCACCGCTTAGCAGTCTCAACCTGCTTACCCCTCGCTATTAAGTCATCATAAACTAACTCTGCATTACTGGAAATAAAAAGTGGGCCATTGTGGACTCGAACCACAGACCCCGGTCTTATCAGGACCGTGCTCTAACCAACTGAGCTAATGGCCCTTTGTTTACCTGGCTTCCAGCCTAAGCAGGAAAGTATTTTAGAGAGAAGAGGCAAATTTTGCAACTCAGCTCTTTTCCACAGTGGTTAATGTAGTATATAATTGTCTCATTTCTGTGTTAAAATAAGCGATTTTTTTAGTCCGAGGAGGTAGGTACTGTGGTACCAATGACAATAAATTGGGGTGAGGCTGGTTTACTAGCGGGGAGAGGCTTTGGCGCCGTCTTTCTCATATTAATCATTCTCGCTGTCGTAACCTGGCTAGTGGGATTTGTATTTCAAAGAATCAAAAAGAGACAGGAAAAAGCCAAGTCGGCAGCTGAAGCGGAAACAGCTAAGGCTAGGAATTAGATGAAAAACACCGCTCTTACAGGATCCTGCTCAAGCAAATTGGAGGTATGCCCATGTTTGGCATAGAAATGGGATTTGCTTTCCTTACCTGGCAGCACTTGATAATGCTGGTTGTCGGCGGCGTCTTAATCTACCTGGGCATAGCTAAGAAATGGGAGCCGCTACTCCTGGTACCCATAGGCTTTGGTATCGTTCTGGTTAACATACCTCTGGGTTATGGGGTTATGGGGTTCCAAATGCCTGATGGAACAGTGGTGGATTACTTACCACCTATTTGGCCGGAGCTGATAGAACAGGGGGGAAGACCAATCGGATTCCTATCTCGCATCTTTCAATATGGCTTTGGTTGGGGGCTAATCCCTCTGTTCATGTTCATAGGCATAGGAGCGATGACCGACTTCGGCCCTCTTATCGCTCGGCCTATTTACTTTCTCCTGGGAGCTGCAGCTCAGTTCGGAGTCTATGCTGCTTTCTTTATGGCTTTGGGGCTGGGGTTCAATATCCCGGAAGCTTGTAGCGTAGGAATTATAGGAGGCGCGGATGGTCCCACAACGGTCTACCTGACCACGAAGCTGGCGCCCGGCCTTCTAGGCGCTACCGCTATAGCTGCTTATACTTATATGGCTATGGTGCCATTAATCCAACCTCCGATAATCAGGGCGGTGACTACCAAAGAGGAAAGAAAAATATACATGACACCAACGCTGCGGGAAGTCTCTAAGACAGAGCAAATAATCTTTCCCATCATGGTCACGGTTGTTGTGGGGCTGCTCCTCCCCGAGGCACTACCTATCATCGGTTGTTTTATGCTCGGCAATCTTCTCCGTGTGAGCGGTGTTACTGATAGGTTAGGCCTGACTATGTCTGGGGCATTCATAGATATAGCGACCGTCTTCCTTGGTGTTTGTGTGGGTGCTTATGTCGCGGCTACATCATTCCTGCTCCCCCAACCATTAATGATCTTTGGTTTAGGTGTAGTGGCCTTTGCCTTCGCTACCATGGGTGGTGTGCTCTTTGCCAAGCTAATGAATCTGTTCTTAAAGTCGAAGATAAACCCTATGATTGGGGCTGCGGGCGTTTCAGCTGTTCCCATGGCAGCCAGAGTGGTACAGAGCTTGGGACAACAAGCCAACCCCAGGAATTTTCTTTTAATGCATGCCATGGGGCCTAATGCCGCGGGTGTTATTGGCACGGTTGCTGCAGCGGGAGTATTTTTATCTTTAGTGGGTTGATCATTTATTATTTTCTCCCTCCCGCCACAAGCGAGCTGCTGTGTCACGGATAACCTGGTAACTAAAGCCGCGATATCCAAGAAAATTTGATAGACGGCGAAGGAAATCTGGATAATCTAAATGGGCAAGGGTCGGCATCCGGCTAGAGCCTAGCTTATAAGCAATCTCTTCGTCATCTATGTCCTTGGTCACCTGTTCAATGATTTCTGCGGCTACTTTTTTATCTCTTAATTCCTTTTTTATCAATCTTTTGCTCTTAGGCCTGAAGGATAAGCGGTTATCTGTCCAGAATTGGGCGAAGGTAAAATCATCGCTCAAGTTTTGCTCCCTGAGTTTGGCAATTGCTTTCTCTGCCACTTCATTAGCAAAACTGCGTCGGTGAAGCCACTGCCTGATTTCCGCTTCGCTGCGCGGGCGATAACTGAGATAATAGTGGGCTGCATTGAGGCAGTCCTGCAAGGAATTACTATCTGCCAACTGGCTTCTTCCCGAATTACATCAAGCTTCTTGCGACAAGGTTTCTGTATCTTCTCCAAGAGAAAAGCCGGGAATAGCTGTTGAAGCTCTTATTGCGCTTTCTAGTTGTGAAGCAAGCTCAGGGTGCTGCCTCAGGTAATCCTTGGCATTTTCCCTGCCCTGCCCCAGCTTCGTATCTCCATAGGTAAAGAATGCCCCAGCCTTTTTCACAAACCCCGCTGCTAACCCAAGGTCAACCAAATTCCCCTCTTTGCTTATCCCGTGATTAAACATAATATCAAATTCAGCGCTGTGAAATGGTGGAGCTACCTTGTTCTTAACCACCCTGGCCTTTACCCTTATGCCTACCATTTCTGTGCCCTGCTTGATGGAATCACGCCGCCTCAAATCTATCCTCACCGAACTATAGAACTTAAGCGCCCTTCCTCCAGGAGTTACCTCCGGATTACCGAAAACAATGCCCACCTTTTCTCGCAACTGGTTAATAAAAACAACCGCTGTTTTAGACTTACTGATAGCAGCACTCAATTTTCTCAGTGCCTGTGACATCAATCGTGCTTGCAAACCAACATGGACATCGCCCATCTCGCCTTCTATCTCAGCTCTGGGCGCCAGGGCGGCTACACTGTCGATGACTATTACATCTACAGCACCGCTTCTCATCAGGGTTTCAGTAATTTCCAGAGCTTGCTCGCCGGTATCAGGTTGGGAGATAAGTAAATCGCGCAGGTTGACACCGCAGTTAGCGGCATATCTGGGGTCAAAGGCATGCTCAACATCAATATATGCAGCAATACCGCCAGTTTTTTGAGTTTCAGCAATTATATGCTGGGCGAGTGTAGTTTTACCTGAAGCCTCAGAACCAAATATCTCGGTAACTCGCCCTCTCGGTATGCCACCTATTCCTAAAGCCAGGTCAAGAGCCAGTGCCCCGGTGGGAATGGCGTCTCCAGCTACTCTAGGCGGAGCTTCGCCTAGCTTCATAATCGAACCTTTGCCATATTGCTTTTCAATTTGCTCAATGGCTAATTCGACTGCCTTCTCTTTCTCAGTAGCCACTCCTTGAATACTATACCATAGAGCTATAACCCTGTCAAAGAGAAAATAGCGCCGTTACTGTCAACTATTGGGCGGTGAGAATCCCTGATGACCATCAAGTTAAACCTCCAACTCCATCTGTTAGCTACTAATTTATTGACATTGTCTTCTATTGCCCCTAAACCTCTGAGACCATCACCACCTACCTCCAAACGATAATCCCTTAAACCAAAGGAGTTTTCCATTAGATAACCCCCTAGCCGGGCAACTTCTTTAGCTCCCTTAACACGTGCCTTTTGTTGCGCCTGGATTAATATTCTATCCACCTTACCAATCTCACCCTTGGTACAGGCTTGGTACATCTCCGTGGCAAAGCCATTGCACAGAGTCTGGTTAAGAGCTCTTCTCAAATGAAATCTGTCCTGATATATCGGGATACCACCGAGAAACTCGGCACCATTTTTGACCCAGGGGGCACCATCGCCACCTGCTATCACTCTACTTACCTGAGACGGGTCATACTTTGTAGCCAGAGTCAGGGAGAAACCTTCCCAAAATCGATCCTCAGCCATAATGCCACTATAAACTGTCTTCCTGATAACTCGATGACGGTCTTTACTTACCTCTTGCTACCCCTCGTAGGCAACACCGGCTTTTACCTCGGTCCGTCTTGCCTCTTCCCTCTGCAAGGCAATGTTTGTTCCATCAGCTTCAATAAAAAGATATGGGACTACCCTACCCTCACTTTCCGGGATAACCCCATCTTCAAACACCTCTTCTAGCTCCTTTTCCTCCCTTTCAAGATAGGGATCGGTAACTCTAGCCACAAGACGGTGGGTAAAGGTATGAGATATACCTGTGGGAGGTATGGACCTTAGAATTTCCTCGGACCTTCGCTTCGTCCTGACATCACCAAAAACGGTCCTGATATAATCGGGATTCGATGCCACTTCAAGTATTCTACCTTAAGGGTCTGGTCCTTCTGCCTCATCAGGTCCTCATCTATGCTTTCGATTGAGAGACCTCCTTAATCCAAGGATTAGGTTACTTGAAGCTATCCTGGCATTCTGCGAGGCCTCCCTTTTATTTTCAACCCCGACCGACCAAAATGTTACAGTGTCTTAGTGCCCGAATCTACTACCCACACCTTTGATCTCAACCTGGTGTTGTTCACCAGTAGCATGTGGATAAATCTGGGGCCCCCGGAAAGAATTCGTTTCTCATGGGCAACTACTGATAGCCTAGGATCTCCTCCAGTCCTTTAGCCTGTTCCACATGATAAGGACCCACTCTGGTGCGGCGAACTTCCACTACAGTAGCGCCCACCCCAAGTTTTTCTCCGATATCATGAGTAAGGCTTCTGACGTAAAATCCAGAAGACACCTCGCAAGTGAAAACAAAATAGGGAAATTGGAACTCCTTGAGCTCCAGGGAATAAATGCTTACCTTTTTAGGTGGTATATCTACGCTGACACCTTTCCTGGCTAGTTGATAAGCTTTTCGCCCGCCCATTTTTTTAGCTGAAAATGATGGAGGGGTCTGCCAGATATCACCATGAAATCCCTTCAAGACCCCTTCCAATTCCTCTCTAGTTACTTCGTTGTTGCTTTGCCACAAGACTTTTCCTTCAGAGTCAAAAGTATCTGTCTTGATACCGAGGACAGCCTTAACTTCGTAAGCCTTGTCCAGCTTAAGAAACAAAGAGGCGTTTTTCGTGCGCTTGCCGGTGAGAATAACTAACAGCCCTGTAGCTAGGGGGTCTAAGGTACCTGTATGGCCAACCTTCACGTTGAACTTTCTTTTTATCCGCTCCACTACTCGGGAGGAGGTAAGCCCTTTAGGCTTGTCCACCAGTAACATTTTGTCCATCCCCGTAAGTATAGCGGAAAAACTAGAGTTTATCACTTGCCGAGGTTTGTTCAAAAGTATGGATTTTGACAGGTTTGCTAGTTAATGCTATCATAGCTTATATTAAGTAGATTGAAGCCAAAGTTAATTGTAGCAAGATGGTCAATTTGGTGGGGAAGGGGACCTAGGGGGTGGTAATAGGTGGATGCCGCCAGTAAGGGGCTTTTGTTAGCCTTTCCAGTCTTCTTCGTTCTCTCAGCTTTCTTTTCCGACGCTGATTTGGCTTTTATCTCCTCGCCTAAAGCTGGTAGTAATCCGGTTGCACATGTCGTTTACTCAGGGTGAGCATTAAGTGTGAATATTAACAGCCTCTTTGTGATATTGTTTTTCCTCTCTCTTGGGTGTGCCGCTTTTTTCTGCAGTGCTGAGACTGCTTTCATTGGTATGCAGAAGCTGCGTCTACAACATCTGATCCAGAGTGGGCACCCTGCCGCCAAAAGGGTGGGCAAGATTGTGGAACAGCCGGAGAAATTTCTCGCTACAGTTCTTTTGGGGATCAACTTCTTTGAGACGGCAGTAGCCACTCTGGGCACAATCATAGCAGTGTCGCTAATCCGAAATGAGAACTGGGCAGTAGCCATCGCTACCATCGTGATCACTATAGTAACCTTAGTTTTCGCTGAGCTTATTCCTAAGAGCTTGGCAGTTCGTTACGGAGAAAGAATAGCTCTGAGATATGTTAAACCTTTAGAAATAATCTCTGCCATCCTCTATCCTCTGGTTTACATCCTGAACCACATCGGGATTACGTTCACCAAATTAGTCGGGGAGGGCGAAATTCCCAAGCCGACCATCAGCGAGGAGGAATTTCGTACAGCTATCAGCATAGGTGAGGCTGAAGGGGTAATGGAAGGTAATGAGGCAGAGATGTTACACAAGGTGTTTGAGTTTACCGACCGCCCGGTGAGTAAGATAATGGTCCCCAGAACAGAAATCGCCTGGCTGGAGCTAGGGACGAAGCTTAGTGATTTCTTGAATCTCTATACCCAAGGACGATATAGCCGTTTCCCCGTATATAAGGATAATACCGATAATGTGGTAGGCATGTTGCATGCCAAGGATGTGCTGCTGAAGTTAACCGATGAATCTGACAGCAGAGACAACGTCATCGATGATTTGATGCGCCCTGCCTATTTTGTACCTGAAGGGAAACGTTTAGGGGAACTTCTTGCTGAGATGCGAGACGGTGGTCACCATGCGGCAGTCGTTGTAGACGAGTTTGGGGGAATTGCGGGAATGGTTACCCTCGGACAGCTAACTGAGGAGATTGTCGGCGATATTTACGATGAGCTAACAGGTAAAGAAAAAGACTTCATTGTAACTGGCGATAGTACTTTCCAACTGGATGGCGGATTCCGGGTTGAAGAGGCCAACGAGGAATTGGGGCTGAATTTGCCCGGCGGTGATTATGAGACCGTGGCTGGCTTTATTCTCAACCAGCTCGGGCGGATACCAAAGCAGGGGGAGCATTTTAAGTACCAGAACCTGAAGTTTGTTATCACTGAAATACGTGGCATGAAGATAGCGAAGGTCATAGTAACCAGGGAAAAGGGCGCTGCATCATCGTAAGTTTACTCTATGCCACCTATTAATGAAATGGTGAACCTAACTCATCCTGACATGTCGGGATATTTGTCGTCGCGAGCCCCGATTTATTGGGGCGACGCAATCTAAGGAGGCCTTTTGAAGCTTATTTTAGTTAGGCATGGTGAAACTTATTGGAATCAGGAGAGGCGTGTCCAGGGAGGCGATAGCGATATTGAACTGAATGATACCGGATTGGAGCAAGCCAGGAGGCTAGCAACTTTTCTTAAAAATGAGAACATAATTGCCATACTCTCCAGTCCTTTGCGGCGAGCTATAGCTACAGCTGAAGCCATAGCTAGCTGTCACCAGTTGCCTGTAGAGATTGATCAAGGACTAAAAGAGCTGAGAGTTGGTGAACTGGAAGGCATGTCTGTTTCAAATTTAGATACTACGTTCAGTCAGTTTTTAGTGCAATGGTGGCAAGCTGGGTGGGCAATGAAATTGCCTAATGGAGAAAGCTTTATTGAATTGCAACAAAGAGCCTGGAAAGCCGTTGAACGACTGCTAGCAAAGCATGAAGCTAGCCCTGAGAACAACGAAGGAACTACAGTGGTAATAGTCAGCCATTACTTCGTTACCTTAGCCATTATTCTCAAAGCTTTAAATTTATCTCCGGACTGCTTTACCAAATTCAAAGTAGACCTTGGCGGGGTAAGCAGACTCGAGATTCAGGATTACGAAACCCGCTTGGTGACATTTAACGATACCTCCTATCAGTGTTAGCTGTGAAAGGCGAAGTAGTTGCCCAATTTATCGGGCGATCAAAGGTCTATCGTAGGGGAGAGGTTTGTACTCTCCCAATAACCTGACCCGGATGGGAATATGTGACGGAATTTTCAGCAAAGAAGGCAGTTTTAGCATTTAAGCATTTGGATTTGTTTAGATTTGCGAGGGGCAAGGCAAAGAAAATGGGTTCCCGAAAATTCGCAGAATTTTTGGGATGAAAAGCAATTCCTATGAACAAGGTTAAGCTGGAGTCAAAAGTTATAGACTTTATTCAGAGGCACAGCCTGATTTCACCTGAGGAGATAGTGGTTGTCGGGGTCTCGGGAGGTGCTGATTCAGTATGTTTGCTTCATGTCCTGGCGAAATGGCAGAAAGAACCAGGGATAAGACTTCACGTAGCGCATCTAAATCATCAACTTCGGGGAATGGAATCCGAAGCTGATGCCAAATACGTGTCCAATCTGGCTGGCTCGCTTAGCATTCCCATCACTATTGATAGGCAGGATGTGGCTGCCTACAGGACTGAAAGAAATTGCTCTATTGAGGAAGCTGCCCGAGAACTACGCTATGCTTTTCTTGCCTGTGTAGCTAGAGAGGTGGGAGCCAATCGGATAGCTACAGGTCATACCAGGGATGATCAGGTGGTGACCATTTTGATGCACATATTACGGGGAACAGGAATTACCGGATTGTGTGGTTTAATTCCTTGCTCGCCTATGGCGTATGAAAAACTGGAAATGTCATCGCCAGCAAAGCGAAGCACTCTCTTAGTAATAAGACCACTCCTGGATATTACTAGACAGGAAACAACGAGTTATTGCCAAGAACACCAGCTTGACCCGCGTATTGATTCCTCCAATCGATCGCTTTCTTTTTTCCGAAATCGCCTTCGCCTTCAGTTGTTGCCTCTGCTCAGACAATATAATCCCAGTGTTGACCAAGCTCTGCTCCGTTTGGCTGATATTGCCAAAGAAGATAGCGCTTTCATTGAACAGCAAGCGTTCGGGTTGTGGGAGGCAGTGGCCAGGCAGGAAAATAATGCCATTTACCTGGATAAGAAGCGGATTGTTAACTTGCCGATAGCCGTGCAGAGGCAATTATTGAGAGTAGCTGTGGCTAAGTTGGCAGGGGATGCTCGAGACATCGAAGCGAGCCACATTGAAGCGGCAAGGAACCTGCTAAGTAAACCAGTGGGCAAAAAGCTCTCTCTGCCCCATGGTTTTATCTGCCAGGGAGGATATAATGAGCTCGTGATTACCAGGCTTCCCCTTGTTATTGCGAGTGCAGCGGAGCACTCTCAGCTTCCATCAGTATGTCCCTTTCCTCCGCTGCCAGGCGAATTTTCTCTTAAGGTACCTGGGAAAACAATTTTGCCTGGATGGAAGGTGGTAGTCAGCATAGTTCGGGAGCAGGTGACTTCTCAGCCATTGCGAGGCTCCCTGAGCACAAGAGAAAGAATTTGCCAAGGCGATCTCGTTGCTGATTTCGATTTATACAAAACGGGAACCGAATTTCTTGTCCGTCGGCGTCGGCCCGGAGACAAATTTCAGCCCCTGGGTATGCATATGACCAAGAAGCTCCAGGATTTTATGGTTGATACCAAGATACCTCGTTCCTGGCGAGACCACATTCCAATCGTCTGTTCCCCTCAGCAAATCATCTGGGTAGTAGGTTGGCGCATTGATGATAGAGTCAAGACCACCGAAGCTAGCAAAGAAATTCTTCGTCTGGAGTTTATCAAATCAGAGTGAAAGCAGTAGACAGGGAATTACGTTTACGTTATCTTACTGTTGACGAAGCCCTATGGAGGCTTGATCAATATCTCAACGATGCCTTTATGGCTGGCTTGTCCTCTGTGCGCATTGTTCATGGCAAGGGGACAGGAAAATTACGCCGTGCCGTACATGAGTCACTGGCCAAGCATTCTCTGGTTAAATCCTATCGCCTTGGTGATTATGGCGAGGGAGACTATGGCGTCACATTAGTGGAGCTGTCAAACCATTAAACCTCCCACGAAGGTCTTGTGATTCCCGTTGGTCTCCGTTAGTTCATACTCATCTCCATAAATCTGTTATTCACAAGAGGTGAAAATCCGAAATCCTAAGTCCTAAGTCCTAAGCCCTAAGTCCTAAGTCCTAATCCCTGATTTAATCGGGGACTACACAAGCTCGAAATTCAAATCTCAAATGCTCAAAACGGTTTTGGATTTTGAGTTTAGAATTTAACTGGACACCTTCCACCCTTTTAGGCGGAGATAAACTCCGCCACTACATCTGATTTGGTCTTCGAGGTGTGAAGTAATCTCTTCTTTCACACCTGGTGGGGGATGGGGGCGTCATTACGAGTCCGTCCCCGATTAAATCGGGCATCTCGGAGCGTGGTAATCTCCGGCCCCGTCCACCGAGATTGATTCGGCACTGTCGTGCTCTTCAGTGACAGGTAAATTTTGTCGAGATCATTGTAGCATAGCCACATAGCTGTTGAGGGGCACATCAAGGGATTTCGCTACAGGTTTACACTTGGCTTTAAGGCAATAGAAGAATCTCCCTTCCGACGAGAGCTCTGATAGAGCCTCATAATGCCCCATTCCTTTGGCGAATATAAGATCTGCTGACTCAAATTCTCGTTTGAACTGGGCTGAAGCCAAAGAAAAAACTATTCCTGGTGAAGCTATGCCCGTGCTTATAACATTTCCAAATTCACTTTCTAAGCCAGTCTCCCGCACATCTTCCAAGGTCAAATCGTCTTGAACGGGCGATGGTTTAACTACATAAATGACTTGGGCGAATTGCTTCATCCACTTGACTAAAGGCAGGTCGAAGTAGAGCTCCCCGGCGTTATCAGCCAGGTATAGTACCTTGCCCGCTTCTCTTAGTCTTACCTCAAGATACTTCGAGTCATCTACTGCAAAGCTTACAGCTTTCCTGATATCCTCCTTAATAGCGGCAGGTTGCCTGAAGAAATCAATAGCGTTTGCTGCCGCGGCCAGCTTAAGATAGTCCCGAAGTTCATCCTTATAGTGATTGCTTTGCTCCCTACCCCGCCCTGACAGGTCAGGGTATAATTCTCTGACGAGTGCCATCTCCCTTTCTTTCATTGTCCTATAAGGGTCATGATTATGGGCCACTGCTCTTACTATCTTGTGAATTTTTGTGGCAATAATAATAGATAATTGGCTATAAGAAAACTCATCATCCAGCATCTTCATCGCTTTTTCTATTGCCCTTTGCTTCAAAGAAGCATCGTCGGTAGCTAAGTCAACGGCCTGGCGAATTAGTTTTTGCAAGCACTCATAGCACTCTGACGCTAGTTTCATTCTAGCCTCCTTAACTCAAATTTGAGTCACTTAATGTCCTCAATGCGTTCTAGCCCTTCGCCTTCTCTCACTCTTCGCCCCCACTTGTCGGGGCGAAGAATCTAGCCCCGCTCAAACCTGTCCTGAGCGAAGTTGAAAGAGTGAACTCCACGAAGAATCCTGCGCGACGCTCAAGAAAACGTCTGGAGATCCTTCTCCTTCACTTCGTTCAGGGTCAGGGTGACAGCCCGAGACTAAAATTTGAGCAACTTATGTCACTCTATTATAATAATATCGGATATGTTTGAGAAACTAGAATTAATACAAAAGCGTTATAACGAGCTAAGCCAACTCCTGGCTCGAGCAGAGATAGCCACTGATCTCAGGCGGCTTCAAGAGCTAAGCAAGGAGAAATCTGACCTGGAGGATATTGTTTACACATACCAGCAATATAGAGCCAAGGATGCAGAACTGGCGGAGCTTGAAGCTCTGCTTAATTCCCATGCTGACGCTGATATGATAGCTTTAATCAAGGAAGAAGTGAGCAAACTCAAACAGCAGCGAGATAAGCTCCTTCACCGCCTTAAGCTTTCTCTGCTGCCGAAAGCCCCCAATGATGAGAGGGATGTCATTGTTGAGATAAGGGCTGGTGCTGGTGGCGAGGAGGCAGGTCTTTTTGCCGCGAACTTATTCCGTATGTATAGTCGATATGCCGAGGCCAAGGGCTGGCAAGTAGGGATTATTGATAGCAATCAAAGTGAAATTGGAGGTTTTAAGGAGCTGATATTTGAAATCAAAGGGGAAGGCGCCTTCAGCCGCTTCAAGCATGAGCGTGGTGTCCATAGGGTACAGAGGGTGCCGAACACCGAAGCCTCAGGACGCATTCATACCTCGACAGCTACGGTAGCGGTCCTACCTGCAGTTGATGAGATTGAACTAAACATCAATCCTGATGACCTCAAAATGGAGTTTTTCCATAGTCGAGGTGCCGGAGGGCAAAATGTCAATAAAGTAGCTACAGCGGTTCGCATCACTCACTTACCCACAGGCATGGTAGCCTCCTGTCAGGATGACAGGTCTCAAATAAGAAACAGGATGAAGGCTATGGAAGTACTTCGAGCCAGGCTGCTGGCCTTGGAGCAACAGAAACAATCTGAAAGCATAGATAAAGAGCGACAGATGCAAGTAGGCAGCGGCCAACGTGCGGAAAAGATTCGCACCTACAATTTTCCCCAGAACCGGGTTACCGACCATCGCATCAACCTAAGTTTTCATAACCTCCAACAGATTTTGGATGGAGAACTGGACGAAGTCATTGAAGCCCTGATCAGCAAAGAGCAGGTCGAACAATTGGAAGCGGCTCTCACGTGATTTTACGCGAAGCTTTACACTCAGTTGCCCAAACATTACGCAAAGCAGGAATTGCTGATGCCTCTGTTGAGGCTGAGCTTTTGCTAGGTCACGTCTTGGGAATGTCTAAAACACAGCTTTACACGGAGACGGAGAGAGGTTTAGCTTCAGCAGAAATAAAGCACCTATGGCGTCTTGTCCATCGTCGCCTTGACCACGAACCTACTGCTTATATTTTAGGACACTGCGAGTTTTATGGAACCGACTTCTACGTTGATTGTCACACTCTCATTCCTAGACCAGAAACAGAACTTCTCGTGGGAAAAGCTGTGGAACTTGCTCAGCGCATTTTCCACCCGGGCAAGCAAATTACCATAGCTGATATCGGCACAGGCTGCGGAACTATTGTTGTCAGCCTTGCCTTAGCATTACCGCAAGCTAAAATTTATGCCACGGATATTTCAGCTTCGGCTCTACGGGTAGCTGAGATAAATTGTCAACGTCATGCCGTTAACAGCCAGGTGGAACTCTTGCAAGGGAATTTGCTTGAGCCACTGCCGCAACCTGTAGATATGGCGATAGCCAACCTACCTTATATCAAAAATTACGAATTTAAAGATTTGAGCCCAGAAATAAGGAATTTTGAGCCAACGATAGCCCTAGCCGGTGGTAAAAATGGCTTGGACAAAATACAACAAATGCTGGAACAAATGCCAAAGAAACTCAATTACAGAGCCTGTTTTCTTCTGGAAATAGGCCAAGGACAAGGTGAAATGGTAACTTCGTTAATAAATAGCTATTTCCCACAGGCCAATATTGAGTTGATTCCCGACCTGGGCGGTATCGAAAGGGTAGTAAATGTCATCCTGATGGAATCGGGATAAGAAAGAGTTAGATGATTAGAAGAGATAGAAAGGCTAGCTCGGCTTATCATAGAGTCTAAGAAGATTGTTGTGTTTACCGGCGCCGGGGTAAGTGCTGAGTCAGGTATCCCCGATTTCCGCAGCCCGGGAGGAGTCTGGAGTAGATATGACCCTGGGTATTTCACTATTCAAAAGTTTCTTAGCAGCCATGAGACTCGCGAAAATACTTGGAAGATTTCCGTCGAAGCTGGACTTCTTACGGAAGTCGAGCCAAATCCTACCCACTATGCCACCACCGAGCTTTACCGGCTGGGCAAATTAGATTGCGTCACCACTCAAAATATTAATAGCCGGTATCAAAAGACCGGAGTGCCTGAAGATAAGGTATTTGAGCTTCGTGGCAATATGCAGTGGGTCGTGTGTACGGGTTGCTGCAGACGATTTCCCCTGCCTGAAGTATTACAAAAAGTAAAAGAGGGGATGGAAGTTCCCAATTGTCCTGATTGTCGGAGTATCCTGAAGCCAGATGTAGTGTTTTTGGGAAAGTACTACCACAGGAGACATTAACGGAAGATACCCGTCGCTTGCGGAGCTGCGACCTTTTTATTGTTATCGGCTCTACCCTCGTCGTTTACCCCGCTGTCTATATGCCAGCATATGCCAGAAAGGCTGGAGCCAGATTAGCTATCGTTAATTTAACTCCCACCCCCCTCACCACCACGCCACAGTGGTAATCCAGGGCAAGGCTGGTGAAATAATGCCCAGAGTGATGGAATGGGTGAGACAAGAATGATAAAGCTTAATCCCGATTCAATCGGGGTTCCCGTCTGGGGAGAGGGAATTTGTACAAGATTATGCGGTTGGCTATGACCGGTTAGTGATTCTGCCTTCTTAGTCTGCCGTTCTTCGTATGCGCTGGATATCCACTGCCTTGCCAGTATTTTCATCCACCTCGACCAGAATAGCATCGAAGTTTGCCTTTCCCTTTCCCGCCGATAAGCGCCGTGGTATCTGAGTAAGGAAGCCGTTAATTGCAGAGTCCGGGTCAACTCCAATAACCGAATCTATGGGACCAACCATGCCTATGTCGGTGACATAAGCAGTGCCTCTGGGCAATATGTGAGCATCAATGGTACCCACATGGGTATGGGTACCCAACACAGCGCTGACTCGTCCATCGAGATATTTACCCATTGCCACTTTCTCCGAGGTTGCCTCAGCATGAAAGTCAACAATAATAGGAATTGATTTATGTTCAAACTCAGCCAGTAGCTGATCCATGGCTCGAAAGGGACAATCGAAGTTGCCTATGAAAACACGCCCAACGAGGTTAACTATCAGGACATTGTTTTTAAGCAAATAGCCACGACCAGGATTTGTCGGCGGATAATTCAATGGGCGGAGGAGAGCAAGTTCGCTATCCAGGTCAGGAATGATCTCCTTGTGGGCCCAGATATGATTGCCTGTGGTGATGACATCAATTCCAGAATCAAAGAGCTCGCGTGCTGTACTTGGAGTCACCCCTAACCCACCGGCAACATTCTCGCCATTGCCTATTACGAGGTCAATATTATATTCAGAATATAAGCCTGGTAAGATTTCCTCCACCGCCTTCCTACCAGGCTTGCCTATGATGTCGCCTATTGCCAGTATTCTCAATTCTACTTAGCGTAATCTATCGCCGTAGTCTCCCTTATCACTACTACTTTTATCTGGCCAGGATATGTCAGGCTCTCCTCTATTTTCTTAGAAATATCCCGAGCCAATCTCACCGCTGTTAAATCATCAACTTTATCTGGTTTTACCATGATGCGCACTTCGCGTCCAGCTTGAATAGCAAAAGTCTTTTCCACGCCGGGAAAATCGGCTGCTATGTCCTCTAAGTCCTTAACACGCTTCAAATATTGTTCTAGGGACTCACGTCTTGCACCAGTCCGCGAACCACTTATGGCATCGGCAGCAGCAACAATAAAACCCATAACAGTACTAGTCTCTGCCTCGCCATGATGTTCAGCAATAGCTTGAAATACTTCTGGATTTTTATCCCACTGCTTAACCAGGTCAGCACCTATCAAAGCATGCGGACCCTCCATTTGATGGGCTATCGCCTTTCCAATATCATGAAGCAGGCCAGCTTTCCTAGTGACACTGACATTAGCCCCAATCTCGCCAGCCAACATCCCCGCCAGATGAGAAACTTCGAGACTGTGCAGTAAAACATTCTGACCATAACTGGTACGAAATTTAAGCTGGCCAAGTAGCTTAATCAGTTCAGGATGTAAGCCTGGCACCCCAGCTTCATAAGCAGCTCGTTCACCCTCACTACGGGCAGTAGCTTCAACCTCTGTTTTAGTTTTGTCCACTATTTCCTTAATCCGGGCTGGGTGAATGCGCCCATCAAGGATAAGTTTGCTTAAGGCAAGGCGAGCTACTTCACGCCTCATAGGGTCAAAGCTGGAGATGGTAACCGTCTCCGGAGTATCATCAATGATAAGATCAACGCCAGTAGCTTGCTCCAGAGCTCGGATATTGCGTCCCTCACGCCCAATGAGCCGCCCCTTCATCTCGTCACTAGGCAGGGGAACAGCGGATATTGTAGTTTCCGAAACAACATCGGTAGCACACCTTTGAATAGCTGTGGCCAGAATACCCCGAACCCTTTCATCAGCTTCTTCCTTTATCTGCGCCTCCCACACCCTAACCTGTTGCGAGGCTTCTTCTTCAACCTCTTGTTTTAGCTCTTGAAGCAAGAGAGTTCTTGCTTCTTCACTAGATGTGCCAGAGATGGATTCTAACTTTGCCAGCTGCTTTTCTCTTATTGTCTGAAGTTCAGCTGTTGTCCGCTCAATATCTTTTTTCCTGCTATCTAAATCATGATCACGCCGCTCTACAGCCTCTAACTTCCGCTCCAGCGCCTCTTCTTTCTGGTTAACACGATTTTCTATTCGTTGTATTTCAAGGCGACGTTCCTTGCTTTCCGCCTCGGCAGCGTTGCCAACTTTGATAGCTTCTTCTCTAGCTGCACGGAGTAGCTCGTTATGCTTGGTTACTGCCGCATCTAGTAATTTCTGTGCTTCGTTTCTTGTTTTTTGAATTTCCCGGTTGGCTACTAGCTGCTTGATAAAGTACCCAACTAGGATGCCCAAGATAAGAGCAAGGGCAACTATTATATATAGATACTGATATATATATTGCTCCATTTTCCCTCTTTATTTCGTTGCTATAGTAAATGCAAAACATTGCATATTAATAATAACCTTTTATCCGCTTAGCGTCAACCGACTATGCTGGCAAACGAGCACTTGCCCCCTTTACCTTGCATCTTTCAATGTATTGGGAGAAGTACTGTATTACCGTTGCACTGAGCTCAGGGTTGTGCAATTTACCTGAGCCGCTGGTCACGGTGATACTTCGACATTGGGCCTTCTTCGGGGTAGAATATCCCCAATATGAGCACAAAGAAGCCGGTAAAGCTGAATACGGTCTATTGGGGCCTTCTTCTTTTCATCATCGCTCACGTGCTCATTTTCCTTGTTGCCCCCCGTATAGACCCATTCGTGGACGAACATGATATATATATACCGACCCAGACATCCACGTCGATAATCTGGTGGCCTGGAGAAGTGACGTTACCCGATGGGGAGATTATCGAGGTACCAGCCCATTCAGCGTTAGGGCCAATTTTAATCTATATTTTTACGGCAGCGGCCGTGCTCGGACTTACGCTCTCCAAGATTCCTCTTACAGCTTTAAAAGTTCTTCTTAGACTCTTGTTTGCCCTTCTGTTTAGTTGGGGCGCATTCATCGCGACTGTCTTCTACTTGCCCCTGCCGCTGGCTGTCGCCATCGCAATTGTGTTTGGTACGCTGTGGTTTGTGATACCACTTATCTGGCTACATAACCTGGTATTGATTCTGGCAGTTAGTAGCTTAGGAGCAGTTTTCGGTCGCTTTATTACACCGTGGACCGCGATGGCTATTATTTTGGCACTCGCCATCTATGACTTCCTGGCGGTTCGTTTCAGATATATGCTCTGGATGGCAGACAGACTATCGCAAATAAACGCCTTGCCAGCATTAATCATTCCCAAAAATAATTCCGAGTGGAATTTCAACTTGAAAAAACGGGAGAAGATAATAGAGGTCGATCCCGCCGAGAGGGAATATTCCATATTGGGCGGTGGCGACATTGCCTTCCCTTGTCTGCTGACAGCCTCTGTTTATTTTGCCCAAGGTTGGAAGCCAGCGGCTATTATTGCGGTACTCGGATTACTGGGACTGGTTAGCGTCTACGCGATTCAGGCGATATTTCTAAAGGGAAAGCCGATGCCAGCTTTGCCACCTATCGCTGCCTTTACATTGGTCGGATTATTGATTATCTCGTGACGCAGCCTCGAATTATCCACCACGAAGGTAAATAATAGTAGATTTTGCAACAAGAACTATGGGGAGACTCCTGGTTGGTAGATTGTCTAATGAAGAAGCGACCCCGAGGGGATTTGAACCCATATCTTAAATACCTCGAAATCGGCCTATTCCCACTGTACACTCCTGCTGTTTTAGTGGTCAGGGCTAAAGGAAAGTTGCCAAGCCGACTCGTGCCTGAGCTTGCTGAGCAACATAAGACCGAAAGCCTGCGCCAACTGGCAAACGAATATGGCGTGTCCTATGAATCAGTAAGACGTGCGATAGCCGAGAGCGTTTTGTCTCTTGGCTCTTTTATTTTAACGGGCGTAGCTTGGAGTTAGGTATGAGTGCCAGCCAGAAGGTAGAGACAGCTAATCGACCTAGAGACGCAAGGGTTGCATCAGTGCTCAGTGGAGATAGCTACACAGACCGAGCAATTTGGCAGCTATCAGTAATCCTGACTGGCACAAAGATACTTAGGGCACTTCAGTATCTTGCTTGAAGCTGAACTTTTGCTGAGAGAAGAGTTTTAAGCAAGCATCTACTACATCAGGGTCGTAAAGCTTGCCCTTGTTCCGTGATATCTCCTCTAATGCCTTGTCTATGCCATGTGCTGGTCGGTAAGGACGGTGGGAGGTTATCGCCTCAACAACATCAGCTACGGCCAGGATTCTTGCTTCTATGATAATAGCTTTCCCTGATAGGCCCAATGGATATCCAGAACCGTCCATCCTTTCATGATGTTGATGGATGATTTTAGCAATAGGCCATGGCAAGTCGATGGTCTTCAATATTTCATGGCCTAACACGGGGTGCATTTTTATAATAGTGTATTCGGCGTCAGATAATCCGTCAGGATTGGTAAGAATTTCGGCAGGGACACGCACCTTGCCGATATCATGAATAGTACCCGCCAAGCGGAGTCCCGTAATCTGGTCTGGTGGAAGCCCAATCTCCTGGGCTATAGCACAGGCAAGTTGGGTTACTCGTCGCTGATGGCCGGCAGTATAAGGGTCTCTCATTTCGACTATCATGGCCATAGCTTGTATAGTATCTTCCATGGCTCTTATTAGTTGCTGAGTGCTCTGCTTGACCTCTAGCTCTGCCTCTTTGCGTTTGCTTACATCACGGGCTACCGCCACAATTTCAGCAGGACGGCCATCAGACCCGCGTAAGAAATTGTATTTGACTTCAACCGGGACTATAGAGCTATCGTTACGTTTCATCTCTAGCTCAAGCGTCCGAGACCTAGACAGATCCTTCCGCTCCATGTTTTCCATGTCAAGTTCTTCTGTGAGAGCTTTCATAGCAGCCTCAACTGAGCTAGGCTCAAAGACCTCTTCCATGCTCTTAGCCATTGCTTCCTCAACACTATAACCGAGCAGACTTGTAATAGAAGGACTGACATAGTTGAGCCGGTTAGGAGCGTTGACATCCACTGTCCAAATCACATCCGACACGTTCTCGGCCAGTACATGGTACCGTTCTTCACTATGCTGCAGGACCTGCTCTACTCGCTGAAGATGGGCACTCTCGGCGACTTCCCAGTTACCTTTCTGGCCAAAAAGAGTAAATCGATGATTATTAACCAAAGCTATCACGTCGGAGGCCATACATTTGTCCATACAATAGGAACAGATGGCAATCATCCGATGTCCGCCGATGACTCTGTCCACCGCCTGCTCATAGTCAGCGAACTGCTCCCAAACTTCACGCTGAAGCCAAGAAGTATTCCCGCTAAGACGAAGGCCATCAAATCCTTTCTGTAAAGCCAATTTTTCTTTTTCAATCCAACGACGTAACACCTCCTCAGAATTAAATTTCCCTGATTTGGTATACCACTCGCTAGCATTGACTATCTCCATTTGGCCTTTCTTAATGTAATCGTTCAGTTTCCTTACTGCCCCCGTTAATGATGCCCGAGCCTTCTCAACTGTTAGAGGCTCTGAGGTAAGCCACACGCAAAGTTCATTACTATTCAATCCAGCTTTGAAGTAGGGCACTAAAATATCAATCAAGTCTCCCTTGGTCTGGTAGAACTGACAAAGGTGTGTCCCCCAAGGAACTTTACCAATGACACCAATTCCTGTAATTCGGTCGTTTGTTTTCATTGCCGTCTTCGCATATTTCAGATTAAGTTTAGTCTTCATTATGTAGTGTTGTCAATGACTCTCGATGAAAGACCAACCCATAGGCCTGCAAAGTATAGCTTTAATTTGGGAAAGCGGAGACGGCCTTAGCGTCACATTCCGCCACAATGTTACCTCTTCAAATCAGTTTACTGGCTGCACTGCCTCAAGCCGCTCTACACTGCAGTCGGTAAGAGGCCATAACATGTGTGAAAAAATTTTCGTCTTTTGGCGCAATCTGGCCCGATCTTGTTCACGCATTCAGGCTTGGTAACCTTTCTGGATTTGACGGCTAGAAACTTAGATAACAAAAATCCACCATCTAAAGGAATTGCACCGGAATCTACCATGGAATGCTAAAGGGAGTGGAAATAGTGGTAAGCACGACAGAGAAGATACCGACAAGGAAGATGCCATCGAAGACCCCGGCACCACCTATGGAAACAATTCCCGCGCCCAGCTTTCGAGCCCTTCCCAGATTTAGCAGGTCTCCGCCAATCAGGGTGCCCAACACGGCTGATATGTAAGCCACTTGGGGTGCAAAGTCACTACCCAGAAGTAATGCGAAAGCAGTGGCCAGGACAGGGGGAATAATTATCGGGATAGCCAGACCTCTGCCGGGGACTGGCCTAGTAAGAAATTTGCATATCAGAATCATCAATGCTGTTGCCAAAAGAGTGGGCAATAGAGGAGCTTTGAATAACAGGTAGATGGACACACCAGTGGGGATTATTGTCCCGCCCAGATTAATTGCCAGCCCATATTCCTGCCGTACCGGGACTTGAAACCAGCCAAAAATAGCGATATCTGGAATACTCTACGGTTCGCCTGCTGATAGGAATGTTGATGATGGACCCGATAAGCATCGCTAATAGGAGTGCTACTGTCACCCCTGGCGAAATCCCCAATCTTTCAAAGCCAAAGGTGACGACATCAAGAAACAGAAGCAGTAGGAAAATGGGAAAGAATAAGATAAAGTCATCGAGAGTGTGAAGGGTCACTTTTCATCGGAAAGTGACCCAACAAAACAGACAAATGTGCAATTTCGCAGTCAGCTATATTGTAGTTTTTGCTAAGGGCATCTGAGCTTAAGTCGTACTAAGTAAGTGACTGCCAGCTTAGGGAGTGATAGGCCTGCTAATCATCGATATTCTGGGTGTAGGGAGAGTTAATGGCGCCGAGAAGGACTGCGTATGTGACCTACGTCGCCTCTGTGAAGGTGGCGATGTTCTGCATTTCCGTGGTGATCTTGACCGTCCCCCGAGCACTTCACCTAATCATGGAAGTGTCCTTATCTCAATCTGTACAAACCGTGGCAGAGAGTATCTCAGTGGCACTTTCACAAATATGTGAACGTGGTCTTCCATAAGTTCTATCGTATCTATCCTGAAAATCATATTCCTCAGCAACCTTATTGAATATGATCTTCGAGTATTCCGAAACCTCTTTACCAAGGATATTCTTTCTATGCTTCGATATCCGCATCAGGGGATATTTCAAAGGCAGGTGTCTTCTGGCTAACCGCCTTCAACGAGAACAGTAATGTGAATTTCGTCCCCGTCCTTCACCCTCCTGTTCAGAATGCTGTCCCGGGCCGTGTTCTCCTTGTTAATATACACATAGAGGTAGTCATGGATCTCACCATTGTGCCTGAAGAGGATTTTTCTCAGATCTGCATGTTCTTTGGTGAGTTGTTCTAGACACTCACCCACGGTTTTCCCGCTTACTCTAGTGGTCTGCTTCTGTCCGTAGTAACGGTACAGGAGCGGAGAGATAACCTTGACAGCCACCGTTCAACCTACCCCCTGCCAATGCTCACAGTGTTCACAAGTCAGTGGGTGCTCATAAACCTTATCCCCCTTTTCTCCCAGGATATATGCTAAAAGATGAATGTCTTTCAGCGACTCACGGTACTGCTCAGCAGTTTTGATTGCCACCTTTGTGTCTCCTTTACCTTTATATTATCTTCACACTCAGGTCCTCGAGGACCATGTTGCAGTTTATCATTTATCTTTTTTCGTGCAAAATGTGTGCCTGTCTGGTACTTACATCGAAACATGGAGCCTTCATTTGCAGGATGCGGAGGCTGAGATACATGGGTAACACCATGGGTAACACTTTGTGGGATATTTTAGCAAATTCATGTTCAATATACTCTACCGGAGTGAGATAGGCAAGAGATTGGTGCGGGCGGTTGAAGTTATATTCTATCAACCATTCAGTGAGCTGGGGATTGAGCTCTTGAGGGCCTAAAGATAGAGTAAAGTTGTAAAGCCATTCATACTCTAAGGTCTCATTGAATCTCTCTATGTCCAGGTTATCCTTTGGCGTTTTTACGCTGGAGAAATACCTGTGAATACCTAATTTGGCGGTAGCTCTTTTAAATTCCAGGGCGAATTCACTCCCATTATCTATCTGGAAATTCTCAATAGGCTGGTTAACAAGGTAGCGGAGCCGATAAAGAAACTCGGCTGCAGACCTTGACCTCTTCTTTCTGTACATCCGGGCATAGCCTAACCTGGTAGCGTGATCCACAGCGGTCAGGATATATCTTTTCAGTCCATTCCAATAGATAACTATGGTATCAACATGAAAGAGGAAACATGGCCTCACTTCTTTCACCAGCTGGGTAATCCTCTTCTTCGGCTTCTGGCCAGCTCTGGCTCTCTTTCTGGCAGTCTGCTCTGCTTTCTTTTGGTCAGGGTAGAGTTTATGCCTTCGAATTACCCCCTCAATCTTCCAGGTAGAGATCTCCTCGGAATGATCTCAAAAGTCGGTCTTACTCGAGGTTTATGAGGAGCAGATGGGAGAATATCTGAGCACCTTTCATATTCCGCCGGACTATCAAAGCCGAATTCTAGACGCTCACCGCAAGTTACAGTCAGCCTATGATAACACGGACAGCGAGAAGGCAAAGTGGGAAGCCCAGTTGTAGAGAATAGGGAATCTATACAAATGGGGAGACATAAGCAGAGAGGAATACCTGAAGGAGAAAGAGGGCATTCAGAAGGAACTAAAGGCACTTGCCTCTGCTGAAAGTCAAGCAGAGAACCTAGATAAGCTGGAAGAGTTCCTGGCGGACATCGCTCAGGCTTGGGAAGAAGCCACTGGGGAACTAAGAAACAAGCTCGCCCGTTCTCTCTTTCAAGAGATTTGGATAAAAGATGAACAGGTCGTAGCTGTCAAACCACAACCCGAGCTAACACCTTTCTTCCAGTTGAATTATGAGGAATATGTCAACAAAGTCTTGAAGAAGCGACCCCGAGGGGATTTGAACCCCTGATCTCCACCGTGACAGGGTGGCATGTTAAACCGCTACACCACGGGGCCTTATAATAAATCTGCAGCACAATATAATAGAAAATCTCGCTAATGTCAAACTGTGGAGGCTGAGATACATAGGTAACACTCATGGTATGTTTAATGGTAATAACTTACCATGAGGAGTTACCAGGATGAGAAAGCCAGACAGTTTTTATTTCTTTAAGAGAAAACCCATTGTCCCGACAAGTCGCGATAAGTATGAACTGTGGAGGGAAGTGGCAGACTTTTTGGGTTTCACAACCCAGGAGAGATTGAGAGTAGAATGGATGGTGTTCTACTAAACCGTAGCAAAGGAGAATGCCGCTCTTACTGCCAAACATTTCGGCATCTCAAGAAAGACCTTTCACAAGTGGTTCAATCGCTTTAAGGGCTCTAAATACAATGTCAGGAGTCTGGCTGACCAATCTAAAGCTCCTCGCCATAAAAGGACCTGGGAAATAACCCTAACACAAGAAGAAAGGATAAGGCGCTTAAGAAGTAAATATCCTCACTACGGCAAGAGGAAGCTGAAAGCTCTCTATGAGAAAGAATACTCTGAGCAGATCTCCACCTGGAAGATTGAGAGGGTAATTCGAAGGCACAAGCGCTACCCTGATCAAAAGAAAGCAGAAAAGATTGCCAGGAAGAGGGCCAGAGCTCGTCAGAAGCCGAAGAAGAGGATTACTCAGCTAGTGAAGGAAGGCAGACCATGTCTCCTCTTTCATATTGATACCATTGTTGTCTATTGGAAGGGCCTGAAAAGATATATCCTGACCGCGGTGGACCACGTTAGCAAGTTAGGTTATGCCAGGATGTACAAGAACAAGAGTTCAAGGTCTGCAGCCGATTTTCTTTATCGTCTCCGCTACCTGGTTAACCAGCCTATTGAAAATCTGCAAACAGACCATGGAAGCGAGTTTGCCTGAGAGTTTGAAATGGCTACCGCCAAACTGGGTATTCAAAGGTATTTCTCCAGGGTCGAAACCCCTAAGGACAATCCGGAGATAGAGAGATTCAACGAGACATTAGAGTATGAATGGCTTTACAACTGCAATCTATCTTTAGACCTCGAAGAGTTCAACCCCCGGCTAGCTGAATGGCTCAATAGAGTACAACTTTAACCGCCCGCACCAGTCTCTTTTGCCTATCTTACCCCCGTAGAGTATATTGAAAGGGAACCTGCCAAAATCCGCAGCTCGGTGTTACCTATGTGGTCAACCAGCACACAAATTTGCCCTACGCCGCGAAATGTGATATTATTTTGCCTTGGAGCCAACAAAAATCTTGACAAAGGAAGAAGGTTTCTTGTAGAATATTGGCGCATGGCACTTTAACAATTGAATAGTGGAAGGAAGGTTTTGAGTGGAGAGCTTGATCCTGGCTCAGAATGAACGTTGGCGGTGCGCCTTATGCATGCAAGTCGAACGGGGTTACAGTCTTCGGATTGTAACCTAGTGGCGGACGGCTGAGTAACGCGTAAGTAACCTGCCTTAGAGTGGGAAATAACCTGCCGAAAGGCAAGCTAATGTCCCATGTGGTAACGAAGCGAATGCTTTGTTATTAAAGCCTTAGGGTGCTCGAAGAGGGACTTGCGTCTGATTAGCTAGTTGGTAGGGTAATGGCCTACCAAGGCGATGATCAGTAGCTGGTCTGAGAGGATGGTCAGCCAGATGGGGACTGAGACACGGCCCCAACTCCTACGGGAGGC
>Ga0209979_1000629_pt1 | contig 45455 bp, 44 predicted proteins | sample AnhtaG_FD_183114 | JGI IMG/M metagenome (GOLD analysis project Ga0209979, IMG submission 183114) | Deep subsurface microbial communities from Anholt, Denmark to uncover new lineages of life (NeLLi) - Anholt_01485 metaG (SPAdes) (version 2) | ecosystem: Environmental > Aquatic > Marine > Oceanic...
CTCCACAACTCTCAGGCAGGTAACACTAGCCGTGCACGACTAGTGAATTATGTCCTTGACTGGGTATCCGAAAGGAGCTTAAGCTAGTCTGGCTTGTTGATTTTGGTGACACCCTGAACCTAAGTCATGGTGTCATATTAGTAAAGCTACAGCTTCCACCTCGATTTTTGTCAAGGGTAAGCGTTACGATAGAAGACCGGCTATAGGGCAGAGGTCTGGGAGACCGCTGCGCTAACCCCTTTTCCCCTTATTTCGCTTTCCGAAAATTATCCTCACCCTATCCCTAACGCCCCCTAGCCCAATTAACCGAGGTATTATCTCTAACGACATCCACATCCCAAAAATCAATGCAATAGCACCTCCGTAGAATGTCGTTACGTATATAACATTAAACATCCAAAGTCCTGTCCCACTCGACGGGGTTATATGTGCTAGGTCTGCCGTCTGATAAAATCCGAATACTACAAAGCATATCGCAGCGAAAAGATAAAAACCCCCTATTATTTTTAATCTCTTTCTTATTATCTCATCAACCCCGTTGCCTACAAATGCGGCTACAAGTGGGAACCCACCCAACAACCCTGCTACCGTTGCCAACTCAAATGACTGAAGGTCCCCAGTCTCGTACTTCGCTAATAAATATAACACCATTCCTGATAGCACAACCACAAAGAATATTTGACTTAGTCCAACTAACAGTTGGCCCCACAGGCCACTCCACCATCTTCCCTTTACTTTTGTATCCTTATTTTCATTGTTCATTACTACTCCCCTCTTCTGCCTAGTCGGTATGAGTAAACGCCAAGTCCAAGATTTGGCATTAGAATAATAGTCTATCTCCGCCCCTGCTTTTAGTAGAGCATCAAGCATTTGAAGTAAGTACGCAGTAACATCGGAGACGCAAATGCGTATCTGTGTATCGTTAACACTTTGTGGTATTTGGTTTTGCCAAAACTTGAGCAATTCTACTGCAGATGATGCCTCGCATAGACCATCGAAATAGGTCGATTGTAGAAGATATATGTTCAGAAATTTCTTGAATCCCGGAGTCTCATCAACAGTGTATTTTGCAAGGTCATCCACTTGGGCGACTAACTTTTGTGTCTCATATGCTTCGAGCCTTCTGTAGTCAAATTTTTGGTGTTCGCTTCTTACTCGATCCACTACGGCCAAGTTTTCTTTTAGATGCGTGCTAGGTTTATACGCTTCTATGCCTGCCATCTCGTATCCGAGTGATTCTAGATAGTCACGTGCGTTTGCAAAGGTCAAGGCCGACATAACGTTAAAATCGTCATACATTTGTCTGGCGTATAGCCGTTTAGCGTCATAGGTAAACTTGCGCATTACAAAGAGTCCAGATATTACTCCGCCGATAATGCTTGCCACCAGACTGATGATGATCGTAAAGGTCCAATTCATATCAATCGCATTATACATCAAATATTAATGTAAATATCAAAGAGGAGAGTGGCTCCACGGTCACTCTCCTCTCTTTGGTTATATATACCTGGGGACTGGCGACCACTTGATTAACTTCCTTAACGTCCTGCCAGTAGCTTTACCGGCTGCCAAAACAACGTTCTATCCTACTAACAGGACGTCGGAAAAGCCATGATTAAAGCGGATAATGTGTTTTCCATCGAATATTAGGATTTGCTTGTATATTCAACAGGAAATCATTGAGACCAGACATGCTACGATGTTCTTGTTTAACTAGTTGCTTCCTAGAGATTCTATCATGAATTAGGCTGTAGCATTCAGCATAAAATCGTTTAGCCTCTGTTGGATAGTCATCTCGATAGCCAGCATATATTTCTAAAAACTTCTTAGTGCAAAATACCACTAGGTCGGAAAGCTGAATCATAGTATTCTTAGAGGAATCCACAGGATAACTGAATTCAACAATCCATCTAACACGTTGGTTTGGTGGTTTATTAAAACGTCTATCGTTAGTTATCGTCTCTATTTCATTTCGGAATTGGTCTTTAACATCAATTATCAACATGCCACGAGCTGACTGTCCAAGCTTTTCCTTCAAAAACCAATCTATGTGGGTTATCAGATAGTCATAGGCGATGAGATAAGGTGTCTTTTGGTCATAACAGGTACTCACTGTACAACACGTGGAGGCTAATTTGTTTTTATCTATTGCATAATAGTGTACGGAATGTCGACGGTCTGAAATCAAGCCTAGTATATCTTTGGCTAATTTATCCCTTCTAGTTCTTAGGTGTCCAGAGAATGGGCCATCGCCATTGGGTGATAGTAATTCTTCACTGTGTAACTCAAAATCTGCAGGTGGAGAATTGTCAAAATAATCTCCAATGATTTTTGCGTACGCAAGTTGGGTATTATTCCATCCTTCATCTCGGACACTTATACCTCCGAGAACAAAGATTGGCTGTTCTGTATTGGCAAGGTCACTTCCAGTACATCCTGCCTCATCAAGGTAATAAAAATGCATATCTTACTTGGTCCCAATGTTATATTACGTATTCTACCATAGATAGCGACAGATAAGTCGAAGGTACGAACTGAGTAATGATGTGGGATTTTTGCTATTCTGGCATAATACTCATCGCCTCTTTCCCGCTCGGCCAATCGTAAGTACAAGAAATCAGACATCCCGATGAATGAAGGTACAGACGAGCTTATCAAATATCATCAAGGCTCTTCCAATTGGCTATTTCGAAATCCTCTGAGATGACTTTGGCACAAACGTCGATGACCACATTTTTAGAGCTCAATAATTGTGAAAGAGCTCTTAAGTCCGTAATATCACCGCACGAGTATGCTCCCAAGATGGCTCTCCCGATGGAGCTAGTGGCTTGCTGTATATTAGGTGTTGGGATTCCGAATTTATAAGTTTCTATGGATTTCATCAGTTTCATCTTAAGCCGGTTCCATGCGAAACACAGCTCAAACTCGGGTTGCTGATTGTTGACCCACTTAAGCAATGATGGATTCACTCGTTGGCCTACAATGGCAGCGAGGAACTTTGCACTGGCTAATTCCCCGCCAACTGCACAATCTGGACAAGAATGAGGTTTAATATTACAGAATCTAGGGTGATGCTTGACGAAGTCAATCTTGCTCATTCTTTCAACTGCTAAATCGCCTTCAAACATGATTTCCAGGCAATGGTTGCCGTTCCAATAATGAGTGTTCGTAGACGTATCAAACCACCAAGGGCCATCACCTATTGTCGGATTATAAGGAGTAAGAATATTTACGTAATTGTTATCGGTTATTAGTATTCGAACGGCTGCAACGCCATAAGATAGATATTCTACCCAGTAATAATTCTTTTTTTGTATAAGCGATGCAAAATCAAATGAGAACCTAACATTGCCATATCTGAATCCACCAGCGCCAGTCCAGTCATTGGGTGACAGCCATACTACAGGAATACGTTGGGTATTCAATTTGCTTTGGTCATAAACGAGCCCTGATTTGATGCTGCTATCCGAAAGTACTCGGAGTGCTGTATCAACGTGGGTTACATGGTGGACAGTATCGAGCGGCTGGCAATCATTATTAGACCAGTTTGCTTTTTTGCTCTTACTACCTACTCTAAACTTCAACCATTCAGGAGGTTTGGCCATATGACATTCCTCAGAAGCCGGTGTTGCTAGGCTGCCTTAGTCTAACGTCCCTAGGAGTCGGTTCAGCCAGTAGAGAAATTCCCTTGTCTTGCCTATACTCATAGTCGTCTCTGGCTTATCCCCTAAATTTTCTAGCGTGCGCTCACGCTCTGTGCGTTTTCATCCAGTCTTTTGTTGTCTTCGTTTCTTCTTTCACCAGTTCCTTTAACGGGCTGCCTGAAGCACCCCCTCTTCTAAGTGGTGGGGGTACGACTGCTTTCTCTAGAGGTGTCTTTGGATCTGGCCCTGGTTTCCCGGATCTTTTCCCCATTTTATTAACCTCCCCAGAATTATTCCATCTCTATTCTTGTCATAATTATATCATAGTGGTTACTTGCCTTACTTGATGGAGTTAACGTCACCCAGGAGTCGGTTCAGCCAGTAGAGAAATTCCCTTGTCTTGCCTATAATCACAGCTCCCATCGATTGGTCCAATGTGAAGGACAATGAGCTGCTATGAAGCTGCCTGTTTGGAGTTCACTTTACGCTATGGCTTTTGTTCAATCATGGTGTTAAACAGCTTCAACGAGTGTCTCAGTTACAGGTTTTATATCATCAACGCCTAACATGCTTAAAGATGAAATCATTGGCAAAAGGATCGGGGATAAAGCTTTAGTAAATAATTCTATCTGCTCATATATTGAAGTAGCCGTTTCTGGGTCATCATCTTTTTTAGTTATATTGTCTTTCTCTTTGAGCAAAGCCATGCCAATCAATACCATTCCATATTTGAATCTAGCGTTTAATAGTTCAGGTTCAATCTTTGTGAGTTTTAATTCTGTTTGGAGATAAATATTATCAACATTAATGTAAAAATCATAGCACCTTTCGCCAACGCTAATGACTTTCAGGGCACTAAACTTGTCAAAGTTATGGTTTTCCCATTCATCTTTGCTAACCTCAATAACCTCAGGTAGGGCAAGTGCAGAGGGTTTTGTTTTAATTATCTCCCCTTCATCATCGCCTATATGGTCTTTAGGTTTACCCGTACCTTTCCCATGTTCTTCTTCAGCGGTTACTAATACTTCAAATAAGTTCTTAAAGGGTTCCCATCGTGTTTCATCCTTGACCAGCGCTTCATATTTAATCTGATCCCCTGGCTTTGCATGACTTGGCAAAGTAACTGTTACACTAGCTATTCCTTCCCACAAATTCAGAACGAAGTCATTAATAATTTTACCATTCACCATAAGGGTAAATTCTCCACGATCAATGTCTCTATCGAAGTAGTTATTTACCGCATCGGTCTCAAATTGAACACGAAACCTCCAATTTACGGGGCAATGTTTGACGAATGTTGTGTCTTTCGCGTGCTTTAATTTGAAGTATGTAGGGTATCTTTTACCTTCATATACAGTACCAACAAAAGTTTCTTCTAGGCTGAATGGGTTTGGTATCTGTGAGCCGGTAGAAAATAATTTTGACAAAGCGGGCGAGTTTTTCAAGATCTTGCTTACAATGTCAACTAAAGGTTTTGAATCGTGAAGCTTTCCCTCTATTTCCTCTTTCCTTCTTTGCTCCTTGAGTTTTCTTAAGCCAGGGTGTTCCCTAACCAATTTTGCTATACTAGCCTCGATCTCAGTACGCAATGGACAGGTACAAAGCCTATCCCTACTGTTCATGAATAATTGTTCCTTGTAACGGTCATGAATATTAGAGCAGTCTACGATAACAAGTATTGAATCCTGTAGATAACCCATGCCGATAGTATCTTTCTCAAAAAAACTAGCAGGGATGTACCCATGTGTTTGCCCATTTACAGTAAGAATGACTCCTTCATTACGCCTATAGTTTCCAGCTTGACCTTTCTTGAAAACGAATAGTAATGCAGTCATCTGTTGACCTAGGCAAACAAAAGAACTTGAGCTGGGGAAACCACTCTCAAGGTTTTTATATTTATCTTCATCTAGACGTACGCTAAGACCTGAGAGGGTTGTTTCGAAAGAGTGCCCTGCGTATCCTTTCCTCCTTTCATAAAACCTAACAGGAAGGGCAATGTTCGGCAATAGTAATGAAAGCGCATTATATAGATCAAATACGATGTTAGTTTTTAATCCTTGCATATTGTATTCGTATAACTTAATATACATTCCCCAACTCAAATCTTTACCAAATTGCTTTGGATATTCACTGGGCAATAAAGGCAGTGGTTCCGCTTCAAAACTTAGGATGTTACCTCCTGGGGCTAGATATTTGTATACTGAACTCCGCTTGCCATCGCCCGGATCTTCCCTCCTGACAATTGTGAATCCCCATAAATCTTTTGATGCATTACCTCCTTCTTGTTGTGCGATAATTGGATTGCGTTTTGATACTATTAGTTGGAGGTTATTCCTACCGCTTTGCTGACCACAGAACCTAAAAGTACCAGTTCCACCCATATGAAATTTACCCTGGACAAACTGGATCCTCAGTTTGTTTTTCTTATCAAGGGATAGCAGTGTCACTGGCATCGATCTGGGTGTTTGCCCTTCACCAGCATCGCTAATAGTAAAGCAGGGATTGGTAACACCATCGGAAGCCGCACGGGCTCCACTTGCAGCAAGGGTGATTAACCGTGATACCTCAGTTCTTTTCGTATCTCCCCAGTTTTCTATGTGACCAAGAGTCTCGCTTCTGCTAACATCTCCTGCAAAATAAAGCGCCACTGCTTCGTGCATGCTTCTCGGCGCGCCTGGATTCTCAGGAGAGATACCAGTCAGCCAGCACTCATTCATAAGAACAGCATCCACTGCATTAACCACTTTTTCCACCAGTGCAGCTTCGGGTCTACTTTGTTGATTTCCGATAACAGAGAAGTTATCTTCCCTGTCACCATAATATCTCCATAGTGTAGGATCACCCCAAAGCCCCGTACTTTGTAGGATCTGAATTACCTCCGCCTCTGTATCGGCTTGTAAGAGAGACAAGCACAGTTCCTTCAGTTCTTCGTTATTCATTTCAGCCTCCATAACACCAAACATTACTTCAACGCTTTCTTACCTTCTGTATCTTCCTACGCTTCTTCTTTGTATCGCGCAGCCGCCATGATGATAGAGCATACGTCCCTCGCTTTTTTGCACGTTTGAAGCGGCTATCTCGATTAATTCGTGACAACAATGTTGCAGCTGGGTCTTTGCCGGGAATGTATAAGTTTCGTTCCTGCAATTTTAGTGCTATCTCTTTATAGTGCAATGGTTGGTGAATTTCTGTCAGGAGTTGGAAAGCAGCGTCGGTTGCAGATGACTTTATGTCCGGGCTAACCGTAGTATTGATCATGGTACCGGCCGCATTGCTGTCAAGATAGCATCCTTCGAAATGGAGTAAGGCCTCAACGTGGTGTAAAGCTTCTTCCAATGGTTTTTTCTTGGTCTTTAACTCCTCTAGCTTGCTTGTGTACTCCTCTTGTAACCGGGAGATTACAGAATCTAATTCTTGGAGCTCTTTACCAAGGCTTTCATGTCTCATCAAGAGAGCTTGCTTCACGTCCACTTCGTGTTTCGAAGAAAGCCCCTCTTCTTTTAGTAAGTTTTCGATATGGTCATTATTATTATTCATGTTATTACCTCTTTTTACATATGCTACGATGTATCATACGCATATGATACGGTCTATTAAGGTAATTATATTACCATAAATTAAACTTGTCAAGAGGTTTAAGGAAAATTTTTACTTAGTAGTTAATTTATTACTAAAAAAAATTGGCAAATACTATAGTGCATAAGAAAATGAAAGGTGCAGAGGTTCACAATTTGGCTAATTGTTACCTTAATCTCCCTCCCCAAAGCCGTAACTACATTTCGTAAGTCTATGGGTTTATCTCTATTTTGGGGTATTGACAATTCATATATGAAGTATTACAATCTCAACAACAAAGGATTTGATTTATATATGAACTATTGGCTTCTAATCTGAGAAACCTCAAGATAAGTCAAGCAAATTCGCTGAAAGGGCTGGGAGAGCGGCATGGGCTTTTGAGTCCTTTGGTTTTATTAAGGCAGTTGGGGGGTGATTGTTGAACAGTGTCCGTTACTTTGGCAAAAGTGGCTCAGCAAGGCTAAGAAGATTGTGAGAAGTAAGCGGGGAGATGACGAACAGGGATTAATATAGACAAAGTGGAAATATTAAGGAGGGAGACTATAGGGTCCTCACAACCACTACCAGAAAAGAAGTGTACGAGGTGTGGGCATGTGTGGATCCCAAGAGTACCTAAGCCCAGAAGATGTCCCAGATGCTTGAGGTATGATTGGGATAAGAAGGTGGAGAAGTAGCATGAGGAGGTGAGAGATGAAATAGTTATGGTGGGATACTCATTGACAAAATCTTTGAAAGGAGTATGAAATGACAAGGAAAAAAGTATTGATGTTGCTAGGTAGTATTTGCCTAGCGCTGATGCTATCGCTACCGTTGGTTGGAGCCTGTGCTGCCCCAACACCAACTCCGACGCCTACCCCTACCCCTACCCCGACACCAACGCCAACGCCAACGCCAACGCCGACACCGGCGCCTACCCAAGAGGTAGAGGTATACAAGTGGGAAATACCACTCCATATAGGCAGGGGGCTAACTGCTTTTGATCGTAGCGTAGAATGGGCCGAACGGGTTAAGGAAGCAAGTGGTGGCCGCTTGGACATCACCTTTTACGGAGATGGGGAGCTAATGCCACGTGAAGAGTCGTTTGAAGCTCTGTCCAAGGGCGTGATAGACGTGCTTCTTACTTCCCCAGGTCTGTGGGTAGGCAAAGACCCTGTTTTTGGCATAGCCGCTGGGCTCCCCTTTACCATACGAAACGCTGTAGATTATCTTGCCGTTTATCACGTAATGGGACTTAAAGATGTGCTGGAAAGGGCTTACGCCGAGTTCAATATTCAAGAGGTGCGTGGCGTCCCAGCTTATGATTCCAGACTGCTGACAAAGGAGCCGGTTTGGAAGGTAGACGACCTTAAAGGGATGAAGATTCGATGTATGGGTGAGATAGCAGAAGTGATGACAGCGGCAGGAGCGGCAACGGTCTACTTCCCTGGGGGGGAGATTTATGGGGCGCTGGAAAAGGGCGTTTGTGATGGGGTGGTGTTTGGTCCTCTGGATTCGTCAGTTAAAATGGGATTTCACGAGCACACCAAATGCGTGCTTTGGGATACCGTGCAAGCTGGGGGTGCCAACCAATTCCTGGCAAATATGGACTCCTGGAATGCCCTACCTGATGACCTCAAACAAATACTTTACCTTGCTGCTGGGGACTATATTGTTCACTACGGAGTGGCCTGGTTCTGTCACGACGATGCGATGAACCTAGAGATGGTCAAGAGGGACTGGGGATTCACCGTGACATATTTGCCTGAGGAAGAGCTGAAGAAACTAACTGACTTTTCTAAGGATATTTACGAGAGGTATGCCGAAGAGAGTCCGTACTTTGCTGAAGGATGGGAAATAGTTAAGACTTTCATGAGAATGGCAGGGTATTAAGTGAGTGAGCTCTTAGAAGTAAACAGGGTTTGTGGGCGATTTGAGAAATAGGAAGTAAAGTTGACCCTATCCTGAAATGAAAGCAGATAGCTGGTGAATGACGGGGGTGGGGCGATGTCTCTGCCCCCGTTTCAGGGAAGGACGAGGGAGGGGATATGAAAACTTTGCTTAAAGCTATTGATGCTACCAGTGAATGGTCGGGAAAACTGGTCGCCCTTATATTTTATGCCATGGTGGGTGTGTTGGTATGGGAAGTAGTGATGAGGTATGCATTCAACGCACCTACTATATGGGCTCACGGGGTAAGCCTGCGGATATTTGCTGCCTATAGTGTCCTTGCCGGAGCATACGTCCTTCTCCACAAGGGACATATTGCTATGGACTTGGTCTACTCTCACTTCCCTCTAAGAACTAAGGTGATTGTTGACCTGATTACCGCTCCGCTCTTCTTTGCTTTCTGTGGTGTATTGCTATGGTACGGGTCTAGTTTTGCCTGGACATCCTTGAGCATGTTAGAGCCTTGCTATACCCCCTTCCGTGCCCCCATCTATCCAATTAAGCTGATGGTACCTGTAGGGGCTTTTCTGATATTGCTCCAGGGATTGGCTAAATATAGCCGCGATTTCATCACCGCTATCAGTGGGAGACAGTGTGAGTATTGAGCTTTTAACCCTGATAATGTTTGGTGGTTTAATACTGCTCCTCGTACTGGGGTTGCCTATTTCCTTCGCGATGGGTGGTATAACGGTGGTGGTTACCTTACTCCTGTGGGGTACTAAAGGTCTCTTCAAGGTCGTTTTCTACACCTACGGTTTAATGATGCTGTCCCCCATGATCTGTATTCCCTGTTTTATCTTCATGGGGCTTATGTTGGAGCGTTCAGGCATAGCCGATGAGCTGTTTGAGGCAGTCCACCGCTGGTTTGCTGCGGTAAGAGGCGGTCTAGCCATGGCAACAACGGTCATATGCGCCATCTTCGCTGCTATGACTGGTGTAGCCGCTGCCGCTGCTACTACCATGGGACTTATAGCCGTTCCCGCTATGCTCAAACGCCGGTACGACAAGAGTTTAGCTCTTGGCACTGTAGCCGGTCCGTCGACGCTGGGGATTCTCATTCCCCCCAGCATAACCATGGTTATACTTGCCGTGACAATCCAATTATCGGTGGGTAAGCTGTTTATGGCGGGGATAGTCCCTGGTATTCTCCTTACCCTTCTGTTTTGTGCCTATATAGGTATAAGAGGTTTACTCCAGCCGCAGTTATGCCCGGCGCTCGAGGAGAGGTTTACCCTGAGAGAAAAAATGGTCCTGACCAGAGCGTTAATCTTACCCATATTCATCATCCTTTGTGTTTTGGGGTCGATCTTTTTGGGACTCGCCACTCCTACCGAGGCTGCCGCCATGGGTGCTCTGGGCACCATCATAGCGGTTGCTGTCCGCCGCCGGTTGACCTGGAAAGTTATACAAGAGGCAGCCCTTATGACTTTTAAAATTACTGGCATGATTTTGTGGATTGGATTTGCCGCTATAAGCTTTAGTAACACATGGGGTGTTGCCGGGGGTTCAGAGTTCTTTAGTGGGCTACTATTGGGACTAGAAGTCAATCGATGGCTTGTTCTCATAGTAATAATGTTGGTTGTCTTCGTGATGGGGATGTTTATCGCCGATTTCCCCATCATTTGGATCATAGCCCCTATCGCTTACCCTATAATTGAGGCTCTAGGCTTCGACCTTGTTTGGTTCGGACTGCTTTTTATCATGAACATACAGATGGCTCTGGTAACACCACCCTTTGGCTTCGTCCTGTTCTATCTTAGGGGGGTCGCCCCTCCCGGGGTAAGCATGGGAGACATCTACCGCTCTATATTCCCCTTCCTCGGGATCATGATACTTGGTATGGCTCTGGTTATGATATTTCCCCAGTTGGCTCTATGGCTTCCTGGAATGATGATTAGGAGATGAGTAAGTCACAATCATCTCCGGATTAAAATAAAAAGTTGAAAGAAGGGAATGATGAAAAGGATACTACATAAGCAAGAAATAGAAGACATAATAAAAGGAGCAACGTTACTTGGAGCAGGAGGAGGTGGTTCTCCAAGAGTTGCCTTACCGATTGCAGAGGAAATAAGAGAAGCTACATTGGTCGAACCAGAGGATGTATCAGACGACAGTAACGTAGTCGTTGTGGCTGGCGTGGGTTCTCCTGCTGTCTCGCTTAAGGTAGGGTGGAGAGGAGAAACGATACCTGCCTTCGAAAGATTTGAGGAGGTAATTGGCAAGAAAATAGATTACATTGTTCCGTTTGAAACAGGCGGTACTAATTCCGTAAGGCCTATCCATGCAGGAGCTGTAAAGGGCCTACCTGTGATCGATGGTGATGGGGCGGGAAGAGCAGTACCAGAACTCGAAATGACCATGTTTTGTATCCACGGCATACCGATTGCACCACTTTCACTGGCAGATTCAAAGGGAAACTCTGTCGTTCTATATCCAACAGATGCCTACATGGCCGAAAAACTAGCCAGGGCTGTAACCACGATATTTGGTGGGACTGCCGGGCTAGTTTGCCAGATAATGACAGGGAAGCAGCTTAAGGAGGCAGTGATACCAGGCACATTGTCAGTAGCGGAAAGGGTAGGGAAAGCTATAAGGGAAGCAAGGGAATCTATGAGAGATCCTGTTGAGGCAGTAACAAAAGCTACAGATGGTGTCGTACTGGCGAGAGGGAAAGTTACCAAGAAGACAGAAGAGGTTAGGGCAGGGTTTGATTACGGGAGGGTCTTTGTAGAAGATATCATTGTAGACTATAAAAATGAGAACATGATAGCCTGGAGGAAGGATAAACCTATTGTTATGGTGCCTGACTTGATTTGCTGGCTTACAGCAGATGGGGAGCCTTTAACAAATGCTGACGTCAAGGAAGGTTTAGAGGTAGCAGTGATAGGTAAAAGGGCACATGAAAAGTGGGGAACGCCTGAAGGATTTAAGGTATTCGCTCATATCCTCGAAAGTATTGGTTATAAAGGAGGATATGTTCCATTTTGAGGTAAAGAAGGAACAGAAAGGACGAGAAAAATATGAAGGTAAGGGTATTAGGCATATGTGGTAGCCCGAGGATACCTAGTAACAGTGAATACCTGCTAGAACAAGCGTTAGAAGAGGCGGGGAAAGTAAGCGAAGAGGTCGAATTAAAGAGGTATTCTCTTGCCGGTAAGAAATTTGCACACTGCTTAGGCTGCTTTAGATGCAAGGAGCTTAATGGCGAATGTGTGCAAAAGGACAGCTTTCAAGAGCTCAGAGATGAATGGCTAAAAGCGGATGTCATAATATACTCGGTCCCTGTTTACCATATGACAATGCCGGGCCAACTTAAATGCTTCATAGACAGATTGGGAAATACCCTGATGTTCTCCTATTATGGCGGGCTAGCGAAACAAGCAAAAGTAATTGGTGCGATAGCGCAGGGTATACACATCTTTTCGGGGCAGGAGCACACCATCACTGATCTCGTAAACCACGCCCTTGTGATGGGTAGCATTCCTGTAGCTGGGGATCTATGGGAAGCATATATCGGAGCAGGGGGATGGACCTCTAATGAACGTAGTGGAGACGCATTAAAAAAACAACATGAGAAAGGTGACTTCTTTGATGCCGAGGTAGCTATCAAAGCATCAAAAAGCATTGGGAAGAGAACAGTCCAGTTTGCTTTAATGTTAAAACAAGGTGCAGTTGTTGAGAGAGAAATGTTAGAAAGAGAAGGAATACTCTTTAAGCCACTTTTAGATAGACTATAGGAAGGAGTTGGATTTATGAGTGTACTTGTGGGATATCCTGAGAAGTGCATAGGTTGTGGACTATGTGAGCGGGCATGTAGTTTTAAGCACGAGAAGGAATTTAACCCGTCTCTATCAAGAATTAAAGTCGAGAGAAACGAAAGCAGAGCATTCTTTGCTCCTGTTTTTTGTACACAGTGTGGATACGCACCATGTGCAAAAGTATGCCCAACCGATGCATTAGTAAAAAACAGTAAAAAGGGCGTCATGGAATGGTATAAGGATAAGTGTATTGGCTGTGGCCTGTGTATTCCTGCATGCCCATTTGGAGCAGTCATGTTTGTAAATGAGGAAGTTATAAAATGTGATTTGTGCGATGGAGATCCTGAATGCGTTAAAATATGCCCCGCTGATGCTTTAAGATTTATTGACGCACGCGATGTTGGCAAGGATAAAAGAGCGAGTATTTTACGTAAGAACATAGAAGCACTTAGAGAAAAAGGGGGTGAATGATATGGTCGTACCTTGCATGGCTGGTAAGATTCTTATTGTAGATTTGACAAACGGAAAGATAAACGAGAAACCAATTTCAGACGAGATGGTGGAAAAATATCTTGGCAGCAGAGGAATAAGCGCTAAGATATTATGGGATGAAACGGATAAAAATACGGAGCCCTTAGGTTCAGATAATGTACTGATATTTTCTGCAGGTACTCTGACAGGAACATTTGCACCAAGCTCGGGGAGGGTAACTGTTACCTTCAAAAGCCCTACAACTAATATGTATTTCAAAAGCACTACGGGAGGGCATTGGGGCTCAAAACTAAAATATGCGGGTTATGACATTTTGGTGCTTAAAGGCAAATCTAAAAAGCCAGCATATATCTTTATTGATGACGGAAAAGTAAGTATTAAGGATGCAGACCATCTTTGGGGGAAAGATGTAAGAGAAACCACAGAAAAAATTAGAGAAGAGCTAGAGGATCAGCACATTCAAGTGGCATGCATTGGTCCAGCTGGAGAGAATAAGGTATTATTCTCAGCAATAATGTTTTCCACATACCATGCAGCAGCCAGGGGTGGCAGTGGAGCTGTTATGGGCTCAAAGAATGTAAAAGCGGTGGCAGTTCGTGGCACTGGTAGTATTAAGGTGGCCAACCCGGAAAAATTCAAGGAAAGCGCCATGAGATGTAGAAATCTCATTATGAATGATTCGAGGCACCCAATACTGTCTGAATTTGGCACAGCTGGTTCTGTCATGGGGATAAATCTGATGGGTATAATTGCTACACGTAACTTCAGGGAAGGTACTTTTGATGTTGATAAAGCCAGGTACCTGACAGGGCGCTATCTTAAAGAAGCTGGCTATTTGAGAGGGAGAGTAGGATGCGAGGGATGCGTTATTGGTTGTCACCGGTATACAGAGTTTAAGAATGGTTTTTCAGGAGGACCTGAATATGAAACATTAGCAGTTCTGGGCTGTGGACTATGTATAGACGATACAGAGGCTGTGCTAAAAGGCAATGAATTGTGTAACCTTTATGGGTTGGATACAATTTCAACTGGGGGCGTTATTCAGTGGGCAGTAGAAAGCTTTGAAAGGGGTGTCCTTACCGAAAAGGATACTGATGGCATTATACTGAATTGGAGCGACAGTAGTGTAATGCTTGAATTGATAAAAAAGATAGCCTTTAGAGAAGGAATAGGAGACTTGTTAGCTGAAGGAACAAAAAGAGCATCGGAGAGAGTTGGTAAAGATTCATATAAATGGGCCATACAGGCTAGAGGCCTAGAACAATCAAGAGTTGATACTAGGGGAACAAAAAGTTATGCGCTAGCATTTGCCCTAAACCCAAGAGGCCCCGACCACTTACACTCACAATGTATAGCTGAATTCGGTAGGAGTAAAGAAGGCACTGACCGTATAAAAAAGATAACAGGAAGTGAAAAGTATGCCACCCCCAATACTACCGAAAAAAGACCTGAAATAGTGCAATGGCATGAGGATTGCTATGCAGCTACCGATGCCCTTGGTTTTTGTACACTTGCCACTCTGTCTCTCTATAGTTTTACTCCAGCGGATATGGCTGAAATATTTTCATACGCCACAGGAATAAATATGGATGAAGATAAATTGATGAAAGCCGGGGAAAGAATTGTCACACTTGAACAATGCTACAACATCAAATTAGGTAAAACCAGAGAATGGCATGTACTCCCGTGGAGATTGATGAACGAGAAGTCACCATCAGAGGGCGGTTCAACAAACACAAAGGAAGAGTTGGATGGCATGCTGGATGAGTATTTTGAGCTTCGCAAGTGGGATAAAAGAACATCCTATCCATACCTAGAGACCCTAAAATCCTTGAATCTCGAAGAAATAGGTGATGAGTTAAATAGGATGGGGATTAAATTATAAGGAGGATTGATGGAGACCTTTGATGCCATAAAGGGAAGAAGAAGCGTAAGAAGCTATAAGGATGAGAAAATACGCATAGAACAGCTCAAAAAAATACTGACCGCTGCAATCTGGTCTCCATCCGGAAGCAATGAGCAGCCGTGGAAATTCATTGTTGTAGAAAATGACGATGGTATCAAAAAGATAAAGGCCTTCTCGCCAGGGATGTTTGGAAGCCCGGCAGCAATAGTGGTCGTCTGCAGAGATTTGAAAAGAGCATCTGAGATTAGCGGTTTGATGGATATATCAATGGCCAGCCAGAACATGATGCTGGCTGCATATGACTTAGGAATTGGCTCTTGTGCTATACGGTCTTTTGGAAAAAGTGCAGTAAAGAGGTTATATGACCTGCCAGACCACATAAATCCGGAGTTCCTGATTGCATTAGGCTATCCTGAAAGGATACCAAAAGCACCAAAGAGGAGGGAAATTGATGAAGTCGTCGAGTGGCATAGAGTTAAAGGGTGATTTCTTCAACCTGCTTGCCTTCTTGGTAACATCAGCGAGAGGCTGTGTTGATGAGCCAAAGCTGTATGGACCATTCAGATTGATCGATGGGGCAAGCAGATTGATTGGGATTCTCGAAGAGGCACATATGGCAGATGAATTCCTTGTGAAAGTAAGGAGAGAGATAGATGAGGGTAAATATTTAATGGATGATGAAAGCAAATTCATTAAGTTTCTAGATGATTTAACTCTGGATTTTGTTGACAAGCTTAAAGCTAATGAGAAGTCCTAACATTAAGGTGGTGTTCCAATGTCCGAGCTTTTGCAAAGAAGAGAGAAAATCGAGCAAGGCGTGGTAAACATGTTCAAAGTGAATATGGGCGTGAAAAGCGGCGAGAAGCTACTTGTAATCACAGATGTGACCACCACGGAGGAGTGGGTAGAGAAAGAAAGCAAGGAACTTGCTGAAATGACAGAAAGATCTCTACTTGCCAAGATGGTGAGTGAGATAGTGGCCCAGAAATTCCCAGATTGCAAAGTGGAGTTTTATGCCTATTCATCTACGGGAAGGTCTGGCACTGAGCCTGGGAAACAAGTGGAAGAAAAAATGAGGGAGGCTGACGTAGTAGTTGCTATAACGAGCTATTCGCTTTCTCATACGGAAGCACGAGACAACGCTACCAAATCAGGCACTCGTGTTGCTAGTATGCCAGGGTTCATTCCCGAGATGTTCTACCCGGGAGGCCCAATGGCGACAGACTATACAAAGATACATGAGGAATGCCAGAAGATAGCAAAACTGGTTGACCAAGCAAACGAGGTCTCTCTGACATCCCCAGGTGGCACAGACTTAAAATTCAGCTTGGAAGGGAGAAAGGTGCTAATTGATGATGGTATGCTTGCAGAAAAAGGCGCCTTTGGAAATCTGCCTTCTGGCGAGATTTATAGTGCACCATTGGAGGGAACGGCAAATGGAATTCTGGTTGTTGAGCAGGGGTGGTGTGCCCTGACTGAAGATTTGACTCTTGTTTTTGAAGACGGACGGGTGACACAGGTTATCAGTGGAGGTAAGACGGGTGATGGGCTCAGAGAGACGCTTGCCTGTGGGGAAAATGAGGAACCTTATCTTTCTCGTAGAAATTGTGCCGAACTGGGCATTGGCACAAATCCAAACGCCAGACGTATTGACATCCCGCTTGAGGCTGAAAAGATAAGGAAAACAGTCCATATCGCAGTAGGGGACAACTCTCACATGGGGGGAAGGGTATCAGCAGACCTCCATCGAGACTTTGTGATTTCAAAACCAACACTGAGGTTTGATGGCAAGACAGCGATAAAGGATGGAGAAATCCTATGAAGTTCTGCAGGATGTTGACCACAGTTGTCTTCACACAGAAGGAGAGCCTGTCAGGTAACTGGAGGGTCCCCATTCCAGAAAAACGATGCTGGAGAAAAGGGATTTCGTACAGGAATGAGGGCACGACCCAATGTGTCTCACCGTGCGGACTGTCCGTGCAAAGCTAGGCGGGCTCTGCCAGGGGAAACTGGGGTGCCATCGGGTCTTTGAGGTTTCTCCCAATGGCTTAAAGGTTCCTCCTACCCCTCCCGTAGGCGCCCCAGCCAATATCGGGCAAGTGTCATCCCACCTCTATTCATAGACTTTCAGCCCAGCATCAGACAATTGGCAAGCGTCTTTGACATTGCACAATCGCTTATATTGTTAATTAATACGTTGGAAATTGTTGATTATTTCCACAAACGTCGATACCAGTCACGGTGCTCCTGACCCGAGATCTTCCTGTACTTAGCTGTAGTATTGAAACTGACATGCCCCAGGTGCTCCTGAAGCATTCTTAACCCATCACCAGAATCATCCCTTTTTATAGCATGTACACTAAAGGCATCACGTAGTCGGTGAGGGCTGACGCCTCTTTTTCTACCAGTCTCAGGATTAACTAGAGATGGAATACGGGCCTGCTTTGCACAGTTCCTCACAATCTGCCAAGCACGATGCCTGTTGAATCCAAAGAGGTATGTTTGACCATTGATGTCAGTCGTATTATTGTTATCCGTGTAACTCTTTAGCATCTTTAGAGTGTCTTCGTCTAAAGGCAAGATCCGAATACGCCTTTTCTCTTGTTGCTTCTTAATGGAACCACCGATTTCACTTGCACAACCAGGGCAGAATCGGTGTTTTGTAACCAATGGTGATTTACACAATGGACAGAATAATTTCAGGATTCTTTTCAGGTGCATAATCGTTACGGTCTTTCGTTCGAAGTCTATATCTTCGTGCTTGATGGCAAGAGCTTCAGAAATGCGGCAGCCCAAACGCGAAAGCAGTCGTATCAAGAGTCTATCTCGGAGGCAGCTAGCAGCCGATTCTAAAAGCTCTGTTTCTTTGAGTTCCAAATAAGTCTTCATTGTTGGTTGTTAAGGTAGTTTACGCTTCTTAGGATACGGATAATCATGAATCCAGTTGAATACCGTACTCTTAGAGACACCGAAATACTTTGCTATGCGGGATAGAGACCATCCCTTCTCATAGAGTTCTTTAGCTTTCTCCTTCTTTTGTTCGAGAGTCATTTGGGAAGGATGTTTCTCAGCTGCTTTTTCATTTAAGGTTCCTTGCCCATACATACGGCTCAGCTTCTGGCTCCAGAACGTCGGCAGGCTATTCTCCACCAGGTCATTGAAACCGGCATCTGGCGAATAAACATAGCTCCACTTTTTCCGGTCGCCCGATATGGTCTCGAAGGCTAGTTTCGCATCAGACACAATTTGCCGCAGCGCCGGTCTTTCGAACTCAGCCTGGAGTATACCGGGGTTTTTGAAGACTATGACATTGGCAGAGCTAGCTATATCCAGGTTTATCTGGCGGCCCTGTTGTGCGATAAAAATGATAGTCTTATCCTGCTGACGGGATAAATTCAGTAACCGGCATAGGTTCCTACTTTCCGCTTTGGCCCAGTCCCTGGCGTGATTCGAGAGGGAGGCTTCATCTACCAATGAGATCGACCCTGAAGGAACATCTTCGAGCCTTTCCTCAATACCTATCCAGTCCGGTGGAAGATGCGCACACTGCGATGGCAAACCGATGATATAAGGTGTGAGCTTATACCTGAAGAGTTCTAGGAGCCGAAAACCCAAGGCGGTTTTCCCACTACCCATTCCTCCCAGTAGTAATACAATGCTCGGTGGAATGATTAAATCTAGCCAACGGATATCTGGCTCACTTGGTTCCGTGAGTTTAGACAACAAGGAATCATGTTTCAAGTCGAAAGTGCTAGGCGGAAGTAGCATTCTATTAGTAAGGGAGTCTTCCGGTTTTCCCTCGGGCAGTGTTGGGGGAACTATGGATTGCTCAAATATCCGGGAAATTCTCTCCTCCAATTCTTTCTGCTGGCGTTGACGTTCGAGTGCTTCTCCAACATCTTCAAGAGAGTAGCCTAAGGCTTGTTCGCTGACGGGACCGAAAAAGGCAATTCCACCCAGTTTAGAGCCTCTCGCCCCGGCAATATAGCCCAGACCACCCCAGAGCAGGCAACGAACCAGGAAATCACCAAAGTCCATTGGTTGGTTGTTTCTTTTTCTTTTCATATCTTATCCCCCTTTTCAGAAATGAAATATCCATTAGATAGCTTCAAAATTGAACGTTCAAGCGTCCAATTCCGTTCAAATCGTGCAATCTGATAAACAACGTTTCACCCCCTCAATCTTACTTATGGGATTCTCCTAGGAAGTTGATTCCGGTGGGATTTCGACTTGCTTCGCCACGCCCGATTCGAGGTTGCTTTCGGCTTGCTGTTGCAAGAGAGACTGGACGATCATCCTCGCAAGCAGGCGTAGCCCATCATTCGCCGGTTCTGGAATGATAGGCGAAGTCTGAACCTTCTTTTTTCGATATCCAGTTCCCATCAATTATATTATAACAAACGGCATTAATGTATTATCTTGGTTTATAGACTATTGACAATTGTATTATTTATCTATATAATGGTATTACAGCCTGAGAACTTAGAGAAGCATGCTTGTCAAGGGGGTAAAGTAAAAAATGTCCAGAAAAATTAGTATTAGGGATAAAAAAAAGTGGCTGGAGATGTTCGAGGCGGGTAGAACCGAAGCACAAATAGCCGGAGTATTAAAGCATGACCCGCGCACTGTTGCCAGGGGCATTGAAGAGGCAATCAAAGCCAGGCGTATAACCAATATTGATGATGATATGATACGTAAGGCTCTCTTCGACCATCAGGCACAGCTCAGGGATATTCTTAAGGAGGTCGCCTTAATACTGGTAATGCCCCCTCATAATCTCGAACTAAGGGAAGAGAAAGATAGTACTCTTGCAGATATACCAATTTCCGGTGGTCTGGTAAAAACCATCTCTGAAGACCAAATGATCCTGGAAACAGCGGTCGAAAAGAAGCTAGAATGGGAGCTGCTTCAGGAGCACCTCAAACAGGACAAGATATGGGATTACCTGAAGCAATGGCGCTCAGCTTTGCAGAATTATGTTATGGCTGAATGGCAATTCAAGAAGGCAATCAAGAAGCTCCTGGAAAACGAAGGCCTTGAGTTCAAACAAAGACGTACTGACGAGGAAACTGCTTATTTCCTGCCCCTACTTGTAGAGCTATTTCACAAAGTAGCAGTGAATAAGGTATTGAATATTCCTGATGAGACTAATCTGGAAAAAGGAATAGTAGCCGGAGATGATGATTTTATAAGGCATGGGCCGGGAGGCTCCGAACTGGCACACTCTAAGAATGCTGCAGAGCGCCGGGATAAGATAGTCTCCGTTTTTACTTCATTATCACAAACACCTGAAGCTTTTCAAATAAAACAGACTCACGGAGAACTAGCTGAGATTACGAAGACAGCTAAGCGCGATATAGACGAACTGCTGCTCTTGAATTTGGTTACTGGCAAATGTAGAGTTTGTCGCAGGCTTGGCAGGTAAAATAAAAGGGAGCAATCAGATGAATGTAGCATTATACGCCAGGGTATCGTCAGACAGGCAGGATGTAGACCTGTCTATATCAGCACAGCTGAGGGCACTCAGGGATTTTGCTTCCCAGAATGGACATCAACTTGTCCGCGAGTTTGTCGATGAGGCAGAAAGCGGTCGTACGGCGGCCAGACCTGCTTTCAAAGAGATGGTGAGCCTGGTACGTTTGAAGAATCCTCCCTTTGAAGCGATTCTCGTCTGGAAGCTGAACCGCTTCGCTCGTAATCGAGAGGATTCCATCATCTACAAGTCCCTGCTCAGAAAAAGAGGCGTACAGGTAATTTCTATAAATGAACCTGTAGAAGACACTCCGGCGGGACATATGCTAGAGGGTATCATTGAGGTTATGGACGAGTTCTTCTCATCTAATCTTGCCCAAGATGTTATCAGGGGCATGAAGGAAAATGCCATGCGCGGCCACTTCACTGGCGGCAAACCTCCCTACGGATTCAGGATTGAAAAAGTGAAGGATGAGCATAAGCTGAGAAGCACCCTCGTACCTGAAACCACACTGGCACCAGTAGCCAAACGGGCTTTTAATATGGCCATCTCAGGTAAAGGAATTAAGGAAATAGCCAAGGGTTTTAACAACGATGGGATTATCACAGCTACAGGTAAGAAATGGACAAGTACCGGCATACACAGTCTACTCACCAACGAGGTTTATACCGGGACCCTCGTCTGGGGTAAGCGCAGTAATATTCAACCAATAAGAATCGAAAATGCCTTGCCAGCTATCGTCGATCGTGAAACATTTCTGAAAGTGCAGGCTATTTTGAAATCCAGAGCCCCTAAGATTATACACCCTCGGAGAGCAGTCAGCGATTACCTTTTAAGTGGAATTATTAAATGCGGGGTCTGTGGGAAAGCTATGAGCGGACACAGCGCCAAATCAGGAAAATTCTTCTATTACCGCTGCAGCAATGCAACCAAACGAGGTCCTAGTGAATGCCCAGGTCACTGGATCCCAAAATCAAAGATTGAAGGCTTTATTGTCGACAGGATACGCAGTTATATCCTGACAGAAGAGAATCTGCTTGAGCTGGCCAGCATCGTTAATGAAGAGATCGATGCCAGCATGAACTCAGTAATGGAACGGCAGGAAACTCTGGAATTACAGATAAGTGACGTTGACTCCAGGCTGGAGCACCTTTATGACGCTCTTGAAAAGGGCTCCTTTGGCAGTGATGAACTTGCTCCCAGGATACGAAAGCTGCAGGAACGTAAAAATGGACTACTGGAGAAGAAGCGCGAAATAGCAGTGGAAGCACAACCGAATTTCTTGGAAATGCCAGAGTTAAAGGTAATACAGGGGTACGTGGAGAATTTAAGTTCACTCCTGGCTTCGTCTTCTATAGTTGAGAAGCGAGGGTTCTTGAAATCGTTCGTCAACGAGATAATCGTTGTTGATGGGATGATTACAATAAACTATAGACTCCCTATGCCACCAGAGAATTCCGAAGAGGAAAACGTAGCAGTTCTACCTTTTATACAGCATGGTAGGCCGTACAGGTCTCGAACCTGTGACACCCTGATTAAAAGTAAACGTCACAGGTGTCCAGGCTCCACAATTACCAAGAGCGTTACTTACTACAAGAAGGCTTTAATCCTCACCTCATTGCACGAAATAGCGGAATGTGACATTCCTTTCACCCAAGAGTCAAGTTCCTTCTCAATAGTTGCCACAAAATTCCATTCAAAAATGGTAACCGGGGCTTGACATGCTCTCTTTTTTGTGCAAAAATATACTTATGAGACGCTGTAGGAAACCTCTAAGGAAACACATTAGCACAACGATAGACCAAGCACTATATGACCGGCTTGCCCCAGCAATTGAAAAGGACTGGGGTGGGCCATTCAGCAGTTGGCTCGATTATGTAGCTACTTGCTGGCTCCAAGAGAGCTGTGACAGTTGCCCTTATGCCGAGGAAGAGGGACAGCAGAAGGTGCGCATCGGACAAGTGGCTACAAATGGAGACCAATGATTTGCTTATGTGCTGCTTCTTTATCATAAGAACAAAGGGGGTTCAGCATGAATTCAGCAGTATTTGAGTGGTGCTTTAAATGTGACAAGGCATCACAGAGAGCTAATGAGTTATTTGATAAGGTAATGAACCGAGCGTGGCTTCTAGAGCACGGTATCCATCCGTTTGATACTGATGCTGCTTGGGAGGAAGTCAGAAAGCACCTATCGCGTCTGGGAGAACCATCTGTGTTGACTGCTACCAGGATTACACAAGGAAACGCTACAGCCGATGAGCAACGACATGTATGGTCAATGGTGTATAGAATCCTACTAGGAGGTGAAAAGTGAGAGTAGCATCATACGCTAGAGTGTCCTCAGAGGAACAAGCAGAAGATAAGTGTAGCATTGAAACACAACAAGAAGGTATCGAAAGTCATTGCCAGCGACAGGCTGATACAATTGTAAAGCACTATGTTGATAGTCAATCGGGTAGGGATACCAAAAAAGATAGAGAGCAGTTTGAACAGATGCTAAAGGATGCTAGGCTAGGGCTCTTTGATAAAATAGTTGCGTGGCGGCCAGACAGGTTATTTAGAGGTCTAGCTCCCGCAGCTAAATTAGCCAAAACCCTAGATGAAACAGGCGTCGGTATTGAAGGTGTAATTCTTCCGATAGACCGTAATCTAATAGGTTTATGGGCATGGGTAGCCGAGCAAGAAATTGAAGCAATAAGAGTGAGAACACAGGGAGGGCGTGAGGGCAATATCAAGAGGGGGAATCACCATATTAGACCGCCCTTTGGTTGGGATTATGACCTCGATACTAAACGATGGGTTGGAAATGACTTTGAGGCTAAATGGGTGCGCCAAATTTTTGACTGGTATATTGCTGGCGTCTCACTTTATGAGATTGCTAGAAGGTTGAATAATGCCGGCGTGCCTACCAAGAATCGCAGCAGGCTTGGCTGGACTGCCCAGAAGGTAAGTGAGTTGGTAAATTCAGAGTGCTATACAGGCATAGCTTACTACAACAAGAGGCAAGGGGTTACGAACAAGCCCAAGGATAAGAACCAATGGATTCAAATGTCAGTGCCACCTATCATTACTAAGGAAACTTGGCAAGCAGCCCAAGCTAAACGGCAAAGTAACAAGCGTTTTAGCCCCCGCAATACTCAGGCAATCTACCTAACTCAGCATGTCCTGTTTTGCGAGGAATGCGGTAAAAGCTTCCTAATCCACAGTGGCAATGGGCCGGCTAGGTTAGTATGCCGGGGCATGACTTTGCATTCTCACTTGTATAATTGCCGTAAGCCTAAGTCCGTCAAATATGAGCCAATCGCTGACCGTCTGTGGGAAGGGGTCAAGGCAGTTCTGGAATCGGAAGGTAGCTTAGAGGCAGCCATCCAGTCGAGAGTGGAGCACGTGAAACAAAAGGGCGAAGCCATCAAGGAACGGCTAAACAAACTCTCTCACGAGCTGACCAAACTAAAGGACGAGAGGGAAATAGTGATAACGGGCTTTAGAAAAGGATTTTACAGCGACGAGGAACTTCAACGGCAACTTGAGGTTATACAAGAAGATGAGCAGGGATACAAACGAGAGATTGATAGTTTGTCCGCTGACCTGAGGCTTCAAGGTGATGCTCAGAGTATCCATGAGCAGGCTAAACAGCTAATTCCTCTGATGCGGGCAAGGCTAGATAGTAACCTTGCTGACGAGGACAAGCAAAAGATAATCAAACTACTTGTAAGGCGGGCTCTACTAAGCAAGTTCGGAGACTTGACAATAGAGCTGAGAGTGCCGGCACCAGATAGTTTTGTTTCTGCCACATCACCACATGCAGGATTACCCCATTATAAGCTAGGTCGTGGTGATGTCCGTGGCTTCGCCAGCCACTAGATTTGATATGAATTTCAATATCCCCTTTTATTAACTCTCCATTGGTGCCAATAACCGCATCTCGGAAGTCAGGACCCTGGTCGTCATTAACCCGCCCTGGGTAGATTATTTTTATCGGCTCGCCCCCTTCAGTGGTCAGCTTGATTCCATCCAGTAACTGGTGCTGCCAGATTTTAATAATTTGTCTCTCTGATACTTTGGCTTGTCCTACTACCGCGTAAGGCATAGGTATAATTTCTCCTGCTTTTACATGCTTTCGTGTATCAAAAGCCTAATAAAAATCGTCTTACCTTAGCTGTGTATCAAGCTCTTGCTTAAATGCTTCATAGGCAGGCTGGTCAAATAGGGCAAAGACCACTTTCTCCAGCCCTGTTTTCGTGGCTGAGTGCTGGCGCACTTCACTAATCATTATCCTGGCACACTCATCCAGGGGAAAGCCGCCAACCCCGGTGCCGAGGGCAGGAAAGGCGATGCTTTTTATGCCAAGCTCGTCAGCTCTAAGTAAGCTGCTCTTGGTTGCCTGCCTGACCTTTTCTGCATCAGTCTTCAGGTCTTGTCCCATTACTGCGGCGTGTATGATATACCTTGCTTTTAGGCTACCGGCTCCGGTGGCTACTGCCTCCCCGATAGGAATGGGCCCCTTTTTAACCGCCTCGGCCTCAATTTCTTTGCCCCCGGCTCGCTTCAGAGCACCAGCTACCCCACCCCCCATCCACAATCGGTTATTGGCTGCGTTTACTAGGGCATCAAGCTCAAGCTGGGTAATATTCCCCTGATAAACCTCAATCTTAGTCATTGCATTCTTCCAACTAGGGCATACGGTGATATTTGGCAATCATTCTACACGAAACCGTGTAGAATGTCAAGACTTTTTAGGTTTCTCTGAAGAAATGGCCTGGTATTCAAAATGGGCTCGTTCGGCCGTAATAGATAGCAGGGTAGCTGAGGCACCACGCGGCTTATACATCCCGGTTTCCCATTCACTTATGGTTTGCTGGCGGGTGCCCAATCTGTCAGCCAACTCACGCTGGGTCAGACCTAAGTGACGCCGTAATGCTTGGATGCGCTGGCTATCCCATTGAGGTCGCTTCACCTTGTATCGGTTATGCATAGTCAAATTTTACACGATTTAGTGTAAGCTGTCAACCAGAAGGTTGTTTAGCAACCTATCCCCCTGTCCCCCTTCCCTTATTAAGGGAAGCGGGATGATTCTTTTGAAGGGGCTGGCACCCCTTCAAACTACCCTCAATAAGCGACCAATGTTGTGTGGTGGTGAATAATCCTAACCAGGCACTTGGGAATTTAAGAGGGGCTTCGCCCCTCTTTTTTATATCATCCCCCTCTCCTTTGAAGGAGAGGGGGACTAGGGGAGTGAGGTAGACACGTAATCAAGTTAGCCAATAATGTCAGCGCGAGAGGCTATAGACTAAAATCAAGATTTAGGACTAAAAAGAAGGGATAAGCGATAAATTTAGGCCTTTAAACGTCCTCCATTGGTCAACGTTGTCCCTAAATTGCTATTTACCGAGTTGCGATATATATCTACCTGCGGTATTATATAGCAGTTAGCACTCTCGCCTTGAGAGTGCTAACAAATTGCACCTGTGATGGGTAATCAAAGAAAGGAGGAATAAGATGGCGGTTAAACTTCAACCGTTGGCTGACCGTTTGGTAGTCAAGCCCATTGAAAAGGAGGAGGTGACCAAGGGGGGGATTTTTCTGCCCGATACCGCTAAGGAGAAGCCCCAGGAGGGGGAGGTGGTAGCAGTTGGGCCAGGCCGGCTATCCGAGGATGGAAAACGGATAGCTATGGATGTTAAGAAGGGGGATAGGGTAATCTACGCTAAGTATGGCGGCACTGAGATTAAGATTGATGATGAGGAGTTAATCATTTTGCGTGAGAGCGATATCTTGGCCAAGAAGGTTAAGTAACTAGCTCGGGCTAGTACATAAGGAGGAGAAAATGGCAAAACAGATTATTTTCAATGAGGAAGCTAGGCATTCGTTAAAGAAAGGGATAGATGCTTTAGCTGATGCGGTCAAGGTAACCCTGGGACCAAGGGGACGTTGTGTAGTCCTGGATAAGAAATGGGGCCCACCAACGGTAATTGACGACGGGGTTACCATTGCCAAGGATATTGAGCTTCCTGACCCCTTTGAGAACTTAGGTGCCCAGATGATTAAGGAAGCCGCCAGCAAGACTAATGATGCTTGTGGCGATGGAACAACGACGTCAACCGTTCTGGCTCACACTATCATTACCGAAGGCTTTAAGAATGTGGCGGCTGGAGCCAATGCCCTGGCGTTAAAGAGAGGCATTGAGAAAGCGACCGTAGCTATCGTTGATGAGATTAAAAGAGCATCAACCGAAGTGAAGGGCAAAGAGCAGATTGCTCAGGTAGGCACTATTACCGCCAAAGATAAAGAGATTGGTGATTTAATTGCCGAGGTCATGGAGAAGGTGGGTAAGGACGGGGTTATCACTGTTGAAGAGTCCAAGGGGATAAAGTATGAAACAGAGTATGTAGAGGGGATGCAATTTGACCGCGGCTACATTAGCCCCTATTTCATTACCAATGCTGAGCGGATGGAAACAGTAATTGAAGACCCTTACATCCTTATCACCGATAAGAAAATCTCGGTGGTGTCCGACCTTTTGCCGGCTCTGGAAAAGATACTCCAGGTATCAAAAAACCTGCTTATTGTCACCGAGGATGTTGATGGCGAAGCCTTAGCCACCTTGGTGGTCAATAAGTTGAGAGGCACCATTAATGTTCTGGCGGTTAAGGCCCCCGGCTTTGGTGATAGACGCAAAGCAATGCTGGAAGATATGGCAATTCTTACCAGCGGTAAGGTGATTTCGGAGGAGGTGGGGCGCAAGCTAGACTCGGTTACCGTGGAAGACCTAGGTAGGGCTCGCCGGGTGACGGCGGATAAGGATAAGACTACCATTGTTGAAGGTAAGGGTTCAGACGAGGATATTAAGGCCAGAATCAAGCAGATTAAGGCTCAAATAGAGGAGACCACCTCTGATTATGACCGGGAGAAGCTTCAGGAGAGGCAGGCAAAGCTAGTTGGTGGGGTGGCAGTAATTAAGGTAGGGGCGGCTACTGAGATTGAGCTTAAGGAGAGGAAACACCGCGTTGAGGATGCCCTTTCCGCTACCCGGGCAGCGGTAGAAGAGGGTATTTTGCCTGGTGGCGGTGTCGCCTTACTCAATGCTCTCCCGGCTCTGGATAAGCTAGAGGTTAGCGGTGATGAAGCCACCGGGGTTAATGTCGTTAGGAAGGCTGTGGAAGAGCCAATCCGGTGGATTGCCAGCAATGCTGGACGGGATGGTTCGGTGATAGTGGATGCCGTTAAGAAGAGCCCAGCCGGGGTGGGTTACGATGCTGTAGCTGATGACTTTGGTAACATGGCAGACAAAGGTATTATTGACCCGACCAAGGTAGTAAGGTCTGCTCTAGAAAATGCGTCTAGTATTGCCGCTATGTTTCTGATTACCGAAGCACTGGTTACCGATATCCCAGAGAAGGAGAAGATGCCACCAATGCCAGGTGGTATGGGTGGTATGGAGTATTAATTTAATCTTTAACCTGGTAAACTGCATAAAAGTAGCCGTGGTCTTCAGGCCGTGGCTACTCTTTTATTTATATTGTAAGGGTAGATTGAAGGGGCTTTGCCCCTTCAAAAACTATGCTCCCCCTCTCCTCTGAAGGAGAGGGGGATAAAGGGGGTGAGGTAGATAAACTACCTCATAGTCTAAGCAGTTCCTCCAAGGGCTCATAGCTGGCAACAGGACCAACTACCGCCAAGCGGAGCTGGCTGGCTACAATTAGCTCCTGAGCCAGCTGCTTTAGCTGTTCAGCGGTAATGGCATCAATAATGGATACTACCTGGTCAATGTTAAGAATGCATCCGGTGAGAATTTCCTGCCCGCCCATCCAGCCGGCGACATTACGGCTATCCTCCATACGTAGTAGCAAGCGTCCTTTGGATAGCTCCTTGGCCTTGATTAGTTCAGATTCAGGGACTGTTTCCTTAAGTTGTGAGAGTTGCTCCAGTATAGCTTTGATGGCGGTTGACAGGTTTTTGGTCTCCACACCAGCATAAATAGTAACTGAGCCTGAGTCAAGGTAGTGTTCAATATAGCTATGAATACTGTAGGCCAACCCCAGTCGGTCACGGATTTCAGTAAACAAGCGGCTACTCATGCCTTCTCCCAGTATGACATTAAGCAGGTCAAGGGTGAAACGCTTAGGATGAAGGAGTGGTAGGCCGGGTAGTGCCAGGCAGAGATGGGCTTGCTTGGTGTCCCGGGTCTCAACATGCAGCCGCTGAGCCGTCTGTTTCTTATAGGCAGTATATTCAGAGCAAGTCCGCTGGTTAGTCCAGTTACTCATGGCTTGGCTAACCGCGGCTACCACCTCCTGATGCTGGATATTACCGGCGATAGTAACTACGGTGTTATTAGGTAGATATTGAGCAGCTAGGTAATCAAGCATCATGTCCCTGGTAATACCAGCCACTGACTGCTTACTGCCAGCTATATCGCGCCCCAGCGGATGATTGGGCCATAAAAGCTCATCAATAAGCATATTAACCTGTTGTGGTGGGGAATCTTTACTCATATTAATCTCTTCAATGATAACCTGGCGTTCCCTTTCTATATCTTGAGGGTCAAACTTGGAATGGAGTAGCACATCCACCAGCACATCCAGGGCTAAGGATAAGTGGGGTTGAGCCACCTTGCACCAGTAAACAGTTAATTCTTTGTCAGTGCCTCCGTTGAGGATGCCGCCTACCCTTTCTATGGCTTCAGAAATTTCCCGGGCGGTTGGTCGTTTTGCCGTGCCTTTAAATAACAGGTGCTCAATAAAGTGTGATATACCGGCCTCGGCCTCGGTTTCATATCGGGAGCCAACGCCGATAAATAGATTAAGGCATACCGCCTGGGTATGAGGCATAGTGGCGGTGATAACCCGCAGCCCGTTATCCAGAGTAGTCTTCTGATACAATACTCTCCTTCTTTAGTCAGTGATAAAGATATTCTAGAGTGTTAATAAGTGGGTGTCAATTTAAGGGTAGATTATTATTCCTTTCTCTTGAATTAGAAACCCCAATCTCAGGCAGGTTTTTCTAAGTAAGGCATAATCTTTGGAGACTAGACTCAACGGCTGTCTAAAAGGGGCGAAGCCCCTCTTTTTAATATCCTCCCCCTCTCCTTTGAAGGAGAGGGGGATAAAGGGGGTGAGGTAGCTATAAATCATAAATTGACTTCAGTATAGATACACTGGTAACATTGGGTAGAGGAGGAGTAGTGACGGTGGACAGGCTACCCAGACTTTCTCTATTTCCGCTAACTGCTGAGGTGAATGGTCAGGGTCACTTGGTAATTGGTGGCTGTGATGCCATTGAGCTAGCCGCTGAGTTTGGCACGCCACTGTATGTCTTTGATGAATTTAGCTTGCGTAGTAAGTGTGCCGAGTTCAAAGAGGAGTTTGGTCAGCGGTATGCCGATGTCGCCGTTATTTACGCTGGCAAAGCCTTTATAAGTAAGGCGCTGGCAATCATCCTGAAGGATGAGGGGTTGGGCTTAGATGTAGTCTCAGCTGGTGAGCTTGGTATTGCTCAGTCGGTTGGTTTCCCCTTAGATAGGGTCTATTTCCATGGTAATAATAAATCAGCCGAGGAAATCAGGCTTGCCCTTGAAGTGCAGGTTGGTTGCCTAGTAGTGGACAATTTTCATGAGCTTACTATGTTAGGTGAAATAGCTAAGGGGATGAACGCTCAAACCGATATACTGCTGCGGCTGTCTCCCGGGATAGACCCGCATACGCATCAGTATATTGCTACCGGAGTTGTTGATACCAAGTTTGGCTTTCCGCTAGCTAGTGGAGAAGAGGCAGTGGCCCAAGCTATGCGAACCCCCAACCTGAACTTGGTCGGTTTGCACTTTCACCTGGGTTCACTTATCTTTGACACTGAACCATATCAGTGGGCTATTGAATTAATATTCAGCTTGGCGGCGAAAATGAAGCTGAAATATAGTTTTGAGCTCAGAGAGCTAAATGTTGGCGGTGGGTTTGCTATCCAGTATGCCCTGGATGCTCCGGCTCCGCCGGTTTCTGCTTATGCTGAGGCAATAGCATCTAAGATTATTAGTCAATGCCGGGAACTAGAGTTGCTACTACCCCGACTTACTGTTGAGCCAGGGAGGGCAATTGTGGGGCCGGCTGGGGTGGCCTTATACCAGGTTGGAGCAGTCAAGGATATACCGGGTATCCGGTGCTATATTTCAGTAGATGGTGGTATGGCGGATAATATCCGCCCGGCCCTTTACGGCGCTAAATATGAGGCGGTAGTAGCTAATAAGGCGTCAGAGGCAGAGGCAAAGAAGGTTACCATTGCTGGCAAGTTTTGCGAGTCTGGCGATATACTAGTCAAAGATATTAATCTGCCCCCGGTTTCCGCCGGTGATATTATCGCTATACCTGACTGCGGTGCGTACTGCCTGTCGATGGCCAGTAACTATAACGCCTCATTTAAGCCAGCTATTGTTTTAGTCAAGGAAGGTAAGGCACGTCTAATTCGGCGTCGGGAAACCGTTGACGACCTGACCAGGTGTGACCTATTTTAGAAGAGACTTTGGAGGGTGAAAGGAGTAAACTGGGATGGAAAAACATTTTGCTGCTGCTATCCCACAGGAATGGATAGGACAAAAAGTAAAGGTTGTCACTAGTATAGCCTTAGGTAACGAAATTAAGGGTATACTGAGTGAAATAGGCACAGACTATATTGTAGTTGGTCAGGATATAATCAACATCAAACACGTAGTTAAAATTAGAAAGGCTTAGGGGGCCATAGGGATGTGGCAGGTTGTGGGACACAACCGGGTTTTGTCTTTACTCCAGCGCGGTTTAAAGCAGCAGCGTCTGGCACACGCCTACCTTTTGGTAGGTCCGCCACACGTGGGTAAAATGACGCTGGGTCTGGAGCTAGCTAAGGCACTAAACTGCGAGGCAGCTGAGCCACCCTGCGGTGAGTGTGCCTCATGTCAAAAAATAGCTCTCAGGAAGCATGCTGATGTCCAGATTATAGGCGTGACCCAGGATGTGAATTCAGCTGAGGCTAGACCTCGGGTAGAGATTGGCATTGACCAAATTAGAGAAATGCAGCACTCAGCTAGCTTACCGCCCTTTGAGGGTAGATACAAAGTATTTATTATTGATAGGGCTGAGCTTCTGTCAGCCGAAGCGGCTAACTGCCTGCTTAAGACCTTAGAGGAGCCTGTAGGCAAGGTAATCTTTATCCTACTAGCTACTAATGACCAATTGCTGCCGGCAACAGTTGTTTCTCGTTGCCAGCGGCTGGAATTACCCCGCCTAGCGACGGCTGAGATAGAGGCTACTCTTATTAATGGCTGGGGCATTGAGCTGCCAAAGGCTAAACTTCTGTCTAGACTTTGCCGTGGCTGCCTGGGGTGGGCCATATCGGCTGCCGATGATGATAGTTTACTTCAGCAGCGGCAGGAAAGGTTGGATAGACTGCTTGATATTATCAGGGCTGATTATGAGGAGCGTTTTGCTTATGCCACCCAGTTAGCCGCTCAGTTTAGTCAAAACCGGGGGATGGTTCTGGAGGTGCTGGATTTATGGCTTGACTGGTGGCGTGACCTGCTACTGGTTAAGGTGGATTTAAGTGAGGCGATTACCAATATTGACATGTCAACCACCATTGTTGAGCGGGCTAGGGGTTATAGTCTGGCTCAAATAAAAAACTTTATTAATAGTATTCAGGTAGCCGGGGAGCAGCTCAAGCAGAATGCCAATCCTCGGCTGGTGCTAGAGGTATTGATGCTTAATATGCCTAGAAAGGAGGGGGCAGTGAGCAGAGTGCCACTACCCTAAAGACTATGGCTGAGATTGTTGGCATACGTTTCAAAAAAGCCGGCAGAGTATACTACTTTGACCCGGCGGGTATTGACCTGGAGATAAATGACTCTGTAGTAGTCCAGACGACCCGTGGTCTGGAGCTGGGGTACGTTGTCATTGCCCCCAAGCAGGTATTGGTCAACGAGATAACCACGCCGTTAAAGCCAGTGGTGCGCAAGGCAGAACCTGAGGACATCAGTCATGCCCGAGAATTGGAGGAGAGGGAAGAGGAGGCTTTAATTCAGTGCGGTAAGCTGATTGCTGAACTCCATCTGCCAATGAAGCTACTGTCAGCGGAATATAACCTTGAGGGTAGCCGTCTCACCTTCTACTTTAGTGCTGAGGAGAGAGTTGACTTCCGCGAGCTGGTTCGGGAGTTAACTAGTCGTTTTAAGGTACGAGTGGAGCTCCGGCAGGTAGGGCCTAGGGATGAAGCTAAACTCGTCGGTGGCTTTGGCCGGTGTGGTCGTCCGCTATGTTGCATGAGTTTCCTGAGTGGGTTCACCCCGGTCTCTATTAAAATGGCCAAGGAGCAGAGTTTGCCTCTTAATCCAATGAAAATTTCCGGTGTTTGCGGTAGATTACTATGCTGCTTAGTCTACGAGAGTGAGCAATACCGAACCATGAAGGAAAAATTACCTAAGGAGGGGCAGCGGGTGTCCACAGCCATGGGAGTAGCTACGGTAGTTGGGAGTAACCCACTGAAGGAAACGGTTTTGGTTGAGCTGGAGAGTCAGGTAACTGTGGAGTTGCCGCTCAGTGAGATTAAAATTGAGGGTGAGCATTCAGCTAAGCGGAGGAAGGGGGGGTGAGGTACTATTGGGGAGATACTTTTGCCATCCGTTCTGCGTCTGTAGGTAGTGGTAGGGAATGTAGAACAACGTACTACCCCGTGGGGGGGAGGGGAGGCGGAGTAATCTCATCCCGGCTTGTTGCGGGGTTCTACCTGCCTTACGCCGGTTACAGGGTACACAAGCGCTAACCACATTTCCCCAATTGTGGTCGCCGCCCCGGTGTCGTGGGAGAACATGGTCTAGGGTAAGTTGATGAGTTTCCTTCCCACAATATTGGCAGGTGTATCGGTCACGATGGAAAACCTCAAGGCGGGTTAGCTTCGGCTGAGACCAGGGACGCTTAATAAAATAAGCTAGTCGGATTACTGAAGGCACGGGGAAGGTGTAAGTGACCGACTGGATAAACCCCGAGCCATCCTCTAACATCTCCGCTTTACCTCGATACAGTAATACTATTGCTCGCCGGACCCGGCATATATTGAGTGGCTCATAATTTTGATTTAGCACTAAGACGGGGAGGTTTATCATCCGGAAGCTTCTTTCTACACAAAACTTACTTATTTTACTAGAAAACTCCAGGCTATGCAAGTTTTAGTTTGGTTACTACCCCCAGCGCCCTTTCCTGCCACCACGAGTTACTTTCCTCCGGCTAGACGTGGCATCAGTCCGGTAGTCGGGAACGGTGATATTCCATACCACACTGATTTTGGGGTCTGCTAGCCGCGAGCTGATGGAACTCTCAATTTCTTCTAAAATTTCTTCCAGTGAGTAGCGAGTGGTGATTACTGTTGGTAACCGGGCATTATAGCGATAGTTAATCACCTGATAAAGCTTTTCCCGCGCCCAAGGAGTAGTTGACTGCTCACCAAAGTCATCCAGGATGAGCAGAGGAGCTTTCTTTACGCTTTCAAAGAGTTGGTCATAGGATATCTGGCTCTCGGGGATGAAGGTCGAGCGCAGGTGGTCAAGGAAGTCAGGTACCACCGCAAACATCGCTGGCTGGTGAGCCTGGTAACGATAATTAACGATGGCTGCCGCCAGGTGGGTTTTACCGCAGCCAGTAACACCCATGAATACTAGCCAGCCTTCAGGTGATTTGGCAAAGTCCAGAGCTAAGTGGAATGCCTTTTCCAGGTTCTCGCGCTGGTCTAACGGCAGGTTAACCCGTCTCCAGTCAAAATTAGCGAAGGTCATGCTTTTTTGCAGCTCAAACTCTGGACCCCAGCTATATTCTAGTGACGAGGGTTGTTTTTCCTCAATCAGATATAGCTGGCATAGATTAGGGTCAGTTAGCCGAGTGCGTATCCTGTCCTCTAGCTGTTCAATCGGGGTGATAGTAACCACCACAGTGGGCAGTTGACTATTAAATCGGTGAGTTAGCAGCTGGTCTAGCTTTTCCTTAGCCCATGGTGTGGTGGCTTGAGCGCCTAAATCGTCTAAAATTAATAAGGGGGCGTCGCGAACTCGATTAAAGAACTCGTCATAAGGTATTTCGCTATCAGGGCTAAAGGCAGAACGTAGGTGATGAAGGAGGTCAGGAGTAGTAATAAAGAAAGTTGGGTAACCATAGCTAATACGCTCATTGGCGATAGCTGCTGCCAGGTGGGTCTTGCCACAGCCACTGGGACCAGCCAGGACTAACCAACCTTTAGGCTCAGCAGCAAAGGCTTTAGCTGCCTGGTAGGCAGCAGTAAATCTTTCCTGGTTATTAACATTACCGCTCCTACCCTGTGGTACCAGATTATCAAAGGTAAGCCGGGTCAGGGCACCTAGATTGCTGTAACGCTCTAGGCGGGCTTGGCACTCTTTCTCTGATTCTTTTAGAGTGCAGCGACAGGGTACTGCCTTGCCAAAATCTGGATGCCCTACCGGGACAGTGGTATAAACAAAGCCAACGCCGTTACAAATAGAGCAGATTTCAGTTGGTGATTCTACTTCTGGTTCAGCGCCTGACCATGTGTCCATATTTGCCTTTGATGTATTTATCGGGGTCTGTCTTCTTAAAATCTCTCCTATATGTTCCATCACCTTTACCTTCGGTTGACCAGCGCTCTAAAATGGCGGCAATATAGCGCCAGCTTCTTTTATTCAACGCCACCGCCTCTTTAATGGCATCTTTAATCCAGGTTTCAGGATATAGTCTTTCTGCCTCGCGCAGTTCTTCAGCAATCATCGGGGTTAGCATGCCGATGTTTTGTTCATAAAGGGTGTAGATGTCAGGCGGCTCCTCCTCAATATAGGTTTGCCTCTCAGCCTTTAGTCCCGGTAGGTAAAGCTCACCGCTTTTAATTTTGGCTATAGCCTGCTTATCCGACTCGGTATTGAGAAAGTAAATATCCTCATCTTTCCCGTCTCTATCTAACGCCAAATGAAGGATGGTGCCACGCTTGGTCGCCATTTCCAGAGCGCTACGCAGTACCTCATCGGCTGGTTTTGCTACCTGTCTGAGGCTGCTCATCAGGCTCTTATTAGCTAAAAGCTCTCTATAGGTAACAAAACGGGGGTAGCCTCGCTTGTGATAAAGTGTTGCCAAAATATGGAGGGTTGTCTTTAGCTCAGCCATATCGTTGATTTGCGGTAGTAGCCGGCTGAAGAAAAGATTAGGCACCGGAGTAAACTGCATCTTGGCGGGGAAACCTTTAAACTGTTCCATAATAGACTCAGCTCTTCTTTAGTTTGATATCCTCCAACTTAACTATCGGAATTTGTTCTGAAGTTTAGATGCTTCATAATAGACTTGGCTCTTCACTGGTAACGGTAATATCTTCAAATTTAGCTGTCTTGGGTAAGAAACGCAGGTCAATCTCTCCAGTAGGACCGTTGCGCTGCTTGGCTATTATAATATTGGCAATACCCTGCGGATACTCTTTATCTGGATACTGACTTTCCCATTCCTCTCTCGTGGGATAGTAATATTCATCACGGTAGATAAATAAGACCTGGTCGGCATCCTGCTCAATGCTACCGCTATCACGCAGGTCGGAAAGTTGGGGCCTATGGGAAGCACGGAACTGCGGCGCTCGGCTGAGCTGTGATACTGCTAGCACCGGCACATTAAGCTCCCGGGCTATGGCTTTAAGGGAACGAGAGATGTAACTAACCTCCTGAACCCTGTTTTCCCATTTTCCTCCCCCTTGCATCAACCCCAGGTGGTCAACAATAATAAGGTCAATACTACGCTCGAAATCAAGCCGGCGGGCTTTGCTTCGCATCTCTATTACTCGGAGCTGGGGAGAATCATCAATGTAAATTGGCGCTTCGGAAAGGATGCCGGTAGCCTCCATAAGCCTCTTTTCTTCGTCTTCATTTTGAAGCCCAAGGCGAAGCCGCCTGGAATCAACCCCAGATTTGCTGGCCAGCATGCGCAAGACCAGTGGCTCCCGTGCCATCTCCAGGCTGAACAGAGCCACACAAGCCCCCTGCTGCACGGCAGCATTAATGGCGAGACTAAGGGCAAGGCTCGTTTTACCCATGCTGGGTCGACCGGCGACAATAATCAGGTCAGAGCGTTGAAATCCACCTAAGAATTCATCAAGCTTGCTGAAACCTGACAGCACATGGGGTATTGGCTCAGCGTAGCCGGTGGGCTCTGGGGGTGGGGTCTCAAAATACTTGTCCAACACCTGGCGGATGTGAATGAAGTCCCGCTGGCTTTGCCCGTGGCGCAATCGGAAGAGGACATCCTCAGCCCGATTAAGCGCCGTATCAACATCGGGGTCAGCCTCATAGCCAATGGCAGCAATTTGACTGCCAGCGTTAATCAGACGGCGCATTAGGGATAGGCGATAGACAATTTGAGCATAGTGCTCAATGTGGAGAGAGGTAGCTACAATAGATACCAAGTGGCTTAAATAGGCAGCACCACCACACACCTCCAGTTTTCCCTGGTGAGCCAACTCTTGGGCGACGGTGATTTGGTCTATGGCCTCGTCCCGCTGGTAAACTGCCAGGCATGCCTCATATATCAGCGAGTTTTGTTCAGTATAAAAATCTTGCGGCTGAAGAAAAGTGGCTATCTTATAAATTGCGGTGCCATCTATCAGCAGTGAGCCGATTACATTTTCCTCAGCATCGCTGTCACGTGGCGGTAACTTTTCACCATACACTCTATCCTGTCTCCTCTTCGGTTTCCTTAGCCTCTTTCTCGGTCTTTTTGGCTTCTTTCTCAGTCTCCTGTTCAATCACATTAACTTTTATTTTGGGTACTATATCCTTAGCTAGTCTAATGGCTACTTCATAGCTACCGAGTTGACGGATGGGCTCGGCTAGCTCTATCTTTCTCTTGTCAACAACTAACCCAGCAGCCTTCTCTAGCTCGGAGGCAATATCAGCACTGGTTACTGAACCATAAAGCCTGTCTTTGGCGCCGACTTTGGCTTTTAAGACAACTTCCTTACCTTCTAGTTGGTTAGCCAACTCAAGCACTTCCACGGCTAGTGTTGCTTCTTCTTTAGTTTGTATTCTGCGCTGTATCTCTATGGTGTTGACGGCCGGCGAGCTAGCTAGTACAGCTAATCCTTTAGGTATGAGAAAATTCCTACCATGGCCATCGGCTACTTCTTTTATCTCACCAGCTCTAGCCACATTTGGCACATCTTCTAGAAAAATGACCCTCATAATTTCTCCCCTTTTATAATTATACTTCACCCGGCGATGAAGTAAAAGGTTAATTGAGACATTTTTACCCAACTTCAGTGAGACTCAGCAATCTCACCCGCTTTAAGTTTTTACTTAGTAATCCCATCTCCTTCATCCTCCTCCAAAGGGGGAAAATAATTTACTTAGAGGAGTTATACTCCTCTGATAGTTGCCCTCAGCCTACTTGGTGATGAACCTTTCAGCGTAGATAGCCGCCGTAGCCCCGTCCCCGACGGCGCCTATCACTTGCCGGATGGAGTTGGAGCGTATATCACCCGCGGCAAAAATACCGGGTATCTCGGTCTCCATCTTCTCATTGGTGATGACATGACCAGTAGCGTCTAAAGGTAAAATACTCTTCAGGTAATCGGTATTGGGCTTAAACCCGATAGCGACAAAGATTCCGGCCACACCCAGGGACGATTTTTCTCCGGTTATCACGTTGCGTAGCCTTAACCTTTTAACCACCTCTTCGCCCTCAATTTCCTCAACTACAGTATTCCATAGGAATTCAATTTTCGGCTCAGCGAAGGCCTTCTCCTGGAGAATGCGGGTGGCGCGTAGCTCCTGACGACGGTGTATCACCATAACCCTAGAGGCAAACTTGGTAAGGGAGAGGGCTTCAGTGATGGCGGCGTTGCCACCGCCGACTACCGCTACTGTCTGGTCGGTGAAGAAAGCCCCATCACAGATAGCACAGTAAGACACCCCTTTACCGGTAAACTCCTTTTCTCCAGGTATACCTAGTTTGGTCCATTCCGAGCCGCTGGCGATAATCATTGCTTTGGCAACCAAGTCGCCTTCACTGGTCTTTACTATCTTTTGCTCTCCGCTAAGCTCAACACCAGTAACCTCAGCGGTCAGTGTTTCCAGCCCAAATTTTGTTGCCTGCCGGTGCATTAATTCAGTCAGGTCGTATCCACTAATACCCTCCGGAAATCCAGGGAAGTTTTCCACCAATTCGGCATTTACTACCTGACCCCCGATTAGACCCTTTTCTATCAATAGGCTGCTTAACCTTGCCCTGGCTGTGTAAATTCCAGCGCTAAGTCCAGCTGGCCCGCCACCAATAATCACTACCTCGTATGCTTTATTCATGTTCTAATTTCTACCTCCACCTCGATAGCATCTACTAGCTGGCGAATATCAAATTGTCCTGATATTCTAGGCTGACCATCAATAACCAGTAGTGGTAGGGACAGGTTTTTATCCTTTACTTGCTGGCTCAGTTCTAAAGCATGGTGATTGGTAATAGACTTAGATAGGTCAAGGTATTCTAATTGTATTCTGTTGCCGAACCGGTCTTTAATTCGTTTGGCAGCTAGAGAAATAGCCTCCGTCGATGACCAATCTACACCGCAGTGAGCGTCACACTTCTCGCCCGTACTATCATCAACAATGGTAACCTGAATAGCGTGCTTGATTTCCATCTCTTTAAGCCCGCCTAGTCAAGGGCGGCATCCAAGCTGCGCTTGAGCTCAGCTTTGGGTCTAAAGCCGACTATATTAGAGAGGGGCTTCCCATCTTTGAAGATAAGCAGGGTGGGAATACTCATTATACCGTATCGGCTAGCCGTTCTTGGGTTCTGGTCAACATTCAGCTTGGCAAAGCTTACCCTGCCTTCGTATTCCGACGCCAGTTCCTCGACCAGTGGGGAAACCATGCGGCACGGTGCACACCACGGTGCCCACAAATCTACCAGCACCGGCGTTTTTGCCTGTAATACCACTTGGTCGAAGTTGCTATCATCTATTTCAATCGGTTTACTCATGGCTTTCCTCCCTTATTATCTGTGCTATATCCCGTTCTGCGGTCTGTTTAGCTAAAACAATGGCGTTTTTAATCGCCGTAGCTCGACTACGCCCGTGAGCTATAATGATATTTCCCTTTACTCCGAGGAGGCATGCCCCGCCATATTCTCGGTAGTCCAATTTTTGGGTCCATGAGCCCATACCCATATCACGGTGCAAAACACGCAATGGCAGACTATAGGCTTTAGCAAAGACTTGCCCGGCTTGACTGAGCGAATATAACCAGGTATCACTTATACCTTCAATGGTCTTGAGCACTATATTACCGGTGAAGCCATCGGTAACAATGACCTCAGCTGCTTCCTTTAGTATATCTTGGCCTTCTATATTACCTATGAAGTTTAGGTTAGTCTTCTTGAGCAGCTTATAGGTTTTTTTAACTAAGTCATTGCCTTTGGTTTCCTCTTCGCCATTGCTAAGTAAGCCAACACGTGGGGAGGCGATACCAAGAATCCGGTTAACATAGAGGGTCCCTAAATGAGCAAACCAAACTAGGTGTTCCGGTCGGCAATCAACATTGGCTCCGGCATCGATGAGCAGGATAGGTATAGACGGGGTAATATTAATAAAACAACCTATGGCTGGGCGTGGAATACCTTCTATCTTGCCCAGGTTTAGCAGTGCGGCAGCAACTACGGCACCACTATTACCTGCTGAGACAAAGGCGGCGGCAGTGCCATCTCTTACCAGGTTAATGCCAACTACTATTGAGGAGTCTGGTTTGCTGCGAATTGCCTCGAGCGGTGACTCATTAGGCTCAATCACTTGGCTGGCCTCAATGATGGTAAAGCCGTGTTTCTTCGCATAACGGCTGGCGAGCACATGGAGTACGCCTCTCCGGCCCACCAGAGCAATATCCAATTCGTTGTCTTGAGCTGCTTTTACGGCTCCTTTAACTATTTCATAGGGAGCATGCTCTCCCCCGGCGGCATCAACGGCAATCAGCATCTACTTCCTCATTTAAATTAGCTGCTCGGGCTTCTTTCCCACAGGTCACAGCGGCCTCCCCATCGGGCAAGAACCTGACCATTAAGAGAAAGCTGAGCTATCTCACAGAGGTTGGGGCAGGCTTGGCATTCAAATGAGGAGGTATGATACTTTACCTCGCTTACCCCAAATCCCTTGAACTCGCTTTCACTGTGGTTATTTGCCACGTCTTCGTGCACCAGTAAGGCAGCACCTATTGCCCCCATAACCTCGTGGTGTGGTGGGACAATGACCTCACTGTCAAGCTCTTCCTGAAGAGCCTTTACTATAGCCTGATTAAAAGCGACTCCACCCTGAAACATTATCGGAGGCTTTATATCCTTCCCCAGTCCAACATTATTAAGGTAGTTGCGGACCAGTGCCTGGCATAGTCCATAGAGGATATCCTCAGTTCGGTGTCCCATCTGTTGTTTGTGAATCATGTCTGATTCAGCAAAGACAGTGCATCGCCCGGCAATACGCACCGGGTTCTGGTTATCTAGTGCTCGCCGGCTGAATTCTTCTATACTCATATTGAGGCGTAGCGCCTGGTGGTCAAGGAAGCTACCAGTGCCAGCAGCACATACCGTATTCATGCCGAAATCAGTTACTACCCCATCTCTAACAATGATAATCTTACTGTCTTGTCCGCCAATTTCAATGATGGTTTGCACTTCGGGGATATAGAGCAGGGCAGCCACCGCGTGGCTGGTAATCTCATTCTTGACTAAATCAGCGCCAACGATAACTCCAGCTAGGTAGCGGGCACTCCCGGTGGTAGCCACCCCACGAATCTCAACATCTTTGGGTAATTGCTGTTGGATTTGTTTCAGCCCCTGCTGCACCATGATAATGGGCTTACCTTGTGTTGGCAGGTAAAGGTTGGTTATAAGCTCATCATGGTTGTCCAGCACAGCAAACTTGGTGGTTACTGAGCCAACATCAATACCCAAATAGGTTTCCATAGACTCTCCTTATACCAGTACTCGCTGCTGGCGGTTACTGCCGGCCTGGCGCTTTCGTTCCAGCAAGTCGACGAAGGCCTCCAATCTGGTTAGCGTACCTGGCTTAGCCAGTTGCTCATCACAAAGTATGGTTAGCACCGGGATATTCTCTTTGGTTTTGGGCATAATATTTTGCGCTATTATCTCCGGCATACAGGTGAAGGGGGCGAGGTGTACCATCCCGTCATATTCTTTAGCGTGGAGCACCTTTTCCCCCACCGATTCCCAGCCGTCGCCGCCAATATCCCGCTTAAGGTATGGCAAAGCCGCCTTATGAATTCTGTCCGTCTCATTTACCCCTAGAGGATTGAGGAACAGGCTGAATTTGGTCCACTCCGAAATGAAGAGTCTCCGTCTGACCTCTACCCCTAGCTTTCCCAACTCATTCTCTATATCTAGATTGGAGAAGGGCTCCAATACTACATAAAACTCCCCAATAATACCCACTATCAGCGGCTGAGCTTGGGTATACTCAGCCACCTGACTTAGCTGGTCAATATATTCTGTTTGTACCTTCTTCAGGGTATCATAATCATCTGCCCGGTCAATAGCCTTAACCGCTTTAGTAAACAGATGATTAGCCGTCCCTTTTATCCGCTCTCTGGCGCGCACTTTTTGCACCACTCGCTCTATTCTGTCCAGGGCATTTAGCTTAGCTAGGCCAAAGCGGAAGGCTGATATTATCTTAGACCAAGGGGCATTATTTGACAAGCGCTTGATTATTTCCAATATGCCAAACAACTTTTTTTCGGAAACCCCAAATTGAATCATTTCAACATTGTAGCCTAGGTCATGGAGTATCTGCTCCTGGGTCTTGGCGTAGTAGCCCAGGCGACAGATGCCATAACCGCCAGCCATAAGCAGGGTATCTGCCCCCAGCTCGGCAGCTTCAATCAGGTTGCCCAGCGTCAGCTTAAACGGGATACACAACCCTTCAGGAGAGTACTTAACCCCCAGAGAGAGCGTGCGCTGGTTACTCACCGGTGGTATGACAAAGTCAACATTAAGCCTTTGAAATAGAGCTTTAAAGGGGATATATAGATTGCCCATATGGGGCATGCCTACACGCATATTTTTAACTCTCTCCTTATTCCTTCTACAATAACATCTACGTATATGTTACTCAGGGGGAGTATACCTATGCATATACTTTTGACTGTCTCCTTTTCCTTCTATCTATCATGTCAAGGAAGGCTTCCAAGCGGGTAACTATACCGGCTTCAGCAGTGTGTTCCTCCAAAGTAATACTCATAAAGGGGGTAGCCCTTAGTCTGGCAGCCTGCCGTTTTACCATGTCCATCATTACTGAATCGGGTCCACAACCGAAGACCATTATACCGATGACACCATCGGCCCCACTTCTCAAGTAGTGCTCTCCCACACCTACCACTTCCTCTTCGTATGTCCAGTAGGCTCTGCCCACTACTCTGGCAGTGGCCGACTGGAGCTCCTCAGCAGTGAGCATCTCCGGAGTCAGCACTTTATTATGAGCTTGCTCCAGGCGGTGAATAAGTCGGTGATTTATATGTTCATCATAGAGGAGATAGGGATGACCAATGAGGGCAATGGTAGCTTGCACCGAAGCTGATTGGCTGGAGTGTGTTCCGGGCTCTGCCTCAGCTACGCCTGACATTTTTTCTATCGCCTGTGGTGGGGTTAATCGATGGCTGGTCATCAACTCAAGATAATTCAGGTGAGCTTGCCAGGCAGCTATTGCCGCGTGCTTGACTTTAAATGGGTTCCAGGTGAAACGTCTTCCCAGCTGGTAAATAGCCTGATACAGACTTCGTTTCCCCCGGTTAACATCTATCTCTATGTCTAAGATGGGTGGAGATTCCGGGACGACGGCTCTGGTCATATCAGGCAGACCAAGAAACTTGGAGCAGTTGTAAATCTTGTTTTTCACGCTGCGGATAGCGGGAATAAAAATATAGTCGCACTTGCCTATCAGAGAAAGAACATGCCCCACAAAGACCTTTACCGGTAAGCAGGTATCAGCTACCAACCGAGAAGAGCCATCTGACAGCATAAGCTGAGTGGTTGGGGGTGAAACTACCACCTCTACCCCCAACTCTTCAAAGAAGGTCCGCCACATCGGGTAATACTGGTGGTAGAGTAGAGCCCGAGGGATACCTATCTTAATCATCTTGTTTGCTAAACTCCTCTTTAACTTTACTCACTATTTCCGGATTGGCTACCAGGTCAACCACCGTCATCGCTAAAGCTTTGGCGGCATCAAGCAGCCCGTGAGTGCCGGCTTCTGAGGCAGCCGCTAAGGCAAACTGAGGGGAGTGATTGGCTACTTCTACTGGGGCTATAGCAACAAAGGGATGAATACTGGGTACGACCTGACTAACATTACCCATATCGGTACTGCCAAAAGTGTGTTTTGGCTCGAAGAGCTGTATCTGATGTCCCAAGGATTGCATATTCTGGATAAATAGTCGGGCCAGAGCCAAATTATTACGCATGGGAGCGTAGCGTACGTCTCCCCAACGATATTCTAGGCGAGCGCCACTCGTCTTGGCAGCACCAATAAAGCAATTGAGCACCCTCTCTTTTAATTCGTCAAGGTAAGTATCCTCCTCAGCACGCACAATAAAACTTCCAGCACTGTGAGCAGGCACAACATTAGGTGCTTCACCACCATCGGTAATGATACCGTGAATACGAGCTTTATCCTTAATGTGCTGTCTAAGTGAATTAATGGCAATAAACGACTGGAGCATGGCTTCAAGGGCATTGATGCCGGCCTCTGGTTGAGCTGCCGCATGGGCTGCCTGGCCAAAGAATTCAACCTCCAGAGTCTGGCAGGCAAGAACTTGAATGGTAGCAGTATCATATGCCCCAGGGTGCACCATCATCGCTACATCTACATCATTAAAAGCTCCTCTGTCAATCATGATTACCTTCCCCCCGTACAGCTCCTCAGCCGGTGTGCCAATAACCATAATACTACCCCCGAAGCGGTCAATAGCTGACTTAGAAGCTACTCCGGCACCAACAGCACAGGTAGCTATTATATTATGACCACAGGCGTGCCCAAGGCCAGGTAGGGCATCATACTCCGCCAGAATAGTAATCGCCGGTTTGCCCTCTCCATAGCTCCCTTTAAAAGCAGTTGGTAGCTGGCAAATACCCCGTTCTATGAAGAAACCATTTTCCTCCAGGTACTGGGTTAACCAGGCAGCTGCCTTAACCTCTTGGAAACCTAGCTCGGGGTTGGAGTGAATCTTTAGGCTCAGCTTACTAAGTTGCTGGCGACGAGCGTCTATTTCGCCTATGACTGAAGTCTTTAAACCCTCAGTATCCAAACTCTTCCCTCCATGCCGATGAGGATTTCTGGTGGTCACACATAGTGTATTATAGCTTAATGGGACTAAGATTTCTAGGCTGTGGGCCCAGGGAGAGGAGGTAAAGTGTTACTAACGTACCGGTCAGTACAGAGATTGTTTAGCAATGGGTAGTTTCAGTTACCCATCCCCTTTTGGGGGACGCATTTCTATTTTCCACCACGATTTATGGTGTTTTAATCATTTCGCTAGCTCCCTCCACCGCTATCTGTTTCCCCCTCCGCCTGTTTTTGGGCATAGTTGCCCCTTCAGCCACTCATAAGAACACTGGCTTTGGCTTCACCCCTGAAGCTAACACCGGTTAATAGTTTCACGA
>Ga0209979_1000630_pt1 | contig 45451 bp, 42 predicted proteins | sample AnhtaG_FD_183114 | JGI IMG/M metagenome (GOLD analysis project Ga0209979, IMG submission 183114) | Deep subsurface microbial communities from Anholt, Denmark to uncover new lineages of life (NeLLi) - Anholt_01485 metaG (SPAdes) (version 2) | ecosystem: Environmental > Aquatic > Marine > Oceanic...
CGCTCATGCCGCAGAGACGGCGTATACATGCATTTGACGAAAAGGTATTTGAGCATATGAGACGAAATGTTTATTCTAAAGAATAAAGGAGAATATATTTGATTATTAACCATTTTAACTATTGACATATGCAGCGCTTTCATACATGCGAAGCGCTGTGGCAATCTCATAAGTTCAGTTGGTCAGTTAAATATTTTGATTAAAAAAACAGACTAACCGATTAACAGACTAACCGAAATCAGCTTTGAGCTTTGAGTTTTGAGTTTATTATTCCTCACTCCTTACTCCCTACTATTCACAAGGTTTGAGATTTGACTTGATTTATATAAGATTATAGATATAGATTTGTATCTTCTTATTATTATTAATTTAAAGGAGAAGAGATGCAACATGAAAAATTGCTATTGATACCTGGGCCGACTCCTGTTCATCCTCGTATTATAAGCACTCTTGCTCTTCCGACAGTTTCCCATGTGAGTCCAATGCTTGTGGCTGAATTAAAGGAGGCTTTGGCTAATTTAAAGAAAATAGTCTTTTGCGAAGGCGGAGAGCCTTTCATTATCGCAGGAGCAGGAACATTGGCCATGGAGATGGCCCTTCTCAACACGGTGGAGAGAGGAGAAAAGTTTTTGGTCCTTTCTCAAGGATATTTTGGGCAGAGGATGGCTCAGATTGCTCAAAGTTTTGACCTGAGTTGTGATGTTATTCAGAGCCCATGGGGAAAGGCAGTACTCCCAGAGGATATTGAGGAGAAACTCTCTAAAAGTAAATATGAGGCTGTCGTTTCAACCCATGTGGATACGGCTACAGGTGCTAGTGCTCCTGTCAAAGATTATGCCGAAGTTTTAAAGAGTCGCGACAAACTCTTCATCGTCGATGGAGTTTGTGCTACTGGAGGGATGGAAGAGCGGATGGACGATTGGGGAATAGATGTGATCTTAACAGCGGCGCAGAAGTGTTTTGGCGTTCCCCCAGGCCTGTCGATTTTAGTTGTCTCGGAGAAGGCAATGGAAAAAAGAAAAAGCATGAAATCAATTGCTGCCTACTATTCAGATCTTTTAAAATGGCTGCCTATTATGAAGGACCCGTCGAAATATTTTTCTACTCCATGTGTGAATGAAATAAGATCATTTAACGAGGGCACAAAAATAATCCTTGAAGAGGGCGTGGAAAAACGTTTCCTGCGCCATACACTTACTGCTAAGGCCATAAGAGCAGCATTAGCAGAACTTGGATTTTCCTTTTTCACGCAAGAGCCGTTCTTGGCTGATACTCTTTCAGTTGTATATTACCCTGAGGGAGTCGAAGATAAATCATTCCGGAGCACATTCTATGAAAATGGAGTTGTTGTGGCCGGAGGGTTAGGGGAGACGGCAGGCAAAGTTTTCCGGATGGGACACATGGGAAATTTGTCCATTGCTCAAATTTACTTTGCCCTTGAGGCTTTGGAGAAGACTCTCTCTTCCTTGGGCTATAAATTTGAATCTCAATCAGGGATTTCTGCTGCTAGAGCCATTTTAGAGGAGCAGGCTTAATAAAATCTTGAAAAGAAATGTCCAGTAAAGTTTATTTTATTCCTGCCTCCAAGGAAGAAAACGATAATATCCTGGCAAAAAAGACAGAAAAGCTCTTCCTTAAACTTGGGTTAGACAGGAAAATTGAGAGTGATTACTTTGTGGCTCTAAAGATCCATTTTGGTGAAAAGGGCAACGATGGCTACATCAAACCCGTTTGGCTTTTGAATCTTATAAACCAAATAAAAAAAAAGACGTCTCGTGTCTTTATGACAGATAGTAATACTCTTTACATAGGAAGCAGATCAAATTCCGTTGATCATCTTCATCTTGCAATGGCGCATGGTTTTATTCAGTCTGTGCTAGGGATACCTATTCTCATAGCAGATGGCCTTATTGGTCGGGATGAGGATGAAATTCCTGTCAATTTGCCGCGAATAAAATCAGCCAAAATTGCCAGTGCTTTTGTTAATTCAGACATACTCGTATGCTTGAGCCATTTTACGGGTCACATCCTCACTGGTTTTGGCTCAGCAATTAAAAATCTTGGGATGGGATGTGCATCCAGGGCAGGAAAGCTCGAGCAGCATTCGAATGTTAATCCCTGGGTCAATCCCAAGTTGTGTAAAAACTGTTCAATCTGCCTTGATTATTGCCCTGCTGAGGCGCTAGTTCAAAAAGATGATAAAGCTTTCATTCTAGAGGAGAAGTGCATTGGTTGTGGCGAGTGTCTTGTAGTCTGCAATGTCGGAGCCATAAAGTTACGTTGGGATGGAGATAATATCCGCGTTCAGGAGAAGATGACAGAGTACGCCTACAGCGTTTGGAGTAAATTTAAAGGAAAAATTGGCTTTATAACATTCTTGCTCAAAATAACAAAAGATTGCGACTGTATGTCCCAAGAAGGAGTGATGATTGCAAATGATATTGGGATAATAGGTTCCTTGGATCCTGTAGCTGTAGATAAAGCCTCTATAGATTTAGTGATCGAGAGGAGTGGGAAAGATGTCTTAAGAGATGCTAACGATGTGGATTGGTCGGTTCAGCTCAGGCATGGGGAGAAGATTGGATTGGGAAGCATGGATTATGAATTGATCGAAATTACATAGCAGTTTGTCCGTTTAGACAGGGAGACGAATAACAGGAATTAGTTTTGAGTTTATTTCATTTATCGCTCTTTACTGACTTCCAGTTTACCGCTATAATTAAACGCTCATAAACGGGGCGTGGCGCAGTCTGGTCAGCGCACAGCGTTCGGGACGCTGGGGTCATGGGTTCGAATCCCATCGCCCCGACCATTTCAGTCTGTTCAGTCTATTCGGTCTTTTCGGTCTATTCCGCCAACTCTCAAAATTCAAAGTCCAAAAACTGATTTCGGTTAGTCTGTTATTTTAATTAAAATATTTAACTGACCAACTGATTAACCGACTAACTGAACTTATGATATTGCCACAGCGCTTCGCGCTTCGCAATGACACGACAATAACTCAAGGTTCAATACCAATTTTAGGAAATAATTGCCAGAGTCGAGCGAATAGACTAAAAAGACGAGGCAAACAAGATAGGTATTTATACTCGAAAGTAATGCGACATGATGTGACATAATGTGACAAAGAGCGACATAATGTGACAAAGTGTGACATTCTATTGACAAATTTTAATTTATGTATGATTTTTATATCTTAGTGGTAAGAGAAAGGTGTGGCCTATGTCGCAGAAGCTGGAGGGGGGATGCAGCTAGGAAGCTGAGTAAAAAATTGAAAAACCTTCTTCCCGATTCAAAACCCTTTTCTTTTTTTTGTTCCCTTTGTCTTTTTTATTCAGCCCTGATTTTTATATTTTTTACTGCATCTTGTTATAAAGAGGAATCTACTGGTCTTGAGAGGAACGATTTATTTTCCTCAGCGAATAAGTCACAAGGAATATCCTATACAATAAAAGAAAGAGAAAGCATTAATATAAGCAACATCCATAGGTTAAGATTCCGTATTGAAGTACCAAAAAGTATATCAAATGAACAAATAATGTCCATTGCTCAGAAGATTGTAAAAAATACAATCGCTCATGAAGAATGTCACAGCATCACTCTTGATTTTGGACTCTATGGCTATGTTGATTTTGCTCCGTATGGGAACTGGGTTAAAGCTGGTGAAATCCCAATCGATAATTATAAAGATTATAAATTTAAATACTTTTTTTTCAAGTAAATCTGTTAATCTGTTATTTTAATTAGAATATTTAACAGACAAACTGACTAACTGATTAACCGACTAACTGATGAACAGTTAAATATGTAATTCGATTATATCTTCGTCCTGGAGGATATAGTCCCTGTTTACTTTCTGCCCTTGGTATTTGTTTTTTCCCCAAATTCGGGCGTACTTAAGTTTCTGAGAAAAATCCTTATGAACGGTTTTAGCCACGTCCATAAGAGAACTTCCCTTTTTAAAGATAAAAGGGGCATTGAACTCCACTTTTTTGCCAGGTGTTTTGCTGTAGACGCGGAGGACATTGAGAAAGATAAAGATTCTTTTTCTAAAATCTTCTAGATTATCTCCTCGAGAAGCAGAAACAGAAATCAGGTCGTACTCAGGTTCGACATATTTTTTTAGAGAAATAAGATTCTCTTCTGCTAGCGGCTGATCTATTTTGTTTGCCACAATTAATGCTTTTTTAATGAACTGCTGTTTATCAGAAGGAATTTCTTTATTTTCAGCAATAATTTCAATTTTCTTTTCTTTTAATTTCTCCAAGAGGGCCTGAAGAGCTCCGGCTGGATTGGGACTGGTTAAATCCAAAATGATTGAAATTCCATCTGCTCCTTTGATTAATTCAGAGTGCCATGATTCCATATAATCAGGTGTTATAGGGGGGGCATCTACAAGTTGAATCTGAATGTTTTCATACTCCATCATGGCAGGGGAGGGAATGCGTGTTGTAAACGGATAATTTCCTATCTCTGGAGTGGCATTTGTCAGAGCTTTTATTAGCATAGATTTTCCTGTATTAGGAGGGCCAATAAGGATAACTTGTCCAGCTCCTGCTTTCTCGATGTTGAAAGCAGGTCTTTGTCTTCCTATGGTGGGCTTTTTTTGGACCTGAAATTTTAGTTTGGCTATCTTGGTTTTGAGTAATGCTTGAAGCTTTTCTGTGCCTTTATGTTTGGGTACTATGGATAAAAGCTCTTCTAAAACGGACATTTTTTCTTGAGGGGTTTTCGCAACTTTTAATTTTTTTTCAGCCTCGAAATACTGCGGCGGCAAATTTGTCGGCATTTTTTCCTCTAGTTACCCAATTATAGCCAAATAACAGCCTGTTTTCAAAGTTTTAAAGTAAGGAGTGAGGAATGAAGAACTCAAAGCTCAAAACTGATTTCGGTTAGTCTGTTAGTCTGTTAATCGGTTAGTCTGTTATTTTAATTAAAATATTTAACTGACCAACTGACCAACTGAACTTATGGGATTGCCACGCTTCGCTCGCAACAGAGGATTGCCACAGCGCTTCGCGCTTCGCAAGGACACGAAAGAAACTCAAAACTCAAAGCTGAAATACAAAAAGTTGAGATTAAGAGATAATGACAGTTTGCTTTCACCCTTTCTCGCTCTTCCCGTTCTTTTTTGTCTTGCCAGCGAAGCGTTGTCTTGCCTGCCCAATAGGGCATTGTCTTGCCTATATTCATAAACCAAACGGACTAAACGGACTAAACTGATTATGTATTTTGCTGCTAAAAATTATAAATTTTTCTTTTATTTTAGAGGAATTTTCCTTTACTAAATTTTCCTGATTAAGTATAATTATAAGCGAAGATGATGCCCATCGGGTTATATGAAATTCCTCTCTCCATAGCCCTTATTTTTTCTCAAATTATAAAAAAATGAGTAGCAAAAAATATACCGCAGAAAGTATAAAAGTACTTAAGGGATTGGAAGCTGTTCGTAAGCGGCCAGCTATGTATATTGGGAGCACAGGTCCTGAAGGCTTGCAACATTTAGTCTATGAAGTTGTTGATAACAGTATCGATGAAGCCTTAGCAGGATTTTGTACCAAGATTGATGTAATAATCCATGTGGATTGTAGCGTTACAGTCATCGATAACGGTCGTGGCATTCCTGTAGGAATGCACAAGAAGGAAAGGAAACCTGCTGCAGAGGTTGTTATGACAACCCTCCATGCCGGGGGAAAATTTGATACTAAGACATACCAGATTTCAGGCGGTTTGCATGGAGTTGGCGTTTCAGTTGTTAATGCTCTTTCAGGAAAACTTGACCTTGAAATAAAAAAACAAGGAGGTGTCTATACTCAAAGTTACAAAAAAGGGAAGGCCATAACAAAATTAAAGAAGATAGGTAAAACGAAAAAAACAGGAACAAAAATAACCTTCAAACCCGACGATGAAATTTTCGAATCCTTAGAATTTAATTTTGATGTTCTCAGCCAGAGATTAAGAGAACTTTCTTTTTTGAATAAAGGACTGAAAATAAGCATTGTTGATGAGCGAACCGACAAAGGACATGATTTTGAATATAAGGGAGGAATCAAGGAATTCGTCCAGTATCTCAATCAAAACAAAACTGTCCTGAATCCGAAGCCCATTTATTTCGAGAGCGTCAAGGGTGATGTTATTGTTGAGATGGCTCTCCAGTACAACACGAGTTATTCAGAGAGTATTTTTACTTTTGTTAACAACATCAACACAACTGAAGGCGGTACTCATCTCATTGGATTTAAGGCGGCTTTGACCAGATCTATTAATCTCTATGCTAATGCTAACAATCTGATTAAAGATTTAAAACAAAATCTGACTGGTGATGATACAAGAGAAGGGTTGTGTACAGTATTGAACTTGAAAATTCAAAATCCTCAGTTTGAAGGCCAGACAAAAACAAAACTTGGAAATAGCGATATCAAGGGAATAGTAGAGTCTATTGTGAATGAGCAGCTATCCATATATTTTGAGGAAAATCCTACTGTATCCAAGAAACTTGTTATGAAAATATTAGATGCCGCTAGGGCAAGAGAGGCTGCTCGCAAGGCCAGGGAGTTGGCCCGCCGTAAGGGTGTGTTAGAATCGACATCACTTCCTGGAAAACTAGCTGACTGCCAGGAGAAAGACCCTGCTGAAAGCGAAATATTCCTTGTCGAAGGAGACTCCGCAGGCGGTTCAGCAAAACAGGCTCGTGACCGCCGCTTTCAGGCTATTCTTCCCCTAAAAGGAAAAATTCTTAATGTCGAAAAAGCCAGGTTTGATAAGGTTCTTCAGAGTGAAGAGATTGGAATCATCATTTCAGCTTTAGGGACAGGAGTTGAACAGTCGGATTTCAATCTAGATAAACTGCGCTATTATAAAGTAATTATAATGACTGATGCGGATGTGGATGGTTCCCACATCAGAACTCTTCTCATGACTTTCTTTTACAGACAAATGCCACAATTGGTTGAAAAAGGCTATCTATACATAGCACAACCTCCTCTTTATAAAATATCAAAAGGAAAATCTTTTCAGTATTTGAGGGATGAACGGGAATTTGAAAAGTATATAATCAAGAAAATTTCTGAAGAATTTCAAATCAAAGTTAGCAGGCAAAAGGATTTGATAAAGGGCGAGAAATTCAGAAGATTTTTCAAGGGAATAATTGCAAAAAAGCATTATATTCAAATTCTTGAGAAAAAGAATTTTCCATTTTTTCTTATTAGAATTCTTCTTGATAACGAAGCAAAAGATGTTGAGTTTTTACGGAGGCCAAGGGGGCTGGAAAACATCCAGAATCTTCTAAATGAGAAAGGAATTATTTCTGTTTTAAGTGAAGACGAAGAATATGGGCTTTATGAATTGGCCGTTAATTTTCAGGTTAACGGTATGAATGTCTCTTGCAGTGTGAACATAGATCTGGTTAAATCGGTGGAATACAGAAATCTGTTTAAAATTCACAAGGATCTCGAAAAGTTTAAACCGCCTTTTCAAGTTTTGAGCGACAGCGAAAAAGTAAAGATCGAAAACGAATCAAAACTCCTTGAATATCTCTTCCAGAAAGGTAAAAAAGGGATTGCTATTCAGAGATATAAAGGGCTTGGAGAGATGGCTCCTAAACAGCTCTGGGAGACAACCATGGATCCCGAGGTAAGATACCTGCTGCAGGTTTCTGTACAGGACGCGGTGGAGGCGGATAAAATCTTTACAATTCTCATGGGCAGCGAAGTAGAACCACGAAGGATTTTTATTGAAGAAAATGCTCTTGCGGCCCAGAACCTGGATATTTGATCCTGTTAGTCAGTTAATCAGTTAGTCTGTTATTCTGACTTCTGTATTCTGGATACTTATTCTTAAAAAGGAGAATATATGAGCAGCAAGTTGTCTGTTGTCAGTCTCGAAGAAGAAATGAGGCAGTCCTATTTGGATTATGCCATGAGTGTGATCATAGGGCGTGCCATTCCTGATATTAAAGATGGGCTAAAGCCTGTCCATCGAAGAACTCTTTTTGCAATGTATGATGCCGGGAATGCATGGAATAGAGCCTATAAAAAATCTGCACGTATAGTGGGAGATGTAATCGGAAAATATCATCCTCATGGTGAAATGGCTGTTTATGATGCCCTTGTTCGCATGGCTCAAGATTTTAGCCTTCGATATCCGCTAGTAGATGGACAGGGCAATTTTGGTTCTATTGACGGCGATCCGCCTGCCGCCATGCGGTATACCGAAGTCAGGTTGAAGAAGATTACCCAGCAACTCCTGGCAGATTTAGATAAGGATACAGTCAATTTTATTCCCAATTATGATGAAAGTCTTAAAATGCCTGAGGTTCTTCCTGCCAAATTTCCAAATCTGCTTATTAATGGAGGATCAGGTATTGCTGTGGGCATGGCTACAAACATCCCACCCCATAATCTGAGGGAGATTATAGATGGTATTATTTATTTTATTCGAACCCCAAAAGCCACTTTAGAGGAAATCATGCAGTTTATTCCTGGTCCGGATTTTCCGACTGGAGGATATATCTTTGGCCTTGATGCGATAAAAAGTGCTTATAGTACCGGGAAAGGAATCATTCGTTTGAGAGCTAGAGCAATGATTGAAAAAGGCAGGGGGAATGAGAGGGACCGGATTGTAATCACTGAAATTCCTTATCAGGTGAACAAGTCAAGACTATTAGAAAATATTGCTGAGCTTGTGAATAATAAAAGAATTGAAGGCATTGCAGATATTCGGGATGAATCTGACAGAGAAGGGATGCGGATTGTGATTGAGATAAAAAAGGGAGAGTTTCCTGAGGTTATTTTAAATAACCTTTATAAACATACCTCTCTTCAGACTTCTTTTGGCATTATCATGCTGGCTATAGTTGATAAACAGCCGAAGGTTTTGAGCCTTTTTGACATGATGCGCTACTTCATTGCCCACCGCCAGGACGTTGTGCGGCGCCGCACGCGTTTCGAATTGAAAAAAGCGGAATTAAGGGCTCACATTCTTGAAGGATTAACCATTGCTCTGGATCATTTGGATGAAATCATTAGTCTCATCCGTTCATCTCGCACTGTTGATCAGGCACGAAAAGGTCTAATTACAAATTTCAGCTTGACCAAAGTACAGGCCCAGGCCATTCTGGATTTACAGCTCCAAAAATTGACTCGATTGGAGAGGGAAAAGATTCAAAAAGAGTACAAAGAGCTGAAAAAGCTCATTGCAAAATTAAGGAAAATTCTAAGCAGCGAAAAGTTTATTGTGGATATTATCGTAGATGAACTTACACAAATAAAAGAGGAATATCAAGATGATAGAAAAACTGAGATCATGGCTGATACTGTTTCAGAGCTTATGCCTGAAGATTTGATCAAAGAGGAAGACGTTGCACTTACTTATACTACATCTGGTTATATCAAACGGACTTCGCTGAGTTACTACCATTTCCAGAGCCGTGGAGGCAAAGGAAAGAGGGGAATCAGTATGAAGGCCGAGGATGTGGTGCAGGATCTTTTTATTTGCTCTACTCACAGCTATCTTTTAATTTTTACTAATAAAGGACGCCTCTACTGGTTGAAGGCTTTATATATCCCGGATGTGGGGGTTTCTAGTCGAGGGAAATCCATCAGTAATCTTGTTCAGTTTAACCCTGAGGAGAAAGTTAGTTCTTTGGTGGCAGTAAAGGATTTCTCAAGGGATCTCTATGTTGTGATGTTAAGTTCAGGTGGACGGATAAAAAAAACAAGGTTAAGTGATTTTCGGCACATCCGTAGTGGTGGTATTATTGCTATCACCCTCAATCCTGGATCTGAATTATTAGCGGCTAAGTTGACTAATGGCCAAAATGATATTCTTATTGGGACAAAATTAGGGAAGGCTATTCGGTTTAAAGAAAGTGATGTACGGCCTATGGGCCGCCAGGCCGCAGGCGTAAAAGCCATTACCATGAGACCCAAAGATCAGATTATTGGAATGATTGTTGTCGGAAAAGGAGAGAAATATATTTTTACTGCAAGCGAAAAGGGATTCGGAAAAAAAACAGAGATTGATATTTATCCCAGGCGCCGGAGGGGAGGGAAGGGCGTAATTAATCTTAAAGTAAATTCTAGAATCGGACAGGCCATAGGAATAGTTGGAATTTCTGAAGAAGAACTGCTTTTAATTACAGAAATTGGTAAAGTCATTCGGATAAAAATCGAACAAGTCAGGCCCTTGGGGAGAGCAACCCAGGGAGTTCGAATAATTAACCTTGGGGATAATGACAGAGTTGTCTCTATTGCAAAAGCAAGAGAGAGTTGAGTCAGTTAATCAGTTAGTCTGTTATTTTAATTAAAATATTTAACTGACCAACTGACCAACTGAACTTATGAGATTGCCACAGCGCTTCGCGTTGCAATGACACGAAAGAAACTCAAAACTCAAAGCTGAAATACAAAAAGTTGAGATTAAGAGATAATGACAGTTTGCTTTCACCCTTTCTCGCTCTTCCCGTTCTTTTTTGTCTTGCCTCTTTGTCTTGCCAGCGAAGCGTTGTCTTGCCTGCCCAATAGGGCATTGTCTTGCTTAAAAATAACAGACTAACCTATTAACCGACAAACTGACTAACTGATTAACTTGTAAGTTCTCAATAATTGGGGGGAGATTATATTTGTGACTAATCACTGGATTCCTGCTTTCGCAGGAATGACAGACACTTACGCTCAATCGTCATTCCTGCGGAGGCGGGAATCCATAGCTACTACCCACACTTATTGAGAAGTTACATTAACTTGACTTCATGTTATATTTATAAATAATATTGAATTAATAATTATGAAGGAGGATCTTATGGTTGAAACAATCAGTCAGCTTTTTCTCGATACAGTCAAATCTTATCCTAAAGACGATTTAATGCTTTTTAAAAGAGAGAAGCAATATGTCCCTATCTCCACAGAAGAATTCGCCAGTAAAGTTAGATACTTTACTCTTGGATTGAAAGATTTAGGATATAATCCTGGGGATAAGCTTGTCTTGCTCTCCGAAAACAGGCCCGAGTGGACCATGGTTGATCTTTCTGCTTTGTGTTTAGGCGGAGTCACTGTTCCAATTTATACATCTTTAGTTCCGGATCAAATTAAATATATCATCGACGACTCTGATGCCAAGGTTGTCATATACTCTGGCCAAGAGCTTGGGCAGAAAGTAGAAACAATAAAAAATGAGCTGACTAAGGTCGCCCATTACATCACATTTGAATCAGAAGCGCCTGAAGGGGTTTTAACCTATGATCAGGTCTTGGAGAGAGGAAAAAAGATAGACCAGGAAAATCCAGAGCTGTTTGAAAAGACAGCTTTAGAGGTTAAGCCTGATGATATAGCCTCCATTATCTATACATCAGGGACAACAGGAATTCCAAAAGGCGTCGTGCTGAGCCACAGCAACTTTGTCAGCAATATTAAGACCACTGCTTCCATAATAGAATTTTCAGATAAAGATACAGTCCTTTCTTTTTTGCCTTTGTCCCATGTCTTGGAGAGAATGGTCACATTTACTTACCTCTATAAAGGGTGCTCAATAGGCTATGCTGAAAGCTTAGATACTGTAGCAGAGAATATGCTTGAACTAAAGCCTCACATTATGGTCAGTGTTCCCAGAGTATTCGAAAAAATCTACTCTAAAGTCATAGATAATGTTCTTTCAAGTTCGAGTTTAAAGAGAAAAATTTTCTTCTGGGCTACTAAAGTTGGAAAAGAGTACGGCAGAAAAAAAATTCTAGGCCAGTCAATACCGGGGTTTCTTCAGTTTAAAAGAAATTTAGCTCATAAGCTTGTTTTTTCCAAGATTCTTGAAAAGACCGGCGGAAGAGTCAGGTTTTTTGTCTCTGGAGGAGCTCCACTTTCAAAAGACATCGCAGAATTTTTCTATGCAGTAGGCCTGGTTGTATTAGAAGGCTATGGATTGACCGAGACTTCTCCGGTTATCGCAGTTAATACGTTTGAAAACTTGAGGTTTGGAACAGTGGGTAAGATTATTCCTGGTGTGGAAGTGAAAATTGCTGAGGACGGAGAAATATTATCCAAAGGTCCGAATATAATGAAGGGATACTACAAAAAAGAGGATGAGACCAGGGAAGTCTTTGAAGGAGGATGGTTCCATACAGGGGATATTGGTTATCTTGATGAGGATGGTTTCCTTGTTATCACGGACAGGAAAAAAGATCTCATTGTTACTGCTGGTGGAAAGAATATTGCGCCTCAACTTATTGAAAATTTGCTGAAAATCAATGCCCATATTTCAAGTGCTGTGGTCCTGGGAGATAAGCGAAAATTTATATCAGCTCTTATTGTACCTAATTTTGAAAAATTAGAGGAATATGCCAAGTTCAACAATATTCCTTACGAAAACCTAGAAGATTTAGTAAAGAATGAAAAAATCATCAAGTTTATGGAAGCTGAAGTAAATCGAGCTACACCTGGCCTTTCTTCCTATGAGGAGGTTAAGAAAATTGCCCTCTTAGATAGGGAATTTGAGATCGAAAAAGGAGAAATTACACCTACCATGAAGGTTAAAAGGAATATTATCGAGGAAAAATACAAAGCCTTGATTGATTCTCTTTATATAGAATAAAAATCCTATTAATCAGTTAATCAGTTAGTCAGTTAGTCAGTTGTTTTTTTTAGGCAAATGGAGGATTCTACCGCAGTTTTCACAAAGATGAATATTGTTTTCTGATCTCAACTCATTTAACATTTGTGGTCTTATACGCATGTGGCATATCGAGCAGAATTCGTCCCTTACAGGAGAAAGAGCAATCCCATTTTTCCCCCTGAATATCTTTTTATAAAGGTTAATTTGGTAAGCAGGAATTTTAAGAGTAAGTTCGTCTTTTTTTTGTGATAATTTTTTCTTTTCTTCTTCGGTTTCTCTTTTTTTCTTATAAAGGGTATCTTTTTTCTGTGAGAATTTTTCTTTTGTTTCGTTTGTGTTTTGACTGATAACCTTTATTTCCTCCTCAATGTCATCAGCCAATAACATTTCGCTTATTATCTGTTCTTCCAATTCATCGAATTTTTTTTGTGCTTCTTCTATTTCTTTAAGAAGGAAACTATACTCCTTATTTGTTTTTACTTCATTGAGCTGGCGTTTGTATTTTAATGTTTTCTCTTTAAAATCTTGAATTTCAGCTTCTAATTCTCGCCTTTTTTTCTGGTTGTGATTTAATTTTTCTTTGGTTTGGGATAAAATTCGAGCATTCTCTTCGATTTTTTTGTCTATTTCTTCAATCTCGGAAGGAATCTTTTCGAGGATAAGAGAGATGTTCTTAATTTCTTCATCCAGTTTTTGTAGGTTAATCAGGTTATCAAAATTAATATCCACATCTTTTCCTCGAGAGAGAAATGGGCCTACCAGGATTCGAACCTGGGACCTGCCGGTTATGAGCCGGTGGCTCTACCGCTGAGCTATAGGCCCTAAATTTCACTTATAGCAAATCTCAAATATCAAGTCAATTACAATCACAAGTAAGGAAAGACAGACAAGAAATAAAAGAGGTTTATTCCGTTTAATTATAGAGCTATTCGTCGTTCGTAAAAGATTTCAGTTTGCGGCTTCGGCTTGGATGTTTCAATTTTCTCAAAGCCTTGGCTTCTATTTGTCTGATCCTCTCTCGAGTAACCTTGAATTGTTGACCTACTTCTTCCAGGGTGTGTTCATTGCCATCTCCTAGTCCAAATCTCATTTTTAAAACTTTTGCTTCTCTTTCTGTGACAGTTTTTAATGCATCGTCAATTTGCTCTCTCAAGTTGATGTGAATGACGGTTTCTGGAGGAGAAGGGATGAATTTGTCTTCGATAAAATCACCCAGATGGCTATCTTCTTCTTCCCCTATGGGCGTCTCAAGCGAGATAGGTTCTTGGGCAATTTTTATGATCTTTCTAACCTTGTTGATAGGCAGATCCATTTTTTTGGATATTTCCTCACTAGTAGGTTCTCTACCTATCTCCTGAACAAGGCTTCTTGAGACTCTTATTAATTTATTTATTGTTTCTATCATATGCACAGGGATTCTTATCGTTCTTGCCTGGTCTGCGATGGCACGGGTTATAGCCTGCCTTATCCACCAAGTTGCGTAAGTTGAAAATTTGTATCCTCTCCGGTATTCAAATTTATCCACTGCTTTCATTAATCCCATATTTCCTTCCTGGATTAGGTCAAGGAATTGGAGTCCGCGGTTGCTGTATTTCTTTGCTATAGAAACCACAAGCCTTAAGTTAGCTGCCACAAGTTCTTTTTTCGCTTGCTCGCTTATCTTTCTTCCTGTGGTGATAGCTCGAAGCGTTTTTCTTAAAGCTTGAGAGTTAAGGCCGATCTCTTTTTGATATATTCTCAAGAGTTTATTGATATCTTTGATTTTTTGCTTCAAATCTACTTCTTTATTCTTAGCTCCTCTCTTTTTTGCTTGATTGAGAGATAAATTCAACTCTTCCTTTGTATCTTCTAGATTATTAATATTCTTCAGCTTTTCACGGAGATTTTCGATAAGTATTTCCCTATGATTGGGTCGAATATTGAGATCCCTGATATGGTGGCTCATTTGGACAATAAGGCGTCCTCGTGCAAAAGAATCTTTTTTTCTTGGTGGTATTTTATCTAATTGAATACTCAATTCTCTTGTTTTTTTAATTTTGGCCAGAATCTGCTTCTTTTTTGCTTCTAATTTTCCCTCTGCGATATCATCTTCGCTAAAATCGAGCATTTCCTGGATAATATCGATATCTTCTTTAATCTTATCTTCTAGGGAAAGAACTTTGTTGAGGACAAGTCGTGTTTTGGAGAGGGCCTTAATGACAGTCTTTTCGCCCCTTTCGATTTCTCTTGCAATAGAAATTTCGCCTTCTCGGGTGAGGAGCGAAATATTCCCCATTTCTCTTAAATATAGTTTTACAGGGTCGGTTGTTCGCTCTAAACCTTCAAGGGAAACGAGGTCACTCTTTCTTCTTTTTGGAACTGATCCTCTTTGTTTATAGCGGATTTTGATTCCATAACCATCCATAGAGCTGATGAAGCCATTAAAATCCTCTTCCTTATCAGATTCATCTTGGAAGGTTTTGTCGATTTCTTCAAAAAGAAGGTATCCCCTTTTTCTTCCTTTGGAAATCAATTGATGAATTTCGTCTTTTCCATACTTATTATCTGAAGACAATTTTAACTCCTCTTTATAGCGCCATTATCCCTTATCAATAACTGAAATTTTAATAATTTCGTTGCAATAATGCTGATAATTGTTTTGTTATTTCAAACCTTTGACTAAGAAGTGTTGGCAACTTTTCTTTTTCTCCTTTTCTTTCTAATCTGGCAATCTGAATATTTAATTCTTTCCATCGATTTTCAAGAGCGAGCATTTTTAAGGTGTCGAGGCAATCATGGGCTTTTTCTATGCTAGGAGGCTCTCCTTTTTCTTGTAAAATTTTTGACAATGAACTAAAAAGAAAGCGATCTATTTTCTCCCTAAATTCATGTAACTTAGGTGTTTTGCCGTTCTCTACATATTCGGATAAGGTTTTGAAGATAGGCTCGCTTTTTAAACCTTTGAAATCTTTATCTTCGATTTTTTTTAACACTTCTGAAGCAACGAGGCTGTCTTCAAAAAGCATTTGGAGAAGTATTTTTTCGGCAGGTAAAAAGATATCTTTTTCCTCATCTTTCTTTTCAGTTGATTTGCTCTTGGGCATTAACCGTAATACTCCTTCGTCGATTGAGAGATATTCACTTGTTTGTTTTAGATATTCACTGCGAACTACTGGGTCAGGCATCTTTTCTATCTCGTTGACAATATTTCTGGCAATTCTTGCTTTCTCTTCTGGAACTTCTGTCCTTCTTTCTTGAAGTTCAGTGTCGATCAAAAATTTGAGTCCAGAGATGCTTTTTCTAATCAGGTTTTTGAATCGATCAACTCCAAATTTATTTATAAAACTGTCAGGGTCGAGTCCTTCAGGTATTAATAGGATTCTTATTTGCGTGCCGTTTTCAAAACAAAGAGAGACAGCACGAGTGGCTGCTTTTGCGCCGGCTGCATCAGCGTCATAGCTTACGATCATCCTTGGTGCAAACCTTTTAGCAAGAGAAACTTGGCGCGCGGTTAAACTGGTACCTAAAGATGCAGACACATTTGTTATTCCAGCCTGATAGAGAGAAATGAAATCTGTGTAACCTTCAACAAGGATAATTTCGCCTTTATCCCGGATGGCTTCTTTACAAAAATTAAGACCATAGAGAAGTTCTCCTTTGGAATAAATTTCTGTATCCGGGGAATTAAGATACTTAGGTTCTTCATTAAATAGAGATCTTCCTCCAAAGGCCACAACTTTTCCTGTTTCAGTGAATATGGGAAAAATGATTCTGCCTCTAAACCTGTCATAATATCCTTCTTTTTTTTGTCTTCGGAGAACTAGCCCTGATTTCTCAAGCACCCCTGGATCTATGCCTTTCCTTTGAAAAAAAGAAAGAAGAAAATCCCAGGAATCCAGGGCATATCCAATCTTTAAGTTCTGGATAACTTCGTCAGAAATGTTCCTTTTTTTAAGATAATCGAGAGCTTTTTCTCCTTCTTTGGTGTTGAACAGGTTTTTCTTAAAAAAAGCGAGCGCGTTTTCACTTATTTTGAAGAGATTTTCTTTTAATTTTAGTGCTTGTGGAGATGACTTTATCCTCTCTGGAAGTTTCAAGTTGTATTTTTCCGCCAGGTATCTCATGGCTTCCGGAAAACTAAGGTTCTCTTTTTCCATAACAAGAGTAAATACATCTCCTCCTGCACCACAACCGAAACAGTGAAAGAGTTGTTTTTCTTCATCTAGGGTAAAGGAGGGGCTTTTTTCTGAGTGGAAAGGGCAGAGTCCTACATGCTTTTTTCCACGTCTTCTCAATGTGGTGTATTGAGAGGCAATATCGATTATATTAGCAGCTTGCCTTATTTGATCAGTTATTTCCATAAATATCGATTCCAAACAGGAGTAACATGTCTAGTAAAATATAGGTTTGAGTTAATCAATTGTCAAGCGAATTACCAGTCTATTCCGTTTATCTGGTTTATGAATATAGGCAAGTCAAGCAAGACAACACTTCGCTGGCAAGACAAAGAGGCAAGACATATGTTAGTTTAATGTTGAAGGTTTAAGGTTTTAAAATTCTTCACCTTAAACATTAAACCTTCAACATTAATCCTTAAGAAAATAGGGAATGGTAAATGGTAAATAGTTAATAGCTTTCTTGCCTTAAACCTTAAACATTAAACCTTCAACTATTATTTCAGCTTACGTCTTACGATGTTATTGTTACTGAGTCACTGAATTAAAGATGATTTATCAGGCTTGCTAAGTAGGCAGCTCCAAAACCGTTGTCAATATTAACAACGCCCACTCCGCCCGGGCAAGAATTGAGCATTGCCAGAAGAGCAGCCAATCCGTTTAAGCTTGCTCCATAGCCCACACTTGTAGGAACCGCAATGATCGGAATATTAGTGATACCAGCGATCACACTGGGCAACGCACCTTCCATGCCGGCTGCAATTATGATTACCCTTGCGTGTTTTATTTTTTCATACTCACCAAACAATCTGTGCAGGCCTGCCACTCCGATATCATATATTTTTTCGACCTCATTGCCTAAGATATCACAGGTTACTGCTGCCTCCTCTGCAATAGGAATATCTGATGTTCCTGCTGTTATAACGACTATTTTCCCCCTTCCCTGAGGAGGTTTTTGTTTTTTGAGATAAATGGTCTTAGCTTGAGAGTTATAGCAGACTTCAGGAATTTTTTTCTTTATTTTTTCATAGATGTGGGAATCCACCTTGGTTATAAGAAGATTGCTTCCTTTTTTAAGGATCTCTTGCGAAATTTTTAATATTTGTTCCTCTGTCTTTCCTTGGCCGTAGATAATCTCAGGAAAGCCACGTCTCAGCTCACGGTGATGATCGATTTTTGCAAAGATTAAATCTTGATAGGGATAATCCTTTAATGCTTCAAGAGCTTTTTTGGGGGTAAGTTTACCTTTATGGACCTTATTCAAGATTTCTTCAAGCTGAAATTTCATCTGACATATTCTATCATAAACATTTCTAGAAATGCTAGATACAATCAGTTTTGTCCGTTATGTCATTGCGAAGCGCTGTGGCAATCATCATGTTTTCTTTATAAAAGGAATGACTAGGAGAGGGGGAGAGTGGGAGACAGGGAGACGAATAACAGACTAACCGATTAACTGATTAACAGTGTTTCTGAATATCATTTGACAGATTGTTATGGTTATAAGTTATACTTGTTTTGGAGTTCTGTTTTAATGATACAAAAAGGTACAATCAAGAAAGAGGTATTGTTTTCAGGGATAGGCGTGCATTCGGGAAAGCAAGTTGAACTTTGGTTAAAGCCTTCGTCCTCAGGAGAAATCATTTTTAGGCGGATTGATTTAGATAATTCCGAATTTCATCTTGACCCAAAAAAAATTGAGGCGAAAAACTGTTCTATGCTAGTAGCAAAGAAGGGAAGAATTCAAACGCTCGAACATTTTATGGCGGTTCTTTTCATGCTTGGTGTTGACAGCTTAATCATAGAATTAAACGGTGAAGAAATTCCTATTGTTGATGGTAGTGCATTTCCTTTTGTCGAGGCTATCCTCAAGGCTGGAATAAAGCCCCTTCAAGAGAAGAAAAAATCTATAAAAATTCTTAAACCGTTTGTCATTCAGGAAGAAGATGCTTTAATTTCTGTTGTTCCTGATTCAGATTTTAAAATAACCTATTTAATCGAATATGATCACCCGGCTATCGAGAGCCAGGAATTAAGCCTGTCTATTAATAAGGAAAATTTTATTAAGCAAATTGCTCCAGCCCGAACTTTCGGATTCTTAAAAGATGTCCCTGCCCTTCGGGCTCAGGGGTTAACTCTTGGGGGGTCTTTGGAAAATGCAATTGTCCTTGATGAGAAAAACATTATAAACGGGCCACTTCGTTTCCCTGATGAGTTTGTACGCCATAAAATTCTGGATTTTATAGGAGATCTCTTTCTTCTGAACTCATCCATAATCGGACATTTTAAGGCTCATAAAGCAGGTCACAGTCTTCATTTGAAAGCAGTCCATTTTATTTTGGACAATCCTGAATACTGGACATACGAATAATACTTAAAACTGACTTTGTAAGCCGTAAGACGTAAGCCGAAAAATCCATTCACCCTTTCTCGCTTTAACCCTTTCTCGCTCTTCCCGTTCTTTTTTGTCTTGCCTCTTTGTCTTGCCAGCGAAGCGTTGTCTTGCCTGCCCAATAGGGCATTGTCTTGCCTATATTCATAAACCAAACGGACATAACGGTCTAAACTGATTGTTTCTAGCTTTTTTCTTGTAAAAGATAATATTCTGATATAAAATTGCTAAACTTATAGTACAAATAATGTTTGGGAGATAAACAGTGACTGAAGTAAAAGAAAAAGTCAAAAGAGATCAATACCAAAAAGCTCTTTCTGCTTATGCTCAAGCCATGAAAGCTTTTCACAAAGGTGAATATGGAAAAGCCTCAGAGGCGCTTAAAGATTTCTTGAGAAAACATACTTCTGAGATAGAATTTGTTGATCGGGCTAAGATTTATCTCGCGATTTGTGAAGGGAGGCTGAAAAAAGAATCAATTCCGTTGAAAACGTTTGATGATTACTACCAATACGGTGTTTATAGATTAAATCAAGGAGAATATAAAAAAGCCCTAGAATTATTAGAGAGAGCTCGAGATAATAAGCCCAAAGAAGGCAAAATTTTCTATTTAATGGCACTTACCTATTGCTTAATGAAGGAGACAGAACAGTGTTTGGAGAATTTGAAGAGAGCCATTCAATTAGATAAATATTTTAAAATATTGGCTCAAAATGAGGAAAATTTCGAAGTATTAAGGAAAAATAAAAAGTTTAATCTGATAACAAGAATGGCATGAGACAAAATTTTACTGCTCTTATTTTAGCCGCAGGAAAGGGAACCAGATTCAAGTCAGAAAAAATAAAGGTTCTCCATCCACTTCTGGGAAAGACTATGCTTCGATTTGTAGTGGATTGTATTTTTAGATTAAACCCAGCGAATATTTACGTGGTTGTCGGTTATCAAAAAGAGGAAGTTAAAAAAGAAACTTTCTCAAAGAAAGTTGAGTTTGTTGTCCAGAAAGAGCGGTTAGGAACAGCCCACGCAGTGCTCGCAGCAAGAGAGATGCTTCAGAAACAGCAGGAAAAGGATGTCCTTATCATGAATGGCGATTTAGTGCTCCTTAGAGCTGAGATGCTGATGCCTATGTTGAAACTTCACCAGAAAGAAGATAACTCCCTGACGTTTTTAAGTGCTGAATTGGAGAATCCAAGAGGTTTTGGACGTATCATCCGTGGTGAGAGCAATCTGATAAAAATTGTCGAAGAAAAAGATGCAACACCTTCCCAGCAATGTATAAAAAATAGTAATGTTGGAGTTTATCTTTTTAAAATCAAGGATCTCCTTGAAGCTTTGCCTAAAATTTCGAATAAAAATAAGAAAGGTGAATATTATCTTACAGATATCATTGAAATAATGTCTCGGGAGAAGAAAAAGATTGGTACCTACAAGACTCCTGAAAGCAGCGAAGTCATAGGCATCAATGACCGGAATGAACTGGCCAGAGCTATCGAAATCCTTCGCAGAAGAAAAATCAAATCTCTTGCTGAATCAGGAGTAACTATTTATGATCCAGCTTCAACCTGGATTGACCTTGATGTCAAAATTGGAAGGGATACTACAATCTATCCCTCTGTGATTGTAGAAGGAAAATCAGTGATCGGGAAGCAGTGCAGGATTTATCCGTTTTCCCATATCGTCGATTCTAAGATTGGGGATAGAGTAAATATTTTAACATCCACGATGATCGAGAAAAGCATAATTAAGGATGATTCTCGGGTAGGCCCTTTCACCCATCTAAGGCCTAAATCTGTCCTTATGCGGGGAGCAAAAGTTGGGAATTTTGTTGAAATGAAAAACACCGTATTTGGGAGGAATTCTAAAGCTGGGCATTTTTCCTACTTAGGAGATAGTGAAATCGAAGAAGATGTCAATATCGGTGCAGGGACCATTACCTGCAATTATGATGGTCAAAAGAAGAATAAAACCGTTATCGAGGCAGGTGCTTTCATAGGTTCTGGGACTGAACTAGTGGCTCCTGTAAAAGTAGGGAGGAAAGCTTACATTGGAGCTGGTTCGACTATAACAAAGGATGTATCACGCGAAGCTCTGGCCGTTGCTAGAAGCAAACAGGTTGAAAGGCCAGGCTGGGCCAGAAGAAAAAGAAAAAAAACAGACTAACAGTTTTGAGCTTTGAGTTTTAAGTTTATTCACCACTTTACCTTAACCGTCACCCGGGCTTGCCGCGGCTGCTGCTTTCCCCAAATCTGTCCAAAGATAGAAATGTCTTCTTTAACAAAAGAAATGGGTTTCTGACTGTTAAGAACGTTGAGAACATCAAGCCTTAGAGTCAAAAACATGCTCTGAGGGAGTCGGAAGCTTCCAAGTGCGAATTCCTTTTCTACCCCAAAATCCAGGTAAAAATGGGAGGGAGTTTTTTGTGAGCCCCTGGTTTCAGGAAAAGAATAATATCCGCCGAAAAAGGGAACATAGCCTAATTTTTCCCAATAATATCCTGAAATCCATTCAAAGGCCGAGGATAAGACTAATCCATAGGGAGCAATGAATACGGTGTTGAGTTTGAAGTTGTGGTCAATTGAGTAGGGGAGTTTTCCATACCAGCCTTCGTCACCAATCCCTCTTCCTCCCAATCCGCCCAGGGCCAAGTCCCATTTCTTTTTTTCTTCTTCTAATCCAGGAATATTGGGGATATTGATATGATTTCCGAAAAGTCCTAAATAATTGGTATTTCCTTCTTCCTGAGACCACGAGCCTGTTTCTGTCTGACCTGGGTTGGTCCCCTTTGCTGAGGAGTGGCTGTAGGATGCATTCAGGAAAAAGTTGTCCCTGATTTTTCCGTTCAGTTCTAGCTCTATACCCTGGTAGTTTCGTCTTTTGTATTCAAAATTGTCATAGAGGAATTCATACCCTGTGTAAGGATTAAACATTGCAAGAACTTCGAGCAAATCCGTCGCCTTTGCACGGACATAACGAACCATAAACGCCCAGTCAGTTCCGAGCATGCGATCAAACTCGATCAGATAACGTATGAGAAAATTCGGCTTCAAACCCTTGGCGATTTTAAAGGGTTGAATTTTTTGCTCGTTTTCAAATTCCCAGTTTAAAGGATTGTGAATTTCGTTTTCGGTGGGGTTGAGAGGCCCTTCCCATCTGTATGTGCGGAAGGTGAGGCCAGCACCAGAGTTAAGTATACCCAGAGGCATAGTAGTGATAAGGTCTGAGAATCTTCCCCATCCGAGTTTCAAGACGTTCTTCCCGTCACCTGTTAGGTCGACGGCTAAAGAAAGGCGTGGCGAGAGGAAATCATTAAAGTTCCAGGACCAGAGTTTTTCATTATTGTTATCGAGGCATAGCTGTGTTTGGCTTCGCAAGCCTGCCATAAGGGTGAATCTTTTCCAGGAGATTTTATCTTTGAGAAAGATTCCAATGCCCCGGGCAGAATTGATGAAATTAAACTCACCATATTCATAGAAGAACGTTGGTGTTCCCTGTCCTCCTTGCCATGACTTAAAATAGAATTTTGTCCCGCTGTCGAATCCGTTATCAGGAAAGAGATCTTCGCCCTTTCCAGTGAAATCGACTGCAAATTCTGATGAGAAGGTATAATATTCAAAACCCATGTTGATCTCATGGTGGCCTATGGTTTGTGTTTCCAAATGTTTCGTGAGTTTAATATTAAAGTCCAGCCTTTTCTGGTCATCTGTGATATTCCCATAGGAATTATGAATATTCTGGGCAAGATCCTCGATATAGTACTGGGCAAGATTCAAGTCTTTATCAATTGGTTCAATAAAAGAATCCCTTTTGACCTGTCCCAGGCCTGCTTCTATGAATGTTGAAGAATTTAATATTCCCTTGTAATTAATCCGGAATATGAGATCGGAAAAGTTTTTATTTTCGAACAAATCCGGGATTCCTGTTCCGCCTTTCTGTCCTAATGATTTATTGAATATTGCTGTTAATGAAAGATTATGGTTGTTATTTATCGCATAACTGAGTTTTGCGAAAAGGTTATTGTTACGTGTTGTTTTTTTTCCCTCTGGGACGAAAAGGTAATCGACTGTAGTATCCCTTGTTTGTTCTGTATCGCTGAAGAAATTGTTCGAGAGGAAAAACCACAGCTTGTCTTTGATAATAGGACCTCCAAGATTGAAATACCAGTTATAGTTAGAGAATTTAGCGGGCTCGCTCACAACTGCGAGCTGCTCTTTGCGGGATGACCGAAGCTTTTTATCCATGAAGACGAGGGTAAATTCTCCTGTGAAATCATTGCTCCCGCTTTTGGTTACCATGTTAATGATACCACCGTAGGCTGAACCATATTCTGGGCTAAAAGGGTCAGAGATAACCTGAATCTCTTCTATGGAATCAAAATTTAAGCTCATTCCGGAATTCTTCAACCTTACTCCACTTATTGAAAGTCCATCAACGATCCAGTTGTTGCCTTCTTCCCCTTCTCCTCGAAAACTCGGCTGACCCTCTGTTGATATTCCCCGCCTTGTATTAACTCTGACTCCAGTAACACCCGGGGTGAACTTGATAACGTCGACAACAGTGCGGTTCTGGACGGGAATTCTTTCCAAATCTTTACTGCTAAAAAGGTAACTTGTATCGGTTGAAGTTTTATCGATAAGAGGAGGCGTTGCTATGACTATGATTTCTTCCTTTATCTTGGATAATTTCATTGCGACTGTCAGATAAATCACTCTTCCCAGGCGTACAATGACATTTTCCTGTATGACAGAGCTGAACCCTTCAAGCTTAAAATTCAAGGTGTATTTTCCCACAGGAAGGAGAGGGAAGTTAAAATCGCCATTTTTTAAAGAGAATATTGTTCGAATACCCTGAAGATTTGGACTTTGAGCGATTATCTCAACTGCTGGCAGTCCTTCATTGTATTCATCCAGGACTCTTCCCTGGATTTCGCCTGTCTCGATGGCGAGAGATCGAATGCAAAGGAAGAAAAAAAGGCCCAGAAATAAAAGGATTAATTTTTGTTTGCTCATATTTTCTCCCCATTGATTATAAAGCAACATAGGATCAAAACTGTTTTATCTTTTTTTCCGTACTTTTTGATGAATTTTTCAGTGAGTTCTCGGGCTTCTGTATCCGTATGTTGTTTGGGAGGAGTTTTCATAAAATAGGATGCAGGTGCATGAACTGCTCCCAGGAGCTTTTTCGATAGTCTGAGAGAGGTGTTTTCCAATTTTCGTCATTCTTTCAGGTCGCCTTTCCTAATTTATTTTGTTTTTCAACTTTTTTAACATGGAAAATTCTTTGGAGTGCTGTAAAGTTGGAAGCAAGAGCGATGGTTCCAAGAACACCTATAATTGCAGGATCGAATACTTTGAAAAGAGGGCCTATAAGGGAACCGAGCGATAGAAGAACTATCCTTTCAGCCCTTTGCATCACTCCTATTTTGCAATTAATTCCCAGCCCTTCGGCCCGGGCTCTTGTATAGCTTACCATAGTTGAGCTAAAAAAAGTAAAAAATGTCAGCCATAGAGCCCAATGATTTATGAAATAAAGCGCAAGGCCGAAATATATGAAAAACTCTGAGTATCTATCTAAGGTTGAGTCAAGTATGGCACCAAACAGGCTCTTTTGTCTGGTTCTCGCGGCGACCTTGCCATCCAGTACATCGAATGCTCCACAAATGACGATCGAAACTCCAGCCCAAAAAGGCTGCTTTAAAAAGAAAAAAACACCAGCTCCTATTCCAGAGAATAGAGCTAAAGTGCTTAAAGTGTTTGGGCTGATTTTGAGGCTGACAATAAAAGAGGCCACTCTGTTTAGAGTGTTGTCTGAAAATATCATCAATTTTTTTGGCAGTATGCGTACTGCCTCATATGTTTGGCTGTTCATTTCTAACTTGCTAGATCATCGAATATAGCAGAGAAAACATAATTAATCTAATATTAATCGTAATTCAAGTCAATATAACTCTTTTTTTATTCGATTTTGATTTTTTTCTTTTTTTCTACTTTCTTTTTTTCTTTTTTCTCCAAAGCTTCTATTTTAGCGTCTATAAGGGAACGAAAAGCAAAAAGCATTTCCTTTCTCGCATTGATAAAATGGCCAACAGTCTTTTCAGGGAGGAAAATAGAAAACAGTTCCTCAGGAATGCAGATTCTAATTTCTTTTGTTTTTCCTTCGATCATTGTTTTACCTCCTTTCTTAAAATGATTCTTATTACTAGATAGTCTTTTGGCGAAAGCTTATTTTAAGTTTTTCCTTCTCAAACTTTGCGCTTTTGATCGAATAATTAAGCAGTGTTTGAGGCAAAAGAATATTTCTCTTGTAATTTCCAACTCTGATGATAAGCTCTTCCTCATTCCTGTAAAGGTCTAAATCCTTCTTTTCCACAAAAGGCAGATTCAGAAACATATCAAATCCGCCCTTAGCCTTTTCGATGACGATAGGTTTTTTAGAAAGGAACAACTGAGTCGGGTCTTTTTTGCCGTAAACTTTTTTGGCTATTTTTAATAAGAGTTCAATACCTACGATTTCTTGATCAAGAAGTTCTAGAGTGAAAATAGGGAGAGGAGAAAAACATTCCTTGATTATTTGTAGATAATTGGCTTGAATGGTTTTCCAATTCTTAAAATAAGCATCTGTAACTCCTGGCGGAATCATGCGGTTGACAATGATTGAATCGACAGAATAACCAAAGAGATTAAAAAAAGTAAAAGCTCTTTGAGCTTCTTTGATGACCATCTTTTCAGGGTTCAGAACAAGGCGGATGGATGTCTTTTTGTCGTCTGAAAGAATTTCTTTCATTTCAGCAAGTTGAGTAGTCAACCTTTGCATGGCTTCAAAGATCTTATCCTCAGGGAAAGGGAAGGGGAGGATTCTGTTCGCTACTGGCCTTATAGCTTTGGCTGCTGTTCTTTGGATAGGAAAAATATGTTTAAGATACCAATTTGTTATTTCAGGAGCACTCAGGAGTCTCAGTGTATCTCCTGTAGGAGCACAGTCCACTATGATAACGTCGTAATCTGACGTTTTATTATAGTTATGGATTTGCGTAAGGCTGAAGAGTTCCTCCATTCCTGGAAAAACACTCATTTCCTCGGCTTCAATTTCATCGATTCCCTGGGAGGCAAAAAGAGCTGTTAGATACTTTTTAATATCTCCCCATTTTTTTGCGATCTCCTCGAGCGCATTGATCTCCTGTCCGAATAAATTCGAGACGATCTGTTTAGGCTGATTGGAAATTTGAGTCTCTAAAGAATCAGAAAGGCTGTGAGCCGCGTCAGTTGAAATGATAAGGGTTTTGTATCCGTTTTTGGCCGAGAGGAGGGCAGAGGCGGCGGCAAGAGTAGTTTTCCCGACTCCGCCTTTTCCAGTAAAGAGAATGATCCGCATGGTTCACCTACAAATATTCTATCATATTTAGAGCAATAAAAAGAATACGCAGATAAAAATCTGTTTGTCAGTTTTGAGTTTATTTCTGCCTACTGCCTACTGCAAACTGCCTACTGACTTCTGATCTTGTTGGTTTAGAATGGTTATGATATAATCGTTTCCACCTGCCGGGGTGGCGGAATTTGGTAGACGCAAGGGACTTAAAATCCCTCGTAGGTTATCCTACGTGCCGGTTCGAGTCCGGCCCCCGGCACAATTTTTTAAGGAATTAGAAAGAAAATGACATTAGATTGGGGAAATTACAAACGAACAAGAAAAAAATCAAAGTAATAAAAGGGGAGATTTTGTGGGGTTTGAAAATAGAGGCATACGTATTTTTAATGAGAATTCTACTCTCTGTACTACTATACAATAATAGGCCTATCCGCTTGACTCAAGTAGACACAATATATAGTATATGAGGGGATGGAAGATTACCCACATACACAGATGGAATTTGAGAAATGGTTCATATCAGAGGAGGCTTGTCGGGAGTACATATTCAGGTTACGTTGGCCCAATGGATTTCGATGTCCTCGCTGTCACCATCCGAAGGCTTGGCTGACATCCCGTAAATTGCACCACTGCGCACAGTGCGGACTCGAGACTTCTGTAACGGCGGGCACGATATTCCAGGATACAAGAAAGCCAATTAGGGTTTGGTTCCAGGCAATGTGGTATGTAGTGAGCCAGAAAAACGGCGTCAGTGCCCTGGGACTCCAACGCGTTTTGGGACTCCCTCGATATGAAACGGCATGGATATGGCTTCATAAGCTTCGCACCGCAATGATTCGTCCTGGCCGTGATCGCCTATCTGGTACTGTTGAAGTGGATGAAACATACATAGGCGGAGTATGGCCAGGGAAAAGGGGCCGTGGTGCAGCGGGTAAGTCCTTGATCATTATTGCGGCTGAAGATAAGGAGAACCACCTTGGGCGTATTCGTCTCCGACGGGTACCTGATGCGTCGGCAGCGAGTTTGAGATCCCTGCCGTACAGGACAGTGTGGAGCCTGGGAACGTGGTGCGTACTGATGGGTGGAAAGGTTATGCCCGATTGAACTCAGAGGGTTATAGGCACATGAAAGTACGTCAGTTTGCCGATATTGGTGAAAATCTGTTGCCCTTGACAAACAGAGTAGCTTCCCTTTTGAAGAGGTGGTTGCAGGGAACGCATCAAGGCGCTATCCGTGCTTCCCATTTGGATTATTATCTGGATGAATATACGTTTCGGTTCAACCGCAGGACATCTCGGTCACGAGGAAAACTATTCTATCGCCTAGTTCAACAGGCAGTTACAGTTGCTCCTGTAAAGGGACAGGATATTCGGGGTGGGAGGTATTGCCAATGACCTACCATATGTTGTATGTACTTGAGTCAAGCAGATAGGCCTATTAATCTAATTACATTTCTGGCATATTGCACAATTTTTTGGTACTGTTTGGACGCTGAGAAAGGCGGTTGTTAGCAAAAGGAAGAATGGCTTGACTCTTAATTTATTAGATGCTATAAAAAAGTACTTAAATAGAACAACCAACGAAATCTAACGAAGCTTTTTATTGGAGAGTGGATGTATGAAAAGTTTAGATGATTATCTTCCTATTGTTGGAGAAAAGGTCATAGGAAATATTTATCAAAAAGCTCATCGGCTGAGCAATAAACATGTTATCCATATAAATTCCACAGGTCTTGGAGGTGGTGTTGCTGAAATACTGAATAATCTTGTGCTTTTGATGAATGATGTTGGAATAGACACAGGCTGGAGAGTTTTACTCGGCCCCATGGATTTTTTTTCTGTGACTAAAAAATTTCACAATGCACTTCAGGGTGGTCCGATTAATTTATCGGTTAATAAAAAAAATCTCTATTTGGATACAAATGATAGGTTTTCCAAATTTACTCACATTGATCATGATTGTGTTATCGTTCATGATCCTCAACCCCTTCCTCTGATTAAATTTAATAAGAAAAAACAGCCTTGGATTTGGCGATGCCATATTGATATCACTAAACCCAATAAGGAGATATGGAGCTATATCAAGCCTTTTATTCTCCGGTATGACATGATGATAATTTCAAGCAAACATTTCAAAAAGGATGATCTTTTCGTTGAACAACGAGTTATTCATCCTTCAATTGATCCTCTTTCTCCAAAAAACATGGATATATCAGATGATACTATTTCAAAAGTTTTTAAGAAGTTCGGTATTCCAATGGATAAACCCATGGTAACTCAGGTTTCTCGTTTTGATCCCTGGAAAGATCCCGAGGGTGCATTAAGAGTATTTGAAATTGTAAAAGAGAAAGTGGACTGCCGGCTTGTATATTGTTATAACATGGCTCCTGATGATCCAGAGGGAATTGTGATATACAATAAAATAAAGAAGAAAGCCAAAAAGTATTTGGAGAAGGGAGACGTTTTAATTGTTTTAGGAGATAACCAGATTTTAGTCAATGCTATACAGAGAAAATCTTCAGTCATCATTCAGAAATCCACAAGAGAAGGATTTGGCTTAACAGTGACTGAGGCTCAATGGAAAGGAACCCCTGTAGTTGCATCAAAAATTGGGGGAATTCCAGAACAGATTGTTAACAATAAAACGGGATTCCTTGTAGATCCCCAGGATATTGCTGGATGTGCTGAGAAAGTAGTCATGCTCCTCAAGGATAAAAAACTTTCCAATGAAATGGGGCAGCAAGGAAAAGAATTTATTAAGGATAATTTTCTTATCACTCGCCACCTTACAGATTATTTGACACTTTTGATAGATGTTTTGAATAATTATTAAAAGCATAGTGCCTTTTTTATTCCACAATTGATTCCTTCTCAGGGAAATATTCCAAAATGAATTTTTCTTTGATTAATTTCAAACTAAGTTTTCACAATCGATTTTATTAATCACTAATGATGTAAATAGATAGAAGAAAAACAGTTGCTTCGAGCTCATTTGAAATTATTTCTATTCAAGAGTAAACTAAAAAAAGATTCAGAAAAGTTTATCATGTATAAAAATAAAAAATCACAGAGTAAAATCATTATTGTTTCTAATAGACTTCCCGTAATGATAAGCAAAAAGAAGGATGGATTGAAAATACAAAAGAGCCCAGGAGGGCTGGCTACATGTTTCCGTTCCATTCAAGAGGAGGGAAAAGCTATTTTTGTGGGTTGGCCTGGTTATTGGCCTGTAAATGATGAAGAAAAAAGATTCATCGAGAATGATCTAATAAATCATCACCAGTGCTATCCTGTCTTTATTTCACCCGCAGAAACTGGCAAATATTATTATGGTTTTACGAATAGAACACTTTGGCCCCTTTTTCATTATTTTTCTACCTATTGTGCTTATGAAGAATCAGAGTGGGAGGCTTACAAAAGAGTAAATAAAAAATTTTTTCAGAAAGTTTTTGAAATAGCTAGTCCTCAAGATATCTTTTGGGTTCATGATTATCATCTTATGCTTCTTCCCTCTTTGATCAGAGAAGCCCTCCCCCAAAGTTCGATCGGGTTTTTTCTCCACATCCCTTTTCCATCTTCTGAAGTATTTCGTATGCTACCCTGGCGGAAAGAAATTCTTGAGGGCCTCCTGGGAACTGATCTCATGGGTTTTCATACCTATGAATATGCGCGGCATTTTTTAAGCAGCGTGTTGAGATTGTTAGGGTATGAACACGAGTTTGGAGCGATCCATGTAGACAACAGGATTATAAAGGTAGAAAATTTCCCCATGGGAATTGATTCACTTCATTTGCAAAAGCTTTTGGAGCAACCTTCACTACAGAATGAAATCAAAAAGCTTGAAGAAAAAATTTGGACAAAGAAGAGGAAGATCGTTCTTTCTGTTGACCGATTGGATTATTCCAAGGGAATCCCTCAACGATTAAAAGGTCTTGAGATGTTTTTAGAAAAAAACTCCAATTGGCACGACAGATTTACTTATATTATGTTGTGTGTTCCCTCAAGGACTAAAGTTAGACAATATTCTCTTCTCAAAGAAGAAGTTGATCAACTTGTTGGAAGAATTAATGGGCGCTTTGGTAGGCCGGGCTGGATTCCTATTCATTATATGTATCGTTCTCTTCCATTTGATAAACTTCTTCCCCTCTATTATTTATCCGATGTTGCTCTTGTCACCCCCCTGCGCGATGGGATGAATTTAGTGGCTAAAGAATTTGTTGCATCCAAAAGAGATAATAGGGGTGTGCTTATACTCAGCGAGACAGCCGGAGCGGCCTCTGAACTTGGAGAAGCCTTGCTTGTTAATGTGAATAATAAAGAAGACCTTGCAGCGGCATTAGCCCAAGCTCTCGATATGAGTGAAAAAGAACAGACGAGAAGGATAGAACCGATGAGAAAACGCATCTTTGAAAATGATGTATTCCACTGGGCCAGAAGTTTTGTGGAGAGGATTAAAGATGTAAAAAAAATTCAAGCTCAGTATGAACATCAGAAACTCAACGAAGAATGGAAAAGAAAACTCATGTCTGATTTCAGAAAAAGTAAGAATCGACTTTTACTCCTTGATTATGATGGCACTTTAGTTACTTTTGCAATGAAACCTGAGCAGGCAAAACCAGATGTTAACTTGAGGAGGCTTCTTTTTTCTCTGGGCAAAAACCCTCGCAATACTTTAGTTATCGTTAGTGGACGGGACCGTACACAACTGGAACAATGGCTGGGAAAGGCTCCCTGTGGTCTGGTTGCTGAGCACGGTGCCTGGATTAAAAAAGGCCCTCGTCATGAGTGGAAAAAGCAAAAAAGATTATCCGATGATTGGAAAAAACAATTAAGGCCTATTCTTAAGGTTTATGAAGTTCGAGTTCCAGGCTCTCTTGTGGAAGAAAAAGAGTATGGAATTGCCTGGCACTATCGAAAGGCCAATCCAGAATTAGGTCAACTGAGATCCAGCGAATTATTTGATTACTTAAATGAATTTCTGGCCAATACAGACCTCCAGGTGATGCATGGTAATAAGGTTATTGAGGTGAGAGTTGCTGGAATAAATAAGGGGAATGGGGTAATGCCCTGGCTTTCTAAGAAAAAATGGGACTTTATTCTTGCTTTGGGTGATGATTGGACTGATGAAGATTTATTTAAAATTCTACCCAAGATGGCTTATTCAATAAAAGTAAGCTATGGACCATCTGAAGCCAGGTTTTATTTGAAATCCCCCCGATCAACCAGGGATTTACTCCGTGAGCTAGTTAAAATAGATAAATAAAAAATTGCTCCAATATTTCGTATATAGATTATCCTTTCAACTCTTATATCGTAATTTTAGTACAAACCAGCTGATATTGTTATAGGAAGCTTATCATGAAAAGATTGAAGCTCAATTTAAAAGAATGAGTAACGAAATTAATAAACTTAAGGCTAGATCAGGAGAGATAAAATTAGAGGATGAAATTGAATATTACAAGCAGATTGAAACATTAAAGGCTCTCCGGGATTCGCTAAGATTGAATTTGAACTGAAAGGTTTAAATAAGCTGATTTCTATTCTTGGTAATGTTTCAAATAGAATTGCTTTTTCTCTGATAGTTTCATCCCAGATACTTTTTTCTTCATCTTTAATTATAAATTCCAATATTGAACCCAAAATATTGGTGTTTCCGCCTCGGGTTTATTGGATTTCATTTAAACTATAAGTTTGTTAAGGCTATTGGAAACGCTCAAATACCATTCTGGGAAAGATTTTATCTCGGAGGAGAAAGGTCGATCAGAGGATATGATGTCTATAGCATAGGACCTCGTAGCGAACAAGGATTCAATATCGGTGGGGAAAAATCTATTGTATTCAATGCTGAGTACGTTATTCCTATCGGCGGGCCTTTGTACGCAGTTCTATTCCATGATATAGGCAATGCTTATGCTTCAAATCAAAAAGTCAACTTTAAGAATATGTATTCCTCAACTGGCTTGGAAATTAGAGTATCTATTTCTGCTTTGTCAATTCCTGTCAGTCTCATTTTTGCTTACAATAACCGTAAAATACATCCCGATGATTCTAACATCGCCTTTCGTTTTGCGGTAGGGACAACTCTTTAAAGAGTAAAGAGCTATGTTTGTGAATTGAGTTTTGAAAAGTTAGATTCTAACTGGATATAAAATTTATTCTTGTTTTTAATCCGATAATTTTAATACTTGAGGTAAAATCCAGACGAATTTTTTAGATTTTTGACATGAGAATTCGCATTTTTCTCAAAATTTGCTTTTTTATTCAGAATATGTAATAATAAAAAAAAATGAGTTCTAAATTCTTCTAATTCAGCACAAAAAACCCCTGTTTCTGTTGAGCTTTATTTGTGTTGTCTTATTTTTTTTCATTAAGGAGGTTTGTTATGACACAAACAGTAAAAACAGGAGATGCAATAATGCTCCATTACACTGGACTGTTTAAGGATGGCAAAGTGTTCGATTCCTCACAGGAGCAGAATCCTATTCAAGTTGAAGTTGGAGCCAGGGAAATCATAAAGGGGTTAGAGAAAGCCGTGCTGGGTATGCAGCCTGGGGAGAAGAAAACCGTGACTGTTAAACCTGAAGAAGGATATGGCAATTATGATGAGGACTTTTTGATTGAAATACCGGAAGAAAAAATTCCAGAGAATATTTCTCCTCAAGTAGGAATGCAGCTTCAGCTTATCAATAAACAGGGGCAAGCAATCTCAGTTGTTGTAACTGAGATCCTTGATAAATCAGTTAGATTGGATACTAATCATCCGCTTGCGGGAAAGGTGCTTGTTTTCGACATAGAGCTTGTAGAGATAGTCTGAGCGCAGAGACAATATTTTTACCTCCAAAAAGGAGCAAGTTTGATAATATTTGTATGTAAACGTTTCTTTTTTGGATTGGTTGCTGAGAAAGTAATACGGATTGCCTCCAGCCCTGTATTGATTATTCAAGCTCCTCATAAGAGGACTAATTAGTTTAGAGGTTGGCTAAGGAATTACGATGGACTATCAGAATATTTTAGGCAAGGTGGTGTAAATGGGAGGCAGGCGCAGCATTGGTTTTAGTTTTTCGCTTTTGATCAATAAAAAGTGAGGACAAATCAATTTTTCGATATACGTTATAAGGAGGTTTTTAAAGAAATGAAAAGGGACTTCACGCCTATTCAGGTTATGGAAGGAGAGGTAGATTACTCTCTTGAAGATTTTTTAAGAGATTTATGGGAAGAAGCAGAATCCAACATATCCAAAGAGGACTTTAGTAATTTGCCTGAAGGGGAAGAGAAAAACAGAAAATATAACGAAGCGATAAGAGATGTATTCAATTTTTTGTATGCGGTTTATTATTTAGCTGCGATCAAAAAACAACGCTTGAGAGATGTCCTTAAACATTCTAACAAAGCAGATAGAAAGATTATAAAGAAGGTACTAGAAGAAAATAAAGAAAACAGTGATATGCTACATTCCATCTTAATGAAACGTATAGAAAGAGAACTCAATAAGGGGTTAACCAAAAAACAAGCCTTAAAAGCTGTAGAAGAACAAAGTAAGGAGTTAATCTCTAAATGGAAAATATAGATGTATAGCAATACAAAAATAGACAAAATTAATCAACTCATCTTTAAAGGAGAGAAACAGGATTATCTTCTTTTTAAAGAAATAGACAAAACCTTTCAGGAGGCATTATATTCCGGAAAAGATTTTGATGATTTTCTCAGCTCCCTAGATGATTTCGGAATCAAAATCAGCCATAAACAAATGGGAGATACTCCAAAGAGAAAAAATAGCGACTCTTTTTCTCTTGCGGGTTTAGAGCGAACAAAAGATCCTGTAAAACTTTATTTAAGAGAAATGGGTAATATCTCCCTCCTCACTCGAGAAGGGGAAATCGCTATAGCCAGACAGATCGAGAGAAGTTATAAGAATATAATCAAGGCCCTTTCAAAAACTCGGCTTTTGCAGAATCAAATCTTTTATTGGGAAGAGAAAATTAAAGAAAACCCTGAATTTTTACATAAAGTGTTTGACATAAATGAAGAAGACAGGTACATATGATTGAAACTATAAACAAGCTGAAAAGGACATGCCAAACTCTTGTTCAAGAAAAGGGCAGAGAACCAATTCATTCGGAAATATCAAAAAAAATGGACCTCCCAATCAATAAAGTCAGAAAAATCATGAGAATCGCTCAGGTACCTATCTCGCTTGAAACTTCCATAGGAGAAGAGGAAGATAGCCATCTCCGTGATTTTATTGAGGACAAGCAAATCCTTTCTCCTTCTGATACATTCTACCATGTCAACTTGAGAGACCATATTAACGAAGCCTTGAAAACACTCGCTGAGCGAGAAGCTAAGGTTTTGAAAATGCGATTCGGATTAGGTGATGGTAATGAACATACTTTAGAGGAAGTAGGTCAACAATTTAGAGTGACCCGGGAGAGAATCAGGCAAATTGAAGATAAGGCCGTGAGAAAATTAAGGCATCCGAGCCGAAGTCATAAACTAAAATCATTTGTTGATATAGATGTAGATAAAGATTGAACAGGGCCAATTCTATGGAGAAAAAAACAGGTTCAAATCCTAATATTATTCTAATTGTCATTGACGCACTTCGGGCAAGAAATTTGGGTTGCTATAGAGGAGATGCTGAATCCAGCCCTAATATTGACAATATCGCTGAAAACGGCATTCTATTTGAAAAATGCTATTCCTGCTGGAATACAACTGATCAGAGCCTTACTTCTATCTTTTCGGGCAAGTATCCGCGGACACATGGAATTGTTCATCATGGCGATAAGATTACGCCTGAGGATTTAAAAATATTCAATAGCTTAAATGTAAAATTGCTTGCTGAGATTTTACAGAATTCAGGATACAAGACCCTTGCTGTTGATTGGATGGGCAGGTGGTTTAAAAGTGGATTTGATTATTATGGATATAAACCTGAGCGAACTTTTTTTAGCAAGCTTTTTTACTGTATATTTACTCTTCCTTATGTTCACTTAAGATACATCATCGCCAATATCGGGGTGTTAAAAATTTATTCAAAAAAGCGAAAAACCTCTATCCGATCAACCTGGAAAGGGATAAGAGATGTATGTAGTACTTTTCGATTCACTTTCGAATTGGCGAGAATTCAGGATGCAAATTATGTCACAAGCCTTGTGGATGGATTGATTAAAAAGGAAAAAAATAAAAACTTCTTCCTATTCCTCCATTATTGGGATACCCATTCCCCTTACAATTGCCCAAAAAGATTTTTTTCTAAGGCTCGAGGATCTCGCAAACCAGAGAATGTATTGTTATCTAAATATTACGGAGCGGTTCGTTATGTCGACGATTCTTTGGGAAAACTGATAACAGTTTTAGAAAATGAAGAACTACTGGATAACACTCTGATTATCATCACATCAGACCACGGAGAAAGTTTAACCGAGCACGGTATCTTCTTTGACCATCATGGTCTTTATGATGTGACAACCCATGTGCCTTTAATCTTTTACTATCCAGATATATTTCCCAAATCAAAAAAGATAAAAGGACTGATTCAACATATAGATCTTGTACCGACGCTTTGTGACCTTTTGAATATAGAATCCAGAGATTTTGCTTTTGATGGTACGAGTTTATTACCGTTGATCAGAGGTGAGAAAGAAGAAATCCGTAGTTTTGCGCTTTTTGAGGAGTCATATGTACAAAGAAAAGTCGGAATCAGGACAAATAAATTCAAATACATTTTTGCTCCGGATGGAGTTGGTATGTGCAATTACTGCCAGAAAGTGCATAAGGGAGTTGAAGAATTTTATAACCTTGAAGATGATCCTCATGAGGCCGTCAATCGATTTCATGATGATAAAATTGAGGCGGGAAAACTGAGAAAAAAACTCAATGATTTGCTCGAAGGCTTAGACACTACAAGACGAAAACAAATTAATAAGGGAAAAAAGAAAGAAATGTCTACTAAATATGGACAAAATTTAAAAGAAGAAAAGAAAATCAAGAAAAAGCTACAAAGTTTAGGCTACATGGATTAACCCTTAGAAATCTGCCTGCCAATAGAATGAAAAAATACACGACTTTATCCACAGGAATTTTAATGCTGGGAATAGAATTGGCGGTTTTTATTTTTTGGCTGATTGTGAATTCTTCTTTTGCTACCAAAGTCCTTTCCATGATTACTGCCAATCACATCGGAGGAAGACTTGCATTCATAGCCGTTGGTTTAGAGAATGACCTTTCTCTCTGTATTCTGATGCCTATTATAATCTTTTATAATACGACTTATTTACTCCTGATGTACTCTGCTTTTGTGTTATTATCGGGGAAAATCAAGAAATTCAAGCTGATTGGAGGTTATATTGAATCGGAACGCAATAAAGCTAAGAAAAGAAAGCTTTTTTTTAAACAATGGAACCGGTTCGGAATTTCTTTTTTTATATGGGTACCTTTGCCCTGGACAGGAGCTGTGATCGGCTCGTACATTGCACATCTGGAGGGATATAATACCAAAGATACACTTTTAACCGTTCTTCCCTCGATGTGGGTCGGGATTATATCGTGGACATTGTGGTTTGATGAACTTTATGAATTCATTGAGCAATTTGGTAAAGGTAAAACCATGTTTCTGACAATGTTTTTACTCATTGTGCCTATCCTTATTTATGGATTCGGGAATGTTGTTAGAAGTGATAAGAGTAGACCAAAAAAATAGATTAGCTTATCTGGGATAAATAGTTATGGGTATAACTAACAATCTGTTCGGATTCCAATCCATCAAAACACCTTACTTCCGGACAATTTTTAAATATTTTATCGATACAGGTTAAATTTTTGCAGGGCGGATTGCTTTCAAAAACCTTTGAAGGAGCATCTTGAGCTGCCGGGAAATATTCAGGCGAGAATGAATCATAGCCATAGATCTTCGCGCTCGTTGCCCCAAAGATTCCAATTATTGCAGTTGAATTTTCAAACCGGGCATCCGAATTCACTATATATTTTCTTGCTGCGGCTATGTGTAAGGGCCCAGTATCTCCCGTAATAAATAAGTCAGAATTGTCGATTAGGGCGGCGTATACATCGATTGGAATATCTCTGGGAATAACAACAATTTTTTCCCTAAGAGTTGAAGGAATTTCATTGAGGAGCTTTTTTTCAATGCCTTTAAAAATATATCCACAATTCAGAAGAAGAGTTAGCTTTTTATGAGAGAGAATTCCTTTTAATAGTTCTAATTGAAATTTAAAGGGAATAAAGGTGTATTGAGAAGTAGTATCAGGGTTAAACAAGATCTTTTTTGCGTAAGGATTTATCTTTAATTTGGCCATTATTTTTCTAGTTTTTGTACAAAGTTGTTGAGTCGCGTAAAGACAATTACTAGGAAAATTTTCCCTGGGTTGAGTTTTGGATTTGGTATTAGAAGGAAATTCTTCTATCAATTCATTAGCGAATCTATTCAATTGAAAAACAATATGGGCCTTATTACTATCTGAATCATAAGCCCGAATGATATTAGCTATGAATCTTATTGGATAAATAACAGATGAATTGGCTGATTTAAAATTATTAGTAGAGAAATAGGGGCAAAAATTGAAGATTATGTCGAAATCATACCTTTCAATTATGTTTTTCAAACCTTTACAGTCTCTTTTAGAAGGATAGCCGAGACTTCTAAACAATGGAAAATGTCTATCAATATCAGGATTTGCTTTAATTAGAGGGTAAGTTTTTTGTTGATAGACATAACTAATTTCCATGTCTGGGAAAAAATTTCTTAATGGAGATATGAATGATTGGGTAATAATTGCATCTCCTATATTGATATCTGGAATAATTAATATTCTTTTCGGGTTATCTATTTTACGGAGGCGTTTAGTTTCTAATCTCTTTAAAAAATTATTAATTCTTTCATTTGAGGACAGCGTTTTTAAAGTCTGATCTAAGAATGGGGCTGAAATTTTAGATACTAAGCTCGCAAAATAATATATGGGAATCATGAGTAATACTTTGTATAAAAATTGTTAATTTATTCTTTTCTATAATTTGTATATCATATCTCTTATTTAAGTTCAAGTTGGCGTATCTAAAAAGAGAGAAGTTTAAGTAGATTATTCTACATGTTAAGCGAATCTGTCACACTACGAAGGATGCTTAAAAATGATTGAAAATAGACAAATTACAGAATAAAAAAAACAAGAAGGACTTAAAATCCCTCGTAGGTTATCCTACGTGCCGGTTCGAGTCCGGCCCCCGGCACTCTTTTTGCCTTTAACACCTTTGAACTGAGTAAATTACCACAACCAAGACAAACTAAACGAAAACAGGCGAAAACAAACAAATTTGGTCTATTTTGGAATGTTACCGTCCCTGAATGGTCCCTAGAATAGAGACTAGGTGCGCTGGACTCAAAATCCAGTTCACCTCAAGGTGAGTGTGGGTTCGACTCCCTCCTCCGGCACCAGTTTTCCTCTGTAACCGCCTGGTTTTACAAAGGTTCTCAATTTCACTCCTGATACCGTTTTGCCAACGCTTTTAACAATTTTTTGGCACGGATTTGGCACGAGAAGAGAAGTGCGTATAATTTATTTCAAGTTCATTTGTGTGGTATATTTGGATCTCTTGAATGTAGGAGTAGAATATGACAGATGATCTTTATACATCATTTAGAAAATTGAGCCCCAAGGTGACAGGCGGCCTGGTCAGAATGCGTGAGGACACATTTAAGGACGCCTCAGTCCCGGCTAAATACAAGATACTTGCTGCTCTGGTGGCTGTTGTTGTCACTAAATGTGAGCCGTGTTTAAGGGCTTCATTCTTAATATTCCCTCAATCCATATTCGAAGATAGAATAATTTCTTGAATTTGACAAATAGATGAGTAAACATGTAGTCTTAATTCAACTATCAAGTATGCAGGCCTGCCACTTTCCTGGATAATCCAGAAGGAAATGAACGAAGAAGAACTCATCCGGAAGGTTGCCGCAGGGGACCGGGAAGCTTTTTGTGAAGTTGTTCGGGTCAACCGGAATATGGTGATCAATGTCTGCTTCAGTCTGCTTAATGACCGGGAAAGAGCTGAGGAAGTGGCCCAGGATGTTTTCCTCCAACTATACAAAAAAGCGGGGGAATTCAAGGGTAAAAGCAAACTTTCGACATGGATTTACCGGATAGCTATCAATTGTGCACTCAGCGCCAGGCGCCGCGATCAGCTTTTCAAAAAGAGAGAGATTATTCAACAAAAAGCCTCAGCTGATCTGGATTATTTAAAAGCTCCCCAGTCGGATTCGCCGGGCTCTCGACTAGAGACAGAAGAAATCAGGGCGGCCATCCGCAAGGCATTGGATTACCTGCCCGAAAAACAAAGGACTGTCATTATCCTCCATAAAATGGAGGGGTTCTCTTCCAAAGAAATTGCTCAGATTCTTGGCATATCTCTTTCTTCGGCAGAAGCCAGGATCCATCGGGCAAAAATAAACCTTAAAAAAAAGCTTTCCCGCCTGCTCTCTTTTTCATGATAGAAATTCCTTTATTAGCAAAGGGATAAAAAAATTCGCATGTTTTTTATCTCGGGGTGTGTCTAACTCAGTGAAAAAGGTTCAATAATGCACAGAGATTGTCAATGGATTGAGAAATATCTCATCGAAGTGGTCGAAGGCTCGATAACCACAGAGGAATCTAGTCACTATATAGAGGGGCATCTCCGCTTCTGTTCAAAGTGTGCAAACCTTGTTAAGAGGTTTCAAATGGCCTGGGAGATGTTGGAATCTCCCGAGAGAATTGAGGTGTCATTTGCATTCGAGAATTCCCTTATGGAAAAAATCGATTTATTCCATAAGAGTAACATCCTTATAGAGATCAGAGCGGGACTTTTAAAAGCGCTCCAGCCTGCCATGCTCGTAGCTGGAATTTTTCTCGCCATTTTTTCTGGCTACCACCTGGGCAATTTTTCTAAAGAGAGCCCTGCTCCAATAGGTCCGAATTATGTAAAGGAAGCAGGCTATGAGGAGTATTCCTCAGGGAATCTTACTGTTCTTGGTGATTATTCTCAAGGATTTGCCGCTGATTTCCTTCTCAGTTTTAGTGTCACTCCGAGAAAGGATTCGCCATGAGAAATAAATGGGCTAGTTTCATCGTGCTTTTTTTGTTGGTTATCAATATATCGGCACTGGCCACCATGGCATACAACCGGTGGTTTAAACATGATTTCCTTGATAAAAAGACAGGCCCTGAGTCTTCCCAGCTAACGCTTCAAAAAACTCTGGGTTTGGAAAACTTCCAGAGTCAGCACATGGGGAGATGCAGGATGACGTTTTGCCAGGAGACCGATCCTATCCGGCAGCAGATGCAGGAGAAAAGACTGCAGCTTATCGAGGAGATAAAAAAGAGTGATCCTGTTTTATTGGAAATCGACAACCTCATTGATGAAATCATCCAGCTGGAGAGTGAAATTCAAAAAAAGGCCATCCGGAGGATTATAGAGGATAAAACCATTCTGACTCCCCAACAACAGGAGAGATTCTTGGGTATGTTTGAACATCATGTCATAAGAGGAGGCAGAGATTGTTGTCCGGGAGAAAAAACCGATAAGAGCTGAATCAACACGAAACAATATTGGAAAATACAAACCGGGATTAAGCGACTGGTTTGATAAAAAAAAATGGAGGTTAATCCAATGAGAAAAAAGAATGTGATTCTTGTACTGGTTGTATGCCTGGCTTTTATGTCCTCATTTGTTGTAGCGGGCAGTATCGATGAATGTGACCCTGCGCTCAAATTGACGCAGGAGCAGAAGGAGAAAATGCAGAAGATGTGCCTGGAGTTTCAGAAAAAAATGCTACCTCTTCAGACCGATTTGAAGGCAAAATCTCTGGACATGAAGACACTACTTCATGAGAAGGCAGACCTTTCAAAACTCAATGCCAAAATCGATGAGATGGCAAAAATCAGGGCAGAAATGATGAAGAAGAAACTGGCTCACCATAATCAGATTATGGGCCTTCTGTCCGATGAGCAAAAAGCTTTGCTTGGCAAGAGCGGCTTCGGTTGTGCCATAGGATGTGGTATGGAGGCATGCAGGATGCACGGAAAAGGAATGTCGTGTGGCATGGGATGCGGTATGGAAGGCAAGAACATGCAGCATCGCTCCGGCAGAGGAACCAGCCATGGAAAGGCCATGAAGAACTGCTGTAAAAAATAACCTGTGATTTTTACTTCAAAGGAGGGTCAGGCCTGCATGCTTGATAAGAGGAAAAAAGTGAAATACATTTTTTGGGCCTGGCTCTCACCTTCCTTTTTTACCTTCTAACGATTTTCGTTTAACAAACTTAATTCCTTTTCCTCCACATAGTTAATCCGATTTGATTTTTATCTACCATCTCACTCACATATCTCCACATTAGAATCTAGCTAAGTCAAAGATTGGAATACAGAGAAAAATATGGCTGAAAATCTTTATCAAGAGCTAAGAAAACTGAGCCCCAAGGTGTCAGGCGGCCTGGTAAGAATGCGTGAGGATACATTTAAAGACGCCTCAGTCCCAGCTAAATATAAAATATTAGCTGTCTTGGTTGCAGTAGTTGTCACAAAATATGAGCCCTGTTTAAGGGCATATACGAGAATGGCATATCAGGCAGGAGTAACCCAAGGCGAATTGGTTGAATTTCTCAATGTTGTTATCACAGAGGGAGGATGTCTTGGGGAAACGTGGGCATTGAAAGCCTTTGAAACGTATAATAATTTACAAGCGGGCAAAGAAGTAAAAGAAGATTTGTGCTATAAGACAGAAGATAATCAGTGATGTTTCACTTGGTTATATTAAATTCTTTGGAGATCCAAGCTTTTATCTCGTCTCTGATCCGTCAAAAAGTTGATAAAGTATCAGCTTCATTCCCTTTAAATGAAGCCGGATCTTCAAAGCTTTGATATGTCGATGCTGATTTCGGACATGACTTGAATAGCATAAGGATTGACGATGGTTGGTTCTGTTCCTGCGCTGTACGCTGTATATTTATTCCCATACAGTGAATTTAACAGCCCCTCCGCCATTTGAGAACTAGCCGAATTATGAGTGCAGACAAATAGAACCTGTTTTTTACAGGGTTGTTCTCTCATTGTATATAATCCTTTTAATTGAATTCTAGCGGTTTGGACTGAACCAGCCTTGTGTTCGCAAACAGATCCGCACAAGCATCAGCATCACCGGGACTTCGATAAGGACGCCTATGACTGTTGCGAGGGCTGCACCCGATGAGAGGCCAAAAAGCATGACTGCTGTGGCGATAGCCACCTCAAAGTGATTGGAGGCACCGATCATAGCCGATGGTGCGGCATCCTGATAAGAAAGCTTCAATACTCTTGCTGATCCGTATGCGATCCAGAATATAAGGTTTGTCTGGATAAAAAGCGGGATGGCAATCCAGAGTATGGTCAAAGGATTTGAGAGTATCACTTCTCCCTTAAAAGAAAATAAGAGAACAAGAGTGACCAAAAGAGCGCCAATGGTTACAGGTATAAGGATATGCAGGAATTTTGTGTTGAACCACTCCAGGCCTTTTTTGGCCACTATCAATTTTCTTGAAATAAATCCTGCAACCAGTGGCAGGGCCACATAAATCCCGATAGACAGCAGAAGAGCTTTCCAGGGAACAGGAAGACGTCCGATGCCCAACAGGAATCCGCCGAGAGGTCCATATAAAAAAAGCATAGTCAGGGAATTGATAGCAACCATGATAAGTGTATGACCGTCATTTCCTTTTGCCAGATATCCCCAAACCAGCACCATAGCTGTGCATGGGGCAATCCCAAGCAGGATACATCCCGCCAGATAGCTTCGCCAAAGAGGAACGGCCAGCATCTTGACTCCCTCGACAAGAACCACTGTTCCTGCTCCGTGTTCAGCACCCACAGGGAGATCTAGCCCCAAAGGCATTTTGATATAATCGAGAGCTTCAGTGCCTATAAAGCTCCTGAAAAGAACGCCAAGAAACAATAAGGCAATGGCGTACATGGTAAAAGGCTTTATGGCCCAATTAACGAACAGGGTCAGGCTGACCGGTTTGAGATTCTTGCCGGCCTGAAGCACTTCGGCAAAGTCGATCTTCACCATGATGGGATACATCATGAAAAAGAGGCAAACTGCGATCGGGATGGAAACCACAGGCGCTTCATTTACGTAAATGGCCAGGCCGTCCAGAAAGGTCGCTGCTTTTGGGGCGAGTTTGCCCAATGCGATCCCTGCCACGATACATAGAATAACCCAGACGCTCAAGTACCGTTCAAATACACTCAGACCTTTAGGTTGTTTGGTTATACAGGCTTTGTCTTCCATTCCGTTCCCTCCTGTAACTTGTTGTGAATATCATACGTATATCCTCAGTTAAAACGTGGAATACACTAGATAAATCCCGCCAAGCAGGACCAGGATGCCACATATTTTCCTGATGACAGTAATTCCTTTGGATTGTTCATCCCATTTGGTGATTTGCTGAACCATTCTCGTACTCGTCCCCGCAGCAATGATCACGGCACAATGACCTACTGCAAAGGCAGATAATAAAACCAGGCCATAAAGAAGATTTTTCGCTGTCAGGTTGAATACTATGCCAAGCATGGGGGCCATGAAGGCAAATGTGCAAGGCCCCAGGGCTAATCCGAATACCAGCCCTAAAGATAATACAGAGAAATAACCTTTCCGCTGGGACTTTATTGTGCCTAGTCCGGGAAAGTTTAGAGGAAGAATTCCAAGTAAGCTTAATCCAAATATGAGAAAGACCATTGCGACGACATAATTGCCGATTTTCCCTACATCTCCCAGGATTCGTCCAGCCGCCGCAGTAATTCCTCCAATGACTGCTATAGATATGAGAATTCCAATAGAAAAGATTATGGACAGGTGAAAGGCTTTTTTTGTGGATAATTCTCTTTGGTTGTTGAGATAGCCAATTATTAAGGGAATACTTGTGAGATGACAGGGACTCAATACAATGCTAAGGATTCCCCAAATAAAAGATGCGGCTACTGCGATTAAAGGAGCACCCTCGATGGCATGAGAAAGAGCAGTAAATAGTTTTAACATTTCATCTACAGAATGCCTTTTTCCTTTAACATCTTGATGATTTCATCTTTCGCAAAGAAACCGACATGCCGAAAAATCTCATCACCGTTTTTGTCGATGAAGACCTGAGTCGGAATCATTTGTATGCCATAATCTTTCGCGTATTTAGGAGTTTTCCAAACATCGTAAAAAACCATCTGGATCGTGCCTTTATATTTTTGAGCAATTTCACGCATGATCGGTTGCATGGCTTTGCAAGGTATGCATCTGTCTGCTCCAAGCTCAATAAATGTCACTTTGTGCTTTGAGAAGTCTAGCTGCTCACTGCTGATAATAAGATTTTCCTCACTTTTAGCCTTTTGCTCGGTTTTTGGCTCATTGGCCTGTTCTCCGCTATTTTGGGCGCAGAATTGAGTACTGAATATAAGGATTAGTAGAGTGACAACAACTTTTTTCATGCCTCTCCTCCTATTAGTAGTATGAAAGAATTCATTCGCGAAGTTTAAAAAGAGCGGCTTGGACGACAGTGGTAATATTTTCGTCTGTGGCAGGAGATTTGCCCTTTTCTAAACCTAAGTCCGTGACTTTCATGTGTTCGAATTCTGTAAATCCCGCTTCTTCCAGACTGAGTTTTGTGCAGTCAAGAGGGCAGCCATCGATGGCTAGAATCTTTTCTGCTTCTTCTGTAGTCTTTAGAATTCCTGGGATGCGTCCTCCTATCCCGGCAAGACAGTACATCTTACCTGCCCCATCCGCCGTGAGCTTTCTGGCCGCTCTGTCAGCAATGGCGCCCACATCCGCGGCTCCTGAACATGCGAAGATCAAGGTTGGAGCAGCACAACAAACATTTTCCTTGTTGTCTTCCATCATTTCCTCCTTTGAGTATTTTTAATGGAAATTTCAAG
>Ga0209979_1000631_pt1 | contig 45392 bp, 31 predicted proteins | sample AnhtaG_FD_183114 | JGI IMG/M metagenome (GOLD analysis project Ga0209979, IMG submission 183114) | Deep subsurface microbial communities from Anholt, Denmark to uncover new lineages of life (NeLLi) - Anholt_01485 metaG (SPAdes) (version 2) | ecosystem: Environmental > Aquatic > Marine > Oceanic...
GATCTTAGAGTTTGATGATTCTGTTTCGCCCGATTTTCACGGCCTTGGTGGCGTTGCGGGTATCGACTACTAACTTGCTTTCCCGAACGATGAAATCGTAATCGTAGCGGGAATGGTCGGCCACGATTACAGAACAGTCGGAGCGGTTCAAGACCGTTTTGGTCAGCTTGACAGATTTGAGAACTCCGTGGTCCAACTTCAACTCCGGGACGTGGGGGTCGTTGTAAGTGATCTTCGCCCCCTGGTCATCCAGAAGTTTCATTATGTCAAGCGCCGGGGACTCGCGGACATCAGAGATATCTTTCTTGTAGCTGACGCCCAGGATCAGGATCTTTGCCCCCTTGTAGCTCTTCGTATGGCGGTTCAGTGCGGTTCCGATCTTCTCGACAACGTATGCGGGCATGTGGGAGTTTATGTCTCCGGCCAGCTCTATGAACCGAGCGTAATAATTGAGAGACCTCAGTTTCCACGACAGGTAGTGGGGGTCGATGGGGATACAGTGTCCCCCCAGACCGGGGCCGGGGTAGAATTTCAGAAAGCCGAAAGGTTTGGTGGCGGCGGCATCGATCACCTCCCAGACATCTATTCCCAGGCGGTCGCACATTAAGGCGACCTCGTTCACCAGGGCGATATTGACGGAGCGGAAGGTGTTCTCTAAAAGCTTGACCATCTCCGCTGACTGGGAGGAGGAGACCGTCACCACCCCGTTCACCACCTGACGGTAGAACAGGGTGACGAGCTTGGTCGAGACGGGATCGACTCCACCCACGATTTTGGGAGTGTTCTTGGTGGTGTATTGCTCATTTCCGGGGTCGACCCTCTCCGGGGAGAACGCCAGGTAGAAATCCTCCCCGGCCTTCATGCCGGTCGATTCTAAGATCGGCCTAATCAACTCCTCGGTAGTTCCCGGATAGGTGGTCGACTCTAAAATCACCAGTTGACCTTTCCGGAGATTGTTCTTTATCTCCTCCACCGCGGAGAGGATGAAGGAGACGTCCGGGTCTTTGGTCTTGTTGAGGGGGGTAGGAACACAGATGGCGATACAGTCTGCTTCCTTCAGCCTCGAGAAATCGGAGGTGGGCACGATCTTTCCGCCGGCTATGAATTCTCTAACCTCCTCATCGCTGACATCGTCCACGTCCGATTTTCCAGCGGTCAGGGTGTCCATCTTCTTTTGGGAGGAGTCTATTCCCACCACCTTAAAGCCGGCCTGGGAGCAGACCATTGCCAGGGGGAGCCCGACATAGCCAAGCCCCAGAATGGCCACAACCGCCTTTCTCTCTCTGATTTTTCTCTCTAAGGCGGACCTCAAGTCGGTCTGCTCAAGAGTTGAGTATGGACTACGGATCATCAAATCAACCATTATAGACTATTTTCGGCCAATACGACATCCGATTTAACGATCTGAATTTCGTCCAAACAAAATCGATTGTCAATAGCAAAGCGTAAACAGGAGACAGGAGACAGGGAACAGGAAACAGGGGACACATCCCAGCTCGGGCAGGGGTTGTACCCCTGCCCGTCAAAGGGTGGGGGTACAACCCCCACCCTAGCTGTTTGGTTCCATCAAGGAAATAGGAAATAGTATATAGGAGATGGCAAACAGTCGCCGCAGGCGACCCGCCTCCGGCGGGCAAACAGTAAACAGTAGACAGGGAACAGGTAACAGGAGACAGGGAACAGGAGATGCCGGAAGTTTGCTTACGCCGAGAGAGGAAGCTGCTGCTTACCGTGCACCAAGTGAAAGACCGTTGCCACCGAGGGGAGAAGCTTTTATTATAGGTGAGGTCAAATCAATTCTCTGGAGGGAGAAGATATGGAAGCGAATATTATAACGTTAGCGAGAATAGTCCTGGTATTTGTCGGCATTGGACTGTTTAGTTTCGATTTCTACTTCGACCTGGCGGGGGCGATCCTGGTGGTGATTATCATCTACATGGATGCCCTCGACGGGATTGTCGCTCGCAAGCTGAACATCGCCTCGAAACTGGGAGCGCTTCTGGACATCACCGGCGACAGAATAGTTGAGAATGCGTATTGGATCTATTTTGCCGCCATCGGCTTGGTGTCATACTGGGTACCGCTGGTGGTCATAACCAGAAGTTTCGTCATCGACTCCTTGAGAAGTCTGGCCTTCTCCAAGGGGAAGACCGCCTTCGGCAAGGACACCATGATGAGAACCCCGATCATGAGGTTTTTGACCGCCGGCCGGCTCTCCCGAGCGGTTTATGGGGCTTCAAAAGCGGTCATATTTGCTTACCTGGCTGGGATTATTGTTCTCAAAAGTGCTCAGGCGCAATTCGGGATAAATCTTCCCGAGGCTGTGATTACGGGTATCTATGCAGTAAAGGATGTGCTTGTTTATGTCGTGGTGATAATGTGCGTGGTGCGGGGAATTCCGGTGGTCTATGACGGCTGGCCGATGCTGGTGGAAAAGCAGTTCGAGAAAATCGCGGAGATAAATTGAGGAGCAAAGTTGCGGCCGTATTTGATGTCGACGGCACTCTCTTCAATAATCCCTCCACGGAGAGGCGCTTCATAAAATATCTCTTTCAGAGAGACAAGTTCCCACCGAAAGCTTATCTGAATTTCCTCCTAGGTGCAATTATTCTCCTGCCGAAGGGAATCTCGACGGTCTTGAAGGGGAACAAGTATTACCTGCGGGGTTGGTCGGTCGAAGAAACCGAGGGAATCCTGAAGCAGTTCTTCGAGGCTCTGATGGTTCCCGCACTTCAAAATGAGGTCGCAGAGAGACTGCGATGGCATCAGAAGGAGGGACATCTTATCTTTCTCCTCTCGGGGATGCCCTCATTCGTGTTGGAGAAATTCGGTGAATATTTCTGTGTTGAGCATCTGTGCGGGAGCCGAGTAAAGGAGAGGGGAGGCAAATTCCTCGGGCCGTTAGAAAATGAACATCCATACGGCGGCAAGAAGGGGGAAGTTGTCGTCAGGTTTGCAGAGGAGAACGGGGTTGACCTGAAGGCTTCCCATGGATACGGAGATCATTACACCGACCGCCATTTCTTGAAGTTGGTGGGACATCCGGTGGCGGTCAACCCCTCTAAAGAGCTGGAGCAGCTGGCCGAGAGAGAGGGTTGGGAGGTGGTGTGGTATCAAACAAAGTGACGGAGACCTCAAAGATGGCGGGGCTCTGCCGACCGCCTCCTTCACGGTTCGCAGAGAGTCGTGCTCTGGTTTTTCCTTGACAGCTTGGGCATCAATGATTATAAGAGTTGGAACTACTGTCGGTGCCAGAGTTGTAAGGTGGAAAGAACGGAAAAATGACATTTAGCAGAAGTTTGCTCTACGGGCTTGTTTTCGGGATTCTTTCGGGTCTGCTCTTCGGATATTTTTTTGCCATCTGGTTTGTTAACATCATCGGCTACAACCGTTACACCGCGGACGCACTTCTTTTATCCCTTTACATAGTGATACTCACCAGCCTGGTCGGTCTCTTCGCTGGTGTCATTTTAGGATTCTTGAACCACTTTGTGACGCTCGTCTTCGGACTCAGTTCAGATAAGCAGAAGCTCAGAAGGCGACTGGCGATCATCTGTTTCGGATTCGGGATATTTGCGATCTTCGATTTTCTGTGGTTGATCTCTCAACGGCCGGTTTTCATCTACAGCCTTTCGTTTCTCTTGGGCAGTCTGGTGCTCTTTGTTGTCAGCTTTGCAATCGCGGTCTTTTTGTCTTTCGGTCTGACAGGACTGTTTGGCAATCTCAGAAACAAAAGGCTGCTCTGGATAGGAACTCCCCTTCTGGCGATAATCATATTCCTCCTGGCAATTTACAATTATGGAGGGGAGAAGTTGAAATCCCCAGAGGAGGTTGTGCTCACCGAAAACCGTCCAGACACCAAATTGATCATACTCGGATTCGACAGCGCCACCTTGAAGATAATCGACCCCCTAATTGAACAAGGGAGAATCCCCAACTTCGAACGGATGATGAAGGAGGGATCATACGGAGTTTTGGAGTCCAACGTCTCGAAAGTGATGCCCTTCGCCAACTCCGCCAGTCAGGGGATGAGGTCGCCCTCCTTGTGGGAATCGATTGCCACCGGAAAGAGGGAGAAAAAGCACGGTATTTTCGATTTTCAGATCACTCTGGTTCCGACCTTATATCATCATCTCCCCTTAAGGATTCCTTTTTTCGGCAGATTCTTCCCCACAATGCCGACCATCAGCACCGTCCACTACATAAAAAGGGTGTGGGAAATCCTCGACGAATACGGTATGAGTTCTGGAGTGATCAGGTGGTTCACCTGCTGGCCCGCGGATGAGCTTGAATATGGCTTCATGGTCAGCGACCGCTTAAAACTTCCGGGGAGAACGCTGGAGAGGATCGCCACTCCCCCGGAGCTACAGGAAGCTCTTCCCGACTACAGCGGGTCCACGATGGATGAATTGAGGCAGAGATTTCCAGGTCTGCCGGAGGTCCCCTTCATAGACGCCCCGGCGGGAAAACTGATGACGCGGGTTTCCAAGAAAGCAACACTGGAGGAGATCGACGCCTGCTTCACGAACCTTTTCAGGCAGTATTATTCCATGGACATCTATTTTGGAAATCTCAGCCTGGACTTGTACGAGAAGTATCATCCCACCTTTTATGCGGTCTATTTTTACGCTCCCGATGTTTACATACACCCCTTCTGGAAGTTTTACGAGCCACAGTATTTCGACGATGTCACCCCGGATCAGGCGGAGAAATTCGGGGATTTGATAAATCAGAGTTACGTCATGCTGGACGAATATCTGGAAAAGCTTCTGGAGATGATTGACACCAACACCACCGTAATGATTATCTCCGACCATGGCGCCGGTCCCTGGATTGAGGAGGGGGTCTCCTTTCTGCCGGGTTTCAAGGGGAAGAAATATCATCCTGCATACAGCGGGAGCCATCGCGAAGACGGAATCGTGATTCTGTGGGGTAAGAACGTCAAGTCAGGAGTCAAAATCGAGGGCGCAGACATTCACGATATCACTCCCACAATGCTCACCCTCTTGGGTTTCCCAGTGGCAGAGGATATGGACGGACGGGTGCTAAGGGAAGCGATTGACGATGAGTTCTTGAGGCAGTATCCGATTCGGAGTATCACCTCTTACGAGACTGAGCCCCACCGTTACGAGCGCCCCAAATTGTTGACCGGCGAGGTCGCTGCTGACCTCGAGGATAGACTGCGGGCTTTGGGTTATATCCGTTAGAAATCCGTAGATGTCATGCTTGTAGCGGAAGGCTTCAGCCTTCCATAGCCCACACGGCCCCACCCCTGGAAACCTAAAGGTTTCCGCTACGACTTGGATGTGAACGTTGGGCCGTATTGGTCAGAGATGTGCTTCCATTACGTTCGTAGCGGAAGGCTTCAGCCTTCCATCCCACACCCGGCCACACTCCTGGAAACCTAAAGGTTTCCGCTACGTTTTCTCTCAGACGTTAAACCTGAACATCACTACATCGCCGTCCTTGATGGGGTAGTCTTTTCCGTGCAGTTCTAAGGCCCCCTTTTCTTTCGCTTTCTGTATTGAACCTAACTCTTTCAGCGTCTGAAAGGGAATGACCTCTGCCTTTATGAATCCCCGCTCCATGTCGGAGTGAATTTGCCCCGCGGCCTTGACGGCGCTTGTTCCCTCTTTCACGGTCCAGGCCCGCACTTCGGGTCCGGCATAGGTGAAAAATGAAATCAATCCCAAAAGCGAATACGATTCCTGAATTACCTCCTCCGTCGCCGATTTCTCCAGGCCGTAATCTTCCATGAAAAGAGGACGATCAGCCACCTCCAGCTGAGAGATCTCCATCTCCAGCTCGCCACAAATTGGGACCAGGGAACTACGAGAGGGTCTCAAAAGAGCCGGGAAGTCCTCTCTGTTGTACTTGGGTTTCTTTATCTCCCCCTCTCCCATGTTGAGGAGATAAAGCATCGGTTTTTGAGTCAAAAGACCAAATCCGGCGAGGAATTTCAGTTCCTCCTCGGAAAACTCCAAATCCGCAATGAACCTTTCCTCCTCCAGGGCCTCTTTACATTTCTTCAGGATTTCAAAGTGCCTGACGGTCTCATCAGTTTTAGCGACTTTTACCTGGTGCTCTAATTTGCCGGCGGACTTATCGGCGAGCACGAGGTCTGCCAAGATGAGCTCGGTGTTGACAGTTTGAATGTCCCTCTTGGGGTCAACCGAGCCGTCGGGATGAAAGACGGTTTCGCTCTCGAAGGAACGAACTACCTGCAAAAGCTCGTCCACCTGCCGGATGGCGGCGATGTATGCGGCTTCGCTTTTCTTGTCGTCTGAGGCTCCCCTGGTCAAACCGGCGACATCGATATACTCCACCTCCGCGGGGACGAGTCTCTCCGGATTGAACATCTCCGCCAAAACATCCAACCTCTGGTCGGGAACTTTAACGACGGCGCGGTTGGGATCTTTTATTCCTGAGTAGTCGCCGGTTTTGGCCTGCGATTCTGTAAGAGCGTTAAAGATCGTCGTCTTGCCCGATTGCGGTAGTCCGATTATCCCTATCTTCATGGAAGTACCCGAAGGTGCTCGCGACTATTCCCAGAAAAGTTGCAACTTCAACAGAGTAAGACTATGCTCCATTTACACCAATATAGCCGTCACCCTTTTTTAGTCAAGAATTTGAGAGCGTCTAAATCCCGGGGAGGACGTTTCGGTGGGCAAACCAGCATGTTTTGAAAATCTCGTTCTCATAGTTGACAAGTTGACTATCAGAACATATCTTTGTCCCGACATTGACAGAACTTGTTAGGGGTGGCTCAGGCCTTTGGCCTGAGTCTGAGAAGACACCCTCTGAACCTGATCTGGGTAATGCCAGCGTAGGAAAACTGGTAAAAGAAATCCATCCCCTCCTCAGATTCTAAAGAGGAGGGTTTTTTATCGAGGTGATTGCCGTGAAAACTGAGGCCTTGAAAGTGAAAACTGAATTACAGGAGACGATTCATAAAACTGCCCTCAAAGAGAAAACCGACCCCAACGAGTTGCGGGACAAGGTTGCCTCCGGCAGGGTCGTCATCGTCAAAAACAGAAAGCGCCAGGTCGAACCTCTGGCGATCGGGGAGGGCTTAAGAACCAAAGTCAACGCCAACCTCGGCACCTCCCCGGAGAGGGTTGACTTAGAGTTGGAGCTGAAAAAAGCCGAGACTTCAATCAAATACGGCGCCGATACCATCATGGACCTATCCACCGGCGGGGATCTGAAGAACATCCGCCAGGAGATCATCAAAAACTCCAACGTTCCCATCGGAACGGTGCCAATCTATGAAGTCATCTGTCAGCTTGCCAAAAAGAGGAAGACCATTGCGGACATGGAGCCGGATCAGCTCTTCGAAGTCATAGAGGACCATCTCGAAGACGGGGTTGACTTCCTGACGGTGCACTGTGGGGTGACGAGAGCTGCCCTGCCGATTCTTGAGAGCCATCCAAGGGTGACCGGCGTAGTCAGCAGGGGTGGTTCCGTTCTGGTCAGATGGATGAAACACACCGGTAGGGAGAATCCTCTGTATGAGCAATACGATCGGCTGCTGGAATTAGCCAGGAGATACGATGCAGTTTTGAGCCTCGGCGACGGTTTGAGGCCCGGCTCCCTGGCCGATGCCACCGATAACGCTCAGGTGCAAGAACTGACGGTTCTGGGAGAGCTGGTGAAGAGGGCTAGAGAGGCTGGGGTTCAGGTGATGGTGGAAGGACCGGGGCATATTCCTCTGCACGAGGTAGAAGCCAACGTTCTTTTGGAAAAGAAACTCTGCGATGGTGCCCCCTTTTACGTTCTGGGTCCTCTGGTCACCGATTGCGCCGCTGGCTACGATCATATCTCGGGAGCCATCGGCGGTGCCATTGCCGCCGCCGCCGGAGCCGATTTCCTCTGCTATGTTACCCCCGCGGAACACCTTTCTCTGCCCGACGTCGAGGATGTCAGGCAGGGCGTCATCGCCTCCGTAATCGCCGCCCATGCCGGAGACATCGCCAAAGGAATCCCCGGTGCCGCCGATAGAGATGAACTCATGAGCAGAGCGAGGAAAACATTCGACTGGGAGACGGTGTTCAGGTATGCCTTCGACTCCGAATATGCCCGTATGCGCCGGGGTGAACTCCACAACTACGAGAAGAAGTGTTCGATGTGTGGGGAATTTTGCGCGATGCGGGAGGAAATCGAATTCACAACCACCACGGAGTAGTCACCAACCCCTAACAACTGACCACTCACCAGGAGAGGAGATGGCAAACGAGCTTCCAGAAATGGGGAAGATCTCGCCGGAGATCTTCGATGAGCTAATCTATCTGAGACTGGGTAAAAAGTCGGACAAGATTCTGGTGGGGCCACGACACGGCGTCGATATCGGAGTCGCCGATCTGGGTAACGGACAGGTGCTGATCACCACCACCGATCCGGTCTTCATCGTTCCGGAATACGGCTTCGAGAGGGCGGCCTGGTTTGCCACCCACATTCTGGTCTCCGACGCCGTCACCAGCGGACTGCCTCCGACCTATCTATCGATAGATCTGAATCTCCCGCTCTCCATGACCAAGGAGGAGCTGGCGACGATGTGGTCGGCGATCCATCGGGAGAGCGAGAAGATGGGGATGGCGGTGCTCTCAGGACACACCGCCCGCTACGAGGGCTGCAGCTACCCGATGGTGGGCGGCGCCACCGTGATTTGCATCGGCGACGCTGACCACTACGTAACTCCGGAGATGGCTCAGGTCGGGAATGCCGTGATCATCACCAAGGGAGCTGCCATCGAGGCCACGGGTCTGTTCGCGGTCACCTTCACCAAGCAGATCGCGGAAGAGTTCGGGGAGGAGTTCCAGAAACGTTCGGAGGAGATTTTCTGGGAGATGTCGGTGGTGGAGGATGCCCTGACGGCGGCCTCGGTTGGCACTCGGGAAAAAGGAGTCACCGCCATGCACGACGCCACCGAGTGCGGTGTCTGGGGGGGGCTGTATGAACTGGCAAAAGCCTCCGGAGTCGGCATGCGCATCCGCAAGGAGGATATTATCCTCAAGCAGGAGGTGGAGAAGATCTGCAGCTTCTACGGGATGGAGCCATACAGCTCCATAAGCGAAGGCACTCTGATTTTGACCTGTGTGGAGAACAAAGCCGGGGATATCTTGAAAGCCCTCGAGAAGAAGGGGATCCGGGCAACACTGGTTGGCGAGGTCATCGAGGAGAAATTCGGCATCCTGCTGAAAGAGGGGAAGGAGGAGAGACCTTTAGATCATCCCCGTATAGACCCCTTCTGGCCGGCCTTCGGGAAGGCTCTGGAGGCGTTGAAGTAACCCCTCTGTCTATCTTCGCCTCGGGAGTAACCTCCGTGTTCCTTGTCCCTCATCCTGAATTTGGCAAAGCCTCAACTGAGTGTCTTGTCAAAGCAAAGGTGATCTTGTACATTAAATCCAGCTCGGTGGGAGATTCACTCTGGAAATTCAGGGGATACTTTGCTGAAATTCTTAAAATCGTCGGGAAATCATCTCAAGGTTGGAATCGGATACGGGGTTTTCACTGCGGCCTACCTCACTCTGTTCGATTTTCTGAGATTTCTCTTTTCCCCGTATTTATCAAATTCTCCAAGCTGCGTTAGAGCTTCATACCTGCAACTGGAGCTGACCTCCAATTTCATAATTTTCACGGCTATCGGTTTTTTAACAGCGATTCTCTTTTCAGTATTGTTGCCTGGTTTTCATAGACCCACCTCCAGAGTTCGTCTAGTTCATCTGATTCCCCAATTTCTGATCCTGCAGTACCTGCAGTTGACCTTGCTTGTAGAGATCAACGGTTTTTCAGATACGGCGGAGGTTCGGACCTGGCTGGCGATGGGAGGCGTTTTCTTGGCCGGGAGCTTTTATATGTTTTCGCTCGACTACCTGCTGAGGAGGCTGTATTCACGCTCCAGAAATCTGGTCAGAATGTCAGTGGTTACATTCGTCCTCTGCCTCGTTGTGCTTTTAGCATTGCTGGCAAGCGATAAGAACTCGAAGGCTGCAAACCCAGCAGGGGCGACCAATCGGCTGAACCTTCTGCTTTTGACGATAGACACTCTGAGATTTGACCACCTCTCTTATAACGGTTACTATCGCAATACTAGCCCCACCATCGATTCTCTCTCTCAAGAGGCCACAGTTTTCAGAAACGCATACACCCCCCTGCCCCGCACTGCCCCGGCCTTGGCTTCCCTCCTCACCGGCAAATACCCACACCGACATGGCATCAGGAGTAATTGGTATCATATCTTGGCAGACACCAATTTTACGTTGGCTGAGATCCTCTCCCAGCACGGTTACCGAACGGCTGCTTTTGTTCACAACCCGAGCCTGTCACCTGCCAGAAAGCTATCTCGAGGGTTCAAGGATTATGCGGAGATATACGAATTAGGTCGTCAGCTTCAACGGATACCTGCTCTCTGCTTAATAGGGGAGTTCGGTTTGAGTCGATACAGGCGTTATCTCTTGGATTGGAACGCTCGGCTTGATACCGACCTTGCCCTCCGGTGGCTTAAGGCTAATTCCCGGAGCAGTTTTTTTCTTTGGGTCCATTACCTCGAACCTCATACTCCATATTCCCCGCCTCCCCAATACGTGGACAGATACGGAAGGGGTTATAGTGGCAAATATCGCTGGGGCTTTTCGTTCAGCCTCGAAGAGCAAAAGGAAAACACCTTTGGATGCAAGCTGCCGCGGAAAGATATACAGCGCGCCATTGATCTTTACGACAGCGAGATAAAGTATGTTGACGACCAGATAGGACGGTTGATGGAGTATCTGCGGGAGTCCGGCTTGGATGAGAACACCATCATCATCTTCACCTCTGACCACGGAGAGGGATTAGGAGAACACAACTACTTCTTCGAGCACGGGGATCTTCTTTACCAGCACAACAGTAAGGTTCCACTTTTCATCATTCTGCCGGGGAGTGAAGTGCGAGCTCAGATTGATGCCCCGGTGTCGATAAACGATGTCTTCCCGACGGCTTTGGAGCTATTGGGAATTGGAAATGAGGCCGAAATCGACGGAATTTCCCTTTTGCCTTACATCTCTGGTAAAGACTCGAGATCCCAGAGATTGCTGTTCGGCGAAACCGGAGTATGCTACTATCCGGAGAAAAACGACCGTATTCTCATCAAGGTGGTCCACGATGCCTTCGCTAACATGAGTCCGGAGGAATGGTTCGGCAGCTACGATTCGCTCTATGTCGCCTCCAAGCAACGGATGGTGCTCTCCTGGCCCTGGAAGTTGATCTACATCCCGGACGGCGGAGCTGGAGTGTATGAGCTTTACAACCTGAAGGCGGATCCGGGAGAGTTGTATAACCTGATCGGAACCGAGCCTCTCTTGGAAGAACGCCTGAGGAAGGAAGTGTTGGCCTGGGCGGAGGCCGGAGAAAAGCTCTATTTCCCGGTGGGGGTCTCCCTGGAGGAAGAAGTGAGAGAGGCCCTGAAGGCTCTAGGATATGTACGATAACGATCTCCTGAGTTTACCAGGGCAGGAAACAGGAAACTGGGGACAGGAAATAGGAAACAGGAGATAGGAGATAGGAGATAGGAGATAGTATATAGGGGTCAGTGAATAGGTCCGGCATTGCTGCCCGACAGACTATTACACAGGATACAGGAGACAGGGAACAGGGGATAGGAAATAGTATATAGGGAGTAGGGATTGTAGCGGAAAGTCATATGACTCCGTGAGCTTTAGCTTTCCAGTTTCCGAGCCTGACAGCTAAATGACACCAAACCTCAGGGTGAGGGTTATTCCCTCGCCTCCTTCTTTTTTGTTGCGTCAGGACTCAGGCGGAGCACGTCCTAACGGCGAGGCTGTCGGGACTCGCTCCGTTTCGGTCCCGACAGAACTCCAAAACAGGGAACAGGGAACAGGGAACAGGAAACAGGAGATAGGGAACAGTATAGGGGGATGGGGATTGTGTCGAGTCCAAACTCAGCCGCAGTTCCGCCAAGTCAGGAACTAACCAACTTTCTCAGACGATTTATCCACTCCGGACGGCCTCTCACCCTCAGAAGCAAACCCCCGTCGTTGGAAACGGTATCCAGAATCTTCGTGTGACGATTTATCACGGGATAAAACCGCTGCTGCTCCGGTCCCAAAAAGATGGCAGCCTCTTGCTCCTGGTTTTCGGCGATTTCCCGCAGAGTCTGAAGCAACGACTTGATGCCAATCCCCTCCGTGCAGGAGATAAACAGAGAGCCCGGATGTTGGTGGCGAAGCTTTGTTATATGAGTCGCATCCGGCAGAAGGTCGACCTTGTTGAAAACCAGGATTTGCGGTCTATTTTCGGCGTCCAGGGAGAGGAGAGTCTCGTCTGCAACCCGGAGGTGGTTTTCCACCTCGCGGTGAGAACTGTCCACCAAATGCAGAAGCAGATCCGCCTCCAGTATCTCTCTCAAAGTGGAGCGGAAGGAGGCCACCAGATGCAGCGGCAATTTCTTGATGAACCCCACGGTGTCGGTCAGCAAAACCTCGGTCTTTTTGTCCAGCACGATCTTTCTGGTGGTGGCATCCAGGGTGGCAAACAGTCGGTTCTCGGAGAGAACCTCGCTTTTCGAGAGGAGGTTAAGCAGGGTTGATTTTCCGGCGTTGGTGTAGCCGATCAGAGCCACGGTGAAGACTTTTCTTCTCCTTTTTCTCTGTTCCTCCCTCTCCCGGTCAATCCTCTCCAGAGCTTTTTCGAGATCGCTTATTCTCTTCTGCACCTGGCGGCGGTCGGTTTCCAGCTGGGTCTCCCCGGGTCCCCTGGTGCCGATCGCCCCCTCCTGTCTTTCTAAGTGAGTCCATCGTCCGGCGAGGCGGGGCAGAAGGTATTTCATCTGTGCCAGGCTGACCTGAGCCTTGGCCTCCTTGGTTCTGGCCCTCAGGGCGAAGATGTCCAAAATCAGGGCGCTGCGGTCGATCACCGGCAGCTTCAGTTTCGATTCTAAGTTTCTGACCTGTGCCGGGGAGAGATCGTCATCGAAGATCACCAGGTTGGCCTTCTTTTCGGTTGCCAGACTCAGAAGCTGCTCCACCTTCCCGGAGCCGATGTAGCTGGCAGCTTCGATTCTCCCCCTTGCCTGGATTAGTTTACCCAACACCTCCGCACCGGCGGTGGTGGCCAGGGCCTCCAGCTCCGCAACTGAATCCTCCACCTGCCAGCTGCTGGCCCCCGGCAACCTGAGCCCCACTAGAATGGCTTTCTGCTTGATTCTTCTTCTTTGTGGTTCGTAGAATCTCTTCGGCAAGTTGTTACCTTTGACGGAAGCTTAGCTTGAAATCTCCAACAAAAAAAGCGCTCCCCACAACTTCATGGTGGAGGAGTTTGCTGTTGATATGCTGTAGCTCGATTGAGGTAGTCTAAAAGGATTGGCAGAAGGACAATTTCGATATTGAGCTTTAGTTAGGTGTGAGATGATCTTCAGTTCACCTCCAGATTCTTTTCAACCTTCCCCATATAGAATTTAACCGAAATCAGCTTTTTGTCAACTGCTTATTCTCAGAGATGACGACAATCAGTTGCCAGCCGCTCGAGGCTGAGACGGGTACCACTAAATGACGAACAGCAACATTTCCAAGGGGGGCGGTTGCAGGCAGCTGTTCTCGTTTAACGATGACAAGGCATGGAAACTAAGATGTCGGATCTTTCTCTTCCTTTTCCTCTCCCTCTCCCTCTGGTTTCTCAGTGGATTCGGGAGCTGGCTTTTGCGTCTCTTCCTGCTCTTTTGATTTGACCTCGGCTTCAGGAGCTTCTTTTTCCTTCTTTTGCTCCTCTAAGAAATTCATCCTCAGCTCGTAGAGGATGTTATCGATCATCTTTTGTTCGCTTTCGCTCAGGCTCCCCCTGGTCTTCTCTTGTATCATCCCCAGGATATCGATACTATTTTGAGCCTGCCCTAAGTTTCTCTCCACCTTCCCGGTCAGGGGGCTTGCGATCTTGCCCATCTGGTGATAGGCGGCGGTCTGGAAGGTTAACAACAGCTGCACAAAGAGGGCTTCGTTTCTGTCAATGAATTGCTCCTTGACCATGTGGTCTCACCTCCAACTCGGAGTTCACTTGATTTCGGCTTTAGCTGCCCTTGGCAGACTCCATCAGTTTCCGGGCGATTGAGAGCTTATGCTGGACGTCCATCATGTCGGCATCGATGTTCTTCAACAGCCTCTCCAGCTCGTAATCTCTGGTGCGCTTGATTATGGCTTTCACGGTCTGGTCTAATTTCTCCGCAGACCTCTGGGCCGTCTTGATTTGTCCTAAGATCTCCTTTAAGATTTTTCCGCTCTTTTGAGCTGGCATGACCGTCTTTCTCCTTATTCCACAGACCTGGTCGTCGACAGTTTCTGATCTATTCTAAAGACCTCCAAGCGATATTGATCCATTATCACCTCTCCCAGCTCTTTGGGATTGAGGTCGTAATCTCTAAGCCCCTTAGCTTCGCTGGCCTCAACGTTTATCCCCAGATGAATTTTCCCGGAGAGGGCGTTCACGGTTGCGGAGGAGGTAGTGATTCTCTTGTTGCCGTCGCAGATGTCGTCCCCCCAGATCTGGAGAATATCTCCACCCAAGCGATGGTTCAGTTTGTCCTTGGCGATTCCCAAAAGAAGGCGTTCATAGAGCAAGGTCTTCAGAAGGTCACAACCGAAGTGCTCCACCACCAGATGCAACATTCTACTGCTTTTGAACTCCTTCGTCTTTTTGGATCGTCGAAGGTCGGGAATAGACTCCGGCGAAACCTGGTAGGGGCCGATGAAAGCAACGATGCTGTCTCCGGCCAAATCGTAATTCAGGAAAGCCCAGTGAGGTTTCAACCCTTCACCGGTGAAGGGGAGCTCCTCTTCTACGAAGAGCGATTTTATGGTGGCTTTGCGGTTGCTCACAATCTGCCCGGCGCTTAAGCTCCTCTGGCCAATTTATGCAAAGGACGAAGACAAAGCGAGGAAAAACTATCCCGCCCGGAGGAGACGAAGTCTGTCCTTGTACTTACTCTCGAAGATCTCCTTCACAGTTCTGTTATCCTTCCCTGTGAATTCGGGGTCCTGCTCCACCAGTTTGAAAGCTCTCTCCCGAGCCTTCCGGACGAGACCATAATCCCTGGCCAGATCGGCATATTTTAACTCCGGGAGGCCGTGTTGCCTGGTGCCGAAGAACTCCCCGGGCCCGCGCATCTGCATGTCGTATTCGGAAATTTTGAAACCGTCGGTAGTGGAGGAGATCAGTCTGATTCTCTCCCGGGCCTCCGGAGTCTTCTTCTCGGAACTCACCAGAAGGCAGAAGGAATCGTGACCCCCACGTCCGATTCTGCCCCGCAGCTGATGAAGTTGTGAGAGCCCGAACCTCTCGGGATGTTCTATCAGCATGACGGTGGCGTTGGGGACGTCTAACCCCACCTCCACCACCGGAGTTGCGATCAAAGCCTGGGTTTCTCCCTCCCGAAACCGCCTCATGATCTCTTCTTTTTCACTCCCCTTCATGCGGCCGTGCAGAAGGTCCAGACGGTAAGTGCTCAGCTTACCCTCTTTCAACTTCTCATAATAGCTGACCGCGGCCTTAAGCTCCAGTTTTTCGCTTTCCTCTATGATGGGGAAAACAACATAGGCCTGCCTCCCCTTGTCCAGCTCCGATTTCAGGAAATCGTAGGCCTGTTCTCGGTTCCCCTCCCCGAACTCTCTGGTGAAGATCATCCCCCGCCCCGGCGGCATCTGGTCGATGACGGATATGTCCAGATCCCCGTAGAGAGTGAGCGCCAGGGAGCGCGGAATCGGGGTGGCGGTCATGACCAGAACGTCGGGGAAGTGTCCCTTCTGCTTCAACCTCGCCCGCTGTCTCACCCCGAAGCGGTGCTGTTCGTCAATGGTAACGAATCCCAATTTGGCGAACTCCACTCCCTCTTGAATCAGGGTGTGAGTGCCGACTACAATCTGGATTTCCCCCTCCTCCACCTCCTTTAGCAGACTCTTTCTTGCTCTGCCTGTCAGAGAGCCGGTGAAGAGGGCCACCTTCACTCCCAACTCCTCCAAGAGCTCGTAACAGGAGAGATAGTGCTGTTCCGCCAAGATCTCCGTGGGGGCCATCAGGGCGGCCTGATAGCCGTTTTCGACCGCTATGAGCATCACGATCATCGCCACCACGGTTTTGCCGGAGCCGACATCCCCCTGCAGCAGCCGATGCATCGGACGGGGCGAGGACATATCATGGAAGGTCTCTCTCAAGACCTTTTTTTGAGAATCTGTGAGGACGAAGTCCAACCGATCGAGGAAGGATCTCACCAGATTGCCGGGCTTGGAGAAGGAGATGCCGGGTGACTTCTCCTGCCGAGCTTTCTTGCTCTTGGCTAACATCAACTCCAAATAGAAAAGCTCTTCAAATGCCAGCCTCTCCCTGGCCCTTTGAGCCAACCTCAAGTCGTCCGGGAAATGTATTTGGGATATGGCTTCGGCGAGAGGCATAAGTCTGCAACTCCGCAATACTTTTTCAGGCAGACTTTCAATCAAGGACCGAGCATATCTCTCCACCGCCAGCTTGATGATCCGCCGCAAGCCGCGGCTGTCTATGCGCGCCTCTTTCAGGTCCAAAGTCGATGGATAGAGAGGGACCAATCGGCCGGTGTGGACTAAATCCAGCTCCTCTTCGTCGCTTAAAATCTCGTACTCGGGGTGGACAATCTGCAGGGTGTCATAAAGGTTGACCATCCCGGAGGCGGAGATAAGAAGGCCTCGCCGAAAGATCTTCTGGAAGTATCTTATCCCGGAAAACCAGACTAAGTCGAGGAAACCGCTCTTATCTTTGATAACGACGCTGAGACGTTCTCTCCTCCCCTTTATGATCTCTGTTGAAACCACCTTGCCCAAGACCGTCACCACCCGGCCCGGCTCTAGGTCTGCAATCGGCTTGATCTCGCTTCGATCCAGATACCTCCTGGGGACATAGTAGAGCAAATCCGAAACCGTCTTCACTCCGACGGCCTTCAAAGCCTCGGCTCTGGCGGGGCCGACGCCCTTTAAATACTGAACTGACTGGTTCAGAGGATTTTCACCTTCCCGGGCCATTAGTATTGTCGAATCCTGATATCAATTCAAGGGGGCAGAATCATAGCCTCAATAAGGAAATCTGGACTTTTCTCCCTCCTGGTCAATTCCGTTCGTGGAATCCGTCTACTTCAGCAAAATCATCTTTCCGTTGGTTTGGTGGACACCGGCATTCAGTTTGTAGAAATAAACACCCGAGGGCATCCCTCCGGCCTCCCAGGTCACTTGTTGGTATCCCGCCTCCTGCCTCTCTTCAACCAGGGTGGCTACTCTCCGGCCCGAGAGATTATAGACCTCCAGCCTCACTGCCGTTTTAGCTGGCAACTCATAATAGATGATGGTCTGTAGATTAAAGGGATTGGGATAACTGCCCCCAAGCCCGAAGCCGGTGGGCGCAAACGCCGGAGAAGTCTCCGACCGGGCGAAAGCGACTGTCTGCCCCTCCTTGATGAAGTCAAAGTAAGAGCTGTCGATTTTGACCTCGGGATAGTCGCCGACATAAGCTTTATAGGTGTACGCCCCTGCCGGCACCCCGCCTGCGACCCTCTGATTCCTCACGGCAGAGATTCCCTCGAAGGAGCCTAGGTTAACGTCCTGGTATATCTTGACGGGGCCGTGCTGTCCGCCCCAGGGGAGATCCACCATCACCCAGAGGTCGACCGTTGTCGGTAGCTCCCCGTTATTGCACGAGCTGCCGTCGTAGGTGAATTGTCCCCCCTCGAGGGGGATGATTATCGGCGCCTCTTGGGGAGCGACGACCACCGCGACCGGAGCCTCCACCAGGGGATTCAAGCACATGAATCCCAGATAGGCGGTGCACCAGGACTGATCCATATCGTCGTTGTCGTCGAAGTGAGCGGGGATGCCCCCATCGAGATCACCGTCCTGAGCAAGCAGGGTGTCGGTGAGAAAGTGTTGGTTGTCTCGATAGACTAAGTCGGCGGTGGCTCGATATGCGGTCCAATGCCCCAGGGCATACCAGGCGTTGTGAGCCAGAACCCACTGCCCATATTCATCAAAGATCTTCATGTAGGGGGCGTAGGTCCCCATCCACTCCGCCGCCTCATCGGGGATCTGCCTGAAATAGGAATTGGCCAAGCCCCAGACGACCGCGCCTCCGGACATGGCCCAGTCTTCCCGCCCGAGACGATAGGTGGGATTGGCCTCCACCCAGGCTTTCATCCGTGTGGCCTCCCAGAGGGCGTAGAAGGTGTAGTTGGGATTCCCGACCTCTTCTCCGTAAAGGTAAAGACAGCCCATCGCCCAGGCCTTGACCATGAGATTGAGAGTGTTGTACTCATGGTTAAAGTAGTTCTGCAGATAGTAGTTGGCGGCGGAATCGGCATAAGCCCAGTGACTGCTGTCGCCGAAGACTTGCCGGTATTTCATTTCCGCTAGAAGCCCCCAGCCTCCGACGTAGTAGCGGTAGTAACCGTAGCTGGGATGACTGCCACCCTCCTCCCTCCAGCTGGGGAAGTTCCAGATGTATGTCCAGGCGTCCTCGATGTTCTGGATGACGCTTTCATCTCCGGTGAGCTCAAAGTAGCGCGACCAGATCCAGACCGCCTCCTCGGTGTTGTCGGTCTGGATGATATCCGGTAGGTGTTCAGCCTCCCGCATGCCACCGAAATCTGGTCCCGGGTCGGTTACCTGCAGGGTCGTGAGGAATAGAGCGGCGCGGTTGTAATCCTCTCCGAAATCCGTGACCCCAGGGATATGTGGTGGTCGAATCACTGGAAACCGTTCGTAGATTTCCTCCTGCAGGCGCAAAAGCCTAAGTTCCTCCGGGGTCATGTAAACCGTTGCCCAAAGCGAATAGCTCGAAAACAGAAACAGTAATGCGGATAGGAAAAGAATTCTCACTTTCATCTTCATGTTTACCTCCCCGGACGGGTGGATTCATTCTCAGAACTCTATACTCAATTAAATATACCTCAAATTTCAATCTTTGCAAGTGATATTGGTTAGTGGTTAGTGGTGAGTTGTGAGTCGTTGGTGGGCAGCAAGTGGAAGTGTGAAAGGGTCTGCCTGGGGAATGGTCCGTTTAGAGAGAGGAGCCTCTTTTTTTCTGTTGGCATGGACGTGACTTTGCTTTATAATATCCCTCCAGTAAAATGAGAAGGAAAGAATACTACCTCCAGCTCAGCAAATTCCTCTCCTTAGTCTTGCGACATAAGCCCTCGGTGCTTGAACTGGAGCCTGATAACCAGGGCTTTGTCCCCTTCGAGCAACTTCTCTCGGCCCTGCAAAAGCAACCTCGGTGGAGAGAGGTCACCGAAAATGATATTCTTGAGGTGATCGACAACTATGACAGGAGGAGATTTGAAGTCGTAGAGGGAAAGATCCGGGCCTTGTATGGGCATAGTCTCGCAGTCGAGGTTAAATACCCCGAGGTGGAACCGCCACCAGATCTGTATCACGGAACCGCACGGAGGTTTGTCTCACAAATCCTAAAGGAGGGATTGAAGCCGAAAGATCGCCGTTACGTCCACCTCTCTGTGAAACTTGAGGACGCCGTTCAGGTGGGCGAGAGGCGCGGCGATGATCCCGCAATATTGAGGGTGAAGACTGAAGAAGCATATGACTCCGGGGTCAGATTCTTCGAGGCCGGCGACAGCATCGTTCTGGCTGAAGAAATTCCCCCTGAGTTCTTGGAGATTGTCACCTAAAAAGGGGCTGGAGTTGAACTCCCGCCCCAGCGAGAATCTCACCGTTGGTCACGGATGCCCTCATCCGTGACCTTTTGGGTATCGGACATGGGCGTCCGATACCAACAGGCAGAGGGTTTACGCATTTCGCCTGCGGAAAAGCCCAGCCTATTCGGGGTAGAACAACAACGGAGAATAGCCGGGGCATTCCTGCCCCGGAGCGGACTGACGGTCAAAGGGTGGGGGTTCAACTCCCACCCCAGCCGAGAGGAATTGTGACGTCAGTCATGGGACCCGTATGGGATACCTACATCTGACGCAAGCTCACCAGTGCTGTCGGGAGTTTCCTCCCGACAGAGACCGTCAGGTGGAAACCCGCCTGAGGCGGGACGGCACGTGCAGAGTTTTGAGGCTTGGGAGGTTCAGAACTCACTTCACCAGCATCATCCTCTTGGTCTCGCTGTAATCCCCAGCAGTCAACTTATAGAAGTAAAGACCCGATGAGACATCCGAAGCATCCCAGAGAACAGACCTGTATCCTGCCTGCTGTTTGCTGTCTACTAATGTTGCTACCCTCTCGCCGAGGAGGTTGTAGACCTCCAGCCTGACATCAGTGGTTACCGGCAGCTGATAGTCAATCACAGTGCTGGCGTTGAAGGGGTTGGGGTAGTTGCTCGACAGCGCGAACTCCGTGGGAAGGTCAACCTCGCTTCGCTCCAGGAACGAACCCGTCAGAGTCCAATCGCTCGACCCAACAAGTCTACCCACTCCCTTCGCGGTCACCTCGAACGGGAAGTAGGAGGAATCAATGACCACCGCGGGGTAGTCCCCTACATACCCGTAATAGATATACTCATCAGAGATGGGGGCGTTATTCGGGATGTTCTGATTCAGATGAGCACTTCGGGACTGGTAAGCACGGAAGGGGACGTTGCTGTAATCTCGCAGAGGTCCATACATGCCGATTCCCGGGACGTAGGCCATCAGCCAGATGTCGACCCTGTGATGGACGTCGGTGTTGTTGGTGACAGTGCCTGTAAACCCAAAAGAGCCACCGCGAGGCACAACCACTGGCCACTGGTCGGGTATCAGCTCAATTGAGACCGCAGGCAGCTCTTCGCCGGCAGTTTTAATCAGGTAGACATCACCATCACCTGCGCCAAAAGACCTGGTCCGGCCTGCAACGATATAGCCGCCGTCGGCGGTCTGCTGGACGGAATAACCGATATCATCAGAGCTCCCCCCGTAGGTGCGGGTCCAGAGGGTGTCGCCGGAAGAGTCGGTCTTCAGGAGGTAGACATCCCCCCGACCTGCGCCAAAAGACAAGGTCCAGCCTGCAATGACATACCCGCCGTCGGAGGTCTGCTGGACGGAATAACCGCAATCAGTACGGCTCCCCCCGTAGGTGCGGGTCCGGAGGAGGTGGCCGGAAGAGTCGGCCTTCAGGAGCCAGACATCATAACCACCTGGCCCAAAAGACTCGGTGTAACCTGCAATGATATACCCGCCGTCGGAGGTCTGCTGGACGGAATAACCGTAATCACTTCGGCTCCTCCCGTAGGTGCGGGCCCAGAGGCTGTCGCCGGAAGAGTCGGTCTTCACGAGGTAGACATCGAAGCGACCTGCGCCAAAAGACAAGGTCCAGCCTGCAATGACATACCCGCCGTCGGAGGTCTGCTGGACGGAATGACCCCAATCAGAATGGCTCCCCCCGTAGGTGCGGGTCCAGAGGGTGTCGCCGGGGTCAGCCGCCGTCGTTGACACCAAAAGCAAAACACAGACAATCGCTAATAGCATTTTCTTTCTCATCGTTTTTCCTATCTCTCATCGATATGGGTTACTTCACCAGGATCATCCTCCGGGTTGCGGTGCCATCACCAGCGCTCAGCGGAAACAATACGACCGCCGTCAGCAAGAGAGTTGACGCAATTCGCATTTTGCCTCCAAAAACTCAGATTCAGTTGTCAAAAAGGGTAGAAGCTTTCCTTAACCTCCCTGTAGCAATATATCACCTCTCAATGCTTTTGCAAGGAAAAAGCTGGTCAATAATCGATCACGGAGCACGCACGGGTCCAATCGACCTTTGAGAACTTTGGTGAAGATCCGTACAAGCGGAGCTCTTTACAGGAATTGCAGGGTAATGAGCCTAAGAAGTCCTTGCCGAGAATCACCGGGGCGGGCACCGCTTCACCCTCCGAGTGCTATTGCCAGAGTTCAAAGACAGGAAAAAAAGTCACCTCCAGCTTTTCGCCCGAGGTGACATCAGTGGCAAGTAGAGAATGCTATTTCAGGCTTCGTATTCCTCTTCCCATTCCTCCTCTTCTTCATCGAAAGCGAACTCCTCGACGCATTCCTCCGAGCAGTAAGCTTCATTATCAACCCAGAAGGGTTCACCCTCGATGGTTTGGCCACAACCTGCACAGCGCATTGATTTACCTCCTTCTTTAGCTAATCATCCACTTGCAACACAACGAGTTACTCTCGGTTTCAACCCCGCTTCTGAATGCGACCGAATATATTATCCTCGCAAAAAAATTGTCAAGAAAAAAATCACGGTCGAAGGGGGGTTATTCTCGTGTCAAGGAAGGAATTGCTCAAATAAAAAGCCCCGGCTCCGAAAGCCGAGGCTCAGTCTCTATGCTCCGGTCAAGTATTACTGGAAAGGCTCGAAGTGGATGACCGCCGAAACCACGATATTGTGGGTGGTCTGCTTGAGTGACAGGTCGTCACCTATACCGTCACCGTCCCAGTCTTCGTCGGTCTTGGTTTCAGCTAAACCCAGCTCGTAGGCAGCATCGAACCAGATATTTCCCACGATGACCCCGAGTCCCCCGGTGAAGACCAAACCAGTGACTTTTTCGTCCTCCAATCCCCTCTGTAGCCACGGGTTGGTCCGGAAACCTAACCTGACGGGCAAAACCCCGAAGTCCTGAATGACCAGATACTCAAGCCCAACCCGGAGCTGGTTTCCGTCCTCAATGTTTTCGACCTCTTCTTCAGTGTCGGTCTCGTCGTAATAGACTTTCATCTTAGAGAAGGGTCGAATCTCGTAATCCGCAGCCAGGGTGAGATTCTCGTTGGGCATATACGAGACGCCAAAGCCAAACGTCATCGGGAACTTTATCTTGTCAGTATAACTAGTGCCCCCTAGAGTGTATTTTTCCTTGAGGCTTAGAGGTGTCTTGAGCACTGCCCCGATTTTGGCTTTCTCGAAATCTCCCATAAGCCCGATGTTGAAGTTGAGGCCGGAATACTTGTACCAGTCCTTCTCCTCCTCGTTGTTGGTGGGGTCGACCTTATCCGTGTATTTGTAGTCGTAATGCCCGGTCCAGATATTCACTGTCGCTCCTAGCGATACCTGCGGTGACACCTGGACGCCGATGCCGGGAGAGATGGCATCGACTCCGCCCTTTTCCTCCCAGATCGTTGAGTCATTTCCCTCTTCATAGTAGAAATCGATCAGCCGCTGGTAAGCGACCGCGAGCACAACATTACGTTCGGCCACAACCAGAGGATAAGCGGCGCTGGCGAAGTTGAATGCCGGGTGTGACTGGTCAAACTGCTCTTCGAAGCTGCTGGCGGCCAGTAGGGCGGACGAATACGTGGCTTTGGCGGTGTACTTGTCCGTTGAGTATAAGCCCACGACACTTGCCTCCGGCCTCTCCAGGGTTGCCAGTCCCGCGGGGTTCCAGGAGATGGCAGTAGCGTCATCTGCAACCCCGATAAAAGCACCCCCCATGCCCCGCGCACGCGCCCCGGAACCTATGAAGTTGAAATTCGCCTCCTGGGCAAAGGCAAGCTCTAATCCGAAAAGGCCGAGCAGAAGCGCGGTTAGAATTACTAATTTGATCTTCATTTAACCTACCCTCCACTGACAGGTTTAGGATAGTCGAGTCGACACATAGGTGGTTTTTGCAGCTGATGTGTCTCACCACTATCTTGTCACCGACGGAAATCTCTGCTTACTCCTCCGTAACGATTATCCTGGAAAGAGAGGAGCATTCTTGAACTAGTGTCGGCACCACCTCCCCCAGATAGATTTCCTCCACATAGAGAGCCTCCCCTGTTGTCGGAGGGTTCACCTCTTTTTGGTCTCTGCAACGATCACGTTGCATGCCTTTTTTCATATGATTATCGGCAGCCAAACCCGAAATTATATTGTCCCCCTCAACATTTATGAGATAATCCTCCTGAACTGTCACCAACTCCGGTCTCGGTGCTGACCAATCTTCACCAGATTTTCAAAGAGACCTCCTCCTGGGGGCGGCACAGAGGGCCAGAACTGCGTCCATCCAGGTCGCTTCGCCGTGAATCATTTGGCCACAAGCGGGGCAAGGTATCCGTTCACCTTCTGGTCCGGTTCATTTTCTGCTTGTGGCGCAATGAGTTGTTCTCAGTAAAGTCTCCTCCAAGATGCGACTGGATACTTCAGCTTCAAGCAAGCTCTTGTGAAGGGGGGAAATTATAGAGGAAGAAATTTCGTTTCTCTTCGAAAAAAGAGAGCTTTTTCCGCAAAAAAAGCCTCGACGCTAAAGGCCGAGGCTTGCTCTTCTCTATTGCTTGGTGTTACTGGAATGGTTCGAAGTGGATGACCGCCGAAACCATGATATTGTGGGTGGTCTGCTTGAATTCGAGCTCATCGTTGGTGCCGTCACCGTCCCAGTCATCATCGTTCTTGACCTCGGTAAGACCGAGTTCGTAGGCGGCGTCGAACCAGATGTTCCCGACAATGACCCCGAGCCCACCGGTGAAGACCAGACCGGTGACTTTCTCCTCGCCCCATGCCTTCTGTATCCACGGCTCGGTGCGGAAACCTAGTCTCACAGGCAAAACCCCGAAGTCCTGGACGATCAGATACTCCAATCCAACCCGAACCTGGCTTATGTCCTGCCAGTGATCCATGTCGTACGTGGTGTCGGTGATGTCGTCGTAGAATTTTATCTTAGAGAAGGGTCGAATCTCGTAATCCGCGGCCAAGGTGAGATTCTCATTGGGCATAAAAGAGACGCCGAAACCGAGCACTAAGGGAAACCTATACTCATCTGCATAATCAGTGCCTGTTATGGTGTATTTCTCCTTGATGGTGACGGGGGTTTTCAGCACCGCTCCGATTTTTGCCTTCTCGAAGTGACCCATCAGCCCGATGTTGAAGTTGAGGGCGGAATACTTGTACAAGTCCTTCTCATCCTCGTTGTTGGTGGGGTTGACCTTATCCGTGTATTTGTAGTCGTAGTGCCCGGTCCAGATATTCACTGACGCTCCCAATGATAGCTCTGGGATGACCTGGATGGCGATGCCGGGAGAGATAGCATCGACTCCGCCTTTTACCTCCTCGCTCCACGAGCTGTCTTCGTCCTGGTAGTAGAAATCGATTAGCCGTTGGTAGGCGGCCGCAAACACAACGTTACTTTTGCCCACAACCACAGGAAAAGCGACGCTGGCGAAGCTAAATACCGGGTGTGATTGGCTAGATTCCCCGTCCCAGGGCCCCCAACTTGAAAACGTCCATTTCTCAGTATATTTGTCAAAGGTATAAATGCCGACCGCACTTGCCTCCGGTTTTTCCAGGGTGGCCAGCCCCGCGGGGTTCCAGGAGATGGCAGTAGCATCATCAGCAACCCCGATGAAAGCACCCCCCATTCCCCGGGCACGGGCCCCCGAACCTATGAAGTTGAATCTGGTGTCCTGGCCAAAGGTTGTCTCCAAAGCCACAAAGCTAAACAGAAGCACAATTAAAACCGCTATCCTGAGTTTCATGTGACCTACCCTCCTGTGACAGGTTTGTTGTGACATGTTTAAAATAGTTGCGTTGGAACATAAGTGGTTCGTGATTTGACTTACTTCACCACCACCTTGTCGCCGACGGAAACCTTTGCTTTCTCCTCCGTGATGATCAAGTTGGAAAGAGAGGAGCGTTCCTGAACTTGTGTCAGCACCACCTCCCCAAGGTAGATTTTCTTGACATAGAGAGCCTCTCCTGATATGGGATGCTTCACCTCTTCTCCGTCTCTATAGAGGACGCATTGCATGTCCCTTTTCATGTGTTTATCGGCGCCCAGATCCAAGATTATATTGTTGCCTTCGACATTTATGACGTAGCCCTCCACCAGAGGCAGGTCATTGTATATCTTCACCGCCAGATCCCTGGAGACCGTTCGGATTCCGGACAAATCGCTGGTGGAAGCGTAGGCGTCCTGAGCTGTCACCAGCTTGCCGGTTTCGGTATTGACCAATCTGCCCCAGGTTTTCAGAGAACCATCATCCCCGACCGTGATGCTACCGGTCAAGACCGCGTCCACCCCGATCAATTTCCCGGCCTTGGCGGCGGTGGCCTCATCAATCTGACCCGCCTGACCCCGCAGTTGCTCCTTGACGATCTTGTCGTATTTCTCCCGCTCCATGATGTTGAAGCGCCCACCCAGATTGTAGAGCCGGGTTATCAGTTCGTTCAGGATGTCATCAGAGAGGTCTCTGCCGGCGCCGGAAAAGGAGAATTTTAAAACCGCAATCGAGAGCCGGGAGCCAACCTGGGTTACCTTAGAGGGATCGTAGGTTAGGGCTCCGGCGGGCAGATCGCTGATCGTGTAGAGGTAGTAAGGAGCCTTCTCTAGTTGGGCTTCCCTTTCGGCCAGCTTCCTTTCTCTGTCTTCTAACTCCTTGAGGGCCTTTTCACGTTCCTCTCTTTCCTTCTCGGCTAAAAGCTCTTTCTCCTGCTCCAATTTCTGGCGCTCTTGAGCAAGGGCTAACTGTTCCTGCTCCCTCAATTTGACCTCCTCGGGGCTGACTTCAAGGGACGGAGCCTCGCCTCCAAGTATTTTGGACTGCAGCTTCTTGGCCTCCTTGCTCGATTGGAAGGCAAGGGAGAGGTCGACCTCCTTTTTTGCGTTTTCGAGGTCCCCCAGATAGTAGTAGGCTTCCGCCAGATAGCGGTGAGGATAATACTTGATGAAGTGCATCCCGTAGGTGCGCATCCTCTTTTTGTCCGCAAATTCCAGAGAGATGGCGCTCTTGAATTCATTTACGGCGCGCTGGTATTTCCCGCCCTTCATGTACTTAACGCCGTTTTCGTAGTAATTATACCATTTCCCTCCGGCGTATCCACACTTGAAGAGAAGGAGGAAAACCACCGGCAAAATCACAAGAAGCGTAAAGAGTCTAAGCTTCTTTGAAGATTCTCTATTTGCTGCGGAGAGATTCATTTAGGACACTTGCAAGCGAAAGAGTTGGACAAACTTGGTTACCCTAAAATCGTTGGGATTATAAATCGCCCCAGCACCGTTGTCAAGAAAAAAACACAATTTACAGATTTTCCTTTCGGGAGCCTCTTCACCCCTATGGCGCAATAAGAATCGCTGATTAACCCTTTGTAACCCTGTTCTTTGGATGCCCTCAGGCTTACTATCGGCGGCACGACCCGAACTCCTCACGCCAGATTGAGCAGATTGCCATCATCCGGTGCGGTCAGGAATCTCTTCCTGATACCCGATCAGCGCTTGGGTTTATCGCTGCATCTGTGGGGCGGTGAGCTTAAGATCGCCGCTAGCGAGGACGTCCCCCAGGAAACCGTTGACACCTTCGACCCGCAAATATATCTTAGTCTGCGAGCGCCATGACCAACCCCGGAACTACGGTGAGATTTGGAATAGATGAGCATCAACGGACAGAAACCAGAAGCAAGCAGAGAGAAAACCCTCGGGGAAAAGGTAGTTCGAAAACTCAACTACCTTCTGGTGATTATTATCATCTTGGCCGGGATGGTGGTGCTCTCGGGGGTGTTCCTCTCAGAAGGGGGGTTAGGTGGCTATCGGGTGGCTTTTGGGGTTGTGATACTGATTTACGGGCTGGTGCGCCTCTGGACTCTGAGGTGGAAGGACAAGAGAGAGAAGTTGGGCAAATAGCCGGCTAGGTTGATTGGACTTGCAAGGCAATTGCAGAATCTGTTGACATTTCTGCCAAGCCTCCCCAAGATTTCGCTTGACAGACAGTGCCTTTTTCGTTATAATTCAACCGGAAAGCTTCGTTATCCTGCAGGGATTGTTTTGGCGGGAACGCTTAATTAGGGCAGGGAGTCGAGAAAAGATGGATTTGCGTGGCGGTTGCCCGGAAAAAAGACTGCGAAAAAACTTAATTTTTAGCTTGACAAGGGATGGGAAGTTGCTTAAATTGATAAGTGCAAGGCTCGGGCAATCTGAGTTTTGCAGTTGTCGCAAAAGGGACAACTGAGTTAAAGCTCTAATTTTAACTTCAAAGTGTAGCTTCGCAATCTGGTGCCAAGGTAGATGAAGCGAGTCGGGCGAAGATAAGGTAGACACCGAGCAGAACTGGACTTACTTAATAATCCTCTGTTTTTGAACCTCTAAATGGCGAAAGGAGGTGAGAGCCTAAGGTAATTTCATCAGAAAATGGCCTTTTCGCTTTTCTCAAGTGAGGCGAAAAGAGCCGAAAACCGGAGGTTGAACTTTCTTGAGGCCTTCAACTTCCTTATCACTTGAGGAAACTTCAACGAGAAGTCAACCTAAACGATCTTTTAGGAGAACGTGATGAAAAGAATTAGCCTTCTTTTAAGCCTCACCTTTGCTCTCTTCCTGGTCGGCAGTGCCATGGGTGGAAATTCCGACTACATCATGGATGTCAAGTCTGCCCTGACCCTCCCGACGGTCGATAAGACCAATCCGAGCCCGGTGATTGATCAGTACGACTACGATCTGGGCCTCACCAACATCGGCCTAGAGGTAATACCGGATGACTATTTGGAGTTCTGCGAGACCTGGGAGTTCTGGGTAAAGGCCCTCAACAACGGTTATGAGATCGTGGACTGTGCCGAGATCGTCTTCACCATCAATGGTATCGAGATCGGTCGGGCACACGTCGCCGGTCTTTTTCCCGGCGAAGTGGCGAAGTATCTGGTGCCCTTCCATGTCGATTGGCAGCAGTGCGAGCCCTTCATGATCGATGCCCACGTCGATTGGCCTCCGGATGAAAACCCGGCTAACGACAACATCGCGAATATGCTCGGGGTTGCCGGTGAGCCGGACGAGCTGCTTATCCGGGACGACGGCATTCTCGCCAACGGCTGGACCTTCAATCCGGGTTACGAGTATCCGGACTACTGCTGGGGTTCCAAGTGGCACTTCGAGACCCGCGGCGTCATCAAGTACGTCGAGCTGGCTTACTCCAATGTCGCCGGCTACCTGTATGGCCATACCGAGTGGTACGTGTTTGGGGCCGATGTTAACGGCAACATCATCGACGATGGCACCGGCGGTATCCAGAACATGGAGTTCCAGGCTCCGTTCTTTCAGTGGCCCGACGCCCATTACATCTGCTGGCCGATCTGCATGCCAGTTGAGCCCAGCGAGACCTATTACTTCGGCTTCAACAACCGTCAGGGGACCACGAACTTCTTTATCATTGACAGTGGGGAAAACAACCCGGATTGGAACTGGATGAAGCAGGCTGGTGTGTGGGGTCCTGCCAGCCGTGGTGGTGACTGGTTCTTCCATGTCGGCATGGATCTGGACATTTCGGGTGTGTCGCAGGGCTGTGAGGCTCTCACCCCGGTCTTCTGCCGTGGCAAGAACTTCTACTTCATACACACCATTGAGAACAACACCGGCGGCAGTGTGAGTGGACCCATGACCTTCACCGGTTATGGAGGTTACGATTGCGACCCGCCCAACGCTTTGGTCACCATCTCGAAGCCCAAGACCTATCCTGTCGGCCCGACTACGACCTACTACTTCTTCAAGGCCCCGAACGCTGCCGGTCCTGGTCAGTACAGCATTTCGATCAGCGGCACTCTCGGCGGTGACGACCTGTTCTGCTGCATGAACACCGACATTATCACGTGTGGTCCGTGGCGGAGCGGCAACACCGAGTGGGAGCTGGTAGAGACTGATCGTCCGGAGGTTGGTCTGCCTACGGTTACCTCCCTGGCCCAGAACTATCCCAACCCGTTCAATGCTACCACCAACATCAGCTACAATCTGGCTGAGGCCGGCAATGTCAGCCTGAACGTTTATGACATTACTGGTCGTCTGGTGGTTACCTTGGTTGACGGGCAGATGGATGCTGGCAGTCATGTGGTGGCCTGGAATGCTTCCAACGTCTCCAGTGGAGTCTATTTCTACAAGCTGAGCACTGCTGACTACACCACAACCAAGTCCATGAATCTGCTGAAGTAATTCCCTTCTGAGGCAGATGGAAAGCCCCTGGGTGAAGGCCCGGGGGTTTTTTTATTTGAGCATTTCGGCGGGATGAATTCCAGCCGCTGCGGATATTGAGGGTAGTCCCACACGGTATCTTTACCTCACCTTACTTTAGAAGACAGCCAAAGAGGTTGACAATCTCGTGGAGATGCCTATCTTCACCTTGGCTGGTTCGCTAACCTGGTGATAACTGTTGATCTTACCCAGCAAAACCATACCGGCGAGGTGCATGCGAAGAAGACCCTCACCTCCCCAGCGGGGGGTTTTGCTGCTCGTTTTGCAAGCTCCGTCTTTGTCCAGGGTACTCTCTGGACCCGAACTTGCGGAGGGACCAATAACGATTATGCTTATTCCGTCCAGCAGACTGCTCATCGTGGGATTATCATCAGCGGTTTGACCGAATCCTTCGTTGAAGGTGAGTGCGTTTCTGGTAAACCTTCTGGTGCCTCAGTGTTGAATGGCCCTGCAATTATTACTGGAGGCAAAGCAAAAACGGTGGAATCATAATGACCCATCGGTCACTTCTTCTTTTCCTTTTAGCCCTTGTTGTTAGAGTTGTCTATCTTTTGCAGATAAGAGGCACTGACCCGCTCTTTTATCACCCAATTATGGATGCACTATATCACCATGATTGGGCAGTTTCTATTATCAGAGGTGGTTGGTTAGGAGAAGATGCATTCTTTCGTGCTCCACTCTATCCTTATTTTCTATCTCTTTTATACGGAATATTCGGGATAAACCTCTTGATTCCGAGAATTGCTCAACTGCTTATCGGTTCTTTTAATTGTATACTCATTCAGAGAATCGGCTACAGACTTTTTAATAAGAAGATTGGGAATGTCGCCGGAATAATCGCTGCTCTCTATCCACTCTTTATATACTTTGATAATGAATTGCTGATACCCACCATTTTGCTCTTTTTTATCCTCCTCGGATTCTATCTTATCCTAAAGCAGAGTCTCGACAAAGGGACAAAATTCGGTTGGTTTGTTACCGGCATGGTCTGGGGACTTGCCGCAATCACAAGGCCCAATGTTCTTCTCTTTCTTATTGTCTTACCTTTTTGGCTTAAAGGAAGACTGAAGAGAACTTTTAAGCCGGCGGTTCTTTATGGTGTGCTCGGTGTGGTCAGTGTGATCATGCCTGTCACAGTCAGGAATTATGTTGTAAGTAAAGAACTTGTACCCATTGCCTGGCAGGGGGGAACGAACTTCTATATCGGCAATAACCCTTATTCAGATGGAAGAACAGCAATTATACCAGGCACAAGAATATCCTGGTGGGGTGGCTTTTACGATGCCAAAAGAATCGCAGAGGAGGCAGCGGGTAAAGAATTAAAGAATTCAGAGATCGACCGTTATTGGCTGAATCAGGGGCTTGCGTTTATAAAAAACGAACCGACAAAGGCATTCTCGCTTTTCTTAAAGAAAACATACCTTTTCTTTGGCGGACTGGAAATTTCCAATAACCGTGACATATATTTCTTCACCAGACCGACCTATTTAAAATTCTTGATACTGAATCTGCCTCTTTTTCAATTTCCATTTGGCTTGCTATTGCCCCTGTCGCTGGTTGGATGCTGGTATGCATATAGGAAGAGAAAGGATATCTCACTCATCCTCCTTTTCTCATTCTCTTATTCCTTATCATTTATCCTATTCTTCGTTTGTGCTCGATTTCGTCTCGCACTCATCCCATTTCTCATCATTTTAGCAGCTTTGGCGATTATCTCAGTCATCGATGAAATAAAGAGAAGGAAAATGGGAAATATCATACCGGTGTTACTCATATTTATTATTTCCTTTGTATTCCTTAACGCCAATATTTTTCGATTAAGATCAGACAACCCCGGTTCTAATTATCTTACACTTGCCGGTGTAGAATACAAAGAGGGAAATTACCAGAAAGCAATCTCTTATCTGCAAGAAACACTAAACTACCAACCGGATAGTGCTCCGGCGCTGAATTTATTAGGTGTAATCAGCGGGAAAATGGGTAAAACTGAAAAGGCTCTATCTTACTACTTGAAGGCAATAGAGATTGACCCTGACCAACCGGAGTACCAATATAATATTGGCAATATCTATTTCGGGGCTGGTGAATATGATAGGGCAAAGATTTTCTATCTTAAAGCAATTGAGGTTGACCCTTATTCGGCAAGGGGATACAACAATCTCGCAAATGTTTATACCGTCCGGCGTGATTTTAAAACCGCATTAGAGTATTACGAAAAGGCGAGCAGATTAGAGCCGAATTACACTTCACCTTTGTATAATTCAGGACTAATCCACTTCAGACTTGGGAACACTGCTAAGGCAGATTCACTGTGGAGAAGGGTGTTGGCAATCAACCCAGAAGACAAAATGGCCCGAAAGGCACTTAAGTCTTTTCTCGGAAAAGACAATTCTAAATGACGAGTAGCTCTACTCTCTAATTATCGTTGCGCGCCTTTTTCTAAACGTCTCCTTTGAATTGATGAATTTCCCCAAAAAACTGATTCTTCACTTTGACGCTGCCCTGACATAGTAGCGTTGACAGGATCTTTACCCAAAAGGGCAGACTTTCCAATCCAGGTATAAAGATTCACCATCCTGATGGAATCTCTCCGTGGCGTCTCATTCATTCAACTGTGCATGCTATGCATGCAAGCGAGGTAGTCTGGAGAATTTAGAAGATGGTAGTAGGATCGTCTCAAAGTTTATGGAGAGCTGAAGCTCCAGCGAGTCGTCCGGCTTTCCACTGCAGCATTTAAACAACCTGACTGCTGCTGACTACAGTGCTACCAAGTCCATGAACCTGCTGAAGTAATTCCCTTCTGAGGCAGATGGAAAGCCCCCTGGGTGAAGCCCCGGGGGCTTTTTTTATTGCTTATGGATCAGTCCCAGAGGGATATGCAACCCTCTCTGTTAGGTCTTATCAGGAAAAAGCTTGACAAGGGCTGGCAGAATGGTTAGAATACTCTGGTAAGTTCTTCGAAGATAGCTTCTTTTCTGGCCGTTGGTAGAGACTTCAATGTGGTGTAAGGTCCCACATAATTCTGGCCGGGTTTCCGATACCGGTAGTCCTTTATGCCACTGAGAAAAGCTGAGAGGAGGTGATGTGAGCAACAGCATTTCACCCAGACAGGTGGTTAGTCAAGACCAAGAAGCTTTAAACCCTTTCGAACTCACAGGAGCCCAAAATGAGAAGAAGCAACATTTCATTCATTGCCGTCGTAACAGCGGCGCTGATCGTCTTCGCCGGCGGATATGCGCTTGCGGCTGAGACCGCAGATGCCGGACACGAGCGGGTCGATTTTACTCCCGGCTCTGCAATCTCTCCTTTCAATGGCAGTACTACTCTGCAAGATCTGAGTGTCCTTCTGGCTCTGGCCGACCGTGCGGGCGCGGAGAATGAAGTCAGAGACTCCCTGTTGGCCTCCGGCATCGCCGATCAAGTTGACCGCTTCGATTGCAGCAGTGGCACGCCGACCTTGGCGGACCTGGAAGACTACGATTGCGTCATAACCTGGAGCAACCAGACCTGGCAGGATCCAGTTGCCACGGGGAACGTCCTGGCAGATTACGTGGAGATCGGCGGAGCCGTGCTGATCTGCGAGTTTGCTTTCTATGCTTCCACTTATGACCTGGAAGGTCGCATAATGAGCGAGTATTCGCCCTTCACCACGGCGACTAGCGGCTACGAGACTCACACCCTTGGCTGGTATGATCCTGCTCACCCGATCATGGAGAACGTCACGACCTGCTCTGAGTACTTCTGCTTCGCCGTCAGCCTTCAGGGGAATGTGGAGGATGTGGCCCACTTCGACAATGACTGGCCTCTGGTGGCGGTGAACGCCGACTACCCCAACGTGGGCGCGATCAACGCCCATTTCGGAGCGAACCGTCGCTGGACCGGGGATATGATGAGGATACTGCTCAACTCCGTGGTCTATATCACTGGCGGCGGGGCGGCGGTATCGATGCGGTGTGAGGCCCTCACCCCAATCTTCTGTCGTGGCAAGAACCTCTATTTCACCCTCACTGTCAGAAACAACACCGAGGATAACTGTGCCGGCACTCTGACCTTCACGGGCTATGACGGTTACGACTGCGATCCGGGCAGCGCTCTGGTGGCGATTCCGAGGGCGAAGACCTATGCTCCGGGTGAGACTGTGGAGTATTACTTCTTCAAGGTTCCGAACGCGGCTGGTCCTGGTCAGTACAGTGCTTCGATTGGCGGCACTCTGTGTGATGTTGAGCTGTTCTGCTGCATGAACGTCGATATCATCCAGTGTGAGCCGTGGAGGATTGGCGACAATACCACCTGGGAGCTGGTAGAGGTTGATCGTCCGGAGGTTGATCTCCCGACCTTTACTTCGCTTGACCAGAACTATCCCAACCCGTTTAACGCCAACACCAACATCAGCTTCGATCTGGCTGAGGCCGGCAATGTCAGCCTGAACGTTTACGACATCACCGGTCGTCTGGTGGTTACCTTAGTTGACGGGCAGATGGATGCTGGCCAGCACGTGGTGGCCTGGGATGCTTCCAACGTCTCCAGTGGAGTCTATTTCTACAAGCTGAGCACTGGTGACTACACCGCAACCAAGTCCATGAATCTGCTTAAGTAATTCCCTTCTGAGGCAGATGGAAAGCCCCTGCGTGAAGCCCCGGGGGCTTTTTTTATCGTTGGTCGGTGAGTCTCGGAGAGAAAGAGAATGCTTTCAACGATTTGGGAGTCTTGCAGGTTACGGCGCCACCGGGGGTGAGTTCCCAGAATGAGTCGATTCCAGGAGGTTTTCTTATCAGAAAATACTTGACATCGGTTCTAAGGATGATTATACTCTGGTTCAAGGTCTTCAAAAGAGCTTCGTTTTGTGGCTCCTCTTGGATGCCGCGGAGTAGCAGTGTTGGCCTAAAGTTTGTTAGTTGAGTTTCAACATCGGGAATGTCTCGAGCGGTGAGAAAACAGATTTGCCTAAGAGGCTCGCTCTCTGCGAGGATTGGGCTTCGAATACCCTTTTTTCATTTCACTTCATGCCTCATTGAGAGGAGTTAAAAGGAGGTGATGCCGGAGTAACTCTTTGCACTCAAGAAACCGGTAGAAAGGATGCCGAGGTAAGACGAGCGGAATGGATACCAAGTATGTCAGATCAACAACTCATAAACAGCAACGAGGAGAACGAGAATGAGATTCACAATCTTAGCACTAGCACTTCTGGTAGCCTTCGCGGCCGCCACCGCCTTGGGTGAGGAATTTCCCTACGTCCCCGGCAGTGAAATCGCCCCGGGCTCCGGACCGGTCTTACAGGACCAGATTCAGCCCCAGCCGCTCCTAACCAGAGATCCGGTCTGGAAAGGGCTTGAGCGCCTAACTCAAGACGAAAGGCTGAACTCCGATATCGAGCTTGTCCTTGAGAAAAACGCGAGCCAGGAAGCCCTACAGCTGGCCCGCAGGATAGAAGACGCTTGGAACAGTGGCAGATTCAAGGAAGCGCTTGGTCTCTTCCCGGAGATTGCCAAGCTGACCAACGTCGATGAGATGGCCATCAGTAACTCCTGGCGCACCCCCATACCAACAGAGCAAACCACCGCCTGGGGCACCGACGTCAGGATTGGTAACCGCGATTCTATATTTGTCACTGCTCTGGACATTCATCGTGCTTCGGGCAACCTCTTTGCGGTACTGCTTTACCAGTCAGGTACGTACTATTACTGGTCAGTGAACTTTTCCACAGACGGCGGTGCAACCTGGACAGAGACTTATGAGTGGTGGGCGACCTACGAGCTAACAACCTTGAGTGCCTCCGTGGTGACCAGTCATTGCTACGTCGGTTTCGCCCGGGGACCGAGTCAGGATCAGGCATTTCTCTATCAGTTTAGAGTGTCAGACGGACAGCAGGAAAACTTCCCCAGCGGGCCCTCATACGTCACAGTTTTCACTACAACCTCCCCCGACTACATCAAAGAGGTGGTGCTAACCTCCAATCAGGACTCTTTCGATAATCGTCTGTACTACTTCGCAATCATCTCAACCGGTGACCTCAAGTTCTACTTCGGTTACTCCCCAAACTATGAAGTCTGGAACGAGATAGCGACCAATGTGACCAACGCCGATAGGGGCCTTGACGCCACTTGGAATGAAGGCTATGCCGATTACTTTCTGTGGGCTTCTTACTTCAATACGGACAACCAGGTTCAGATTGACGGGCAAGCTGCCAACTGGACTAACCTCACCACTTACAACGCCGGCGCTAACACTGACTATACCTCAATCGGCGCCTACCGGGATACCGTCACCTCCTTCTTTGACTACTACGGGTCAAGACTCTATTGTCGTTATTTGGTGAGTTACGACGGCGGGACAAACTGGTTCTGGGGCATCGTGGACGACACCACAGTCACAGCCGAGAGCCCCGATGTTACCGCCCGGAAAGGCGGTGGGGTAGGAGTTGTCCAGCGCTTCTACGCCTCGCCTCGGGAAGGCCACTACGCTTGGCGTCCTTATAGCGGCACGTGGAGTGCTCCGGAAACCTACAACGACCACGAGCTGTGGTGGAACAAGCCTTGCATCGAGTATCTCGGCGAGGATGTTTTCGGCGTTTTATATCTCACCTGGAACACACCACAGGTACAAGCTGCCTATTTTGACGTGAATGCAGCCGAACTTCCGGTCACGATGGAATGCGAGGCGCTTACGCCCATCTTCTGCCGTGGCAAGAACTTCTACTTCAAGGTGACCGTCGATAACCCCACCGGTGGTAACGTCACCGGCGTCCTGACCTTCACTGGCTATGCCGGTTATCGCTGCGATCCGGCGAACGAACTGATCGCCATTGCGCGGAACAGGATCTATACTCCGGGCACTACCGAGCAGTATTACTTCTTTAAAGTGCCGAACGCAGCCCAACCAGGTCAGTACAGTGCTTCCATCGGTGGCACTCTCGGTGGCTTCGACGTATACTGCTGCATGAACCTCGACATAGAGCAGTGTTCTCCCTGGAAGATTGGAGACAACACTGCTTGGGAGCTGGTAGAGACTGATCGTCCGGAGGTTGGTCTGCCTACGGTTACCTCCCTGGCCCAGAACTATCCCAACCCGTTCAACGCCAACACCAACATCAGCTTCGATCTGGCTGAGGCCGGCAATGTCAGCCTGAACGTTTATGACATTACTGGTCGTCTGGTAACTACCTTAGTTGACGGGCAGATGGATGCTGGCGAGCACGTGGTGGTCTGGGATGCCTCCAGCGTCTCCAGTGGAGTCTATTTCTACAAGCTGACTGCTGGTGACTACAGTGCTACCAAGTCCATGAACCTGCTGAAGTAATTCCCTTCTGAGGCAGATGGAAAAGCCCCTGGGCGAAGCCCCGGGGGCTTTTTTTGTTGTTGCTGGGTCAATCTCAGAGGGGCAGGTACTTCTCTGTATGACTGGGAATCTTGCAGGTTACGGCGCCACCGGGGGCTGACTCTCCCCAAACGAGTCCATTGCACCGCCTTTTTGTATCAGAAAATACTTGACATCGGCCGTGAGGATGGCTATACTGTAATTGAAGGCCCTCAGAAAGAGCTTCGATCTCCGGCTCCTCTTGGACGCTTCGGCGTGGGAGTGGTGCCTCAATGATTCTTAGTCGAGCTTCAATAGCGGGAATGTCCCCAGTGGTGAGAAAGCAGATTTGCCCGAAAGCTCGCTCTCTGCGAGGATTGGGCTTCGAATCCCCTTTTCATTTCACTCCATGCGACATTGAGAAGAGCTAAAAGGAGGTGATGCGAATAAGACACTCAGATTAGACCGGGGGCGCATCCGAAACCAAAGGCTGCAAACAGCCTCTAAACTCAAAGGAGTCAAGAATGAGAAAGATTAGCATTTCAGTGGTAGTGGCAGCGATGTTGCTCTTCGCCAGCGGCTATGCTTTGGCAGATACGCCGCTGACCGCTGGTTATGAGCGCAATACTACTTATCAGCCCACCACCACGCCATTCACCGGTAATACCACGCTGCAGGGCTTGAGCGTCATGATAGTCCTGGCCGACAACGATGATGCGGAGTTCGAGGTTAGAGACTCCCTGCTCGCCTCCGGCATTGCCGATGTTGTGGATCACTGGGATGCCCGGACCAGCACCCCCACCTTGGCTGACCTGCAAGATTACGACTGCGTCATCGTCTGGTCTAATTATGCTTTTTATGACGCGGTTGCGCTTGGAGATGTCCTTGCCGATTACATGGAGGCTAAGGGCGGGGCGGTCATACCCTGTCAGTTTGCCCTTTACAACCTTACTGGCTATGGGCTGGCGGGTCGCTTCATGACCGATTATTCCCCCTTCACTCTTGGCAATCAGCTCTATCAGACCCACTACCTGGGCTGGTATGACCCCGCCCATCCGATCATGGAGAATGTCACGGACTGCTCCGATTACTTCTGTACTGACCCTGGTCATCGGGGCAATGTCGAGGATGTGGCACACTACGATAATGATTGGAACCTGGCAGCGGCCAATGCCGACTACCCCAGCGCGGTCGGGGTTAATGCCCACTTCGGCACAAACCGTCAGTGGACCGGGGATATGATGAGGATTCTGCTCAACTCCGTGGTCTATGCCTGTGGCGGCGGTGCGGCGGTGACGATGCGGTGTGAGGCCCTCACCCCCGTTTTCTGCCGTGGCAAGAACCTCTATTTCACCCTCACTGTCAGAAACAACACCGAGGATAACTGTGCCGGCACTCTGACCTTCACCGGTTATGGAGGTTACGATTGCGACCCGGCTAACGCTCTGGTGGCGATTCCGAGGGCGAAGACCTATGCTCCAGGTGAGACTGTGGAGTATTACTTCTTCAAGGTTCCGAACGCGGCTGGTCCTGGTCCCTACAGCGCTTCGATTGGCGGCACTCTGTGTGATGTTGAGCTGTTCTGCTGCATGAACGTGGACATCGTTCAGTGTGAGCCGTGGAGGATTGGCGACAACACCGAGTGGGAGCTGGTCGAGGCTGAGCGTCCGGAGGTTGGTCTGCCTACGGTTACCTCTTTGGCCCAGAACTATCCCAACCCCTTCAACGCTGAAACCAACATCAGCTTCGATCTGGCTGAGGCCGGCAATGTCAGCCTGAACGTTTATGACATTACCGGTCGTCTGGTGGTTACCTTAGTTGACGGGCAGATGGATGCTGGCAGTCATGTGGTGGCCTGGGATGCCTCCAGCGTCTCCAGTGGAGTCTATTTCTACAAGCTGACTGCTGGTGACTACAGTGCTACCAAGTCCATGAACCTGCTGAAGTAATTCGTTTCTGAGGCAGATGGAAAAGCCCCTGGGCGAAGCCCCGGGGGCCTTTTTATTGTTGATGAGTCGGTCTCGGAGAAGTGAACACCCTTTCGATGGTTTTTTATCAGGAAAAAGCTTGACAAGCGGCCAAAAGATGGTTAGAATATGCCTGTAAGTTCTTCGAACAGAGCTTCGTCTTTTGTCTTTGGCAGAAAGCCCAGTGTTGGGAACGGCGTTCCCCTGAAATTGCTGCTCGGATTTAGACGCAAATGAAGTTTCAGGCCGCTGATAGGAAATTAGAAGGAGGTGGTACGAGCGACACAATCTGACGTTAGAACCTCGGGCTCAGACGGTTTATCTGGATGGGCCTGTGAACCCAAAGTCCTAGTTCTTCGGAGGAAAAGCGATGTATTTCAAGAGCAGAGCAAGTGTAGTATTTGGCTTGGCTGTCTGCCTGGTCTTTTTCGGCCTTTCTTTTGCCGCAGACAGAGCTGACGACACCTCTTTGAGTCCCAGGGGAGAGGCTGTCTCTCCAAGCTCACCCTTTAGCGGTGGAGGGCTAATAACTGACTTCACCCCCACCCTTGACATTACCATAACACACTCCCACCCGATGCACAGCATGAGCATTACCGCTGATGATAGTTACTATTACATGATTAACGGCGGTAATGCTGGTTACGGTCGGGTTCTCACCTTTGACCTGAACGGGAATTTCGTTGACTCCGTCGCGGCTTATCTTGACGGTAGGGGGATTTTCTATAATCCCAACGACGGTACCGTCTACGTCAAGGTATACGGCTTTGACCTTTACTGGGTTGACCCCTCCACCGGAAGCAGCGGTCTGGTTTACTCTGGAATTTTCCACGACTACCAGTCTCATGTCAGCTTTGATGCCAGCACCGGATACATGTACGAGCATGCTGACGGCACCGTGTGGGTAGTTGACCTGGCCACCGGCAACACTGTCAACACCATGACCGGCTTCACTTACGGCGGCTGGGGTTACAATTACGCGATCTGCACCGACGGTCAATACCTGTTCACCTGGGACGAAAGCCAAGTCTACGCATACGACATGAACGGCAATCCGGTGGACCCCTTCCCTCTTCCTTTCGGCAGTTACGGCTACTCACTTTCCTGGGCCAATAACCGCATGTTTGCAGCCGACGATGCCAGCGGCGGAACCGGCTACTGGTACGGTTACACTTTCGCCGGTGTTTCCATGTCCTGCCAGACGCTGACCCCGGTCTTCTGCCGTGGCAAGAACTTCTACTTCGTGCTCACCGTCAACAACGGCAGCGGTGGCGACATCTCCGGCACCCTGACTTTCACCGGCTATGCCGGCTACGACTGCGACCCGGGCAACGCTCTGGTGGCGATTCCCAGGACGAGGAGATATTCTACCGGTACCACTGAGGAGTACTGGTTCTTCAAGGTTCCGAACGCCGTGCAACCCGGCCAGTACAGCATTTCGATCGGTGGGACTCTCAGCGGTTATGACCTGTTCTGCTGCATGAACACCGACATCATTCAGTGTGTGCCCTGGAGGGTTGGCGACAACACCGAGTGGGAGCTGGTAGAGATTGATCGTTCGGAGGTTCTTCTACCTACGGTTAGCTCTTTAGCCCAGAACTATCCTAACCCGTTCAATGCTACCACCAACATCAGCTACAATCTGGCTGAGGCCGGCAATGTCAGCCTGAACGTTTATGACATTACTGGTCGTCTGGTGGTTACCTTAGTTGACGGGCAGATGGATGCTGGCAGTCATGTGGTGGCCTGGGATGCCTCCAGTGTCTCCAGTGGAGTCTATTTCTACAAGCTGACTGCTGGTGACTACAGTGCAACCAAGTCCATGAACCTGCTGAAGTAATTCGTTTCTGAGACAGATCGAAAGCCCCTGGGTGAAGTCCCGGGGGCTTTTCTTATCTGTTAGCGGTGAGTTCCGGAGAGAGAGAATCCTTTCTATGATTTAGGAGTCTTGCAGGTTACAGCACCTCCGGGTGTGAGTTTGGCAGAATGAGTCAATTCCAGCAGTTTTCTTGTCAGAAAATACTTGACATCGGCTGTGGGGATGATTATACTGTAATTGAAGGCCCTCAGAAAGAGCTTCGACCTCCGGCTCCTCTTGGATGCCGCGGAGTAGCAGTGCTGCTCTGAGGTTTGTTAGTTGAGTTTCAATATCGGGAATGTCTCGAGTGGTGAGAAAATCAATTTGCCCCAAAGCTCGCTCTCTGCGAGGATTGGGCTTCGAATCCCCTTTTTTCATTTCACTTCATGCCTCATTGAGAGGAGTTAAAAGGAGGTGATGCGGATAAGACACCCAAATTAGGCTGGGGGCGCAGCCGACATCAAAGGCTGTAAACACTTCCTAAACCTAAAGGAGTCAAGAATGAGAAAGATTAGCATTTCAGTGGTGGTGGCGGCGATGTTGCTTTTCGCCGGCACATACGCTCTGGCAGAGATGCCGGCAAGTGCCGGTCACGAGCGGAACAACAGCCGTCTCCCCGCCGGCACGCCGTTCATCCGTGGCAACACGGATGGTTTGACTATCCTCATAGCCATATCAGACTACGGCACCTATGAGGCCGATGAGGTCAGAGACTCTCTGATCAGCTACGGTATCGCCGATGTGGTCGATTACTTTGACGCCTATTCCGCGACCCCAACAGTGGCCCAGATGGAGCCTTACGATTGCGTCATCTGCTGGCCCAACTACCCTTATGCCGACGCGACTACGTTCGGAAACAACCTGGCGGACTACGTGGATGGTGGTGGAGCAGTGGTATTGCCCGAGTTCAATTTCTACTCTAGCTGGGCGCTTTCGGGTCGTATCATGACTGCCGGCTATTCCCCCTGGCCCATGACCAGTTCAGGTGGGTTTTCGACCAACAACCTCGGCTGGTTTGACCCCACCCACCCGGTCATGGACGGTGTGACGACCGGATCGGCATATTTCTGGAATAACGTCGTCGAGCAGGGCAACGTCGAGGACATAGCCCACTACGCAAACGACGCCAAGCTGGCGGCGGTGAGCGAGGACAACGCCGTGGGTGCGATCAACGTGGCCTACGGTGCAAGTTACGCTCAGTGGACCGGGGATTTCATGAAGATGCTGGGCAACATGGTGGTTTACGTCACCGGCGGCGGGGCTGCGGTGACGATGAAGTGCGAGATGCTCACCCCAATCTTCTGTCGTGGCAAGAACCTCTATTTCACCCTCACTGTCAGAAACAACACCGAGGATAACTGTACCGGCACTCTGACCTTCACCGGTTATGGAGGTTACGATTGCGACCCGGCCAACGCTCTGGTGGCGATTCCGAGGGCGAAGACCTATGCTCCGGGTGAGACTCTGGAGTATTACTTCTTCAAGGTTCCGAACGCGGCTGGTCCTGGTCAGTACAGTGCTTCGATTGGCGGCACTCTGTGTGATGTTGAGCTGTTCTGCTGCATGAACGTCGATATCATCCAGTGCGAGCCGTGGAGGATTGGCGACAACACCGAGTGGGAGCTGGTAGAGGCGGAGCGTCCGGAGGTTGGCTTCCCAACCTTTACTTCGCTTGACCAGAACTATCCCAACCCGTTTAACGCCAACACCAATATCAGCTTTGATCTGGCTGAGGCCGGCAATGTCAGCCTGAACGTTTATGACATTACCGGTCGTCTGGTGGTTACCTTGGTTGACGGGCAGATGGATGCTGGCAGTCATGTGGTGGCCTGGGATGCTTCCAGCGTCTCCAGTGGAGTCTATTTCTACAAGCTGACCGCTGCTGACTACACCGCAACCAAGTCCATGAACCTGCTGAAGTAATTCCCTATCTGAGGCAGATGAAAAGCCCCCTGGGTGAATGCCCGGGGGCTTTTTTTATTGTTAGTCGGTCAGTCTCGGAGAGAGAGAATGCTTTCAACGATTTGGGAGTCTTGCAGGTTACGGCGCCACCGGGGGCTGACTCTCCCCAAACGAGTCCATTGCACCGCCTTTTTGTATCAGAAAATACTTGACATCGGCCGTGAGGATGGCTATACTGTAATTGAAGGTCCTCAGAAAGAGCTTCGATCTCCGGCTCCTCTTGGACACCTCGGAGCAGCGGTGCTGCTCTGAAGTCCGTCAGTTGAGCTTGAATATCGGGAATGTCTCGAGTGGTGAGAAAGCAGATTTGCCCGAAAGCTCGGTCTCTGCGAGGATTGGGCTTCGAATACCCTTTTTTCATTTCACTCCATGCCTCATTGAGAGGAGCTAAAAGGAGGTGATGCGGATAAGACAGTCCAATTAGACCGGGGGCGCAGCCGAGACAAAAGGCTGTAAACAGTTTCTAAACTTAAAGGAGTCAAGAATGAGAAAGATTAGCATTTCAGTGGTGGTGGCGGCGATGTTGCTTTTCGCCGGCACATACGCTCTGGCAGAGATGCCGGCGACCGCTGGTCACGAGTGGAACAACAGCCGTCTCCCCGCCGGCACTCCTTACAGCGGCAAAACCACCGTGCAGGGCTTGACGGTCCTTGTAGTCCTGTGTGACTATAGCGTCAACGAGGCCGACGAGGTCAGAGACTCTCTGATCAGCTACGGTGTCGCCGATGTCGTGGACTACTATGACGGTCGCGTCGGGACCCCGACTTTGGGGGAACTGGAGCCCTACGACTGTGTAATAACCTGGTCTAATTACACCTACCTAGACCCGGTTGGGACGGGGAATGTGCTGGCGGATTATGTCGACGGTGGCGGAGCGGTGGTGATCCCTGAGTTCGCCTTCTACTCTGGCTGGGCGCTTTCGGGTCGTATCATGACTCCCGGCTATTCCCCCTGGCCGATGACCGCCTCGGGCGGGTTTACGACCAACAACCTCGGCTGGTTTGACCCCACCCACCCGGTCATGGACGGTGTAACGACCGGATCGGCATATTTCTGGAATAACGTCGTCGAGCAGGGCAACGTCGAGGACATAGCCCACTACGCAAACGACGCCAAGCTGGCGGCGGTGAGCGAGGACAACGCCGTGGGTGCGCTTAACCTGTATTACGGCCAGGGCGCTGCTCAGTGGACCGGTGACATGATGAAGATTCTGGGCAACATGGTGCTTTACGTCACCGGCGGCGGGGCTGCGGTGACGATGAAGTGCGAGATGCTCACCCCAATCTTCTGTCGTGGCAAGAACCTCTATTTCACCCTCACTGTCAGAAACAACACCGAGGATAACTGTGCCGGCACTCTGACCTTCACGGGCTATGACGGTTACGACTGCGATCCGGGCAGCGCTCTGGTGGCGATTCCGAGGGCGAAGACCTATGCTCCGGGTGAGACTGTGGAGTATTACTTCTTCAAGGTTCCGAACGCGGCTGGTCCTGGTCAGTACAGTGCTTCGATTGGCGGCACTCTGTGTGATGTTGAGCTGTTCTGCTGCATGAACGTCGATATCATCCAGTGTGAGCCGTGGAGGATCGGCGACAACACTACCTGGGAGCTGGTAGAGGCCCAGCGTTCGGAGATTGGTCTGCCTACGGTTAGCTCTTTAGCCCAGAACTATCCCAACCCGTTTAACGCCAACACCAACATCAGCTTCGATCTGGCTGAAGCCGGCAATGTCAGCCTGAACGTTTATGACATTACTGGTCGTCTGGTGGTTACCTTAGTTGACGGGCAGATGGATGCTGGCAGTCATGTGGTGGCCTGGGATGCTTCCAGCGTCTCCAGTGGAGTCTATTTCTACAAGCTGACCACTGCTGACTACAGTGCTACCAAGTCCATGAACCTGCTGAAGTAAGGCAGAGGTTACAGGACTGGTAAGGCATCATAGCTGGGGCAGGAGTTGAACTCCTGCCCTTCTTTGTTTGCGGAATCCGGCGGGATGAATTCCCGCCGCTACGGGCAGGGAAGTTGTTCTGCTGGGGTGGTCATTCGACCCGTATGGGGAGTTGAACTGCCACCCAAAAAAGAAAATGCCCGACAGAACTGCCGGGCATTTCGTGACGATCCGATCCCAGAAGGTTGTTCGCGTCAATCATCGAGAAGCCTCTGGTTTGTTACTTGGGCTCCTCTTTCTCGTCCTTCTTACCTTTAGCTTTGGATGCTTTGAGTTTCTCGATTAAGTCAGGGATGGCCTCGAAGATGGCGTTGAACCTCCTGGGCTCCTTGGTGGTCAAGATAGAGACCTGGTCTCCCTTGATTATCAGGAAGGCGACCGGCTCAACCTTTACGCCACCTCCGCCACCGCCACCGATGCCAGTCCCGGCCTTTTCTTTTGCCTCGCCGGTGCCACCGCCGGCTCCGAAGCCCAGGCAGAGCTT
>Ga0209979_1000632_pt1 | contig 45389 bp, 50 predicted proteins | sample AnhtaG_FD_183114 | JGI IMG/M metagenome (GOLD analysis project Ga0209979, IMG submission 183114) | Deep subsurface microbial communities from Anholt, Denmark to uncover new lineages of life (NeLLi) - Anholt_01485 metaG (SPAdes) (version 2) | ecosystem: Environmental > Aquatic > Marine > Oceanic...
CGACCGCACCCATGCAGTGGTCCTGGCACTGCGCCATGGCCTGATCAGGGTGCCCTGAAAGAGAGGGGGAGGAAAAAACGGCCAGCGTAAAGGGTGAAAAGGAGATGCTTTTGGAAAGGGTGCTCGCCTATGTGACGGAGCACCCCGCCGTTAAGCTTCAACCATCGATAGAGAGCAAGACTACTGCAGGGGCAGCCCGCAGGCGCTAATGGCCGAGCGGGAGGGGAAACTTGAGGGAGCAGCAGCCAGGCGAGGGGGGACGCATCAGCTGATGTTGACGGAAACCATGGCAGAGGTCTAACATTTTGAGCGCTCTGGGACGATCCAACTGAAGGGCTTCAGTGACTGAGTCTTCGCTACTAGCAGTGGGATTCAGCACGAATCCGGAATCTAGGTTGATAGGATGGTGAGTAGGTTGGGCCTTCTGCTGACCGGGATGGTAGGTGAGTGATGGAATTGAGTCAAGGAAATGACAAGGTGCATATCGACGAGCTACTTAAGCTCGTAGTAGAAAAAGGTGCGTCGGACCTTCATCTCAAAGTCGGTCGTCCGCCAGTGCTGCGTATCGATGGTGAACTCGTTGCTCAAGATCAGCTGCCGAAGCTGACACCCCAGAGCCTCAACAAGATCGTTGGCGATGTCACGACTGAGGAACAGGAGAAAGTCTTTGCCCGCGACCTCGAGCTTGACTTTGCCCTCGGCCTTCCGGGGACTGGGCGATTCCGCGCTAGCCTTTCCCTTCAGAGAGGCACGCTTGGTCTATCCTTGCGCCGCATTCCCACCGAAATCCCCACTATCGGCGAACTCAGACTCCCCGACGTGTGCAAGATGCTAGCTACGAAGCAAAACGGGTTGGTCGTGGTCACCGGCTCTGCTGGCAGTGGCAAGTCCACCACGCTGGCGGCAATGATAGAACATCTTAATAAAAGCGTGTCCCGCCGCGTCATAACCATTGAGGACCCCATAGAGTTCCTGCATGCGGATATAATGTGTTTCATTTCTCAACGGGAGCTAGGCTCGGACACACGGTCCTTCGCCATTGCCCTCAAACATGCACTTCGCCAAGACCCCGATGTCATCTTGGTGGGTGAGATGCGGGATCTGGAGACCATGGCCACTGTTTTGACTGCTGCGGAAACGGGACATCTCGTGCTTGCCACACTGCATACCCCCAGCGCTGCTCACGCCATCGATCGCGTCATCGACATCCTCCCATCTCATCAGCAACAGCAAGCCAGAGTTCAGCTCTCCACCACGTTGCAAGGAGTGCTCTATCAGACGTTGATACCATCTGTTGATGGGCAAGGCCGCATTGTGGCTGTGGAGGTGATGATAGCTAACGACGCCATCAGGAATCTCATTAGAGAGGGCAAGACATCCCAGATGGTGAACGTGATGCAGACGGGGGCACAATACGGGATGCAAACCCTGGACCAAGCGCTCATAGACCTATGTCGCAGACGGCTGATCAGCGTAGATGAAGCCCTAATCAGATGTAGAGACCCAGAAACGGCTAGGAAGGCCATCGCTGCTTTTGGGACACAGTAACCATAATGTCAGGCTTTAGTTCACGGAGATTCTGATTCACACACTGAGGCCACTTATATTCGGGTTGGTCACTGAGTATCTTTGTCTCCAGGGTGTGCGAGAGGATATTATTCACTCCAAACATTACAAGCTAGGAAAGAGCACAACCGGAAATTGAGGGAGCTTGACAAGGAGAATTCAACTAGCTGAAGTGTCCATTACCAGGTTGTGCCATAAATGTTGCCGACGCACAGTCTTCATAGAACTCCTCTCCCTGTCATGAGGCCAAATCAAACAGCTAAGTAATTTCTCTGAAATTCCTTACCCCGTTATGCCACCGCTGACACTGCGACACCGGATATTAGATCACACCCAGCTCTTTCAGGTTGCTAATCTCTGTCTGGGTCATCCCTAATAAATGGCTCAGGATCTCTTGTGTGTGCTCTCCTAAATCCGGGGAGCCTTGTGTCACGCGGCATTGAGTTCTGGAAAATTTGAAAGGTGTATTTACCACTTTGAGCTTGCCCTTTCTTAAGGCGGGCTGTTTCCACCTCCAACTTGGCCGTTCTTACCTCTGACTTGGCGATGCTCAGTCTGATCACGGCCATCACTAATTGCTCTGCGACGATCCTACCGGATTCTGACATTGGGATTCGTGGTGCAGATGGGGTGAATTGCCCCGATGCCAATCTCTCCTGGTAGATTTCGTAGCAGCGATGGACTAACGAAGGGTTCAAGTCATCTGGTGTTAGACCGGGGTAGTCAATCACCGGGAGGAACCCGTCGTTGTGCATTTTCCAAAGCATGCCCTTCTCAGTTGCTTGCCCCATATGGCGAAACCTTATGTGCCCGTTCAGCCCTTGGGTGGTACGCATGAAAGCACCGCAGATGGGGCAAGTCATCTCCCCCATTAGCCATCCCTCAGTTACCCGGTGCCAGAGGAACTCTCCCTCACCACAGTGGAGCAAAAAGGCGCATGTCAGGTAAATTATGAGTCGCAGCCCGCAGCCGGTAGGGACGTATGTGGAGGTAGCTTCTCCTCCTGGCGTAGCCATACACAGTGGGTGGTTGCACAGAATGGCTATTTGTTTAGTCTGGTAATGACTGCTAGGAGAAACGACTTTGTGTCAACGAATGGCATCCTGGAGCTTCTTGATAAAATCCCGTCGCTTCTGCTCATCACCTATTATCTGCTGCTTGAGCCCTTTCCAAGTGGCAGGACAAGCTTTGTAGGTAACCTCAACCATTTGATGAATGGCCTGGTCAATTTGTTTCCTATTGCTAGGAGTAACTACAATACCAGCCTCATCCAGAACGTCCTTTATACGACGAAAATAACAGGACATGATATATTACCTCCACATAGTTTTCCATCTCCTTCGATACCTATCTCTAGCATGGGCGTTACGGCTTGTCAAGGCTAGCGGTGTTTTGGTCGATTGTACATTCTGACGTAGTGTTAAATGCTATCGTGGATAGGTGGAGCAATCTTAGAAAAAGGCGCTGCAGTACGAGATTGACAAAACCCGAAGTAGGCACCAGAATATGGTAAAGAGATGGCACTTATATGAATGGTTGAGAGGAAGCGCGAGGAATGCCTGTAGAACATGTTTCAGGTACAAATGTGGGTCCTATGATATTGTATGCTTTGAGTACATGCGTGTGGTGCAGGAAGACAAAACAACTTCTGGATGATTTGGGTGTGGCGTATGACTATGTGTATGTAGACCTTTTAGAAGGTGCTGAAAAGGAGCATTTTATCAAGACCGTGGAGCGATGGAACCCGGGTCGCTCTTTTCCGACTCTGGTACTAAACAACAGCAAGTGTATTGTTGGATTTAGAGAAGAAGAAATCCGGGATGCCTTAAAGAAATGAATAATGAGATAACAGTTACCCCAGATGAAATTGGCAGACTGTACGAGAGACTTACGAATGAGGCGGTAGCCAGCGGTTATCATCTCAATCCAGATGTAGAGCTAACCAAAGAACTGGTAAAGGGCCTGCTCATTAACGAGAAAAGGTATGGGTATTGGTCTTGCCCTTGTAGGTTGGCCTCTGGAAAGAAAGACGAGGATCTTGACATTATCTGCCCCTGTGATTATAGGGACGCGGACCTTGGCGATTATGATACATGCTATTGTGGTCTGTACGTTTCCCAGGCGGTTATAGATGGCGTAAAAACGATTGGTGTGATACCAGAACGACGCCCGCCAGTCGTGGAAAGGGAAAAATCGAAGTCCAAAACAGCGAAGAGTAGTATTTTCTCACTTCCTTTGCCCATATGGAGATGTAGGGTTTGTGGGTATTTGTGTGCTAGAGAAGAACCACCCGAAGTATGCCCGATATGTAAGGCCAAGAAAGACCGATTTGAGCACTTTCTCTAGTGAGAGCATGGTGCCTTCCCAACCACTACCAATCCGACAGAAGGACGATTAGTTTCCTTCGCGCCACGGCGATACTTAGCAGATCGTGCAGGGGTTCGATTATAGTCCTCTCGAACCCACTTCTTCACCTAAGGTGTTCCCTCAAAGAGGGACCTCGCTAGACTGGCAAAAAGCTGGGTTAATTCTGAGTAGTGTGCCTGGAGGAGCCATTGCAGAAAGGGGGAGAATTCCATGGTGTCGAGGAGCATGACAAAGGAAGAACAAGCCTATGAAGAATTGAGAAAAGCGATGATCGAGGCGCCTCTCCGGGATCCTAGGTCGCCTTCAATGATGAGACTCCTCAAGTTTTTCTTCCCTACAGTTGAAGCCGCTGATCAAAGCGCTTCACACTACTGACAAACTCAGGATCGCTGAAATCAACCAAGTTTCCCGGTCTTGGGCCTCCTCTTCGTTTTCCCCGATAAATCCCCGGCTAGGTTACCGCGTGTTTCAACGGCAGTGTAAAGAAGAAGGTGGAACCCCGGCCAGGTTCTGACTCCACCCAGATCCGACCACCATGGGCCTCCACCAACCTTCGACACACTAAAAGTCCCAGACCAACCCCTTTAACTCCATCAAGTCGTGAGTCTTCTAGCCGCTGGAAAGGCCCAAAGAGCTTGGCCTGATCGTGGAGCGATATGCCTATCCCTTGATCGGCGATGCCGATAACCAGACGATCCTTGTCCAGCTTGGCGAAGACTTGTATCTCACCCCCCTGGGGCGAATAGTTGGCCGCGTTTTCCAGGAGATTATACAGGATGCGTTCCAGTCTCAATTGGTCGGCGCTGACTGAGGGAAGCCCCTTAGGGAAATCTATCACAAATCGGTGTGCTGAAGATTGCTGTCTTATTCTCTCTACTACGCCTTGGGCCACGTTTTCGACGCTGACTGGCTCGGCGTGAAGGAATAGACGTTTGGCTTGGGCTCGGGAAAGCTCGAGGAGGTTCCCCAATAGGTGAGACAGCGATTCTGCTTCCCAAGCTGCATCTTGGAGAAGTTGGCGCATTTCCTCCCGAGATAGACGTGCTTCCTCGCTCAGAGCCGTATTTATGGCTCCTATGATCACAGTTAGCGGGCTGCGGAGCTCATGGGAGACGAGGCCGATGAACTCGTCTTTCAACTGGTCTAGCTTTTTGCGTTCGGTGATATCCACTACCGCCGACCGGCTTGCTACCACCCGCCCTTCTTTATCACGGAATGGCCGCACTGACAAACTAATCCACACTTTACTACCGTTGGCTCGGCACATCTCTAACTCTTCACCACGGATCTCTTCGCCAGCAAGAAACCTCTGAAACACCTGCTGTGCCTTAGCTTTGCCGGTTGGCGTATCGGCATAAAAGTCGGACACCGGCCGCCCAATCAGCTCATCTAAGCCATAGCCAAGTAGTTCCGCAGCACTGCGGTTGGCCTGCTCAATGCAGCCGTCTGCCCCAACTGAGAAGTAGGCGTTGGGCGCCTCTTCGAAGAGATCTCGGTAGCGTTTTTGGCTTTCCTGAAGCTTCTCTTCAGCCATGAATGTGTGCAGGGTCTCGCCGATATAGGCCCCCACCTGCTCTAAGAATCGGACTTTTTCTATAGGGATCTTGTTTTCGCTTTCATCAGCCAGGTGAATCAGACCCAGGATTCTATCTTTATGTCTCATCGGCACCAGGGCCACCGATTCGTAGCCGTATAGATTGCATACATTACGAGTTTGGCCTTTGGCCTCCTCAGGAGTTGAGGCTAGAAGCTTTGTCGTGCCGTTGCTGAGGAAGGAGCCGCCATCGGTATAGAAGGGAAGCCCAGGGTCGGTATCCCCCTTTATAACGTTAATGCACATACATTTGTCTGACTTGATGGATAGAGGGCTTTCACTCTCGTAGAACTTCCGGCTGAAACCGGTATACGTTGTGTAAGGAATATTCCCCTCGTCGTCCAGGAGACGGATGCCAATACAGCAGCATCCTGAATAGTTCCTCACATGCACCACAAGTTGTTCCAGGTATTCGTCCATGTGCCAGCTCTGGCTCAGCGTCTCCAGGATACCGATAAGCATATCCCTCTCCGCCTGCACGGATGCAGTCGTACTCTCCAAACCTGCCCAGGGAGACCTATTTAATGGCTGTCGTGCTGCCCTCCGATTTTCCCCGAAGGTGGTCATAGGGTCCTCCTCACGAGCTTTCTGTAGTCAACAATTCGGCTTCAGGCGCGGATGAATCATATTCTAGTCTCAACCAATGGTCGAGTCAAGACCGCTGCCCATCTACAAAGAGACTTTGACATCCGGTGGATGTGGAGCTATTATTCGAACGTGGAATAACTCAGTAGGGGACACTCCTGTGAAGCGGTTTCGTATACTGGTAGTCGATGATGAGGAACGGATTCTTAACTTCCTCAGGACCAAGCTGAAAGCCTCGGGGTATGAAGTATTGACCGCCAGTAATGGTCTTCAAGCCCTGGAGCAGGCTCAGGCCCAAGAGCCGGATTTGATAGTGCTTGACCTGATCATGCCCCAAATGGACGGTTTTGAGACGCTTAAAGAGCTACGCAGCTTTTCGGCAGTGCCGGTTATCATTCTTAGTGCCAGAGGTGCTGATGTTGATAAAATCAAAGGTCTTGGTCTGGGTGCAGATGACTACCTGCCGAAGCCCTTCAACCCCGATGAACTGGTAGCCAGGATCGAGGCGGTGAGGCGCCGGCTTGAACCCGCCGAAACGCGCAAAATCTCGGAGTTGTTATCTCTAGGAGAGGTAACCATCGATTTCAACAGGCGCAGCGTGGTTGTTAGGGGCGAGGAAAAATACCTGACCCGGATTGAGTGGCTTTTGCTCAGCGAGCTTGCCCGCAATGCTGGTCGTCTCATGCTCTACGATGAGCTCCTCACTCGAGTGTGGGGACCAGAATACCGCAACGATGTTCAGATCCTCAGGACATGGATCAGTCGGCTGAGATATAAGTTAGAGAAAGACCCTGATAACCCCAAGCTGATTCGCACTGTTCCCAAGACAGGCTACATTATAGACCAGCCCGACTCATGAACAGCTTCACCTCCAGTAATGTCTTGAGCCCCTGTTATAACCCGCAAAATGTTATAATTTTTTAACATTTTCCCTCCTAATTTTATGACTTCTTCATCTCTAGCCCGCTAAAATTGAAACACAAAATAAAAGAAGGAGGTAAGAATGGCGTACACATTAGCTTGTCTGGATGCAGGGGTAGATTGCCCATATGTCGCTCGGGGTGAAACTATCGAGGAACTGTTTGAAGATGCGAAAAAGCATGTCAAAGAAGTGCATGGTTACACGGATGAGCAGCTAAATGACCCGAAGATGATAGAAGAGTATGAGAAGCTGATTAAACAGACGTAAGGTTCTTCAACATTCGATTGTTTTGTTGGCTGTGCATCTTATAGTAGGGGAGAGATACTTATTGACGGCTTGTTCGTGGGTACAATCGCTGTGAACAAGCCGTTTCACCAAGGAAAACTGCAACGCAAATGAAGGAGATAGAAAATGTTAACCACTGCCTGCGTATTTCCCACTGTGACAGTCGTAGACCTGAATCGTGCCCGCAAGTTCTATGAGGAGAAACTTGGCCTTAAGGTAATCCAAACAGACCCATCCCCGGGAGCTGTGCTGCAGGCTGGAGAGGGTGCACGGCTTTACATTTATCAACGAACGGCCACCAAAGCCGACCATACCGTGGCCGCATTTACGGTTAGAGATGTTGAAGCCACAGTAAAAGAGCTTAAGGCGAAGGGTGTGGTGTTTGAAGAATATGATATGCCCGGCCTTAAGACCGTGAATGGCATTTTCACAATGGGTGAGATTAAAGGGGCCTGGTTTAAGGACACCGAGGGTAATATTCTGGCAGTGACCAATATGTGAAATTAGTGCCTACTGGCAATAGATGGGTAGTTTCAAGAGGTAGAACAGTCAGCAGAATATTACTGGTTTAGAAAGGAGGATAGCAAAAATGCTGTTCCATGTTACGCATGTCCACACTCCGGAGACATGCCCGGCTCATGACCCGGAAAAGGCTATCGCCACCTTCGGCAAGATAATGAGTAGCGCTGAAGAGATCGGGGTCAAGTTGGTTGGCGCGTGGGTTGATGCGCCGGCTCACACTGCGTATTTCGTAGTTGAGGCGGACTCTGCTCAGCAACTTTCTGACCTCTTCTTCCCGGCTCTCACTATCGCACGCGCCGATGTAAGGCCGGTCGAAGATACTCTTGCCCTCTTTAAGAGAAGGTTCGAACAGACTTGAAAAAAATTGAGCTAGGGATCTAGAGGTTGACGGGGCACACCTACCTACGCAAGTTGGCCGCTTGGGCTTCGTGGAGCGAGTAGCGAAACCGATTACAGGATGGACCCTTTTGGAGTTATAGGTTAAACAGAACAAAGTCAAAAACTAGAGTGGCCCCGAATTACTGTAACGTCACCGGGGCCGCGGCATCAGGTACGCAAGACACCTGAATGCAGGTGTAGTATGACCTATGACGAGCGAGCATAGGTCAATTTAGGCCGGCTGTGCCACCTGATGCCAGGCACAGCCGGCTTCTTGAATAAGTGAAACTCTAGGGAGTTTCGAGCCTCAGTCGGAGGCTACTTGCGGAAGTGTCATAGTTTTGTAACCTTTTTTCTCTTCATTTTATGACTTTTTCATACCGAGCTTCCTATACTGTTTAAGTGTACGACTTTTTCTGGAGAGGCTTATGTATATCGTGAAAGCACAGAAGCAAAAGTCTGGTGCCACCAAAGAAGTTCGGAAGAGCACGATAGCAAGTACGGATGAAGTGGTAGCATTCTGCCCAAAATGCACAACGCTCGAAACGCTCCGGTTCACAGGGGATGTGCTAGTACAAACCCAGAAATTTAGTCAAAAGGACGCACGAGTCTATCACGACTGCGGTTCAAATGAACCTTGCCATTTATTTCCAAGCTACTTGGGGAGAAAGATGTAAATAATGGGCGCTAGGGTATACGTACTACTGGATATCCTGGGCGGGTCCTCTGAGCAGGTAGCTCGAACTCTGCGGAGCAAGCGAGGTGTGGTGATGGCTGACTCACTAGAGGGCCCGCCCGACGTAATCATGGTGGTCGAAGCTCCCGACCTTCAGAAGCTGGCGGAATTGACCATACAAGCCCTTGCCTCGGTGGAAAGCACGACCACAGTTCTGCGCTTATTGCCGGCTCAAGATGGATTAAATAACAACCCTTATCATAAGCCCTCTTGAAGAAGTAATAGATAACATAGAAAGGAGGTTCAAAAGGGCTTTGTCGGGGAAGTACGGCAGGTTAGACATCCCGCGGATTGGCGCGGATGAACCCGTATTTGTCCTTCGCGCCCAGGACAAGCTGGCGGAGCCTGCTATCGAGATGTACAGACTGCTAGCGGCTTCCCACGGCTGCCAGCTAGCCGAGGCGCTACATAAGGAAATTGACAACTTCCGGCAATGGCAGGGTAGCAAGAAGTTGCCCGATTAGCCCCTCACTATTACTCCGGAATTATTAGGTATCAGCCTACGCTCGGCTAGGTGTAGGCTTCAAATTAGGAAAGGAGGTATAGCATGGCTATTGAACTCGGAACTCTAATCGAGCTTCTGAACAAGGATCTATCCCTGGAATACACCGCCATAGTGCAATATGCCCAGCACAGCGGTGTTTTGACCGGGGCAGAGTATGGCGATATCACCAAGGAGATCAAGATCCATGCTACTGAAGAGCTCCAGCATGCGATTACCCTGGCAGAACAGATAGATTACCTGGGGGGATTCCCTATAGTTGAGGTGCCACCAGCCAAAACATCCCGGGACAATCAGGAAATGCTGGAACAGGATCTGGAGGGAGAACTGGATGCCATAGCTAGGTATAAGCAGCGCGTCATCCAGTCAGAGGAGCTACAGGAACTTGCTCTGGCGCAAAAGCTCAGGGAGATCTTGGCTGTAGAGCAGGAACACGCCATGGACCTCAAAAACGCATTGGGACGCTAGTTGAGCACAGCCATTTGGGCATAGCGCTAGCTATAGCAGGTCCTTTTGGCCGCGCACTGAAATAGGGAAGGAGACCAAAAGCATGCTTGAGGGGAAGCGGATTGCCATACTGGTTGAAGAAGATTTTGAGGATTCCGAACTTGTCGAACCACTTAGGGCAATGAAGGACGCTGGTGCCAGAGTGGTGGTCGTGGGCAGTGGCTCCAAGGGAAGCTACAAGGGCAAGAGGGGTACAGCAACAGTCAAAGTCGATGTTACCGCCGATAGGGTCAGTGCTGAGGAGTTTGATGCCATCATCGTCCCCGGTGGCTATGCCGCTGATAAGATGCGCCTGCATCAACCCATGATCGATCTGGTGAGGAAGGCGCACGATATGGGCAAGGTGGTAGCGGCTATTTGCCATGGGCCGCAACTCCTTATCTCCGCCGACATACTCAGAGGACGCCGTGTTACCTCCTGGCCCTCGGTAGCGGTAGACCTCAGGAACGCCGGCGCGGACTGGGTTGATGAACCCCTGGTTCAAGACGGGAACCTCATCACCTCGCGCAAGCCGGCTGACCTGCCGCGATTCAATAAAGCAATAGTCGAGGCTCTGAAAGGCTAGAACGGGAGATTGATCGTCGTGGACAACCGGCCAGCAAAAAACAAGAAGGGGGAAAGGAAATGACTTATTCAGCAAAGGACTATAGCAATCTCATCGGGATGGAGGGTTTTGGCGAGACGCTCCTTAGAAATCACTTCACTCTCTATCAGGGCTACGTAACCAATACCAATAAGCTGTTCGAGTCCCTTGCCGCCATGCTTAAGGAGAAAAAGGTAGCAACCCCGGAGTATGCTGAGTTAAAGCGGCGAGTGGGTTTCGAGTTCAACGGTATGCGCCTCCACGAGTACTATTTTGAGAACCTGGGAGGGAAGGCACCTCTGGACAAAAAGGGCACCTTAGCAACAAAGGTAGCTGAAGCCTTCGGCAGCTACGAGGCCTGGGAGCAGGATTTCAAGGCTACCGGGGCAATGCGCGGCATTGGCTGGGCGATACTTTATCAAGATAATGTGACGGGCTGGCTGTTCAACCAATGGATCAACGAGCACGAGGTTGGCCATCTTGCCGGCTGTAGGCTGATTCTGATTATGGACGTCTTTGAGCATGCCTTCATGATTGACTATGGCTTGAAGCGTGCTGACTACATCGACTCGTTCTTCAGAAACATCAATTGGAAGGTGGTCGAAAGCCGCCTTTGCTGAGGTTGCTGGGGGAGCGGAGCCAAACCTGGTTTACATGAGTTAAACATGTCAAGGGGGAATAGCCATTGTGATGGAAAGATGGAGGCCAAGATTGGGCGTTAGCCGCCAAAGCCAAGGAGACAATGCCCACCAAGATCCAGATAAAGGCTAAGTAAGTGTGGCCTTTATTTAGTTCTTTGCTCCGCTTCCCAACAACCATAATAATAGACAGGGATAGAGATAAAAACAAAGGAGAGACATGACGACTTACTTGCCTGATATATATAAAGAATTTCAGCAACAATTTCCTGAGATAGCCAAAGCTTATGACGAGCTAGCCATTAAATGCCACCACTGGGGGGCGCTGGATGAAAAGACGCGGCGACTGATAAAACTGGGTATTGCCATTGGACGGAATTCAGAGGGGGGAGTGAGATCTCATGCCCGACGAGCATTGGAGGCAGGCATATCACCGGATGAACTGCGCCATACGGTATTGTTAGCTTTCACCACAGCCGGGTTTCCGACGATGATTGCCGCTATGAAATGGGTGGAAGAAGTCATCAGCAAACATGAACCGTGAGCCATTAGGAGGTAACCAGGAGGTAAACAATGAAAGTCCTGGTAATTTTTGACACGCGGTATGGTAACACTCACCAGCTGGCCGAAGCAGTGGCCGAAGGAGTCCAAGAGATCGAAGGTGTGGAAGTTTATTTGAGACGTGTTGAGATCACTGAGCCCGAGGCCATAATTCAGCAGAACGAACCGTGGCGCAAGGCTAACGAGAAGTTCCGGGCCGTCCCTCAAGTGACTTTGGAGGAGATGGCTGAGGCCGATGCCCTCGTCTTTGGCTCGCCTACCAGGTTCGGTAACATGACCGCCCCACTGAAGAAGCTCTGGGACAGTACAGGAAGGCTTTGGGTAGAAGGTAAGCTTTTCGGCAAGGTGGGGGCGGCGTTCACCAGCACCGGCACCCCACATGGGGGGAACGAAGTGACCCTAATAACTATGTTCATTCCAATGTACCACCACGGGATGATCGTGGTCACGCCTGGCTATGGCGATCCCGCTGTCTTCGAGGCTGGCTCCCCGTATGGGGCGAGTTCGGTGAGCGGACCCCAGGCAGACAAATCGCCCACCGAGAATGACCTCAGGGTAGCCAGATTTTTGGGCAGGAGGGTGGCCCAGGTGGCCAAGGCCCTCTCCTCTTCAAAGGCTTGATCTGGGCCAAGCAACACCCGGGCCGTAGAGCTGGCTAGCTAATCGGCTCCACACGCAGGAGGTCGTTATGGCAAAAAACGCCAAGAATGGCTGTGTGATACAAGGATGTGGGGGTGAGGCGATACAGATCAAAAACCTTTTCCTCCATACTTTGGGCCCTGATAAGAACAGACCGGATTTTGGCGAGTTCATAGAGTGCGAGGTATGGAAATGCACCAAGTGTGGGAATATCCAGCTCTATGGCGCTGAAGAACCGATAAAAGTGCCGAGAGGAACATGATTCAAACCTGGGTGAAGACGGTGCCAGCCGCAGTGCTGAAGAAAGCTGATGAATCGAGCTTCCAGCCTGTCGGCAAACATCAAAGTCGAGGAGGAGAAATGGTTAAGTTCAACGGGATAAACCACCTTGCTATGGCCACCGCAGATATGGACAAGACTATCCGTTTCTGGAGGGACCTGCTAGGCATGCGCCTCGTTGCTGGGCTTGGCCAGCCGGGCTACAGACACTACTTCTTCCAAATCTCTGACAGCGACCTTCTTGCCTTTTTTGAATGGCCGGGTGTTGAGCCCGCATTGAAGAAAGAGCATGGCCGGCCGGTGAAGGGCCCTTTTATCTTCGATCACGTCTCCTTCGGTGTTGACACCGAGGATGACCTGTGGGAGCTGAAAGACAGATTGGAGGCGGCAGGATTTCACGCGTCGGATGTTATCGACCACGGTTTTATCCACTCAATCTATGCCTATGACCCCAACGGTATCCCTATCGAGTTTTCCTATAATTTGGAAGGAATCGACATCCGAAGAGAACCTCAGATGAGAGATAGAGCACCATCTCGATTAGCTCTGCAGGGAGCAGATCCACGAATGGAGGTGTGGCCCAAGGTTGAATCACCCACGCCTGCTTCGGAACGCGTGGTATATCCTGGCGCTGGGAGCGAACTATTCCACGGTAAGAAGATGCCATAAATGGAACTGTTAGGGCCATTCTTAGGTTAAGAGCAACATTGGTCGATTTTAGCTCTGGAAATATAAAATAGGAGGAGTCAAAGCATGAGTGGGCGGGAAATCTCAGCGGACTTTCCATATGTATCTAGGTTTATGGAAGTTCATGGCGCAAAGATCCACTATGTTGAGGAAGGGTCGGGGGAACCGATCCTGTTTCTCCACGGCAATCCCACTTCATCATACCTATGGAGAAACATCATTCCCTACTTGACCTCTTTTGGTCGATGTTTAGCTCCGGATCTTATAGGAATGGGCAAGTCGGACAAGCCTGACATAGAGTATCGATTCTTTGACCACGTGAAATACGTGGAAGGCTTTATTGAGAATATGAGGCTACAGAATATCACCCTGGTCATTCACGATTGGGGTTCAGGCTTGGGCTTCCACTACGCCATGCGTCACGAAAGTAACGTCAAAGGGATTGCTTTCATGGAAGCGATTGTCATGTCGGTGCCGAGCTGGGAGGTGTTTCCCGCGGAGTTGAAGGAAATATTTCAGGCTTTCCGGACACCTGAGGTTGGCTGGGACATGATCGTGAATAAGAATATGTTCATAGAGCAAATACTGCCTGGAGGCGTAGTGCGGACACTGACCGAGGATGAGATGAACCACTATCGAGAGCCATTCATAGACCCTGCCAGCCGCAAGCCTATCTGGCGGTGGCCCAACGAGATTCCTATAGGGGGTGAACCACCCGATGTTGCCGAGGCTGTTGACAACTATAGCCAAAAGCTCCAACAGTCGGAGTTGCCTAAGTTGCTGTTTTCTGCCACACCTGGCGCCATACTACCTCCTTTGGTGGTGGAGTGGTGCCAGCAGAATCTGAAAAACCTCAAGACAGTGAATATCGGGCAGGGGATTCATTTCCTCCAAGAGGATAACCCGCATTTAATAGGTTCAGAAATAGCGAAGTGGTACAAGACCCTTAGCTGAATTGGATGCTGCTCAGGAGACTTTCTAAGCGGAGAGTGCGGTGAAGAAACATGGCTGTTACAGTAGAGTTTTTGCAGTCCATACCCCACTTTTCTGAGCTTAGTATTGATGAACTTGCTTCTATCAAGGAGTTCATCTTTGAAAAAACGGCGGAGTGGGGGGAGATGATTATGATCAAGGGAGAGCCCGCCGACGTATTATATTTCGTAGCCTCCGGCAAGATTAAGGTATTTAAGAGCTCAGCGGAGGGGAAAGAGCAGATTCTAAACATCGTACGCCCGAGTGAGTCCTTTAATGATGTACCCATATTTGATGGTGGTACCAACCCGGCAAGTGTCCAGGCTATGGAGCCTGTTGTTCTATACGGGATCAGAAGGAGTAATCTGGAGGTTATTCTTCGGGATCACCCCCAGGTAGCTCTCAATGTAGCTAAGGTCCTGGCGACACAAGCGCGCCACCTAGGATCACTTGTCGAGGATCTGTCCCTCAGGCACGTTATTGGCCGGGTAGCCAAGATACTCTTGGAGCACGCTGGAGATGGCATAGGCCCCAGATCGCGGCTTACTCAGCAAGAAATGGCTGCGATGGCGGGTACTGTCCGCGAAGTAGTTGGTAGGTCACTCAAATCCTTAGAAGAGGAAGAGGCGATTAGGTTAGAACGCCATCGCATCGTAATTATGGATGAAGAAGCCCTTAAAGGTATGGTAGCAGAATATTCTTGAGACAGGTGTATGCCTGATATGCGACACCAAAATGTTAATAATAGGGAAGGGGAAGTAATGAGAGTACCCAAAGGTCAAACCAGTAAGCGCTATATAAGCGGCAAAATAGAGGGGTCCCTGCCTGGTGTTGCTGATTTCGTAGTCAAAACGGAGCGCCACAGCTTTGAGTGAGCGCAAGCTTCTTGGAAGGCGGAGTCACTAGGGTATTGAGAAGTATAAAGAAGGAGGTGCAACAAATGGCTAAAGCGATTTGGAATGGCGCAGTACTAGCTGAAAGCGAAAAATATGAGATGGTCGAAGGCAATATGTATTTCCCGCCAGAGTCAATAAAGAAGGAGTACTTGCGGGAAAGTGACACAGATTACGTATGCCCCTGGAAGGGTCATGCTGACTATTATGACGTTGTGGTCGGAGATAAGGTCAACAAGGATGCCGCCTGGTATTATCCTGATCCAAAGCCAGCAGCTAAACAGATTAAGGGTCACGTGGCATTCGATAGGGGGAAAGGAGTACAAATAGAGAAGTAGCAAGCATTTGTAGCAAAGAATTTGTGATAGCCCATTTCCTATCCTATATATAGTGCCCCTTGTACCCACAGTGAAATAAGTCCGCATGATTAGCTATCATATATGTGAAGATTAAACCCTGTACCAGGGGGCACACACAGCTTTTACATTTGGAAAAAGGAGCGCAGAAATGGTAAATGTGGATGTTCTGATAATCGGAGCGGGCACTGCAGGTGAGTATGCTGCCGGTACCGCAAAGCAGTACGTTGATTCAATTGGCATGATTGAGAAGGGGCCAGTTGGTGGTGATTGCATTTTTCACGCCTGCATTCCTACCAAGGCATTGGTGCATGCCGCCCGAGCTTACAAAAAAATGAAAAGTGTTGACTTCTATGGTTTGCCGAAACTCGATAATTCTGTCGAATACAGAAAAGTTAAAGCCTTTAAGGACAGGATTATCTCCGGAATAGCTACGGGGCGTGATGAAAGATGGACCAGGCAGGGTATCCAGCTCTTTCGAGGCAATGCTCATTTCGTGTTGCCAAATGAGGTCAGGGTCGCTGATGATATTGTGAAGGCAACCAAAATCATTGTCACAACTGGATCCATGCCAGCCATACCGCCAATACCAGGACTGAAGGAGACAGGCTACATCACTAATATTGAGGCGCTGAATTCAGAAAGCGTACCTGAAAGGCTTGCAATTATAGGCGGTGGACCTATCGGAGTGGAATTTGCCCAGATATTTGCTGCCTTTGGTTCCAAAGTAAACATATACGAGGCGCTCGATAGGATTCTGATTGGAGAGGATGAGGAGATATCGCAGGCCGTGGTGGGTTTGTTCGAGAAACAGGGGATTTGTATATCTACTTCGGTAATGGTAGACGGCGTAGAATCTACCAGTTCTGGAAAGCTGATAATGAGCAAGAGCCGCGACGGCGGAGAGGCAAGAGCTGAGTACGATGATGTACTGGTGGCAACCGGTCGCAGACCAGCAATTGATGATCTGGATCTTCAAGCGGCTGGCATTGAGGCCAGTAAAAAGGGGATCACGGTTGATGCGTCTCTGCAAACCAATGTGCCCCACATCTGGGCTGCTGGTGATGTCACCGGGACATTTCTTTTCACGTTCGTTGCCGGGGAGCAGGGCAAGGCAGCCGTGATGAACGCTGTAGGTGGCAAGCACATTGAACTGAACTATGATATCTTGCCGAGAGCCACGTTTTGTGATCCGGAAGTAGCCAGCGTTGGCCTCACCGAGAGGCAGGCACGGGAAAAGGGTTACCGTGTGAAAAGCGGTAAGTTTGATTATGCCAATTTGACGCGGGCTATCGTTTCCGATGAGACTGATGGGTTTGTCAAGATTGTCGCCGAGGAAGGCTCTGGTCGCATTCTGGGAGGCCATATTGTAGGGGCAGAAGCTTCCAGCCTTATTCATGAGGTCGCTGCAGCGATGGCTGGAGGCTTAAGCGTTTCCGATATCGGCAATACTCTTCATGCCTACCCGACTCTATCTGAAGGGGTACGCTATGCATGCCAGGCGATTATGTGAGGCGCTGCGGCGCAGGAGGGCAGTTCCGAGATGAGAGATAGCACCAAGTCGCAGTGGATTGATATCTCAGTCCCGTTACGGGACGCGATGGCGCACTGGCCCAGCGATCCTCCAGTCACTATCAAGCTTGCTAAGGATATAGAGCATGGAGATACTGCCAACCTGTCTGTGATTTCAATGGGAGCACATTCTGGAACACATGTAGATGCTCCAATCCACTTTATCAAGCAGGGGCAAGGTGTGGACAAGATGCCACTGGACACTATGGTTGGTAAAGCACGAGTCATCGAAATCAAGGATACTGAGTCTATAAAACCGGAAGAGCTTCTCCAGCAACGTATCCGTCGTGGCGAGCGCATTCTGTTCAAGACACACAATTCGTCACATGTCTGGCAGACAGACGAGTTTGTCGAAGATTTCGTATTCATCTCGGACGGTGCGGCCCGCTTTCTCGTAGATCGCGGGGTGAGCTTGGTTGGCGTCGATTACCTCTCTGTTGGGAGTTTCAAGCGCGGCGGCAGCTATGTACACAAGACGCTTCTAAGCGGCGGTGTATGGATTATTGAGGGGCTTGATCTGTCATGTGTGGCTTCTGGAGAATATGATCTCATTTGCTTACCACTGAGACTTGTCCAAGGAGACGGCGCTCCTGCCCGGGCGGTCTTGAGACCTGTCTGAGCAGGTGGAGAAAGAAGAATGATGGTTAATACTTGAAAAGGAAAGCAGGAAGAGATGGCAAACATTAAGCGAGAGTTCGGTATAGTAGGACTGGGCCGTATGGGAGCGAATCTTGCCCTCCAGGCCCTGGAGAAAGGTATGCGAGTTGTTGGGTTCGATATCAAAAAAGTTCCCGAAGAACTCATACGTGCAGGTATGGTTCAGATTGAAAATATTGAAGGTTTTCGTGAGCAGCTGTCGCCGCCGCGGCCGATTTTCATCTATATTCCAGCCGGCCCAATTGTTGACCGCGTCATAGACGACCTTGTTCCGCATCTTGACAGGAGCGACGTTATCGTCGACGCTGGGAACTCCTACTGGGGCGACTCAATCCGCCGCCACCAAAGACTCAGCGAAAAAGGAATCCACTTCGTCGACCTTGGGACAAGCGGCGGTGTCGAAGGAGCCCGCCACGGTGCCTGCTTTATGGCAGGTGGTGAGAAGGAACCTATCGCACGGGTTGAGCCACTACTCATTGAGCTTGCCATTCCTGGTGGCTACGTTCATGCTGGCCCACCGGGTGCCGGACACTTCACCAAACTCGTTCACAACGGAATCGAGTTTGGAATGCTCCAGGCAATTGGTGAAGGTATCGACTTACTTGAACAGTACCGGGATAAACTCGACATCGCAGATGTTCTCCGGTGTTGGCGTCACGGTTCGGTAATCCGGTCATGGCTTATAGACCTGATGGAAGCGGCATACCGCGCTGAGGGAGGACTCGCTAAGATACAGGCCTATGTGGAAGATACAGGTGAAATGAACTGGCTGGTTAACGACGCCCTCCATATGGAGGTACCCATACCAGTAATCTCACAGGCGGTGATGCAGCTATTCGCTTCACGCGATGACAAGAAATACTGGGCTCGAGCGATAGCGATGATGCGGCACGGGTTCGGCGGACACCCGTACGGATCAGACGAGTCTATTGTCCGGGAGCGTAGAGAAGGAAGAATTGGCGATTTCCTTCGCGAGTAGTCGTCCCACAGACGATCCCACAGCGAGCCATGTCCATAGGCCTTGTAGCAGTTGGCGAAAAGAAAAGGAGGACATCAGACATGGGCTACAGACCCATAGGTGACTACGGGATCATAGGCAATATGCTCTCTTGTGCTCTGATCGGAAAGGATGGCAAAATAGACTGGTGCTGCCTTCCTCGATTCGATTCTCCCAGTATTTTTGCCGCCATTCTGGACGACGAGAAAGGGGGCACTTTTGGCATCAAGCCTCAAATAGCCTTTGAGTCCTCCCAGTCCTATCTATCTGATACAAACGTGCTTCAGACGACTTTCCAAACCGAGACAGGCACGGTGACCCTGACCGATTTCATGCCCTGCTATCCAAACGCTCGAGGCAGGCCAGTCAAGCTGCATGAGATTCACCGCCTGGTGGAATGTAGCCAAGGTGAAGTACCATTAGAGGCGATATTTGCGCCAAAAATGGACTATGCGAGAGGTAGGACCTTGCTGGATATCTCAAAGAGGGGTGTCACAGCGAAGAGTGGGACAGAAACACTAGCGCTCTCTTCTTCGATCCCGTTTGCCATAAGCAGAGATCACGCCTTGGGTCGGTTCACGCTTCGGCAGGGAGAAAAAGCTGCCTTTGTCCTGCAGTACGGCTTGCATCAGCCACGCTCTCTCGCTGTCTGCAATTCAGCGAGAAAGCTAGAGAACACCACTGCGTACTGGAAGCAGCAGGCCGAAGGCTGCGTCTTTTCCGGTCCATGGAGAGAGGCCATAGTGCGGTCTTATCTGGCTCTGCACTTGATGGTATATTCGCCGACTGGCGCTATCATCGCGGCGCCTACGACCTCTCTGCCTGAGGAAATCGGTGGTGAACGTAACTGGGACTATCGCTATACCTGGCTTCGTGACGCGTCGCTAACCATCAACGCGTTGGCTCACCTGGGGCACGGGGAAGAAGCTAATGGATTCATGAACTGGTTGCTCAGCGTATGCGGCAAGTGCGGACCCAAAGCTCAGATACTCTATGATATTGACTTCAAGGACCCGCTTGATGAGAAGGTGCTCGATCATCTCAAAGGATACCGTAATTCCCGACCAGTAAGAATTGGCAACGGTGCCTACCAGCAACGCCAGCTTGACGTCTTTGGCGAGGTACTTGAGGCCTCGTACAACCATCTTAATATTGGTGGCCGTATTAGCCACCGTTCCTGGAGATTGCTGCAGAGCTTTGTAGGAGCTGCATGCCTGCTCTGGCAGTTTCCCGACAGCGGTATTTGGGAGGTCAGAGGAGGCCCCTATCATTTCGTGCACTCCAAGGTCATGTGCTGGGTAGCCGTGGACAGGGGAATAAAGATAGCCGAAAGACTGGGGCGCAAGAAAAACCTTAAATACTGGCGGAAGACTGCCCAGGAGATCCGAGATGACATTCTGAAACGGGGCTGGAATTCACAGCGGCGGGCGTTTACCCAGCACTATGATACAGAAGCCCTAGACGCTAGCAATCTCCTCATACCACTCTTCGGCTTCTTGCCGATCTCTGATGAAAGGATGAAATCTACGATTGACCGTACCGTGGCCGAGCTAAGCTGGAATGGCTTGCTGCGAAGATATAGAACTGACGAGACTGATGATGGGCTCAGCGGGTCAGAGGGAGCGTTTTTGTGGTGTTCCTTTTGGTTAGCTAGAAACTTGCTTCGGTTGGGCAAGTTAGAGGAAGCTATCGAGCTCTATCAGAGACTACTGGGCTATAGTAACCACCTTGGCCTATTATCGGAGATGGTGGATCCTACCTCTGGAGAAGCACTGGGTAATTTCCCACAGGCTCTTAATCATTTGGCGGTAATCATCTCAGGAATAGAGCTGACGGAAGCGATGCAAAATAAAAAGGTAGATGAGGTGAAGCATGAAAGCAGGAGCAGTAACTCCGGGTCAAAAAGATAGCGCAAGGTTAGCTGAAATGGATGTGCCAGTGATCTCAGATGGTCAAGCCCTCGTAAGGTTGCTTGAAGTAGGCATCGATGGTACTGATATGGAGATTAGCAGAGGTGAATATGGTGAAGCACCACTAGACCAGAATTTTCTTGTCCTAGGTCATGAAGCAGTTGGCCAAATCGAGAACCCAGGCACTACGAACCTAAGCGAAAGTGACTTGGTGGTGCCTCTGGTCAGGCGCCCAGATGAATGCATTGCTTGTCGCAGCGCACAACCAGATATGTGCATTGATGGTAATTACCGGGAGTGTGGCATCAAGGGTGCTCATGGATTCTTGCGTGAATACCTTGCTGAAGATTCAGACTTCTTAGTGCAGGTTCCCCAGGACCTGCGGCATATCGCCGTCGAGCCTACGAGCATTGCCACAAAAGGTATTGAACAGGCAATGGAGTTTCACAATCGGAGTGCCAATCCCATCAAGGTTGCGCTTGTACTTGGTGCCGGCCCGTTGGGACTGCTGGCGACTGCACTACTTCAACTCCAGAACTTCACTACGTATACGCTCGACATAGTCCCCAAATCGAGTATTAAGGCCCAGCTCGTTCAATCGCTTGGTGCAAATTATATCGACGGGCGAGAATCACCAGTGAAAACGCTGCCAGAGCAAATCGGCAATTTAGATCTAATCATGGAAGCGACTGGCAATAGCACTGTAGCCTTCCAAGCGATGAGTGTACTGGGAGTGAACGGGGTGCTGTGCCTGATGGGAGTTTCAACGGGCCAGAAACCCTTGGAGGTAAATGCTGCTTGTCTTAACATGCAGATGGTACTTGGCAACAAGATGGTCTTTGGCACCGTAAGTTCGAACCGTGGTCATTTTGAAAGGTCAATTCAGTCACTGGCCAGCATAGAACAGAAATGGCCTGGGTGGCTATCAAGGCTAATTACCCGACGGCTTAGACTGAACGAGTTCACGGACGCTCTTCAGCCTACTCCAGATAATATCAAGACGGAGATCGAGTTAATATGACAGAACGACCACAGCTTTATGATTTTATTCCAACCGAAGATGGCTGTATTAACAGTTGTTCCCAACCAAATAGATAGAAGTCGTAGGCACAGATAAGGAGGTGCTTAGTAATGAAGAATTACGACGTTATCGTAATTGGCTCCGGGTGTGGGGCGCTTATTTCAGATGAAGCTGCATCACACGGGCTGAAGGTTGCTCTGGTAGACAAAGGTCCTCTAATAGGAGGAACTTGTCTTAACTGGGGCTGCATCCCTTCTAAAATGCTGATATATCCGGCAGACAGAATAGTAGAAATACAGGAAGGCAAAAAGCTAGGCATTCAGGCGCAGATAAAGAACATAGACTTTCACTCAATAATGGAGCGAATGAGGAAGAGTAGACAAGAAAGCCAAGAGCATATAAGGGAGGGTATTAAACAAACAAAGAACCTGGATTTCTTTGAAGGTGAAGGACATTTTGTTGGTAACTACACCCTCGAAGTTAATGGAAAGAGAATTAAAGGGGAAAGAATTTTCATTGCGTCTGGCTCGCGGACTTTAATACCTCCCATAAAAGGCTTAGATAATATCGATTATTTGACAAATGAGTCCGTACTGGAACTAAAAGAGAGACCGGACAGCCTGATTATTATTGGTGGGGGGTATATTGCCGTCGAATACGGGCATTTCTTTGCCGCTATTGGTACTAAAGTTGCTATTCTTGAAATGGTAAACAGCTTAGTCCTATCTGAGGAACCGGAAATCTCTGAGCTCTTAAAAAAGGCACTTAGTAAACGTATGGAAGTTCATACCAACGCTCAAGCTGAAGAAGTGAAAGATAACAATGGTGGCATTACTGTGGTAGCCAAGGATAAAATCAGTGGCAAAGAAAGAGAATTTACTGCGCAGAGGATTATGATCGCCGTAGGTAGGAGGTCTAATGCTGATTTGCTGAGAGTGGAGAATACAGGTGTCGATGTAGATGCCAGGGGTTTCATAAAGGTCGATGAATACCTGGAGACGAGTATGAAGAACATTTTTGCCGTAGGTGATGCCAACGGACAACAGATGTTTACTCATATGGCCAATAGAGAGGCTGCAATAGTTGCGGAAAACGCGTTTCATGGTACCAGGTTGAAGGTAGATTACACCTCCGTACCTCATGCCGTTTATTCCCACCCTCAAATTGCGTCAGTCGGGCTGACCGAAGAGAACGCTAGGAAAGACTACGACATTATAGTCGGCAAGACCAAATATTATGATATTGCCAAGGGCGAAGCCATGATGGAAAGGGAAGGCTTCGCTAAAGCTATAGTGGAAAAAGATACCGACAGGATATTAGGTTTTCACATCATAGGGCCATACGCCCCGGTGCTTATTCAAGAAGTGGTCAACGCTATGACGTCTGGTGGAAGCATAGAGGAGATAAACCAAGGTATCCATATTCATCCTGCCCTTTCTGAATTAATACCAAACACACTCAATAGTATTGGAGAGTCCTAAATCAATGACCCTTATCGCGTAATGCAAACCGTAGGGCGGGGTAAGAAATGGCCGAATCATATGATCTAGTCGTTATAGGAGCCGGCTCGGCAGGACTAACGGCTGCAGGGTTTGCTACACAATTAGGAGCTCGTATTGCTCTTATAGAAAAAAATCGTATTGGCGGTGATTGTACCTGGACTGGCTGTATACCCAGTAAGACATTGCTCAAAATTGCCAAAGTGGTTCACCAAATGCGTACTGCAGACCATTACGGACTAACTCCTATAAATCCAACGGTAGACCTTAAATCCGTAATGTCAAAAGTACGAAATGTGATCGACCAGGTATACAAGCATGAAGCTCCCGAAGCACTTCGTGCTAGTGGAGTTGATGTACTCCTTAGTAATGTCCGCTTTATCGATCCATATACATTGGCTGTCGATGATAATGCTGTAACTACGCGCCATGTCCTACTTACCATGGGTGCTCATTCCTTCATACCACCCATCAATGGCCTTGATAGCGTGAATTATATCACCTATGAAACGATCTGGGAAATGGAGGTTTTGCCGGCTCATTTACTCGTAATAGGTGCTGGTCCGATTGGATGCGAGATGGCGCAGGCATTTTGTCGTCTTGGCAGCAAGGTTACTGTGGTAGAAGGTGGAGACCGGATGTTACCCCGCGACGAAGCCATTGCTTCAGAAGTGATGGCTGAGGTGTTTACTTCGGAAGGAATCAAGCTGCATTTCAACATCTCGGTTGAACGTGCTTGGCAGGACACAGACGGTATTCACCTTTTTGGTGGCGGACAAGAATTTTTAGGAGATGCTTTGCTGGTAGCTGTTGGCCGCCGTCCCAATGTAGATGGTTTGGCCCTAGAAAAAGCTGGAGTGGCGTATAGTTCCCGTGGCATCGAGGTGGATGAACACCTGCGGACCAGCCAGCGACACATCTACGCTGCTGGCGATTGCACTGGTAGTTACCAATTTACACATTACGCTGGCTGGCAGGCAGCCATGGCCGTACGCAACGCTCTGCTTCCTGGTGCCGCTAAAGGTGTAAGCGATCGGGTACCCTGGACCACTTTCACTGACCCTGAGGTGGCACATGTTGGCTTGACCGAAGATCAAGCACGCGAAAGGTTTGGCGAAGCAGTAATGACGTGTGACTGGCCAATGGAGCGAGTGGACCGTGCGCGGGCAGAGGGCGACACAGACGGGTTTCTAAAACTGGTTCACAAAAAGGATGGCACGTTGCTTGGTGTAACAGTAGTATGTGGACGGGCTGGCGAGATGATTCATGAGTGGATTGTAGCTCTAGAACACGGCCTCAGGGTGGGTGACCTAGCCCAAGTCATTCACGTGTACCCTACCTATTCAACCGCTAGTATGCAGGCTGCTGCGGATATACGGGTGGCACAGTTGTTAGGCGGCACGTCCGGGCGGATCATTCGCAGGGTTGCCCATTTGCTGCGATAAGAGGAGCAAATAGTGATTAGCATGGCTAAACAACCTATCCGCAATCACATTTTTTATGAGCTTACTCGTAGCCTGTGCCCTGAATGTCAACGCCTAGTAGACGCCCAGGTGCTTATCCGCGATGGCGCTGTGTATCTGCGCAAGTACTGCAAGCAACACGGGTGGTATGAAGCGCTTATTTCGTCTGATGCTGACTGGTACCTGAACTCGCTCAGGTACAATAAACCAGGAGCTATCCCTTTTGAGTTTACGACCAATGTAGATAAAGGTTGCCCTTTTGATTGTGGCCTGTGCCCCGAGCACCAACAACACACTTGCGTCGCCCTCATCGAGATCACCACTCGCTGCAATCTGGATTGCCCCACCTGCTTTGCCGATGCCGGCAACGGCTATGACCTAAGCCTAACACAGGTGGAAGAGATGCTCGATCGGCTCCTCGAAACCGAAGACCAGTCCGAGATCGTCCAGATCAGTGGAGGTGAGCCGACGATCCACCCCAAAATCTTTGATATTCTCTTAGCGGCCAGAAAGCGTTGCATCCGACATGTGATGCTTAACACCAATGGTTTGCGTCTGGCACAGGATAGTGACTTTGTTCACCAGTTAGCTTACTTCAAGCCAATCATCTACCTGCAATTCGACAGTCTCACCGACGAGACATACCGGATGCTACGTGGGCGTGAAATGGTCGGCATCAAACAAAAAGCACTTGATAACTTGGCTGAAGAAGGGCTGCACGCGATATTAGTACCGACAATTGTCTATGGTGTGAATGATGCTGAGATTGGTGCAATCTTCAGGTATGGACTTGAACATCCTGCTGTGCTCGGCATCAATTACCAGCCGGTGACTTTTGCCGGGCGTTGCCTTAGTCATGTCGATCCCATTCGTCGTACGACCGTGCCGGATGTAGTTTTTGCTTTGCACACGCAAACCAATGGCCTCTTCCAAGTTAGCGATTTCCGGCCTGTCCCCTGTCCGCATCCGACATGTTCCGCCTGTACCTACGTTTTTGTGCTCAGTGATCAGGTCATCCCCATTCCACGTCTGCTGAATGTTGATGATTATCTGGACTTCATCAGTAACCGCTCCGTGCCAGACCTATCAGCCGAACTACGATCGGTGTTGGAAGCTTTGTGGAGCATGGCCGCGGTGATGGGCAGCGATAAAACAGCAAATGCTCTTACCTGTATCGCCTGCAATAGTAGTATACCACTACCCTCTGAGTTTAGATTCACGCCAGAGCACTTCTTCACGATACAAATTCACGGCTTTATGGATGAGCACACATTTGACCTGAAGCGGCTGATGAAATGCTGTGTTCACGAACTACTACCTGACGGCCGCACCGTCCCCTTTTGCGCCCACAATAATCTGGGGTACAGAGAGCAGGTGAAGTCCCAACAGGGGGTATCACATTGACCGACAGGATAAATGACCGTGAGATTAAGATCTGCTGCGCCACGTTTTACCAGAGTGACCTCGTTCGAATGCTGCTGGGAGATATTCTGCACCCAGGTGGCCTGAAACTGACTGGCTATCTCGGTACATCAGTAGGGTTGAACAATACGGATCAGGTATTGGACGTAGCGTGTGGGCGAGGTGCCTCAGCCGTGTATCTAGCCAAGCTTTTCGGTTGCCGCGTGACTGGTCTAGACTTCGGACCAGATAACATAGCCGCTGCGGAAGCTTACGCTTCTGCTGAAGGTGTGTCTCATCTGGCTGCCTTCCGACAGGGTGATGCCGAACGGTTACCATTCGAGGATAGTACTTTCGACGTCATTATCTCAGAGTGCAGTTTTTGCACTTTTCCTCAAAAAACAAAAGCTGCCCAAGAGATGGCACGAGTTCTACGCATCGGAGGCCGGCTGGGCATGACTGATATCACGGTCAGTGGTCCTTTGCCTGAAGATGTTCAATCACTGCTAAGCTGGGTGGCTTGCGTGGCAGGAGCTGGTACCCCAGAACTCTACGTATCAGAATTGAAGGGAGCTGGCTTCGCTGATTTCATTGTCGAAGATCAACGAGACTCATTGCTTGAAATGGTAAATGGAGTACGTCTCAAGCTACTGGGTCTAGAAATGGCCATCAGCTTGGTAAGGCTCAAACTCGGTGACCTTGATTTGAGTAGAGCCAAACTTATCGGTCAGCGAATACTGGAATTGATTGAGAATGGCATAATAAGTTACACGCTTTTTAGGGCGAGAAAAAGCTGAGGCGGTCTCAGGGTGGTATATGACGTTGGTTAGGTGAAGTAGATCATGATTAGGGCATTCTTATTCGATCTAGATGGTACTCTTGTGCAGACAGAGAAGATTAAGGCTTTATCCTATGCAGTTGCTGTGCAGCATCTGCTAGGACTCTCACAGCCTGACCAGAGAGCAATTGAGGCCTATCGTGAGGTAGTAGGCGAGTCTCGAGACATAGCGTCACAATATATCATAGAGAAACTGGAGCTTCAGCATAAGTTGCTCCCGCTCATGGCCAAGTATCGTGTTTCTCAGCCCGGGGAAGTACTGACAGCCATGCGAACGGCTATCTATGCTGATATGGTGTCCGACCCCAAAATACTTCGGGAAAATCAATGGCCTTATACCGTTGAACTTCTGCGTGTCGCCAGAGAGGCTACTTGTAAGACTGCACTTGTAACGATGTCCAAGCGCAGCGATGCGCTGCACGTTCTACACACTCTTGGAATTGAACGCTTACTGGATCTCATCGTCACTGCTGAGGACATCAGGCAGGGTAAGCCGGACCCGGAAGGCTACATTCTGGCTGCAAATAGGCTTCAAGTAGAACCTCATGAATGCCTAGTACTGGAAGACTCAGTTAACGGAGTACAGGCAGCGCAGGCAGCAGGTATGAATGTTATCGCCATAGCTACTCCTTTCACCAATGCTGCTCTCCACTCAGATCAAATAATAGAACATGCCTGGATTGTACATGAACCCGAGAAACTGGCTGAAACAGTCCAACGGCGTATTGAAGAGTATAACCGTACCATACATGGAGGTTAGAGCGTGACGGAGAAATACAATAATAAGTCACTAACACTGGGAGTAGATCTGGGCGGTACGAAAGTGGAGACGTCTCTTGTAGACACAACTGGGCATATCCTTGCATCGCACCGCCGCCCCACTCAACCAGAAAAGGGGCCGGATGGAGTTATAGGGGACATCATCGAATGTGTAAAGAATTGCCTGGGCGAAGCCAGTCAATCAGCACAAGCTCTGGGTGTTGGAATGGCCGGACAGATTGAGAAATACACCGGCATAGTTAGCTTTGCGCCGAATCTAGGCTGGCATAACGTTCCTCTCAGGGCCAAGCTTGAGGAGGCACTAGTACTACCGGTGGTGGTTACCAACGATGTTCGGGCTGCTACGTACGGAGAGTGGCTCTACGGCGCAGGACAAGGTGTTGATGATCTGGTATGCCTCTTCGTCGGTACAGGTGTTGGTGGTGGTATCGTTAGCGGCGGAAAGTTGCTGGAAGGCTGTAACAATACGGCGGGTGAGCTTGGACATATGACAGTAATGACCGATGGGCGACAGTGTCACTGCCGCAACCGGGGTTGCCTGGAGGCATATGCCGGTGGCTGGGCTATCGCGGAGCGGGCGCAAGAGGCGGTACGTAGTGATCCCAAAGCAGGTCAGCCACTGATTACATTGGCCGGGAGCATTGAGCAGATCTCTGCTGCGACAGTAACCGAAGCCTATGCTAATGGAGATCCTATAGCTCAACGCATAGTAGAAGAGACAGCACACTTCCTAGCTGCTGGTATAACGGGAATTGTTAACGCCTTTAACCCCTGTTTGCTGGTACTCGGGGGTGGTGTCATCCAGGGCTTACCAATGTATGCCTCTATGGTAGAGCGTCTAGTGCGTATCAATGCTCTGGAGGCAGCATTGGAAGGCCTGCGCATCGTTACAGCTATCTTAGGTAATAGGGCCGGGGTCATTGGAGCAGCCGCGCTTGCGCGTCATAGATTTCAGAAAGCTGAATAAGAAGCAAGGAGGCGAACATGAGTACGCCAACATTTGAGGAACTTTGCATAAACACCATTCGCTTTCTGGCAGTGGACATGGTACAGCAGGCTAACTCAGGCCACCCGGGGACACCGATGGGAGCCGCACCGATGGCTTATGTGCTATGGGACCGCTTTCTTAAACACAACCCCGGCGACCCTAAATGGCCAGACCGAGACCGCTTTATTCTGTCCGCGGGACATGCTTCGGCCATGCTCTACGCTTTATTGCATCTGACTGGTTATGACTTGCCGCTAGATGAAATCAAGCGATTCCGACAATGGGGTAGCAAAACACCCGGCCATCCGGAGTACGGGATTGTCCCGGGTGTGGAGACCACCACAGGGCTGCTAGGGCAGGGGTTCGCGAACGGAGTAGGTATGGCCATAGCCGAGAAGTGGCTGGAAGAGCACTACAATCGCCCGGGATATGAGATAATAAACCACTATACATATGCCATCGTCTCGGACGGAGACCTCCAAGAAGGTGTCGCTTCAGAGGCAGCTTCACTGGCGGGGACGCTTCGTCTGGGCAAGCTTATCTACCTATACGACGACAACGATATTTCTATTGAAGGCAAAACCAATATCGCATTCGCCGAAAACGTAGCCCAGCGTTTCCAGGCCTATGGCTGGCATGTCATCGGCCCTATCGATGGCATGGAAACGGGCAGTGTTGATTGGGCCATTAGGATGGCTCAGGCTGAAGGAGGTCGCCCTAGCCTGATAATCTGCAGGACTGTTATCGGCTACGGAAGCCCCAATAAGGCGGGGACTGCATCAGCTCACGGTGAACCTCTGGGGGAAGAAGAAGTAAACCTTACTAAAGAACGTCTGAGCTGGCCTTACCATGAGCCTTTTACCGTACCACCCGAAGTCCTTGCTCATTTTTACCAGGCTAAAGAGCGAGGTGGTCGCCAGCAGCACGAGTGGGAGACTAAGCTGGAGGCATACCGACAAGCTTACCCGAACGAGGAGCGGCAGTTAGAGGAGGACCTGTCTGGAGACCTGCCAGAGGGATGGGACCAAGACCTTACTGACCTATTCAAGACCACAGAGAAACCTATCGCCACTCGTGAAGCTTCTGGTAAGGTTATGAATACTATAGTACAGAAAGTCCATGCTTTCACCGGTGGTTCGGCAGACCTTGCCCCTTCTACCAAGACCACCTTAAAGGATCACGGTCACTATGGATTCGAAGAATATTGCGGCCACAATATGCACTTCGGCGTTCGTGAGCACGCTATGGGTGCTGTAGCGAATGGTATGTCTTTGCATGGAGGTGTCATTCCCTATACCGGAACTTTCCTTGTCTTCTATGACTACATGCGTCCGCCAATACGGTTAGCTGCGCTAATGAGAATCAGGGTGATTTACATTTTTACTCATGACTCCATCGGTATGGGCGAGGACGGCCCAACACATCAGCCTATCGAGCAACTTATGGGACTGCGTGAAGTGCCTAATCTTGTAATGATCCGGCCTGCAGATGCCACCGAGACAGTAGAGGCATGGAAATTAGCTATGGAACATCGCCACAACCCAACGGCCATTGTACTCAGCCGTCAAAACTTGCCTATTCTGGATCGAACAGAATTGACTCCAGCCAGCGGTGTGCAACGCGGCGGTTATATCCTCTGGGAAGCAGCAGCATCTCCAGATGTTGTCCTCATAGGCACCGGCTCTGAAGTCCACATTGCACTGGAAGCAGGCAAGCTACTGCAGGAGAAGGGTGTCAACGCCCGTGTTGTCTCCATGCCTTCATGGGAACTATTCGATGCCCAGTCACAGGATTATCGCAGAGAAGTATTGCCACCCAACGTTAGAGCGCGCATCTCCATCGAGGCAGGTACTCCACTGGGCTGGGAAAGATACGTAGGTCTGGACGGGGTTACAATTGGTGTACCTCGCTTCGGTGCTTCAGCACCAGGTAACGTCCTCTATGGCAAACTAGGGCTGACCGTCCAACACGTAGTGGGCGAGGCTCTAAAACTTGTGCACAGGAGTTAGTCATGAAGCCAAGAGTTGCACTGGGCGCCGATCATGGCGGCTTTACCCTCAGAAATGATTTAATTACCCGGCTACACGAAACGTGTGAGATTTTAGATCTGGGAGCCCATACATTTGACCAGGATGACGACTACCCTGATTTTGCGCTAGCAGTTGCTCAGGCAGTTGCTTCAGGACAGACGCAGCGTGGCATACTAATCTGCGGCAGTGGCGTGGGCGCCTGCATCGCTGCCAACAAGGTGCCAGGAGTACGTGCATGCCTGTGCCACGACACATACTCGGCACATCAAGGTGTGGAACATGATGACATGAATATACTATGCTTGGGAGCACGTGTCGTCGGACTAGAGCTGGCTTGGGAATTGACTAAAGCCTTCCTCAAGGCAGACTTCTCTGGTGAGACACGCCATCGTCGACGTTTGGAGAAAGTCCTGGCTATCGAACAGCAAGCGCTGCAATCGGACAGACAAGGCAACAAAGGAGGATCAAGAGAATGAACGCTGTTCAGGAAGCTCAACGACTTGGCCAAGCAATTTGGCTTGATTATATACGTCGTGGGTTACTCAAGTCTGGCGAGTTCCAGCGACTCATCGAACAAGGAATAAGCGGTGTGACCTCAAATCCGACCATTTTCGAGAAGGCCATCGTCGGAAGTAATGACTATGATGAAGCAATACTAACCTTGGCCAAAGCCAATAAGGGTATCGGGGAGATATATAAAACCCTTGTGGTAGAGGACATTCGAGCCGCCGCTGACCTGCTGCGGCCTATTTATGACCAGACATCTGGATTACATGGCTACGCATCTTTAGAGGTCAGCCCTATATTGGCTCACGATACGGATGGCACAATAAAGGAGGCAAAGCGTTTGTTCGCCTCCTTAGGCAGATCGAATGTAATGATCAAAGTCCCGGCTACACCGGAGGGCATACCAGCAACCCGTAGCCTCATCAGCGAGGGCATCAATATCAACGTTACCCTAATATTCTCTCTGGATGTGTACCGACAGGTTATGGAAGCCTACATTGCCGGAATTGAAGATCTGGTCAAGAATGGTGGGAATATAAGCAAAGTGGCTTCAGTGGCATCCTTCTTTCTCAGCCGGATAGATACAGTGGTGGATGTCATGTTGGAAGAGCGCATATGGCACGGACAAGGACAACTCAGGGGCTTACTTGGCAAAGCTGCCATTGCGAACGCCAAGCTGGCATACAACGCGTTCAGGAACACTTTTGATAGCGAGCGTTTTGCGGCACTCAGAGCTAAAGGAGCTCGGGTGCAGCGTCCTCTATGGGCAAGCACTGGCACGAAAAATCCGGCGTACAGCGACGTCATGTACGTAGAGCCCCTTATCGGTTCAGACACAATAAACACTATGCCACCGGTGACTATGAATGCATTCCTGGATCACGGCCGCGCTGTGACCACCCTGGGGATGGATTCTTCTGAAGCTGAGCGGGCGTTAGCTGATCTTGCCCAGACTGGCATCAGCATTGAGTCTGTAACCGCGGAATTGCTTGCTGATGGGGTTAAGGCGTTTGCTGAATCGTTCGAGAAGCTTATAGCTGGTATCGAGGAGAAAAAGGCCCGGCTGCTGGTACCAGAGCACGTACATCCCGGTGTCAGCATTGGCACTTTTATCAGTGATGTTGAAGCTGCTCTGGCTGACCTAGGTAGAGGTGACGTCGTGGGGGGAATGTGGCGTAAAGATCACACTGTTTGGAAACCGAAACCTACGGAGATTACAGATCGTCTCGGCTGGCTTAGCGTTGCTGATTTAATGTCTGAACAAGTACCTGTTCTTCAATCTTTTGCTCGGGAGGTTATAGAAGCTGGTTTCCGCCACGTTGTTTTGCTTGGCATGGGCGGAAGTAGTCTGGGACCTGAGGTGCTTCGGCAGACCTTTGGCAGTACCAAAGGATATCCTGAACTCATAGTGCTGGACTCAACAGTACCAGCCTCGGTGCAGTCGGTGAAAGAGGCTATCGACCCAGCACAGACCCTCTTTATAATATCCTCAAAGTCCGGCAGTACCACCGAGCCTATGGCGCTCTTCCGGTACTTTAGAGATCTTGTCGGGTCGGCCATAGGAGACGAAAAAGCCGGACAGAATTTCGTTGCCATCACCGATCCTAGGACTCCGCTAGCTAAACTAGCCGAAGACGAAAAGTTCTGGCGTGTTTTTTTGAATCCTTCTGACATTGGTGGACGGTACTCTGTCCTGTCGTATTTTGGCTTGATTCCAGCAGTACTCGCAGGTATCGACATCATGACGCTACTTGACCGGTCAGATTGCATGAGAGAGGCATGTGCCTCTTGTGTGCCTACCCACGATAACCCTGGTGCCTGGCTTGGAGCGTGTATGGGTACTCTAGTCCTGAAGGGACGGGACAAGCTTACTCTTATCACATCCCCAGCCATCAGTAGCTTCGGTGTATGGGTGGAGCAGCTTATTGCTGAGAGCACAGGCAAGGACGGAAAGGGGATCATACCAGTGGCTGGCGAACCGCTGATAGAACCGGACCGTTACGGTGATGACCGGTTATTTGTCTGTTTACGCCTTCAGGATGACGATAACTCTGAAATAGATACGGCAATCGAGGGTATCAGACTTTCAGCACAACCGGTGCTGGTTCTCGAGATGCGAGATAAGTATGATCTAGGAGCCGAGTTCTATCGCTGGGAGTTTGCGACCGCGATAGCTGGTGCAATACTCGGTATACACCCCTTCAATCAACCCAATGTGCAGCAAGCTAAGGATGCAACAGAGCGTATTTTGCAGGAGTACACCACGTCCGGCAATCTGCCGAGTGTAGAGGCTGCCATATCCGTTGCTGAACTGCTGACTAAGGCCGAAAAGGGGACGTATCTGGCTATTATGGCCTATCTCCGCGAGACACCGGGAACGGATAAGGCACTGCTAGAGCTTCGCCGGAAAGTGGTGGAGCGATATGGTATAGCCACTACTCTTGGTTATGGGCCGCGTTTCCTGCACTCGACGGGCCAGCTTCACAAGGGAGGTCCGGCTACAGGGCTATTCCTGCAAATCACTGTTGATCATGAAACGGACATCCCGATCCCGGGCATGCCCTATACTTTCGGTGTGGTTGCCGATGCCCAGGCTCTAGGAGACCTTCGGGCTTTGCAATCACTGGGACGAACGGTTGCACGGGTTCGCTTGAGTCGAGGTGACGAAGCCGAGATTTCAAAGCTCGTCAGCGAATTGAAATAGAAGCAGCGAGGGGGTAACGATGGAACTGGGAATGGTTGGTTTGGGGCGCATGGGTAGCAACATAACGCGGCGCTTGCTTGGTGGAGGTCACCGTGTCGTGGTTTACGATCCTATCGAGGAAGCTGTGGAGACACTGGTCGCGCAAGGAGCGATTGGCGCCTCCTCCATAGCAGACCTAGTAGGAAAACTCACTCGTCCCCGCGCTGTCTGGCTCATGGTCCCCTCGGGTGACCCAACGGAGAATACTATCAACACTTTGGCTGCAGAATTGTCTGAGGGTGATGTGGTCATTGATGGTGGCAACTCCAACTATAAGGATAGTATGCGCCGTGCGGCAGCTCTATCTGAGAAGGGGGTCATCTTTATGGACGTGGGAACCAGCGGTGGGATATGGGGACTCAAAGAAGGCTACAGTCTAATGGTAGGGGGCGACAGCGACGCATTCCGCCGTATAGAGCCGGTCTTTCAGACATTGGCACCTTCGCCATACAAGGGGTACGGCCATGTGGGGCCCAGCGGTGCAGGCCACTTTGTCAAGATGGTTCATAACGGCATTGAATACGGGTTGATGCAGGCGTATGCCGAAGGGTTTGAACTGATGCAGGCAAAGCGAGAGTTTGATCTAGACCTGCATCAGATTGCAGAGATCTGGCGATATGGCAGCGTAGTGCGTTCCTGGCTGTTGGACTTAGCGGCGGCCGCACTAGAGGAAGATCCGAAATTGGAAAACATCCAGGCCTATGTCGAGGACTCTGGTGAAGGTCGGTGGACAGTGCAGGAATCGATAGAACTCGCTGTGCCTTTGCCAGTCATAGTACAGTCGCTTATGGCAAGATTCCGATCGCGGCAAGCGCAGGCCTTTGGAGCCAAGCTACTAGCTGCCTTACGTGAGCAGTTCGGAGGTCATACGGTGAGGAGATACGAATAAGGTGCATGCGAACAGGAAGGAGCCCGGTGGCTGTGACTTCCCGTGCACCTTGGCCTTTTGACCGGCTCTAACATGCGTATTCGTAGAGGAAGGAGCGATGGCTAGACTCAGTAAGGTTGTACCTGCCATTCTGACCGAAGATCCCAAAGCTCTTGAGACTATGGTCCGCCAAGCAGAGAGTTTCGCTAGCTATGTGCAGTTTGACATTATGGACGGCCGTTTCGTCCCGTCACGGAGCATAACCTACGAAGACTTGATGATGCTTCCCATCAAACTCAGCTGGGAAGCCCACCTTATGGTAGAAAGACCGGAAGGCTACCTGGAAGGCTTTATGAGAGCGGGAGCTCAGAGGGTGGTTTTTCACTATGAGGCTACGTCTTCACCGCGAACAGTTATCTCGCGGGCGAGAGAGCTTGGTCTACAGATAGGACTGGCCATCAACCCTGAAACAGACGTCTCTGCCTTTCTCCCGTTGGTTGATGAGGTAGACAGCGTTGTTTTGCTTACAGTTTACCCCGGCTTTTACGCAAGCCGGTTCATTCCTGAAGTCCTGAACAAGGTTGTGGAACTTCGCCATAGCCGGCCCGCTATAGAAATAGGTGTAGACGGCGGCATAAAAGAGGCCAACATCGTGCACATTGCCCAAGTAGGGGTCGATGTGTTCTACGTAGGTAGTGCCATATTCTTCCACTCCCGGCCGGCCGAGAGGTATCGCAGTCTCTTGGCCTTGGTTCGAGAAGCTTCAAGATCTGACGAGTCAGGCATGGAACATGTCCAAAATGATAGATCAAAGCAGGGTCCCACAGAAGGAGGTAGCTCGAAATGTTAGCCATAGGCATGGTGCGAGGGAAGCCAGGAGTCCATGCTTTGGAGCTTCGCAAGCCTGAGATTAGGCAGCCGGACGAGGTTCTGGTACGGGTAAAAGAAGTGGGCGTGGACGGCACGGACTTCAATATGGTCAAATTTGACCTTCAAGACATAGCTGAGGGCCGCGACGAGATCGTGATGGGTCACGAAATGGTGGGGTTGGTGGAGGCGGTGGGAAATGAGGTCAAGTCACTGGCGCCTGGTGACGTGGTCGTCATGACGGTACGCCGGGGTTGTGGGATTTGTGAGCCGTGCTTGCACAACCAGAGCGATATGTGTATGACCGGCCTTTACACAGAGCGGGGCATCCACAAGCGAGACGGTTTCCTTACAGAGTTCGTGGTCGATCAAGAACAGTATGTTATGAAGGTTCCTAGTGATCTAGTAAAGCTTGCGGTGTTCACTGAACCACTGAGCATTGCCGAAAAGGGGATAGAGCAGATAAGAGTCATCCAATCCCGCCTTCCTTGGACCTGCGCACATCCAGAGCATGCGTTCCTTTCTCCCGATTGGGGCAAGTGCAAGACGGCGCTGGTGGTCGGAGCAGGACCACTAGGGCTCCTGGCTACTGCTCTGCTCAGACTTGCTGAGGCGCATACCTATGTTGCTGACATACTCCCAGATGATAGCCCCAAAGTCCATCTGGTAAGGCACATAGGAGCCAATTACATAGATGCACGCAGCAAGACACCGAAGGAAATGGTCGAGTTCTGCTGTAGTGCATACGGTAACGTAGACATAATATTCGAGGCCTCTGGTGCTGCTGCTACCGCTATAGAGTTGATCAACTATATGTCGCGCAGCAGCATCTATGTTATGACTGGTATCCCCCGAGAAGAGATCGCTATGAAGGTGGATGCTGCTCAGCTGGTACGGCAGATAGCACGCTACAACCAGGTAGTGGTGGGCAGTGTCAACTCTAACCGTACCCATTTTGAGATGGCTCTCAAAGACATCCCTCACATAAACTCACGGTTTGGCGGCATGCTGGAAGAAATGATTACACACCGCTTCCACGTGCAAGACTATCGGCAGATCTTCGCCCCCAGGGATCCTAAGCACATCAAGACGGTGATTGAGGTGGAGCCGTGGGACTAGGCCCTATCGAGTTTGACGATAGAATAATGCAAAGCGGGGTGATCGAATGAAGGCCATGTCCATTGGTAAACTGAGAGGTCTGCAGCAACTGGCGACCCCCAAGGGTGTCCTTGCAGTGTGTGCCATGGATCACAGGGGATCGCTTAAGCAGGCGATGAACGAGGAAAACCCTGTTGCGGTAGGCTACCAGGATCTGGTTGATTTCAAGATTGACCTGTGCCGCGCGGTGGCCCCGTTCGCCAGTGCGGTACTGCTTGATCCGATATATGGTGCCGCGCAGGCTATAGCCGCCGGTGCCCTGCCTGGGAAGACAGGATTGCTGGTAAGTGTGGAGAAGACCGGATATTCTGGTGCAAAAGTGGCAAGGATCACTGAGCTTCTTCCCAACTGGAGTGTGGCAAAGGTTAAAAGACTGGGTGCTTCAGCTGTCAAGCTCCTTCTCTACTTCCGGCCTGACCTCAAAGATATAGCAGCAAGACAGCTGGACCTTGTGGCCAAGTTGGCCGACGAGTGTATAGAGGAAGATATACCGCTCCTGGTTGAGTCCGTCAGTTACCCCACAGTAGGAGAGGAAGGTCAACCGGAAGAGTTTTCCAGGAAGAAGCCCGACCTCGTCATTGAAACCGCTCGGCAGCTTACTGCCCTACCGATAGACGTGCTAAAGTCGGAGTTCCCGGTAGATATCAGTTTCGAGAAAGACGAGCGGAAATTCATAGAAGCCTGTCAGCAGTTGGACAAGGCGTCTCAATTACCCTGGGTGCTGCTTAGTGCTGGTGTTGACTTCTCGCTGTTCAAGAGACAGGTGGAGATCGCCTGCAAGGCAGGGGCTTCAGGCTTTATGGCAGGACGTGCACTATGGGAGGAAGCCACTCAAATTCGTTCTAGGACTCAGCGGATGGTTTTTTTTAAGAGTGAAGTAGTTACTAGGTTGCAGCAGTTGGCGGAGATAGCTGATAAATATGGCAAACCGTGGTATGTAAAGATGGTCGCACGAAGTGGCAAGTTTGCGCCTGTGGCCGAGGATTGGTATCAACGTTACTGATTCCTTTAGCAACTATAATATTGAGAATTGGACGTAATAATGAAATATAGCGGGTCTTTGGCAAGGCGGACTAAAATAGTATGCACAATCGGTCCAGCTAGCGGTTCAACCACTGTGATTGAGCAGCTTATTAAAGCTGGCATGAATGTCGCCAGGCTTAATCTATCTCATAGTACCCACAAGGAGCATGGCCGCCATATTCAGGAAATAAGGAAGATAAGCGAGCGCTTGGGAATTAACGTGGCCGTCCTTATTGACCTGCCGGGATCCAAGTATCGCGTTGAAAAACTGAAAGATGGTCAAGCAACATTGAAAAAGGGCTCCCAGGTCATACTGACCACCAGACAGGTGGAAGGTGATGTCGCACTGGTGCCGGTAAATATCCCTGATCTTCCTAAGGACGTACAGGTGGGTGACACTGTACTCCTGGATGACGGCGCTATACAGCTCAAGGTGCTGGCTAGAGTGGGCACTGAGGTAGAATGCCGAGTTACGGTCGGTGGCGTGCTGACGAATGGACGTGGGCTCGTAGTGCCAGGCATGCATACATCTGGCCCATTTGTTACCGATGCCCTAAAGCAACACATTCTATTTGCTATCCAACAGCAACCCGACTATCTGGCACTTTCCTTTGTTGGCAGTGCCGAGGATGTAGCTCAGGTGAGAGCCGTCCTTAAGGGTAATGGCGCCGATATACCCATTATTGCCAAGATTGAGAGAGGTGTTGCAGTCAATAATTTAGACAGCATTCTTGCTGCTAGTGATGGCATCATGGTAGCTCGTGGAGACCTAGGTGCGGATATTCCTCTGGAGAAGCTGCCTCTGGTACAGAAGGAGATTATCCGCAAGTGCAATCAAGCAGGTAAGCCGGTGATCACTGCTACCCAAATGCTTGAGTCAATGGTGAATTCATTCAGGCCAACACGCGCTGAGGTCACTGATGTAGCCAACGCCATATTTGACGGCACCGACGCCACCATGCTCTCAGCTGAGACCTCAGTGGGTAAGTATCCAGTGCAGGCAGTAAAGATAATGGCAAAGATTGCTCGGGAGGCAGAAAGTGGGTTGCCCTATGACCAGATGCTGGCGGCAAAAGGCAGGTGGCTAGAGCAAAAGGTAGAGGAACTGATTGCCTATAACGCCTGCGTTACGGCACAAAGCCTTGGAGCGACAGCAATTGTAGCCTTTACTAAGTCCGGTAGTACAGCAGATAGGGTATCAAAGTTCCGCCCTAGAGTGCCAATCCTTGCAATAAGCCCTCATAATGTTGTATGCCGAAGGTTAATGCTGCGGTGGGGTGTGTATCCTGTTCAGATAGCTGAATCACAGTATGTGGACGAGCTCTTTGCTACCGCAGTCAGTCTTACCAAAGAGCTGAGTTTGGTAAAATCGGATGACGTAATAGTAATTACCGGTGGCATCCCGATAGGGGTAGCCGGATCCACTAATTTGCTTAAAGTTGAACGGATTCCTTAAGTGGGAGATACTATCAATAACATGCACAGGTTCCCTAGAGGAGGTAATAATGTCCGATAAACACGTGGTTATCTATTCCACACCAACCTGACCCCACTGTAAGAGAGCGAAAGAGTATCTTTCGCAAAAAGGTATCTCCTGCGTGGAGTACGATGTTTCCAGAGATAGAGACAAGGCCAAAGAGATGATACAGAAGTCGGGGCAAATGGGCGTCCCAATGATTTTGGTTAACGATCAACTCGTGTTGGGCTTCAACCAGTCAAAGTTGGACGAGTTATTGTCTAAATAGCTCTTATAGGGGGCTATATGATAGATACAAGCCTTTGGTTTATGTTCCCTGTGGGCGTAGCTATTGCAACTATTGCCATGCTAGCTGGTATTGGTGGAGCTGTAATGTTCTCACCGTTTTTTATGCTTGTGTTGAGGCTAGATCCTTTAATAGCACTGGGCGCAGGGCTTGTTATCGAGGTCTTTGGTTTCTCCTCTGGCGTAATAGGCTACTGGCGTAAGAAGGTAATTCATTTTGGCATCGCAAAGCAACTTATCATATTTACCATTCCAGCAACTATAGTCGGAGTCATATTGGGAAGAGTGTTCCCGGTTTACATTTTAAAGATTATGTTGGCGTTATTAATCTTGTATCTAGCGTATCAATTCTTGCTAAGAGGGAAAGAGTGCTTGCCGAAAGATCCTCGTTGCACTGGCGTGAGTGCCATTCCCGCAAAAGTGGTACTAGGCAAGGCAGTAAAAGCAACAAGTCTGTTGGGTGGATTGTTGGTAGGTATGATTTCATCCGGGCTCGGAGAAGTAAATGAATTAAATTTCCTTCAGAAGATGAAAATGCCCGTCCCTTCTGCGTCAGGTACGTCAGTATTCCTAGTCGCAATGAGTGCCATAGTCGGTGTGTGTGCTCACACGTATTTTTTGGTGAGTCAAGGTGAACTGTCTATTTTCACCAATGTTCTTTCTCTTCTTATCTTTACGATACCAGGTGTCGTAGTGGGTGCACAGGTTGGTGTTCTGCTATCAAATGTAGTAAACCGTAAATCTATGGGCAAATTTGTAGGAGTACTATTTGCGATACTGGCAATACTAACATTTCTAACTGTTTTTCGGTAACAGTCAATCTCCTATTCCTCTAAGAATCTCCTCGGATCTGTATCGATATCGACAATAACTGGATTTTGTGATAACAGTGCCTTTTTAACGGCACTTTCCAGCTCCTTAGGGTGCGTGACCTTGATTCCCAGTCCGCCACTAATTTCGGCATATTCTGCAAAATTGCAGTTGTGCAGGTCGGTCTGCCAGTTTTGGTAGTTCTCAAATCGTTGCTCTTGCATTATCATAGCGAGCTGCTTGTTATTGAACAAAAAGATCTTAACTGGCAGCTCGTATTTTACGGCAGTGAGGAAGTCACCCATGACCATGGCGAACCCACCATCTCCCGTAATACAGATAACCTGTTTCTCAGGGAAAGCAAGCTGTGCTGCCATGGCTCCTGGCAACCCTGTACCCATTGAAGCCAGATAACCAGACATCACCATCTTCTGAGTGTGCTTCATCCAGAAGTTTCTGCCAAACCACCAACCATTGTCCCCAACGTCTAAAGAGATAATGGCATCATTGGCTATCTTATCATTCAATACCTTGATTATGTACTGTGGTCTTATGGGGATTCGAGATGGATCTGCTTCTTTCATGATCATGTCAATCCATTCTTTCTTCAGTACAGATATTTCAGCTAGGTAGTCACGACTTGTCCTCTCCTCTACAGCTTCGGTGAGTTTAGGCAATATCTCAGAACTGTTACCCCAAAGGCTAACCTCTACGGGATAGTTCTTGGCTATCATCATAGGGTCTATGTCAATTTGTATCATTTTCATCGGCGGGATCTGAGTCATATCGGAAAATGAAGACCCCACTACGATCAATAAGTCACTTCTTCGCACAAGTTCAGTAGCGGCCGTTGATCCAATCGTCCCGTGACTGCCAATATAGAGGTCGTCATCCTCATCAATAACTCCCTTTCCCCTGAATGTCGTAACAACAGGAGCAGAAATCTTTCGGGCAAGTTCAAGTACTTTCTCTCCGTGAGGTAATGCACCAAAACCGGATATGATTACAGGCCTTTTCGCTTGATTTATGACCATTGCAGCTTCTTCAATAAGATGATCGCACTGCGAGATATTGCGATTGGGGATTCTGCCTTCCATTGGCACGATATCAGCATCGCAAGGCATTTTCTGAATATCGTTAGGGATACTAATATGGGAAACGCCCCTTTCAATCAATGCATGCTTGATTGCTAGAGTAGTCAGTGTAGTTGTTTGATCCTCCGACATCAAGACTTTGTTGAAGACACATATTGGTTCAAAAAAGGAATGCTGGTCAATTTCCTGAAATGAACCTGGGCCGATCAATTGTCTCTTCACCAATCCAGTGAGAGCAAGAACCGGAGAATGGTCCAACTTGGCATCATACAACCCTGTTGCTAGGTTAGTTGCACCAGGTCCTGCTACAGTCAAACAAGCAGCTACATGTCCAGTCAGCTTGCCGTAGGCAGAGGCCATAAAGGCCGCTGTTTGTTCATGCCGTACCTGGATATATCTAAGCTTCTCATTTTTTCTTACGGCTTCTAGAAGACCTAGGGAAGATGTACCAGGTATGCCGAAAACGTATATTATACCCCACGCGGCCATTTGTTCCACCAAGACATCAGAGACGGTCATTGTTCCTCTTGATTCTTCTCTGGTCTTTTTTGATATTACGACAAAAGCCGTTTTGGGAGCATTACATACAGGACATCTCCAAACATCAGGTAATTCTGTGAATACTCTACCTTCTTTTTCCTCATCATAGATATAATTGCAGACTGTGCATCTCAGCTTTCTCATTACTGTACCTCCCCAACACGTTTTTTCAGTCCTGACTATCTTTGGAAGTATCTGAACTACTGTGACCCAATGTCATCACATGGCTCAAATTCGATTGCACTATATGCAAATCGGTATGCCGTAGGCAACTAGGTGTCACTTCCAAATATTGCGTCTTCAATGGCCTGTGCTAGCCTGTTACATTGCAAGCATCTACGCAGCTGATAGCAACGTAGTTGGCAGGAGGCAATAGGTATGGAAACACCACGAGCGTCCATGCTCCGTAGGGTTACTTGTATTTCCCAATTCCCGTACCGGACAATTGTCTTACAGCAAGTTCCACAGAGTCTCTGTTCATATATCGTGCGTGGGTGTTTCTGCGAAGTTCTATTGTTTGTTAGCGTGCTTTACCTTGATGCGCTACTAGTTCCATGGCTTTTTTGACTTCCTCAGGATCACCAAGATAATAGCTTTTAGTTGATCTTAAGCTATCATCAAGTTCATACACAAGGGGCATGCCCGTTGGAATGTTTACCCGCATGATATCATCATCCGCTATGTGATCAAGGTACTTCATTAGTGCTCGCAAACTGTTTCCATGAGCTGATAGTATAGCCCGTTTGCCAGCTTTGATTGCTGGCATTATTGTTTCATGCCAGTAGGGCAAGAGTCTAGTGGTCGTATCTCGCAGACTTTCTGCTAGAGGAAGGTCCTCCTTATCTAAGTCTCTATATCGTGGGTCATTTCCGGGATACATTTCATCAGTCTCTCTAAGGCTCGGCGGCCTCATGTCATAACTCCTTCTCCATATCAGTACTTGTTCTTCGCCAAATTTCGCCGCTGTTTCTGACTTGTTAAGACCCTGTAGAGAACCATAATGCCTCTCGTTTAGTCTCCAAGATCTATATACCGGTATCCACATCAGATCCATTTCATCAAGCACAATCCATAGAGTACGTATGGCCCTTTTTAGAACTGACGTGAAGGCAATATCAAAAGAGTAACCTTGCTCTTTTAAAAGCTGACCAGCCTTTCTTGCTTCCTCTACTCCTTTGTCTGATAAGTCGGTATCAATCCAGCCTCCGAAACTGTTCATCTTATTACAGATACTTTCGCCATGTCTTAGCAATACTAGTCTTACCACTAGTACACCCCTGTGTCAGTGCTCCTTCGATTCAGGTTCAGAACCTGTAGTATCCTTGAACTCAGGACCTCCTACAACACTATATGGTCCATCCTTTGATAATGTAATCGAAGGTTTCCGATCCTGATCTTTATAAAGGATTCCATCTTTTGTATAACTTAGTGCTCCAGATGGACACATCTTAATTGTTGAAGCCATTTCTTTTGGACTGGCTGCATCAGGATTGATCCACGGTTCCTTCTCCGCATTGAAAACAGAAGGCGAATTGTCAGTGCAGTATCCTGAATGGGCGCAAACACCTCGGTTGTCATGAATGGTTATCTCTTTGCCTACATAGTCATCTAGCCTATCAGGTACTCTATCCGCACTTTTATCACTGCGAAAACCGATTCTGGAATGCGTTCCATCGCAAAAAGGTTTGTTAGCTGATCCACCACATCGACAAAGTGCCATCACTGGTTTTGTCTCGATTTCTTGCCCTTTGGAATTTCGTAAATCGCTTAGCTGTCTGACTAAATAGGGACCATTGGGCGTGGCTTCTATGCTTGGTTTGGCTTGTCTTATTGCGTTGTCTCTTGAGCTTCTCATAGTAAGCAACCTCCTTCAATATAATTCATATTCCACTTACTCAAGGTCTGATATATTGTCGTTTCAGCTGTGGTGGTTTGAGTTTAGTCCTCAGTGCTTACTCAGTCAATACTATACCTTTGTTGCTTCCTATCGCAAGTGCAACATATCGATACGCTAAAGTCACATTCGCTATAACGGCAAATAATCGAATCACTTGGTTGGAGTCGAATCGATGAAATAACTCACTATGTTGACGATGTCTGTGCGACGTCAGAAAAAATGGGGCTCATTCCAGCTGAATGGCACGCTGCGAGATACCGATCTACCAGAGTCTCAATGGGGATAGAAGCTTTATCACAGATTCCCACCTCTTCTGTTCAGAAGACATTTTCTACCAGTCACCTTTCCCGGTCAAAAAACCATGAAGCAAACTTGACCTGCAATTGACCAGGAGGTGAACTAGAATTGTCTTGCGATTAGGGTGTCATATCTATGGTAAATACCTCATTTTTGAGGAAATTTAGCTTTGGTACCCCTGGGGCGACTCGAACGCCCGACACGCGGTTTAGGAAACCGCTGCTCTTCAGATATCTACCTATCTTCATTTCTACTGATATCGACTGAACATTAGTCCACATTGTGCAGCGAGACGGCAGGGCAGGCTGGATTGCCACTGGGAGACATTGACACGTATGTAGATATTTGCTAGCCTGCTGTCGACACGTCCGCAGAGAGCGGAAAAGGCAAAAGGAGGGGCTTCCTCGCCTCTCCTTTTGCGTGGCTTCTCTTTTCGGGCTTGCGCTCGGTTATGCTTCGACTGCTACAGGCTCTCTGGCCTTGCGACGCCTGGGCTTGTCCTCTGTGGGCGTTACCGCCTCAGCTTCGGCTACCGCTTCGGCAACCGCTTCCGCCTCGGCAACTGTTTTCGCCTTTGCTGGCAATACCACAGGCATAACCACAAGGCGATAGCCGTCAACGGTAAAGAGGATCGGCGCTTGTGGCGTGTTGACCTTCATCTCGACCATCCCCCAAAGCGCTTTGAGCGCTTGTATGAGGTATGCGCCACTGATAGCGGTTTCCGCTTCCCCCTCGGTTTCGGCTTCGATTTGGGCTTGCCCCCTATCCTCGGTTGCGGACATAACCAGCGCTCCCCCTTTAATGGAGAGGGTTATCGCCGATGTCCTATCGAATGATAGGGCGCTCAAACTTGCCCCCGCTTTCATCATCTCCCTTGTGTCAAAGTGGGCAATCGCCATAAACTCACTGGGGATAACTTCCCCATAGTTGGGATAAGTCCCGCTTTCGCTTCGCCAGTGATAGCGGATCGCCTCGGTTTCAATCACAAGGGCGCTATCCTCGAAGCCTAGCCTAACCCTATGCGCCTTTTTGAGCGCCGAAACTAACCCCTTTAGCTCATCGGCGGGGATAAGGGCTTCCCCTTCCCCATCCTCA
>Ga0209979_1000633_pt1 | contig 45349 bp, 36 predicted proteins | sample AnhtaG_FD_183114 | JGI IMG/M metagenome (GOLD analysis project Ga0209979, IMG submission 183114) | Deep subsurface microbial communities from Anholt, Denmark to uncover new lineages of life (NeLLi) - Anholt_01485 metaG (SPAdes) (version 2) | ecosystem: Environmental > Aquatic > Marine > Oceanic...
ATCGAGCGTCTTACCCGAAGTAAATTCGAGAATGTTTACCGCAGCCTGGCGAATGTCCTCCAAAAGCTTTTTTGATTCAAGCTGCATAGATTACCTCACGGCCCTTATTGATAGATTCAAGAAAATACGGATTCTTTATAGCACGAGGCATCACCAGGTCAACGTGCCTGTTGAACAAATCCTGCAATGCCTCAAGCAGGCCAAAATAGGCATCGGCATGCTCGCCCGGCTGCAACGGCAGAAATTCCACTAAGAAATCCAGGTCGCTGTTTTTAGGGTCAAATCCCTCACCGGTCAGAGCTGAACCAAATACCTCGAACCGCTTGACACGGTACTTTTTGCAAAGGCGCTTTAGCGATTCGTAATTTTCCTCAATAAAGCTTATCATTCAATAAGCACTCCAGAGATATAATATCTGCGGTGTGCCAAGTTCGTACAGTGTGGTTCTGTCGATTTGTAATATATTTGGCTTGCGGTAGCTTAAAAAGCTCGTCAAAGAGAACGGCTTGCGATATTCCACTACCTGGGCCTTGTCAATCTCCGCCAGAGTTTTGACCCGCTCTATTGCATCATCCAGATAGCCAATTTTATCTATTAGTTCTTCCTCAAATGCCTCCTGGGCACCGAAAATACCGCCGTCAGCAAGCCGTCTGACATCATCTAACGTAAGTTTTGCTTTCCTGCCCTCAGCCACAACCTCCACAAACCTATCAAGGGCAGGGGTGATTAGCTTATCTCGCATGTATTGGATTTCTTCCGGTGTTGGTGCCCTGAACGAGCTGGGCCAATCCTTTTTTTGGCCCGACTTAACAACAACCGGCAAAACGCCGAGCTTATCTTCCAGTAACTCCTGGACAACAAAATACCAGCTTATTACCCCGATGGAGCCGGTAATCGTGGTTGGCTCAGCTATGATTTCCTCACAAGCAACCGACGTATAATAACCACCCGAAGCAGCAACGCCCTGCATAAACGCAACGACCGGCTTTTTTTCTTCCTCGCGGAACTTGCTGATTTCCTTGTAGATTTGGTCACTGGCTGAAATCGTTCCGCCCGGCGAATTGACCCGAACAATGACACCCTTGACATGCTTGTCCCGCCGGGCCGCCTTTAGCTGCCTATAGACATCGCCGGCTAATTGACCGTGTATTATGCCCTGCACTGTAACCATAGCGATTTTGGTTCTTGCCGGCCCTTCCCGTATGACTTCTTCAGTAAGGAGGCCTCTTTGTCCTGTCGCAAAGATAGCAACTACGCCAATCAACATCAGGAAAAGTGCGACATTTGCCATAACCGACAGTGCTAAGACAATGCCCCAGAAAATCCTCCAGCCTGCTCCTTTCCTCCGTGGTTCCATTCTCGTCCTGCCCGCACCCAGGCTGGAAATTGGCTCTGTCGGCTGCGGCTCCGTTGGCCCTGACAAATTATTGTCTTGTTCAAAATCCATAATAAACCCTTTCAAAAATAACCGCCGTCATTATAGACCGTACATACCCCACCGTCAATCGTCAAAAATTATGCTATTATTCTATTACTTCATTTCAGAAATAGTATGACTACGAGATTGCCACGTTCGGCTGCGCCTCGCTCGCAATGACGACGAATTCAGCCCTATGTCATTGCGAGGAGCCCTTCGGCTACGCTCAGGGTAAACTCCGCGACGAAGCAATCTCGCTCTGGCATAGTAGCGAGATTTACGAAACGCTGTACTACTCTCTGTCATTCCCGCGCAAAGCCTGCCCTGAGCGAAGCCGAATGGGCGGGAATCCACTTCCGTTTTTCACTTTTACTAAAGCCGTCAAACGTTTTCGCGCGTTTTGGACATACTTAATAAGCTGGTCGGTGTATTTGGATGTCCGGCCTTTCCAGAGCCAGTTGATAATTTTTTCTATTTTGGAGTCATTTAATTTACGCCAATCACCAAAATGCAAATCGCCGGGCAGATTATTTTCGTCCGCTTTTTCCAGCAGCACAGCGATACCTGCCATAGCTCCTAAAGCCATAGTCGTTGGCTCGATACCATATTCCAGCGCCAGTTGCATAGTTCCGAATATGCGCCCGTTCATCCCGAGTTTGCGCACTGCATCGCGAACAACCCTTGCAACCGTATCTCCCAGATAAGGATTGGTCATTCGTTCAAGCAGGTCCTCGGCAGAGACTTTAAAACCTGCTTCGGTGAAAAGTTCGTCACCGAGGAAAGTATATTTTGTTATAAGTGCTACTCCGCACTCTTGTAAAAAAGCGGCTCTGCCGATTTGCATAATCTCTTGGTCATCCGCCAGTTCGGTCATCTTCGTATAGCCCTTGACGGCGGCTATGAAACCAAGCAGCGAATGTATGGCGTTATGGCCGTAAAGTTTTGCCTCCTCGAAAGCCAACAGGTCGTCTTTTTCAATAAAGACCTCTATACCCGGCCTAAAATCAGGAATTCGCGTTCGGCTCACTAAGATTCGATTGAACTGTTCCACCAGAAAAGCCCTGTTGATGCCCGGTGCTACGGTTTTCAAATTCAACTCTGCGATTTCCGAGCGAAAACCTCCCTGTTTTCGCAGACCTCGGGAACCTTCGCATCGTGCTTCGGTTTCTTCCGTGTCTGTAACAACTCGGCTCATCTTGCCGATTACAGTATTAAGAAACTGCACCGGCTTTTCGGATAGGGCACTAATCTTATCGACAACTGCTTTTTCTAATATTTCCGCCGCGTGGTTATTGTTTTCCGCCGTATAAACTATTTTTGCTTTTGCTGTGCTGTTTTTCAAACCATCGGCTATCAATGAGGCAGCGCTGTTGGCGCCGCCCGATTCATAGAAATTTACAGAAGGCAGGCAGGTAGTTATTTCCGTGGACTGTGCTAAAACTTCAAGAAGAATTTGCTTATCTGCTGTAACGTTGGGATTAAGCAGTTCGATATTGTCAATCTTCAATACTTCGATGCCGTCGGCCTTGGCCACATTGACATAATAGCTGCCGTTGTTGGCCCTGACTGCATCGACTAACCGGGCGTCAATCTCTGCTGCAACTATCCGGGTAAAATTGCCGCTTTGAAATGCCTCCTTGGCAAACAGACTGCCCTGGATTGGCCCGAATCCAAAACCGGTAAATATATGCTCTGTCATAATTATTGACCTGCGGCCTTTAAGAAGCGATTGATTTGCTCTTTATCCGTTAAGATTGTCATTTCCAGGTCGTAGGTTCTGCTTTTTCCCGGGGCGATGTGAATTAGTTTTTTCTGCTCTCTGGCTTTGCTCTGACCGATTGGCGGGTTCGTTCCCGGCTCCAGAGCGGTAACGTATTCGCCGGGCCCCCAGTGCTGCCAGTTACTAAGCCAGGGCAATTGTCTTTTCTTATATTTCAAAACAAGTGCAAGACCAAGTCCTCGATTGTAAAGACCGGCTGTGCAAATCCCCTTTTTATCAGCATTTACATCGATAAAAGCGCAGCCTTCGCCGCCGCCTCTATGGCTGTCGAGCGGCTTGGAACACTTTCGGAAATTGCGTCTGCTGTTGAACACAGCGTTGTCCATGTCCATACCGCGCGATGCCCATTTGCCTTTGCATACAATCTCTGTCCCCTCATCAACCAGCGGCCAGCCGTAATTGCAATGATACAATATCATATGAGGCGCCGGAGTATTACCGAGATTGCTAACGACATCGTGAATTCGAACAGTCGGTTCACCGAGGGTGCTCGATATAGTACGTCTCAGTTCCAGATTCGGCCCGAACACGCGCGACTGTTTCACCACTGCCGTAATACTCATTTGAAGTTTTCCTGCCACCAGCTCCGGCTGCACAATCGATTCGACCCTCCCGGGAAGATTACTGATGCGCCCGTGCAAACCACGCTCACCGAACTCGTCGGTTTCAGGCCCGCCAACGTGAGTCAACCCGCACGTTGTCAACAAACCGCCGCCAAAAGAATACAGCCATTCCAGTCCTCGGTTGGCATCGGGCCGGGAAGCAGTTACACCCGCATGGCTGAGCCAGACAAGACTGTATTGATTATAAAAGGCATCGACGATATCCAGCCCTCTGTCGATAACCACCTTATATCGAAGACCGGCCCCGGTGTTTACCCAGGCTATTCGTGTTCCTTTGCCCAAACCGTTATCCAAAACAGAGGTTTCAATGCCTCCGATTTGGGCGTAATTATTAACTTTGTCCTGCCAGTTAAATCCAGTGTCCTTCGTGGCCATTTGTACTTCCTTTCTTGTTTATTACTCCGCTTAATTCAAAGCGTCTCGCAGTGCGTCGAAACTTGGATAAGTTACATCGCTGCGGACTACTTTCAACATTTTATCATAAGTTTTGATATTGCCGTACCTGTCGTCAAGCGGCGCTTTTATATAAAGTGATGCGAACAGATTGCCCATCTGCACCGCTTCGGCAAAATCTATAAATCCATCCCTGAACCGGTCCAGGTTGCGCCCGATATACGTAATAAGCCCTGCCCTGAATGCGTCCCCCGCCCCAACGAGGTCAACCACCTCACCTCCCATAAACCACGATTCGATTTTGTTCGGGCCGCCGAGACGACCATCCGGGCAAATGTGCTTCTCATAGGCACCATCACTGACAGTAACGCCAAACAGCTTTGTTCTGTTATTCCCTCGACTGCGCTCGGGACAGGCTTTTCGCCAGAACCTTTCGGTCAAAAAATTAAGAAAGTGCAGGTTGTTTTCATGCTCTGTAAACTTGTCCCAGGTTCGTCCCGGAGCAAGCGTATTTTCAGTCAGCTTTGCCTCATCGCAGGACGTAAAGAACAAATCAACCTCAGGCAAGAGCGGCTCTAAAAGCCGGTACTCCTTTATCGACTTACCTGTTCTAATCAGCTCGCCGGGATTGCCTGTTAAGGTATGGCTGTCAACAATCGTAACAGCGCCATCGCTGCGACACCACTTAATAAACTCAGCTAAATCTCGGCCTCCGTTGGCATCACCCCTGTCGGACAGACCGGAATACATATAATAGACTATACTGGGTTTTAATTTCTCAACGGCCCCTTTGAATATCTCAAAATCAAAATCATCATTGGCGTTGGGAAAGTACGCAATGCCGCCCCTGTCTTCGCCGGTGGTGCTATGAATAAAGGTTGTTCCTGTGTGCAAATCTGGGTGTATGTGAGTTGGTGACATATCGATACCGTTCGAAGTCATCACATCGTGAAAAAATCTGCCCTGGGCATCAAGGCCGTCGTAATTGCCCTTGCCGAGGTTCACTCCCACTGCAACCTTCAATCCGGTCTTCGCAATCAGAGGAGCTGTGTTGCCGGGCCCGCCCGCCGTTGCAAAACTCTGCTCTATCCATTTTTTCAACTGCTCCTGCGAATAATTCGGCATATCTTCGGTTTTACACTTGGCCAGTCCACCCTTGCCAACCAGCTTGTCGGCAAATGTAAAATCCGGCCTTCTTAAATCCGCCACCCCCGTATTTAGAATCAACACATCCGTAGCCATACTTTAACTTTACTAAAATGGTATCCCAGTACTCTCTCAGTGCATTTCCGCTTCACATTTACCTATGCCAGGCCTGTAAAAATTGAACTGGACGTTAGGGTGTCCCGCCAGCAGTGACATCGGCACCGAGCTGTCAGCGATTTTCTTACTTATCATAAGGGTTGTCAATCTCATCCCGAAAGGATTATCGTGCGTGCCTGCCTGCCATATCGAGACTTTTTCCGCCTTCCACGTCTCCACAGGCCCGACCGTAATCGCTTGCTTCGGCACACCGGTAACCACGCCGCCGCCGCTGGTTCGCGCATTCTGCATCACAGTAACCGGATGCAAATCCACAATGCGCGTTGTAAGCAGGCAATACTCCTGTGGCGTTGGCGGCTCGTCCTTATATTTACCTTCCCGCTTGACCGGGTCGTTGAATGCCCAGTGCTTTATATCACCCTGACCGCCCTGCATAACCACGCACCGAACACCTTCCCAACTCTTGATATATTCTGTCGTATCAGCTTTCGGAAAATGGATATTGGACTCAGGCATTTTTAACTCATCGACAATTCGATTAAAGCAAAGCTCCATATCCGCCTTTGCAAAAGACAGCGGATGCGAATATGGCACCTCTTTGCCATCCATATACCATTCGTCCATCCCCCAAAAATGAGCATCTTTGAGGTTCAGCTTCAATTCATTTACAAGCCGTGCCACAAGTGGTAACTGTTCGGTCGGCCCAATCGGCCCACAGATACCCGCCGGATTGTCAGCCGTCGCCTGTTGCCACGCCGTGATGTACTCAAGAGCCTCTGCCAAGTAGAAATCTTCGAGACTGTCATAGAACACAATTTTGAAACCTTCTCTGCTAAAACCGGCCATATCCTCGGCCGTAAGTTTAGCTGCATCGTTAAGAATCTCGTCATCAAGCGTGGTATAATCCCACCACTGCGGCGCTAACATACTAATTTTTCTTGCCATCGTTACTTTCCTTATACAATGTGAACCAGCTCACTGAGTTCAGCCTTGAGGATATTGTCCTGCGGATAAGCATGGCCCAAATGCTGCCTGAACCCTTCGGCAAATCGCGAATTTATCTGCCGCCCTCTCTGCTCACTGAGCTTCTTCATTGTAATAACATAGTCATCTATGCCGTGATGCTTCAAAAGCCAGTTACGCTGACTCTCGTGACAGCAAAGCATTTTTTCTTTAGTGTCCATTACACTGGTAATATCAACTATAGTACCGGCTTTTACCTCGGCGCCAAAGTTGTCTTTGCCCTCCACCGGGTCCATGTAGTAAAGATATGGCACCGGCTCAAACGGCTCGGCTCCGGTCGTTTCAATGTTCACGACCCCACAGGCAAAACAGGCCGTCTGAGCAAGCCTGCTGGCCATTTCGTGGTCAACCATATAATCCGAAGGGCTCAGAGTAAAAACAATAGCAGGCTGAACCTTTCGCACTAATTCGATTGCTTTGAGCAGCGTTGGTCTGTCATACATAATAAAAACATCGCCACATTCGAGGCAATGATAGCTGCCATCCAATATGCTCGCCGACTTGGCGGCTTCAGCCCTGCGAATCCTGCTGATTTCTTCTCGGCTGTATTCAACTGTCCCACAGTCGCCCGGTGCCATCGTGGCGATATGAATCTGCCACCCTTTTTTATGCAGCAGTGCCATTGTCCCCGCGCACATAAATTCCGCATCATCAGGATGAGCGAACAAACCTAAAATAGTTTTACCATTTGCCATATCCGTACTTCCAAAAACCTATCAGTAGTCTTAAAACATTCAACAAAACTGTTCGACTGACACATTATTGTCATTCCTGCGAAAGCAGGAATCCAGAATTGTTGCAAGGTCTGGATTCCGCATCAAGTGCGGAATGACAATTCTTCAAGGTATATTTGACAGAACAATATTTGTCTTATTTGCCCATCAAATGCTTGATTATCAACATATCTAATTCTTCATAATCGCGCTCGGTAATCAATTTCTCAACCTTGTTTTTGTCCAGGCTTCGAACAAGCTCCACAAGCGCCAGGAAAATCTCTCTGCTGTTACGCAAATGCTTTGTAGCTACTTCCGGTTTCTGGGTGCGCATAGCTTTAACGTCCAGCCCGACAAATTCGCCGTCCTTGCCGTAATCGTACCGGTCAAGTATGCGCACCTGATTGAATGCCCTTCGCAAATCAACAGAGCCGAAGCTTTTGTCCTCATCGAATTTCAGGCCGTTCTGGTCGTTGAGATGAACGGTGAACAGTTTATTGTAAGCAAGGGCAAAACCCATCTCATCCGAAGGGTCCAGGCCGGCAAGAATCACATGAGCACTTTCAATATTGACGCCTACACGCTCCGGCCCACTGGTAAGATAGCTCACTGCAACAGCGTGTCCGGTCGTCGGGATATAGGCCTGGTCCATCGGCTCGTTCGGCTTTGGCTCAATCGCAATCTTGATTTCAGGATTGTAGGCCAACATATCGTTTATGGCCTCTACAATTCTCTCAACGGCCAGCTTGCTGTCTTTGGCTTCGCGAATATACGTTCCTTCCCGCGCAAGCCACAGAACGACCAGGTTCGTATCGAGGGCATCAGCTATCTCAATCATTCGCCGACTCCTGTCTTTGGCGTACTGCCGAGCCGCTGGGTCGTTCGATGTATAAGCCCCGTCGATTGTCTGCTCATCCTCCCACAACCGCGGCGCTACAAATTCCGCTGCAAGCCCCTCTCCTTCAAGCATTGAACGCACCTCTTTGGCCTTTCTGACCATTTCTGCGATGCTCAGATTATTCATATCCGGCACTGCATCGTCATCGTGGAATTGCACACCGTCAAAGCCGAGTTTCTTATACATCTTAAGTTTCTTACCGAACTCAATACTGTCCCTGACCGTCGGCCCAAACGGGTCGGCACCTTCATGAATATTCCACGGCCCAAATGAAAAACGATATTTCCCGGACATTTTATCTCTCCTTAAATCTCTCCGAACGTTTCTATTTTATCGCACCAAATACGAGTAAATTAAATATTTTACACTATATCTTTACGCGTACCTGCTCTTCTCTTGCTCAGCAAGCACAAGTCTAAATGCAAGTTCAGTTACTCATTGCACACTAACAACTTTAATACAATGGCTCTTTATCTTCCTTGAAATGCGCCTGAGTACGCTGGATAGCGGCCTCGATGCGTTCTGTTTTTGGCCGATACTTAGCTTGTTCCCTTAACTCTGTCAGAAGTTCCAAAACTCGTCGCTTCCCGCCCAGGACATGGCATAGAACATCCAATGACTTTATGCGAAGAATCCTGTTGTCTGAGGTTTCTATGTTTTCTATCATGGCGGGCACCGCGGGTCGACCAATTCTGACAAGTGCGGTCCATACCGGTGCATCATAGCGACTGATATCAGATATTTCTCTCTGTTCTGGTTCATTTGCCAAAGCCCGTGACAAAACAATTACCGCCTCGGAGGCACGAAACATACCGAGCAGATATGCTGCGGCGGAACGCGTCTGAACACTGTATTTCTTAGCATTAGCTGGATCAATCAAAACAATCAGCTCGCTTACAACGGCCTGGCGATCCTGCAATATAGAATCCACCGCCTGATCACGTGTTTGAGAATCTTGAGAAATTAGACTTTTGATTTGACCTGCCAGCGCCTTCTTCTCATCTTGGTGGTGGCTTCCCATCATTGCAGCAAGAAGCACAATCAAGGTGAAGGTTGTCACATATCGCACTAACCATTTCCTGTTCAAGGCTTTTTCCTGTTTTAAGAACATTGGCTTCTCCTATAATTGGCGACAGCCACCTATCTCTCATCTGCTTATCCCGTGTCGATCTCATTTCTCTCAGTGCAATGTCAATCAACACGAATGTCAGTGAAGATATGCGCGGATCGCTTCAAGATTTTCCTTCCGCTGGACTGTTATTGGCCTTGGTGTTCTATGGAGTTGCTCTTCAATGGCAGCCAATGTAAGGTTGTTGCCCAAAGTTGATCCCAGTACGCCAGCCAAATGGATTCTTTCCCGCTTCGATTTCGGTACCTCCAGCGAGCCGAAAACAGCTTGCGCCACTTTCCAGCTTCCTGTCGACCTGAGCGCATACGCGCAAGGTGTTTCCTTTAGCGTATCGTCATCCCCCGTGATTTCTCCCATTTGCACATAGAGCGCGACGTTCTCTATGAGAAAATTGAGGCTTTCCTTATTATCGATTCTGCCTAAGAGGAAGATTGCCTTTCTCCTGTCATCATTAGAGCGTGTTTCGTCCTTCGCGACGAAAATCAAGGCTGCTGAAACTTCGCGCAGATGATCTTGTGCGCCGGTAATCGCTGCTTCCCATGTCTTCGGATTTGTGGTATCAATTTTTGCTTTATCTTTATCATTTATGGCTGGGATTGCTGCTGCAGAAACGATCTCTGCTTGCGAACTCGCTTGTTTAAGCTTCAACGAAGTGGATTGGTAGAATTCCTTGATTTCCTTCAAGTTTGCGATACTACCCAAATAGGGGTTGTTAGAAGTAAACATTGAAAGGCACCTTTGTGCCAGTCGAGGATTTTCTTTGATGTATTCTTCGGCTTCCTTTCTTGCGATTCGCCATTGCGTGAGCTCAATTTCTACCAAATGTGGGCCAATGTTTATAACCTGGTCCCAATTTATTCCTTGCTCCTGCATCGCTTGTGAATACAGTGAATTCTGGTAAAGCAGCCGTGTCTTTATCAACTCATATTGGTAAATAGATATTTGGCCTTTCTTTTTGCCCTGTTCTATATTTGAAATCTGCTCCTTACAGTAATCCATCGCATCTTCATATCGCTCATTTTCTGTTAGCAAATCAATCACCATCCGCCTGATTCTGGAATCGTTGGAGATATCTGCTTGTGCTTTAATCTCCCTTATTTTTTCTTGCATCGTCATTTTCTCTGAGTAGCGACAAAGTTTAGCTATGGCAAAACACGTCCCCAGAAGAGGTTTTTCCACATTGAATACTCACCTCAAAGTGTTGTTACCTCTCCAAACACGAGGAGGTTTATTCTGAGTCCTCTCGGCCTCATCTATTATGAGGGCTTGCAAGCGCTTACAGAGTCCCAAGACTTGTTTCTCATCTCTGCCATCGAGTCTTGCGCTTGTCACATCAAGCTTGGCTTGGCAAATTTTTTTCTGTTCATCAGTTAGCTCTGCTTCGTACTTTTCGTATGCCGCCTCATACTTGATGAGTTCCGCGCGTAACCTTTTTCTCGCTTCCTCGTCTTGAGAACCGCTACTTACAACACCAACAACGGCCCCAACTGCCAAACACCACATGACCAACTTTCTTGACGACCTCATAATAGCACCTCCGAGAAATAAGAACGATTTAGTCCATCATTCCGATCATTGAGAGAAAAATGAAAAAGAAGAAGCAAAACGAAACTATTATCCAAGCTACTGCAATCCCGCTCAAAATAAGATATATTTTCTTTTTTCTCCTTCTATACAGATATATAGGCACAACGATCGATCCCAATACGATACCAAAAGCGCAAAATCGGTAAAAAATTCCGATCTTTGCAGGGACGTCCACATCCAATAAATCAAACTGTACCCGGATACCGAAAACCTGAGCAAGAAGATACTGTACGAAACAAACCGGCAATATAAGTATTTGCCTCGGTATACCTGCTACATCCAGAATATCAAGCAAAAAGTACATTAAAGCAACAACTAAGAAAAAGACTATCCATTTCCAATTATTTTTGTTGATTTTTAGCATTGCCAACAATCTTAATTTTCTGTCTTGTCTTTGTTATCTATCCATTATATTTTTATCTGTTAAACCGTTTTGAATTTTATATTTCCCTCATTTGAATTTGTTTCGGATTTCGTGCTTCGTATTTCGTATTTATCTTTTGTATACGCTAAACGCTATCCGCTATCTATTAAGGACTCCCTGGGCGTGGCGGGCGTAGTGGCCGCGAAGGTCATGCGCGTATTCTGTTAGAATCATTTTGCCGATGTCTTTGTAATCGCCGCAACGGTACAAAGCCCTCGCCAGAACCAACTCACGCAGCGACTGGTTCCGTGTCAATGTATCCTCAGACCCTGGTGGCGTCCGGTGCTTCGCAGCATCGATATTGGTAAAAGCATGACCTGTTATGCCGGGCTTTTTCAGAAGTTCGGCTAAGGCTTTGGCAGCAGCGGTATCGCCCAGAGTCTCAAGCGCTATCGCTACCGCCCGGCAATGTGAGAATTCACTTTCGGCATCGAGTTGTCTTACTTTTTCAAGAATCGGACCCAGTGCCTGCTCGCTGCGCGTACGGCCAAGAGCAATGATAAGACTATCAAGCTCACTTAAGCTCATCCCGTACTGTCCCATCCCTGTATAATTCCAGCCCTTGTCCCAATCTCTGAACCGCACCGCCTCAGCCAGAGTGCCGGCGCCGGCAGGCTCCCCTAACATCCCGAGGATGTGGGCGTAAGCAAGTTTGGCCTTTTCGCTCTCAGCAGCTTCATAAGCTTTTTTCAGAAGCGGCATTGAATCCTGCAACTGGGAAAGGACTATTTCCAATCCTTCAAAATCATTGACAACGTCCTCGACAGCTTTTGCGATTTTTTCTTTTGATAGCGGGTAAGAATCTTTATCCGTCAGAACTATCTCCGGCAGATTACCTTTTTCAACTAAGTGCTTCTGAAGTGCCTTGATGTCAATCCGGCGGATGCTCTTATTACTCTTGGCCGCCATCGCCGCTGCCACGCCCGCAGCGTAGCCCTGATTTTGTATATCCGGTTGCATACGTATAACTGGCATCGCATCACGGTGGGCACTGACACCAAGTCCCGTAACTAAAATACCGTCCAGACCCTTCGGCAGCAAACAGCGATAAGGCACGTTAACGAACATCTCTTTTCTGTCTGGCGGCTTTAGCATAAACACCGGATGTATCGTAAAGCCGTGCGAATCGAAATTGCTTCGAGCTATCACAATGGTATCGGGATACGTTCGATTGTTGGAGATATCGAGGGGCGACATAACAAAGTCACCGACTATCCGCCGTCGTTCCCGCGTATCCACTAACTGGCCTAAGTCATAAGCGTTTTCATATTTTTTCTTGGCGACAACGAACGCACGCCAGACATCTACAACATCTGTGTCGTCGATAAAGGTCCAATCGGTATTAGTGTACCCGGTACCTAACTTATACGGGGGAAGTCCGGCACCCTGCACCGCAACACCCGCACCGTTGGTATAAGTGCACCTTGCCCCGGCCGCAGCAGCTATGTCGGCATTGCCGGTCGAATCGATAACCACCTTCGCAAGTATCACGCCGCGACCTTCTGGTGTTGCAACAACCACGCCTTTGACGCATCCGTCTTCAACGAACGCACCACAACCGAGAACGCCGAACCAAATATCCGCGCCGGCCTTACGCAATTCGCTGCGATACCATTCCTTCTTCCACTCGATATTCCATCCCCCGCCCTTGCGCTTTGTATCGGCTCCAAAATTGGTGATTCCCTCATCAATTTCTTTGGTAAAGCCCTTGATATAACCGTAATAGTATTTGCTGATAAGGCCCATCGTTCCCACGCCGCCGAGGCCGTGGAGGTACTCTATCACGAGCGTTTTAGCTCCCTGCCGTGCCGCGGAAATGCCGGCCGGCGCCCCGCCGGTACCTCCGCCAACAACAACCACGTCCACCTCCCCAAGGATGGGCACAGCCTGCTTATCTGTATGAACCCTCGAAAGTTCGGTTAATGTCAGACGTATCCCACTCAAATTCTCTCGAACATCCCCCGAAACAACAGCCATCACCGGCTTACCGCGTAGTCTGACATTATCTGGTCTGGGCATACTCTTTGCCTCCGAAGCTGCCGCAGCACCAATACGACTACCTAATTTCATTAACTCCAACGGTCGCAGCAGCTTCTCCGCTGCCTCGCGGGACATATCAGCACAACCACCAACTACGAATAGACGGTTAATACCCCGAGGTTGGAAGACATCCAGCTCTACCTTTTCAGCGCCGGGCCAGGCGCCGGACAGAGTTTTCTTTCCTTTCATTGGGTCAGGCGGTACCTGAAAGAGTGTCTCCGATGCATCTGCCTGTCCGGGATGCCAGGTGATATCACGGGTGATTTGCTCAGCCTGGGCAAAAGAAGCAAAAGTGCCGTCCTTCATCGGTATTTTGAGCGTAAACTCAATAGCCTCACGTCCTGAGCCGCCTACCACTGATATCAGCGAGGGCATCTTTCGTGCCTGGATGTCTTTACCGGTTCGTACCTCTCCACCGACAACGATTCTCTTAAAGGTTTGTTTGCCTTCCGAATACGGCTCAAAGGTCGCACCCGCCATTCTTGCTACGCTTGCTCGCGGGGTCGCGTCGATAATAATCTTGGCCCTGACCGCCTGTCGTCCGGAACGGTTGGCCATGACAATGCCGGCAACCTTCCCATCACCATCACGAAGCACATCTGTCGCATAGCAGCCATACAAAAACTGCACCTCTGCTCCGAGCAGTGCCTCATCCAGCGTACGCTTCACATGCATCGGCGTGACCACTATCGGCTCGGATTGAATCTGGGCCGATTCGGTGGACGAGTGCTCAGCCTCTATCACAATTTCGCCCAAAAGCACTCGGTTTACATCTCTGCTCTTTTTGACAAGAAGCTTCACGTAGCGAGCCCGCCCGCTCACGGGGGCGACAAGCTTGATCGGCCCCCACGGCTGATTGAGCGCTTCGCCGACCCTCTTATTGATGATAGTCGCGATTTTCTTCCAGCTCTGGCGGTTGTTACTGACCGAGACAATCACACTGTCCACTTCGAAATCGTCGGCCAAAGAAGAGTTGCGACGCTGATAGACCATAAGATAGACACGCTTGAGACGATGTTCTTTGAGCAGGTCGGCGGTTATGGTGACGTCGCCATCGTACTGAACGCTTTGGGTCGATGCGCTTTGCCACTTGCCATCGGTCAGCAGGGACGGTTCGGGCGTATCTTTGTGGACGCTGGCAGACGGTCTATCAGCTTCGTAGGTGAATCGGATCCCCTTAGGGACCAGCACCGATGCGGGCAGGCGTGCAAAGACCTTCTTAGCCAGCGGCGTGGTCGGTTCTTCGCCCGGCTCAAGCCACAAACGGTACGTCCCGCAAAGGTCTGCGCCCAGGTATGGCCGTTGCGCCGCAAGAAAAACTTTTGCACCTCTTTGCGCTGCTTCGACAGCCGCAGCAACGCCACCAGATGTCCCACCGACAACCACGACGTCCACATCATAAGCAACAGGAATATTCCTCGCCGACTCGTTCACTTCTCTTTTTGGCGAGGCTTTCACACAGCCTGAATGTACAAAAGCCAAACAAAACAGTGTCACGATCACTATGAGTTGAACCAATTTCTTCACTTTCCAATCCTTTCTATGAATACCTCCAGCTCCCCTTTCGGATTATTTTTCTACTGAGCAGTCCATCGCCTGGATTACTTATTTGTCCTTATAAAACTACCTTGATTACATTATTTTCTTGATGCAAACATTATCGTAACTATTCCATTATTTGCAATAAGAATCCTTTCAACCTGCTCAAGCTCTGATTCTTGTTGTCATCCGAGGCAAAGCCAAAGTCGAGGTTGCTGGAAGCTCTCTCGTCGGCTCCCTTGTGGTGGAGTCAGTAAATTAAAAAGGGCCTAAACCGAATCATTCGGTATAGGCCCCGAATTGACGCAAATCTGCCATAAATAATAAGCGTACAACCTTAATTGCCGCTTTAATCCCCGGCTTACGGTGCCGGTTCTGGTTCTACTGGTTCTGGTGGTGCCGGCCGATACAGCCGAATGTCATCAAAGAACACTAAACCTGAACCGCCGGGCTGCAGATTATTCTTATCGCCGAAACCAATAGAAATCGTATTGACATTGGTCAGGTTCACGCCCTGAGCTGCAAACTCCTGCAGGTCGATTCTCCATTCCGTCCATTCATCTATCAACGCCGCATCGAGATTATCGTGATAGACAACCGCACTGCCGTTGAGAGCCACATACATCGGTTCAGCAGCATTAGAGGCATCGCCGTAGAACCACAGCGACAATACTCCAACACCTTCTTCTGTCCAATCACGCGCCGAGACTAACGTCAAAGTTGCTTCAGAGTATTTGAAATTGTTGTCGTAGAAATACGGCATCGACTGAGAGCCGCCATGAACAACATCAACCTCAACGAAATGTTCTCCCTCGTCAAAATTGGGGTCAGGATAACCTGCCGTCGAACCGTTTGTTGTGGTCCCCCATCCGTCTATCCACGTTTCAAATATCCTGTCAGGTTCCCAGTCGTTGTAGTCCTCAAAATCCTCTATCCCAATGAAGTCGGCTACCGTAAAGCTCCATAAGTTGCCTTTGCTAATTGTCGCGTCGGTATTATACTCATCGATACGCCAGTAGTAAGGCCCGCCGCCCCATTCAACACCTTCGGATGGAGTGTAAATAGTAACACCCTGTCGGCCTCGATATATTCCGGTCGTATCGGATGCATCGGCATTATCCACAGCATCTCTATCGGTGCCGAAGTAAACATCGTGCTGCGATGCATTATCTCCCGGCGACCAGCTAAGGGGCGTCGCCTCTCTGATGTACGGTGTCGAGCCATTAGTCGGGTTCGGGCCCCAGGCAAGTAACGGGTCACCTCGCATAACCTGTAGAATCTCTTCCTGCGTCAGAGCCTTGTGGTAGATGCACAGCTCATCGATGTCGCCGGAGATTGGGGACCCGCTGCCCCTGCTTCCGTTGAAGTTAGCTGCTTCGGAGTTAGCACCAATAAAGCCATAGCGCGTGTCTCCGCTTCCAAAAGTGTTGCCGCCGGAAGCCGATGCCTCCGGACGAGCGTCGATGTATATAGTCAGTCTACCATTGTCAAATACGCCCGTCACATGATGCCACAGCCCGTCATCAACGCGAGTGCTGCTGCCATAATCCACCTGGCCGGAACTGGTCATCACATCCCAGCCCACCTGGCCGGGGCCGCCGCCATTGCCGTTAATCTCCAGGCGCCAGTACTCGTTGCGGTCAAACGAGGCAATGTACTGGTCACCGCTACTGCTCGTGCGAATCCAGGCACAGACAGTCAACTCGGTGTTGTCCGTGCTGTTGTAGCTGAGATTCTGAATCGCCACGTAGTCGGTACCGTCGAAGCTCAGGGCGGCATTACCAATCAAACCAGGGATTGTCCATTCCGGACCGAATAGTGTCCCGTGATTACCATGACCAGACCAATCAAGGGCGAGGGTACCATAACCTTCATCGAGCTTCCACCAGCCGATAAGATTAGGGTCGGTAATGGGAATAACGGGCAATGTTTTGAAACTCCAGACATCGCCTTTATGAGTTGCGACGCCATCAAACTCGTCGATACGCCAGTAGTAATCCTTCTCTAACTCAAGGGTGCCCGGAGTATAGGTTGTACCTGACTGGGGAAGACCCACAACGGCACTGTTCACATCGTCAAAATTGTCGCCGAAATATACGGTGTGTAATTTCGCACTGAAACCAGCCGTCCAGCTACACTCCACATCAGGGTCCACAAATTTGACGCCATCGGATGGGTTGGGGTCATAGGCCTTCTTTGGGGGAACCGTGAAGCTCCAGACATTGCCTTTCCACGGACTGTTCGGGTCAAGATCATTGACCTCATCGATTCGCCAGTAGTAAGTTGTGCCCGAAACAAGACCATCCGGATAAGGAAATCCGAGAAAGCCAACAATAAGATTCGTTGCGGACTGGTTGCCCTGGAATGTATCGGTGGTGCCGTCGTTCACATCGTCAAAATTGTCACCTAAGTACACATCATGGGAGACCGCGAAATCTCCCGGCGTCCAGTTAAGGCTTATCCATGTATTCTCATATATAACACCATCCTCTGGCTGGGGATCACGGGCGTATGGACGGTCAACGTGAGCTACTGCCGCAATCTCGGCGTCCGTCAGAACACGGTTGTAAATACGTACATCATCGATCAGACCGTCCCATCCCCCGCCGCTCGCATCGTTAAATTTACCGCCCATGCCGATAATCAACTTTGTGCATTCCGTCACTGTGCCAGTGTTGTTTGGATTGTTGCGGCCTGATGGCGTGTCCTCTACTCCGTTAACGTAGAACCTTATTAGGTCTCCACTACTCCAGGTCATCGCAACGTGCTGCCACTCGGTGACCTGAAGGTTGCTGGAGCTTTCTAAATTCTGATTGCCACCGCTCGACACGACTCCAATCTTAAGTATGTTCGAGCCACCAAAACTTGCGCCGGCTTGGTCATAGCGCATAGCGAATACGCGGTCCTGCCCGGCGGGGTCAACGCCGTGGAGGAAACCCTTATCCGTGGTTGTCAAATTAGATTTGATCCACATACATACCGTTAAAGCGCCTAAACCGTTCAGGTAGTTCTCACCATCGTCGTCAAGCACGTGGTCGCCGTCACCGCCGAACTCCAGGCAGTAGCCGGTGCTGTCATAGCCGCCGTTTTTCCACGTGGCACCGAAGATGTCACCCTCTCTGCCGTTGCCGGAGGCATCATCCACTGTGGTACCGGAACCCTCATTAAACTGCCACCAGAGAACCTCAGGCTTAGGAGCAACAGGAGCAGCAGCGTTGGCCCCGCTCGTCAGAACCAAGCCCATCACCAAAATAAAAGGAATTAAATAAATCAATTTCTTAGACATAATAGTCCACCTTCAAAAAGAGTTAAAAAAATTATGAATTATGCTTTAGCCACACACCAAAACACCTGTCCCTGCGAAACCGACACCTGTGCCTACAAAATCCCCCTTCTTGCTTTCGCAAGAAAGCACAGGGGTGCAGGCAACTTCAAAGAAAACGCCAATGAAAATTCTCACACTCACCACATTTTATCTATATTTGCCCAGGATAAGCTGTAAAATTACCTTAAATTCGCTCTCCGAATGGCAAAATCCACACATACCTGGCGTTTAGATTTTACTCAGAACAGGCTCTTTGTGGGCACAAGCTACACCAATTCTATTTATACCAGATTAGACGCTTTTCCGTCAAGGAAAATCCCTGGAACTAAACGTTATTTTTTGATAGGATTATGTAAGAATATGGTATTATATTCATTTGTAGAGATATGAAAGCATTAACGGAAAACAGTACACGAGCAGTGTAATCGCGGCAGAAAGAGAAGGTGCAATATGGACGGAAGAAAAATGATTACGCCGTTAGAAGTTAAGATTGCTAACCAGATAAGCGGAAGACCTTTAAAAGGGTTTACCCCGTTAGAAGTTAAGATTCCCATTCGAAAAAGTGGAAGATTTCTAACGGGCCCCCTTAGAAGAAATTTTTATAACGGGGCGGGGTTTACATTAATAGAACTTCTGGTGGTGATTGCTATCATTGCAGTGCTGATGGCGATATTGATGCCGGCGTTAAATCGGGCCAGAGAACAGGGCAAACGAGCGGCCTGTCTCAGCAATGTGAAGCAGATGACACTTGCGTGGATGATATATGCGGACGATAACGACAGCAAGATTGTCAACGGCAATACAAGCACCGGAGGCCACAACAAAGATGGTACCTGTTGGGTGTATTGGCCCGGCCGGGGTGCTTCAGAAGAACAACGAATAGACGGTATCCAGAGGGGATTGCTATATACATACTGTCCGAGCTTAAAGCTCTACAAGTGCCCGACCGGTATTCGTGGAGAGGTGGTAACGTATGCTATAGTTGATGCTATGAATGGTTATGATGCGATACCCGGAGCTGATGGGCAGATAGTTAAAAACAGGATGCAAATTCGCAAACCGGGCCAAAGGGCTGTTTTTCTTGATGAGGGCCGATTGAGTCCGGCGAGCTGGACTGTTTGGTATGACCAGGAGCGATGGTGGGACCAGATTACCGCCCGGCACGGCGACGGGACAAACCTCTCCTTCGCAGATGGGCACAGTGACTACTGGAAGTGGAAAGAGCCGAGTACGTTAACAATTTGCAAGGCAGACTACGACTACTGGCAAGGTACAGGCCGTCATGGTGACATGTCTCGCTGTCCGGGCAGTCAGGATTTGCACAATGTTCAGAAGGCTGTGTGGGGGGGAATTAGGTTATACACCAACGGAACAATGATTTCGGTTTTTTACTCTTGTTGGTAATTAATATAGACTCATCGGCTCACGGTCCCGGCTGTGCCGACGATAAATTGTAATCCCTTTGCAATCAAGCTGATAGACTAATTTAAAGGCCTTATCAACGGCGGCTACCGTAGCTTTTTCGCTGAAATTTATGGTCTTACTAACTGCTGCGTCACAGTGTTGCTGAAAAGCCGCCTGCATTCGGATGTGCCGTTGTGGCTTGATATCGTAAGCGCATCTGAAAATTCTGCGAATTTTTACGGGTATTTGGGTCATTTCTTGAATACTGCCGGTTTTGGCAATCTGATTTTCCAGCTTCTTGTTGTAGAAACCGTGTTTTTCAGCTACTTGTTTGAAAATTGGATTTATCTGCAACACTCTTGAGCCGTCTAAAATCCGGCGGACAAACACCGGCGAATAAATCGGCTCAATGCTGCCAGAGCAATCTGCGATGATGCTTATCGTGCCGGTCGGAGCTATGCAAGTAATAGAAGCATTGCGGACCTTTTTCTTTTTTTTGGTTCGCCAGATACTGTGACTCCAATTCGGAAACGGCCCACGCAAGTCGGCAAGTTCATTGCTGGCCTTTCGTGCGCTTTTGTTGATAAAGCTCATAAGCTCCGAGCCAAATTCGATACCCTGTTGTGAATCGTATGGTATCCCGAGCAGGAACAAGCAGTCCGCAAAGCCCATAACGCCTAAGCCGATTTTACGGTTCCCTTGCGCCAGGCGAACGGTGTCCCTGATGGGATAAACACATACATCGATAATATTGTCCAGAAACCGCACAGCTAATTTAATAGTCTTAGCCAACGCCGGCCAGTCCATATTTGCATTGTCATTAGCGAAGCTCACGAATTTAGTAAGATTTATACTTCCTAACGTGCAGGCCTCATAAGGCAGCAACGGCTGTTCGCCGCAGGGGTTGGTTGCCTCTATTCGGCCCAGCGAAGGCGTCGGATTGTCACGGTTGATTCGGTCGATAAAAACCACGCCCGGCTCGCCGGTTTTGTGTGCGCACTTAACAATTGTCTTCCAGATGTTACCGACGGTGTAAAATTGGCCTGCTCGCTTTGAGCGAGGCTTGCCTTTGCCGGACAGTTTGTGCAGATCGTTTATTGTGTAGTTTGTAATATCAATTCGGCGCGGCAATAGGTATCTCTGCTGAGTGCGGGGATTTTTTACGATGTGCAAGGTCTTGCCGGATTTGAGTACCTTCTTCATCCAGTCATCGGTGATTTTGACAGAGATATTGAAATTGGTGAAGGCCTTCAGGTTTTGCTTGGCGTGTAGAAATTTCAGTATGTCCGGATGTTCGACACCCATCATACCCATATTTGCGCCGCGACGAAAAGCACCCTGCTGAATTGCGTTTGTTGTTTCTGAAAAGACACGCCAAAAGCTAATCGGCCCTGATGTTGTCCCGCCGCTGGAGGCGACGCGGTCGCCTGTCGGCCGTAATCTATCGAAGGAAAAACCGGTTCCGCCGCCGGCCTGCTGAATCAAAGCGGTCTGCTTAATGGCCTCGAATATCCCTTCTATACTGTCTTCAATCGGCAGCACAAAGCAGGCGCTGAGCATTCCACGCCTTTGTGCGTTCATAAGGGCAGGGGAGTTGGGCAAGAACTTCAGAGACGCCATCAAATCGTAATATTTTCGGTGCCACTGTCTGATTTCGCTGCTATTGGCTCCGTATTTGGTTTCAGCTTTGGCTACCAGAGAGGCCACCCTGCTAAAAAGCTGGGCCGGTGTCTCGATGCACTTACCGTGATGGTCCTTGATTAGATATCTGCTTCGCAGGACCGTCAAAGCATTTTCGCTAAGTACGGGAACATTTCCAGGTGGCGGGTGTATATGGAATTCAGCCATAAAACTAAACGCTACAGTCTATTTTTTCTAATCCATTTAAACCGAAAGACATCACGAATCCTTTCGCCAAATCGTATCCCCAAACGCTGCGTGCTGGTTTTGAACTCCATTCGATTCAAATCGTTTGTCGTGGGCTTGGCCGGGGACCTGCCAAATAATGACAATAATCCAGCCGCAAACAAGGCGAGGAATGAATTTATCTTGGTTCGTACACGCATACTTGTTAAATACTACCACTATTCACTAACTACTATCTTTGTACTGCCAATTTTAGACCGGCTAACAATTCGCCGCCGGTTCTGCTTATAGACTCGGATTTGCCGAACAATTGATGTCTGTCCAGAATTTCCGGCTTGTAATCATAGTATCTTTGCACCGCCTCGATGCCGCCTTCGGCAGCGCCGCTGGTTTTGTATTGGCCGTCTAAAAGCCATGAGCTGACCTCGTCGTCGTACTCGGCTGGATAAATAAGCGCCACCATAAATTTATCATCATTGTATTTAGCCAGATGTATCTTGGCTCGGCAGGGGGGTGCTGTCCCGACAGCTAAACCAACAAGCTTTTTGAAATCTCCCCTGGCGGTTTCAAGATTGCTCGAATAAAAGAACATCCCTGCTTCAAGCTGAAAAGTTTGGGCCGGGACGCCTTTTAGTTCGAGCGTGCCGTCGGGGTAGGCTCTGTGTATTTTATAGACTTTGCCGTGCTTGTATTTTTCGCTCTCCAGAAGTTCGGCTACTTCTTCAGCGGTAAAGCCGACGCCGGCGTGGTCGCAGAAATCGAATATATACAGGCCGACATATTTTTCCGGTTTTTGCAATTCTGGTAACTTCATAATACCTTTATTATAACGATTGGCTACCCAGGTTGCACGGATTTTTTGAGTGCAGAAACTTATCATAAATATCCGGCGCTATTGACCGAATGATCCTTGGCACACTGAGTAGCACACATACGATTTGTTTGAATAAAAGTTGCGGCTGGGGCGTATATACGTTAGGATTGACGAAAAAGAATTTGTTGATAAGGAGCCTGATATGACTAATGGAGCAGTGATAGGGGGGACTACTGGTGCAACGGCAGCGGCGGCCGCCGCCATCGCTCAGGCAATAAAGGCTTCTGGGGCGATTGTTCGCGTGGAGACCACGGACTTTTTGACAATTCTCGATAAAGTGGAGAATCCTTTATTGGTATATTCCGAGAGCAAGTTTTTTTCAACGAAGTATCACTACCTTACCGGATATAAAGGGCTCATATTCTACACTAAATCCGCTACACCTCTGATACTTCGGCCAAGCGTGGAACTCATCCGTGCTAAGAAAATCTGGATTCCGACGTAGTATTGATTGAACAGCGGTAAAACCGCCAGCTAATTATTGACTTTTAGTCTTGCGAATTTTCTTTTTCCGACGCGGATGACCATACCATCTTTGGGGGTGATTTCAGCGTTCGGGTCATCTAATTTTTTGCCGTCGATACTGGCAGCCGATTGCCTTATCATTCGCTTGGCTTCGCCGCCACTTGATACGAGTTTGCAGTGAAGCAGTAGTTTGCTCGCAGCAATCGGCTCGGCAGGTATTTCAACCTCCGGTATTTCATCAGGCAGTTGTCGCTGTGCGAATACTTTGTCAAATTCAGAAGCAGCGGCCTGGGCTGCTGCTTCGTCATAAAATTCTGTCACAATCACCTTGCCTAATATTACTTTTGCTTCCTTTGGGTGTGTTAGCTGAGGATTGGCAAGCTCCGTCACCTTTGCAGGTGCTATATTACTTAAGAGCGTAAAGTAGTTTTCCATCATATCATCTGAGATACTCATAATCTTGCCGAACATATCTTTCGGCTCATCGGTAACACCGATGTAATTATCTTTGGATTTGCTCATCTTTTCTTTGCCGTCCAGGCCGACGAGGATGGGCATAGTTATTACAATCTGCGGCTTCTGGCCGTAGGCCTTTTGGATATCACGACCGACGAGATTATTGAAGGTCTGGTCGGTGCCTCCTAACTCTACGTCACTTTTTACCATAACCGAATCGTAACCCTGCATCAGCGGATACAGAAACTCGTGTGTATAAACATCCACATCCGCCTGCAGACGCTTTTTGAAAGTGTCACGCTGGAGCATTTGGGCGACGGTCTTTTTGGCGGCTATTTGGATAAGCTCCATCAACGTCAGTTTCTCAAGCCATTCACTGTTGTACCTGATTTCGAGTTTCTCCTCTGATGTATTGAGGATTTTGCCTGCCTGCTCAAAATATGTTTTGGCATTTTCCTGGATTTGCTCGGGCGACAGAATCGGCCGAGTTGCATTTTGTCCCGCGGGGTCTCCGATTCGTGCGGTGTAGTCGCCGATGATAAGAACGGCCTTGTGGCCGAGGTCCTGGAACTGGCGCATCTTTCGCAATACGACTGTGTGGCCGAGGTGTATATCGGGGCTGGTAGGGTCCAGGCCGAGCTTGATTCGCAATTGTCTGGGTGCCTTGGCCGCCTCGGTGAGATTTGTAGCTAATTCAGCCTCGGTGAATATCTCGACCGTGCCGCGCTTTAGTAGCTGAACTTGTTCTACAATTGTCTTTGCCATATATGTTTCTCTGCAAACTACGATACATTGAAGCCGAAATTATAAGAAGTCGGCGGAAAATTGGCAAGCACCGGTTTGGCAGCGCGCAGCTATTGTTGACTCTGTGCGTGTTCGCCTGCGACGCCGCCGGATACGATAAATGTCATCGCCTCGGAGCTTTCAATATCCAGCGGCTTAACCGCCTCTTTGGGGAAGAGCAGGACATTGCCTGCGAAGTTGTACGACTGCGGAAGATAGACGGCGACATGGTCCTTTAGCCCGAGATTATCGAGGTTTTCTCTGGTCATAAAGCCGACTACCTTTGCGTCACAACCGGGGCCGAGCGTTACCAGCACGGGCTTGTCGAATTTTTTCTTTTCGCCGGCAAAGGCCTCCACGAGGTCTCTAATGGCACTATAGAGCATCTTGACCAGAGGAACTTTGGCGAAGAGCTTATCCACAAGGCCAAAGAGCTTTTTGCCCACGAAATTAGATGCGAACAAGCCGATGAGAAATATTCCACCAATCGTAACCAGTAGTCCCACCAAAAGCCCCAGAACAGGAAACGGTATAAATGGCAACAATTCGCGAAAGAGTTTCTCCAGACCGCGAAAAATATAAACGAGTATAAAAATCGTAAGCGCAACGGGGACGAAAATTAGAAGACCCCGCAGGAAGTATTTTAAAAATCTTTTCATTTGACGGCTCCAATTAGAATCTCTTGCTGCCGGGCCTATTCTGAATCCTGCTGTTCTTCAAAAAAAGACCTCACAGCGAACAAATACGGCACAAGAGCAACAAAAATAAAGACAAGGCATATAGTTTCTATCTGCTCTTTGCCCAGGTAATTGTGAATCACTTTCCACAAAGATATTGTTTCATTCGGCCAAAGTATTTTTACATCAAAATGATATGCACCGTCAATCAAAATATGGAACCAGACGCCGAGAATTCCGGATATAACCATTTTCCGTAGATTGCTCTTGTAGGGGATGCAAAATAGGTACATTAACTTGTTGAAAACATTCCGTAACAAATACGCCGCCAGGCCCCAGAGGGCACCTACTACCGCACCTACCAGGAGCGTATGACAGTAGCGGTGTATCGGCCATCCAAGATTGAAGAGCATTACAACCAGGACCTCAACATCGACAATCACGTTGGCCAGGACAAAGACAGGGATGTCAAGCCACTTTCTAAATACCAGCCCAATAAACCCACTGGGCCCAAAATGATATGGCGTAAACGGCAAAGACTTCTCCAATATTACTGTGATGACGATGCTTTATTTTCGTCGGTTACTTTGGATTGTTCTTTACACTCAATTACAGCTTCAATTACTTTTAATTTATTTTTCCTAAAAACAAAGTGACAAATGAACGCTGTAAACATAAAAGTTGCTAAAGGTAAACCAATGGTAATTTGGGAGGAAGATTTCTTCAAGCTTTCGAGGTATGCTTTAATGCTTTCCGGTTCGATGGCTATAGATGTTTCTGAGCCTGCTTTGCTGACATATATTACTTCGTCTGGAAATACCTTGGCAATAAGGTTATTAGTACGCTGAAAAGACCAGATGGTAAGCCAAGTGAAGAAAACCGCTGAGAACAGGATGATCGGCAGACCGACTCTGATATTTCGCTTATTCCTAAAATGGTTGACTATAATATCCCACTGTTTCTCGGTCAAATTTTCTCGTGAAGTCAAATGCGAATCCAGGAATTTTTCGGCAAACTGTTGGTCCTTTTGATAAATCTTTTTTCCAGCCATTTTCAGGCCTCCAAATACCTATCTTTTTGCAGGTAATTTTGCACATAATCTTTTATTGCATCTTCAAGAGGACTTGTTTCTTTGTCATAGCCGGCTTTGCGGAGGTTGGTTATATCGGCTTCAGTGAAGTATTGGTACTGATTGCGGATTGATTCGGGCATTTCGATATATTCGATGTTTGGCTTTTTTCCCATAGCAGCGAAAACGGCTTTTACCAAATCGTTCCAGGTGCGGGCCTTTCCGGTGCCGATATTAAAAAGTCCGCTTAACTGTGGGTTGTCGTAAAAAAACAGCGTCATGTCAACCGCATCCTTAACGTAAATAAAATCGCGCAACTGCCGGCCGTCAGCGTATTCGGGCTTGTATGATTTGAAGAGACGGACTTTGCCCCCGTTCTTGCTTTCGCAAGAAAGCACGGGGGCGTTTATCTGCTCAAAGGCTTTTATACAGAAGCTTCGCATATCGGCCTTGTGATATTCGTTCGGCCCATAGACGTTAAAATATTTCAGGCCTACGAGCTTTTTCAACAGGCCGGCCCTGCGTGCCCAGAGGTCAAAGAGGTGCTTGGAGTAGCCGTACATATTTAGAGGTTTGAGGTTTTCAATTTTTTCCTGGTCGTCGCTAAAGCCGGCTGAGCCATCGCCGTAGGTAGCTGCGCTGGAAGCGTAGATAAAACGAATGTCGGCGTCGGTTGCCCATTGGGCTAACAGCTTGCTGTATTCGTAGTTGTTTTTTATGAGGTAGGAGGCGTTTGTTTCGGTAGTGTCGGAGCAGGCGCCGAGATGGAAGACGGACTCGACAGAACTATCGAGCTTATCTTCGATAACCATTTCGAGGAAATCGTCTTTTTCAACGTAATCGGTGAAGGACAGATTCCGCAAGTTTTTCCATTTCTGGTCTGTGCCAAGCTCGTCAACGACAAGGATGTCGGTGATTTGCCTTTTGTTTAGTGCGGCAATTAGCGCTGAGCCGATAAAACCGGCTCCGCCGGTAACTATTATCATTTTGCAGGTCCCTTAATTGAGCCTTGTAAAAATAGGTCCAATAATTGGTGGATTGGTTTTCATAAGCGTAATTTACTGTTGCGGATATGTCAAATGTTTAAGGTTTGCGAGCGCATAAAAAAAAGCCGTTCAAAACTGAACGGCTAAAAAACTAAAGAATCCACACCTGCTTAACACAAAGCGATATAGCTTGCGATAGCGAGAATCAAAATCCGCTTTTTGTTAAATATAAACGGAAGCCATGTTTCGTAATAAAATTTGCTCATTATCGCCCCTCTCGGAAAACATCAGCAAATCGTTACTCTTACTATGCGACTATGATAACCGAAATGGGTATAAAAAGCAAGAGAAATTATCTGGTGTTAAATATAAGTATTTGTTAATACAGCAAATACGTTGCAAAAAAAGTTCATTTTTTGCCTGCCAACAGAATTGATTATTGATAAAAGGTCGTTGAAAAAGACAAATAATCAATTCGCCGTAGAGACTGCTGAGTTTGGTATTAACTTGTTCCGATAATCAATAAAATAATCGACTGGTTCAGGCCAACTTGCTGACCGCCTCGGTGACCATTTCGTGTATCCGTAAATGCTGGGGGCAGCGGGCTTCGGCGGCGCTGTAATCTGTGCTGAGCAGTTTGCTTCTTACGTTGGCGGGGATCTGCGCGAAAAGTTCTCTGGCTCTGTCCCGGTCACCGTAACTGTTGTAGTACATCAAATAGCGCATAATATCACTGACATAGGGCACATCTGCTAAAGCTGCGTTACAAATGTCTGCACAGCCGGCACAATATCCGCTGCAGGTCGCCTGGGCGTATTCATTGAAAACCTTTCTATCGGCCTGGGTGAGTTTAGTTTTATCCAGTGCGGCAGCGACGTTTGCATTTAATATGGGGATAGTCAGCATGCCGACACAGGCACTGCTTATCCTCTTATCTTCCAATATGAGTTTTATCGCTGCCTGCTCCTGGGTAAAGCCTCGCTTCAGGAGATGCTCAGTCAGTTTTTTCTCCGCATCGGTTTCAGTCGCCTGGCTGCCTCTCCTGCGACTTGCCCTGCCGACAGTCTTCATAGCGACAAGACCGATTTTCGCTTTGTGGCAGGCATCCATGGCTGCTTGCATTTCGGCGTTCTGCATATCGCGGAAACTGTATCTCGTCATTATCGCATCGATCCAGTCGAGCTTAGCCGCGGCAGCGAGGCATTTGGCCATATTTGAGTGTGTGCTGAAGCCAAAATATCGTATCAGCTTTCGTTTCTTCGCACCTTCGGCCCACTGCTTCAACTCATCTGTTAGCTGAGCAGAATCAGATACCCCGTGCGGAGCATAGTACAAATCAATGTAATCGGTATTCATTCTTTTCAAAGAAGTCTGAAGACGCTTTTCTATGTCTGCCACGGTCCTTGCCCCTGATGCCTTAGTGACAAGGAACAATTTCTTTCGTACGTCTGGATTCTTTGATAGAAATTTACCTATGCCAAGCTCCGAATTCCCACCTGAATAGTTATATGCTGTGTCCCAATAATTAACACCATACTGGAGAGTCTTTCGCAACAGGATTTGGTTTTCAGTGTCAACCCTGAGTGTCCCCAAAGACAGGTATGGCACCTTAACGCCTGTTTTGCCCAGCTTTCGTTTCGGCACTTGTGGAAGTTTGGCTTTCTGCTCTTTTCCCTCAGCATCCGACTGGCTCGGACCTGCAGTTGCTTCAGTAGAAGCAAAAAAAGAACCCAAACCTGTTGCCCCCACCGTCTTCAAAAAGTTCCTTCTATCGATTTTGTTCTGTTTTTCTTTCATTGCATTAAGCTCCAAAATATACCCTTGGGGGTAGTAAATTACCGCGAGTAAAATCATAAACTATTATTTTAAAGCTCCTTACCCGCGTACAAGCGGGAATTTTCTTTTCGAGAGCACTATAATAGAATATCACATTTATCTAAAAATTCAATCCTTTCCGGCAACTGAGACCCGAAAAAAGTTCCTGACACCCTTTTTTCTTCCCGTTCCTTTGATGGGTTTGTGGGCATTTGAAATTGGGTTTGATTGGGTTTGTTTTTTTGGGGCCTGAGGGTGGTTTCATTTTCATAATCCTTTTGTGAAAAAGCGTTTGCGCTCATTTTGGGCGTTACGGAAATTGGGTTTGAATTGGGTTTGTTTTTTCGGACTGCGAAATCATCTTTTTTTCTGTAATCCTTTGTTATAAGTGAGTTTACATTCATTTGGGCTTTTTGGAAATTGGGTTTGATTGGGTTTGAATTGGGTTTGTTTTCACCAAGTGTCCAATTGCTTTTCTTTTCATAATCCGTTGTATTATAGATGTTTACGTTCATTTGACTTTTTCGGAAATTGGGTTTGTTTTGCATAAAAAGTAACTGATTTGTAGAGGATTCTCGACAGATGTAGAGGGGCGAGAGAGTGAAGAGTGAGCTAAAGTGACTAAAGTGCCTAAAGTGAGCTAAAGTTGGATTATCGATACTTGTAAATGGTTCATAGTTCATTGGTTAATGGTAATTAGTTCATGGTTTATAGTTCATGGTTCCGCCATACGACGGCGGATCTGCGACATTGGTTAATTGACTGGGCCGGCTGGCTCTAAGTCCTTGCTGCGCTGCAGCTTACGACATGCAAACTGAAATGCCATCTTCGCCTGCTGGCGGTTTGCGTTAGCCTTCTGGCTAACATAGGCGTATTATACCATATTACGTGTTGAATTTCAATTGAAATCACAAAAAATCTCCGTGACTCACCACTGTATGCCTGACGTTCAATGACGGCTGGGGATAGTCAAATGACTGCGGCTTGTTCAGGCTACAAAGCTGGATGATGGATGCTGGATTCTCGAAAACTACCATCCACTTCGCTCACTAAAGTTCGCTCAATGGCTGCCATCCGTAGGCTGGGCTTATCGCACGGGGTAAATCCAAGAAGCAAACCACCTAAAAAGGAGAAATGTAGAATGAGCCCGTATTTTTTCCGTTTTTCCTTGCTCAACAGGGAGACACTATCTATGATTGATAATTGCGGATTAGGATATCTCTGAAGCGGCAACGTAATAGTTTATGCTTTATTACTTTATACCGAGAAGTTCGGGATGTTATACGGAAACCATATAAACATTGTTATTCGGCAACGCTTCACCATCGACTATGCATCAAATCGAATCTGCTAGGGACTTTCGACGTCGTCGCGCGGTTGAGTTGATGGAGCAAGGAGAAACGCTCGACGTCATTGCGCGCATACTTGGCACCACACCACCGTCGATTCGCCGGTGGCATAAGATCTCCAAAGAGGGAGGAAGTCTAAAGACAAAGGCGATGGGTGGGGCGATGGGTGGACGGCCACGAAAGCTGTCCGACGATCAACTCGAACACCTACGCGAATTGCTATTGCAAGGTGCGACCGCGCATGGTTGGCACAACAATCTATGGACCTCCAAGCGAGTAAGGGAGGTGATTCATCGGCACTTTGAGATCATGTTTTCATTGAGTAATGTGTGGACCATCCTACGCCAGTATCTTGGCTGGACCGTTCAACGTCCAATTCAGCAACTCCGCGAACGCAACGACGCTGAAATTGAGCGGTGGAAGAACGTCACATTCCCTCGGATCACAAAGCAAGCTGACGACTTGAAAGCGCACCTCGTGTTCATCGACGAATCGGGATTCATGTTAACGCCAACAATTCGGCGTACATTCGCCCCATGCGGGCAAACACCTGTAAACAAGGTATCGAATCCACACGGACGCATTTCTGTGATCGGTGCATTGACAGTCAGCCCATCGAGGAAACAGCCGCACTTCTATTACCAGCTTCTAAATGACAATGCCAACTTTCGCGGAATCTCAGTGATGCAGTATTTAGATGAACTTCGCCGCCGCATTCGGAAGCCGATGGTGCTTCTCTGGGACGCCATCCCGATTCATCGGGCGGAGGTCATTAAGTCGTATGTTCACAACTACTCCACGCTCACAATTCGGGACTTCCCCCCATACGCACCCGAATTGAATCCCGTTGACAAAGTCTGGTTCTATTTGAAATACGACCGGATGGCTAACTACACACCGACTACGCTTGCGAAACTAAGGACAAAACTGAACTCTGAATTAGAAAGCGTTGCGAGCCAGCCTGATATACTTTCATCATGCATACGGCAGACTAAACTTGACTTTCAGCCATTCACCGCATAACCAAGCAATGCACGCCAACCCGGCTCGCTCTTGTGCGCATCCGTAAGGTTTAGATTATCAGATTCCGGAACTATCATCCACTTCGCTCACTGCGTTCACTCAGTGGCTGCCACTCGTCGTAAGGTTTAGATTATCAGATTGTAAATTGTTTGTCATGAAGAAATAACTGCAGAAGCAGTGGGGCTTGGGGATGGCCGAAGCGGGAAAAGCCATCCCTTCAAGGCCACGCCCAAACAAAGTTTGAGCGTGCCACCCATTAAAAATGTGGTTTTTACCTACAAAGATGACATGCACCCTGAGGTTAAGATAACGCTAATCAGGTCAATATACTGACGGCTTCGGTGATTAGCTCACGTATAGGCAGACGCTGGGGGCAGCGGGCTTCGGCGAGGGTGTAATCCATATTTAGCAGTTTGTTTCGTACGCTGGCGGGAATTTGAGCGAAAAGTCTCCTGGCCTCGGCCCGCTCGCCGTAGCTGTTATAGTACATTAAGTACCGCATAATATTACTAACGTAAGGCGTATGCGGCAAGGCCGAGTCGCAAATGTGGGCACAGGCGGTACAGTAACTGCTGCAGGTTGCCCGGGCATATTCGGCGAGAGCCTCTCTATCGGACTGGGTAAGCCTGGTTTTATCGAGCGCTGCCTCAACGTTTGATTTTAAGCTGGTAACATTATTCATCCCTACACAAGCTGAGCTGAACCTTTTGTCTTCCAGTACAAATTTTATCTTTGCATGCTCTACAGCAAGACCTTGCCCCAGAAAATGACTGAGCAGTTTTTTATCCTCCTCGGTTTCAATTTTCTCGCCTTTCTCAATTCTTCCCCGCTGCTGTACGTCAAGAGCCACAGTCTTCATTGCAATAAGGCCGACGCCCGCTTTATGACAGGTTTCAATAGCAGCCTGTATTTTAGAATCCTGCATCAATCGGAAATTGTAAGCTGTCATTATGGCATCAATCCAGCCGAGCTTGGCCGCAGCGACGAGGTTTTGGTCAATATTCTTGTGGGTACTGAAACCGAAAAAACGTATAAGTCCGCGTTCCTTTGCGCTCCTGACCCACTCCTTCAATTCGTTTGTCAGCCGGGAAGGGCTGGACAGTCCATGCACACCATAGTACAAATCGATATACTCGGTATTCATTCTCTTAAGAGAGGTTTGGAGACGCTCCTCTACATCCGCTACTGTTCTTGCGCCTGATGCCTTGCTGACAATGAACAGCTTCTTTCGGACATTGGGGGTCCGCGAGAGAAATTTACCTATGGCAAGCTCACAGTTTCCCCCGGTATAGCTGTGAGCGGTATCCCAATAGTTAACTCCCCAACGAAGAGCAGCTCTTAAGAGGATTTGGCTGTCGAGAAGTCTGTTTGTCCCTAAGGACAGAGAGGGAACTTCAACACCTGTCTTGCCTAATTTGCGTTTCGGGACCTGTGGGTATTTGGGATTGTCTTTTTTTTCAGCATTTGCTTCTGCTGATGCTTCCAAGCCCTTTGTCAGTCCTGCGAAAGCAGGTGCCAGCCCGGCCGCCCCCATAGTTTTCAAAAAATTCCTTCTATCGACTTTGTTCTGTTTTTCTTTAATTGTATGAACCTCCGAAAACTCAGCGTTTTAGCAATAACTTTTTATCAGCGCTTCTTGTTTCACCTTCTGCAGAGACCCTTATAGCTTTTTTACCGCTTACGGGGCATTCGTGTTCGCATACTCCACAGCCAATACATTTTTCTATATCAACGAAAGGCTGTTGCAGGCGGACCTGGACCTCAATTTTATCGCCTGGAGGAGGCATTTTTACGAATTGTTCATCAGGAAATATTTCCAGGGAATTTTCAGTATTTGCTGTGATTTTTCTGCGTTTGCCATCTTCAAAGGCACAATAATAATCGCCGCTGGCAAACTTACCCGGCACAATAGTTTGCTCAACTTCTATGATATTGTCAGTAACCTTTCTTGTCGTCAAGATGCCATCTCGCACTGTGTTGAAACATTCCTGAGTATAAATCGCCTTGGGACTGACCGGGCAGTTTTCTTCGCACACTATACAGGGTTTGTCCATTGCCCAGGGAAGACATCTGTTGCGGTCAAAAAAGGCGGTTCCTATTTTGATTGGTCCAATCTCGGCAAAATCACCGAGTCCGTGTTTCTCGGCGAGTGTAATCGGCCTGATAGCCGAGGTTGGACACATCTGGCCACAAGCTACGCAATTCAACTGGCAGCCGCTCGAACCGATTCGGTTGTTCAGTACGGGAGTCCAGAGATTTTCCAGACCCGGCTGGATACCGCCGGGCTGGATGACATTCGTAGGGCAGGCCCGCATACATTGTCCGCACTTGATACATCTTTTCAAGAATTCCTCTTCCGGTAGTGCACCCGGCGGTCGGATAAGTTTGTGGTGCCAGTTGCTGCCTAATTTATTGCTCAGCCGAACCGCCGGTACTGTAAAGATACCACTTGCCAACGAAAGCACGAAGCCCCTGCGAGATACGTCCGGGTCTGTGATTTCGCCTGCCAGTGACGGTCTGGTCTGGTAAGCGAGCAGCTCGTCCTTACAATCATCCCGGCAGTTAAAGCAAAGGACACATTCGCTTATTCTTATACTGCCGCTCGGCTCGCAGGCACCTTCGCAGGCCTTATCGCACAGTAAGCAATTGGAACATTCGGTTTGCTTCTTGCCGATACGCCAGATTGCAAACCTGCTGATGATGGCGAGCAATGCGCCGAGCGGACAGATGAATCTGCAATAGAATCGGGGGATAACCAGATTAAGTAAAGTTGCTGTCAGGAATATCGCGAGTATCAGCCAGGCCCCTTCATAAAAGCGGGCCGTTACGGAAACGAAGTTAACAGAACTATCAATAATGGGCAGCAATAGCAGGTTAAAAGAACGAGTTACCAGCGGTATAGGGTCGAGCAAACCAGTCTGTAAAGTAACGGCGAGTGATGGGAAGGCAGCCATGAACAAAAAGAATATGAGAATGAAGTATTTTATGCACTGGGCCTTTCGGTATCTGTTGAGTTGGATTTTTTGCGATGTTTTTTTTCTACGGTTGCCGAGATAGCCAACGAATTGATGCAGGGCGCCGAAAGGACAAACCCAGCCGCAAAAGAACCGCCCGAATATTATTGTCAAAACAATCACAGCCAGTGCCCACAAGAGCGGCCAGTAAAGCGTGTGGGTAGTCAACGCTGTGGCAATTGCTACTAATGGGTCGAGCTGTAAAAACCAATTGACCGGCCAACCTCGCAACTGCCAGAATTTGTCGCCGACGGTGCTGACTACGCAGAACCAGACAAACATCGAAAAGAAAAAGACCTGACTTATACGTCTAACTGTTACAATTTTCATAGTCATACTTTCAGAGCTGTGAAAGTCTCCGATTTACTCAACTTGACTGGTTTTTACATAAGTATAGCTTTGACAAGAGCATATGCAACTTGTCATTCTGAGCCCTTCGCTTTGCTCAAGGATAAACTCCGCGAAGAATCTCACACTCGCAACGGGACAAAACCCTGTTCTAAGGCCAGATGCTTCGCTTCACTCAGCATGACAGTTTTAAAGTCAGTCAAGTTGAGGATTTACTGTTCCTGAGAAAAGCCTGAGAACCGGGGTCGATATCGCTCATGATAAAACACTGTCAGAAAAATTGACCTAATAATATATCTTTGAAGCTTGATGACTTAATTTCGAATCTTTATTTTTCCAAGATAGTACCAGCCATCCGATTCCTTTCCGGATATGGCAAGTTTAATTTTGGGCTTATTAGACAGCGGGTCGAGAATGCCAATTTGCAGGTCATATTCTCCCCGAGACATATTAGAGGGAACCAAAACTGTATCGTCATAAAGATTGTCGCCCGGCAGCCAGGTTCTAATATCAGCATTGGTGACTAAGATTTCGGTTTTTTCATCGTTTTTGAGACGAAGAGCAATAGGGAACTTTTTGTAACACGGTGCAACACCCTTGTTTTCCCACCATGAAGTGAAAGAAAGTTTACTGTTTGGATTCAGTGCCGCCGGGTATGTAAACTTGCGAAGCACAAATCTGTATCCCATTTTGTTGAGCCACCTGTTGACCGAAGGCCACCATTCGTTCGGCACCGGAGAGGATTTAGCATTAAAAGAAGAAATGTGCCACTTGAGTGACTCATCTATAATGTGGTCAACATCCCAGCCCATATCTTTCCAGTGCCGCATCACCCAGCAAACCTCAAGCGTTACCGGAGCTTTTTTCCAGGCCTCCCACACACCAAAGTTGATGATTGCCTGCGGATAATAATCGTTCATGTGCGACCAGGTGGGACTGAACCCTCCCATATCCCCAAGACAATCGACCCTCCAGCCGACGTCGGCCCTGGAAAATGCGTAGCCGTTTGTTTTCTCATCGGTGAGAAGCATAACAAGATGTGTTTTCTTAAAAGAGTCGATATAGGCATCGACCAGTGCCTGCCTTGTTTTGTGCGTCAATAGAGCGGAGCCTGCACCTTCACCCCAGGCCCCGACAATCGCAACGTCCACGCTTTCGAGGTCCGGGTGTCCGTCATAGCGTTGGCCGAGAGTTCTTATCATATTTGTGAAATGCTTGACGTACCGTGGGTCTTCAGGGTCAACCTGCCACTTCTTCACCGGCAAATCTTTCCTCTTGCCAACCATTGCACGATACCAATCCGGGACATCATTTTGAGTTCCTGTTCCGTATGGTGCTATGCGCAGCATCAGGGTTTGGCCTCGCTGGCGGGCTGTTTTGAGGGCTTTATCTATTAAGTCCCATCGATATTTGCCCATTTGCGGTTCGATGAACTTCCAATAAATTCGGAAATACGCTATCGTCGTCATGGGATAGTCTTTGTTTTCCAAATTGCCGTCAAATTCCTGATAAACGATAGGCTTGCCCTCGGTCCAACTTTTAGCTACATTTAACTCATCGCCGTTGAATCTCTGAAATGTCATAAAGCCGATTCCGGGATTTTGCAGGATATCGTCAATTTCCTTTGGCCGAACGATAACTGTTTCCTGGGCAAAGGCCGGAACAAAGGAGGCCATGGTTAATATGGTTGTAATTGAAATACCTGCAATTAAACGTGAGATACTCATAACTTCTCCTTAGACTTTACTTAATCGTATATTCATCTTCATCAGTCAGATGACAGAAGTCAGATTGACAGAAGTCAGGTTCTCTGTCCTCTGTTCTCTGTCCTCTGTTGTACCAAAGACAGGTTTTACACTGTACTCAATTCGGCTTGAGCGACTCATAATCAGTGGTTCCTGCACCGGCTTTTTCGGCTTTTGAAAGATAAGGCAAGTCTGAGACCTTCAGGTCCAGGAGTGTGCATCCGTAAGAATCGGCTGCCACCATATCGCAGCTTGCGACCAGAGTATTTGCACGTCTCAAGTCCGAGACGGAACCTCCGGTCGGGCCGTTCGTCATCATAACTTCAGTGCCGTCCAGTATCACCAACGTTGGTTTTACCATCATAGGCAGCTCGGCAATGATGGTGTTAATATCCTGATGGAAGACGTTCCGTCTGCCGCCCAGAAGGCCATACCAGTTCTTCATAGCCATCGAAGCTCCGGCCCTGGCGTGGTCTTTTATCGGCGAGATGCCAATCAATTTGTCCACATTTTCAAATGGTCCAAAGAATACGGGCCAATTTCTAATAAGCTTACCACCTTCGAGAGTAGTGTGTCTAAACAGATGGGCCTTTGGGAGTACGACTTTGGCGCCGGCTGCCCCGGCGGCCTTGCCGATACCGCTTAATGTAAAACAGCTTGCGGGGTCATTGATTGGGTTGTCGGTAACGATGACCTGTTTTGCTCCGGCTTTGTAGCACAGGCGAACCACTTCGGCCACGAGTTCAGGATGGGCTGTAGCTCCGAGCATCGGCGATGAGGCGAATGCGACATTTGGTTTTATCGCAACTGTTTCGCCTTGCTTGACGAATCTTTCTATACCGCCGAGCAATTCTATCGCTTTGTTGACAGTTGCTTTTCTGTCAGGGCCTTTGACAATGCTCATAGTCTGGCCGAGTTTGTCCGGTACCCGGAAGTCCGGCAAAGTAACGAGTGATTCGGCATCGACACCGGTTGTGGGGCCATATCTATCATAGAGTTGATAAGAAATTAAACCGGCGGCGGCGATTGAAATTCCGGCCTTGCCGGACCGGGTAAAAAATTGCCTTCGCCCAAAATTTTGAACATTTTGCTCAGTCATTGTTTTCTGCTTTTACTACCTGCAATTATCGTCATTCCCGCCCCGCATCGTGTGCGGGATAAACTCCAGCGGGAATCCAGTCTGAGAGGTCTGGATTCCGCATCAATTGCGGAATGACGACTCATCAAATCACCAGCAACAGAGCACCGACTGCGATACGAAAGTAAGAGATTCTTCACTCCGCTGCGCTCCGTTCAGAATGACAAGTTGTCTGCGCTCCGTTCAGAATGACAAGTTATCTGCGCTCCGTTCAGAATGACAGTTCGTCTTTTTTAAGTTTGTCAAACAGTCTGGCTGCTAATTCTTCTGCGGCCTTTTGATTTTCGGCTTCGTGGATGCCGCCAACAAACGGTCCTATTGCGAAAATAATTTCAGTAGTGTCGTAGAAATCAAGAACTTTGGCCCCAATATCTTTAAGTGTTTTGTTGGCTGTCGGCTTGTCTTCAGCGTCGTTTTCAATCAGGAAATTATAATAGCTTTCAGCAGTAGTCCGGGCATCCTGTGGGTCAGGACGCTTGCTAAGAAATGTTGTAATTGACTGGTCGCCGAGCTTATACCGGCAAGTAAAAATATCGTTGAATGCATCAAATCCAAAGGCGTTTGCCAGGTATAATTTGAAACTGCCCGGAACAAAATCTTCTTCTGGAAACAAAGCAAGCTCGGTAATCTTAGCATCATCGATAATTGTCTGGCTTGCGAATTTTACGGCGATTTCCGCCATTGCTTTATCCAAAACAGTGGATTCGGTCGAGCCGATTAACTCAACGTAGAACTTGCCGTGTATGAAATACAATCCATTACTGGTCCTGTAACAGGGCTGAGGCTTGGCAAAGGCGGACATATGGACATCGGCCCTTTTTTGTACACTGTAAATGGAAAACGCATTTCTGATGGCAGCCATATCAAAAACAAAAAGCTCCATCCACAGATTTTCGTCGTCTTTACTTATCAATCGCTGGGTAAATAATTTCACGAAGCCGGATTCGGTATAAAGAGGGGCTTTGCCGTTAATCTTTTCGTAAAGATTTCCAGCGTCATATGTTTCGGTTTCTGAGAGCTTTTTGAATCCATCGGGCGTTAAAGCGTCTAAGGCCGGTTCTTGCGTGTTTGTTTTTATTTGTTCCGATAATGGGCCCTCGGTGGTTGTATCAATGCCGAATCGACCCATATCCACATCGAACTGCCTTATGAATACCCCCAGGCCGATGAGAAGAAGGAGCGTTAATAGAAGGATACTTATGGCAGATTCAAGACGCTTATTTCGGCCGGGAACCGAACTCATGGCCAACTCCAATCTGAAAATCCGAAGCACGAAATCCGAAATTCGAAACAATATCGAAATTCAAATGTTCGAATTTTCAAAACTTGTTTAGGTCATTTGAATTTTGGTCATTAGATATTGTTTCGGATTTCGATATTCGAGTTTCCTAAGATTTTTATTATTGACCCCTAAACCAAGATGGTTTATACTTTTTGTTGGTATTTTTGTCAATTAAATTTATTGTGCATCATCTTTATTGACGAAACAACTAAAATAGTGTTATAATACTGCGATAGATGAATAAGGAGACTATAAAATGACTGAATATATGCAATATCTGGCGTTTTGGACGCCCGGTCCCTTTGAGCTTGTCATTATTCTTATTATCGCGGTTCTTCTATTCGGCAGACGGCTGCCCGAGATTGCCCGCGGTCTGGGTAAGAGTCTGACGGAGTTCAAGAAGGGAGTTCACGAAGTAGAAGAAACCAAGGATGATTTGGTTAGTGAGGTAAAAGAGCTCAAGGATGAGGTCGTAGAAGAGGTCAAGGGCGCCGCCGGGTTGGACGAATCCGAGACTATGAGCTAACACGCCTGAGCTGAGCATTTCTTCAGACTCGCCTTACGGATTGAAATGGGCAAGACCAAAAAGAAGAAGAAACAAGACCCCCTCGATAGCACTATGAGTCTGGGCGACCACCTTGATGAATTGCGGATGCGCTTGATTCGTGCCTTGGTCGGGCTGATAGTCGGTACTGTCATTTGCCTTTTTGTGTGTTCGAAAATAATCACCTTTATCGAAGGACCATATATTGGTGTTATGGGTGAAGGTGCCCGCCTACAAATACTTGCCCCTGCCGAGGGATTTATAAGCTACATAAAAATAGCTTTAGTCTCAGGTCTGATACTATCATCACCGTGGGTCTTTTATCATATATGGATGTTTGTGGCCGCCGGACTTTATCCGAATGAGAAACGCTATGTTCACCTGGCGGCACCTTTTTCGGCGGCACTATTTGTGATAGGGGCTTTGTTCTTCATAATGGTAGTGGCGCCGCTCACACTTGGTTTCCTTGTGAAGTTCAACGAGAAAGTCCTCGGCGTCAGCTCCAATTTCACGTTCGCGAACTACATATCTTTTGTAACCATGCTGATGCTGGTTTTTGGCATTGCTTTTCAGACCCCGGTAGCCATTTTATTTTTAAACAAAACAGGTTTGGTCTCAATCGAGGGATTGCGCAGGTCAAGAAAATTTGTTCTGCTTGGCATATTTGTAATAGCGGCTATGGCCACTCCGCCCGACCCGATATCACAGGTGACACTGGCCTTTCCACTGTATGCCTTATTCGAATTAGGAATACTGCTGAGCTGGTTTGCAGGCCGCAAGAAAAGGTCGCAAGGCGACCAAGGTCAAGTCTGACCACCCCCTTAATGCACATATTATTGCAGATGTATGTTAACGCTGATTAACACAAACAGAATGGTCCCTCCGATAGGCCCAATTGCTCTGGATTATATTGCGGCAAGTGCCAAAAAAGCCGGTATTGATGTAGAAATAGTGGATTTGTGCCTAACTGATGACCCATTGAAGATGCTCCAGGAGCATTTCGCTACACAAAGCCCGCAGTTGGTGGGTATTTCGTTTCGCAATACGGATGATTGTTTTTGGCCGGGCGCTCAATGGTTTGTCCCTGATTTTGCTGAGACTGTACGTGGAATACGAAATATGACCGATGCGCCAATCGTAATTGGTGGGGTCGGCTTTTCCATCTTTGCCCGGCGTATTGTCGAATATACCGGCGCCGATTTCGGAATTCGTGGTGACGGTGAGCAGGCAATAGTTTCACTTGTCAAGGAATTACAGCAATCAAAACGCTTTGAATGTGTCGATGGATTAATTTGGCGATGCAATGGAGAGATTTACAGCAATCAACCATCCTGGCCGACAACACTATCCTTGCCGAGCAGTCGGGATGAAATTGATAATCTGACTTACTTCAACAAGGGAGGTCAATGTGGTCTTGAGACGAAACGCGGCTGCGACCGTCGATGCATTTATTGTGCCGACCCTTTAACTAAAGGCCCAACAATAAGACTCCGAGAGCCTTCAGAAGTTGCTGATGAAGTCCAGTCGCTTATAGCTCAGGGAGTGGAGGTATTGCACTTGTGCGACTCTGAATTCAACATCCCTCGAAAGCACGCATACTCGGTCTGCGAAGAATTCAATCAACGCTCAATTGGAAGAAGCTTGAGCTGGTACACATATATGGCGGTAGTACCATTCGACGCCGAGCTTGCTAAAGCTATGAGAAAAGCCGGCTGTATAGGTATTAACTTCACGGGTGATTCTGCGTGCTCTTCGATGCTAAAAACTTATGGCCAAGCTCACGTTAAGGACGACCTTGCCTTGGCGGTGCGTTTGTGCCGTGACAATGACATAAAGGTTATGATAGACTTACTGTTCGGCGGGCCGGGTGAAACAGCGGAAACGGTCTCGCAGACAGTCGAATTTATTAAGCAAATTGAGCCTGATTGTGCAGGTGCACCACTTGGTATCAGAGTTTATCCGGGCACACAAATAGCCAACATAGTGGCAAACGAAGGTTCAAGGGAGACAAATCCTAATATCCATCGAAAGTACTCCGGGCCTGTCGATCTCTTTCAGCCGACTTTCTATATATCACAAGCTTTAGGTCCGCAGCCGGCTAAACTTGTAAAAGAATTAATCGCCGGTGATAAAAGATTCTTCGAACCCACTGAGCCTGCAGCTCTACAAGAAGATGAAAGTGAGCAATCAACTGACCATAATTATAATGATAATATGGAGCTGGTAGAAGCAATCAAAAAAGGTGAGCGGGGAGCGTATTGGGATATTCTCCGCAAACTTCGCATTAACTAATATCTGTTGCGGAAAACAAAAACCGACGATGTTACCCCTGCACCTGCTTTCGCAGGTGTAAACTCGTCCCCGCGGAAGCGGGAAGCAGGGGTCCAGAACGAAAAAACTGGATTCCCGCCCATTCGGCTTCGCTCAGGGCAGGCTTTTCGCGGGAATGACAAATATGGATACATACGTGCGTCATCCGGCGCCGCATCGACGGACTTCTAACAGGCGTACTGTTTCCGCAACAGGTACTAACTAATCGAGTAAAATCTCATCCTGATAGGCCGGAACAGCTACTTGCCAGCCGGTTTTCTGACTGACGTAATCACCGAAATGACGTGCGCTTTCGGATTCGCCGTGTACGACAAACAGTTTTCTGGGTGGCTTTTTCAGTTCGCTTAACCATTTGAAAAGCTCGTCTCTGTCCGCATGGGCTGAAAAACCGTTTATCCGGACAATTCTTGCCCTGACCGGAAACTCCCGGCCGAGGATTCTGACTCGCTTTTCGCCGTCAACGATTCGTCTGCCGAGGGTGCCGAACGCCTGATAGCCTACGAACATTATTGTGTTCTGTGGGCCGGTGATGTTGTTGACCAGGTGGTATTTTATCCTGCCGCCTGTGCACATCCCGGAGCCTGCAATGACAATAACTGTGCCTTTTATGTGGTTAATTGCCTTTGACTCCTCGGCCTTGCCTGCCAGCTCCAGTCCCGGCAGGTCAAAAGGTGATTTATGACGTTTGACAAATTCGGTCATCTCTTTGTCAAACAGCTCAGCGTGATGTTTAAAAACCTTGGTAACCCTCGTAGCCATCGGACTGTCTAAGAAAATCTTCAATTGTGGTATCGTTCCTTCAAGGAGTAATTCGTTAATATAATATAGAACCTCCTGCGAGCGTTCGAGAGCGAAGCTTGGGACGATAATATTACCCCCCGCTTTTCTCGTTGAGTTTATTACTTCGCCAATCAGCTTCTTAATATCTCCGGTATCCTCATGTACTCTATCGCCATAGGTGGACTCAATGAAAACGTAGTCAGCCTGGTCAAAAACAGTTGGGTCGCAAACGATGGGCCTGTCAGGCCGGCCGATGTCACCAGAGAACAAGATTATCCTTTCTTGGCCCTCCTGTCGTACTTTTACCCTTATGATGGAAGAGCCGAGGACGTGACCGGCGTCATAGAAAGTCGCTTCCACTCCATCGCCAATGTCTATGGACTTGCGGTATTCAACCTGCGAAAAAAGTGGGAAGCAGGCCTCCGCGTCTTGGGTAGTATAGAGCGGGACCTCCGGATACGGGCCTTTTCGACCCTCCCGCTTATGTCTTTTGCGCTTATACTCAGCGTCCTCTTCCTGTATCTTGGCCGAATCTAATAATATTATCTGCACAATCTCCGCAGTGGCAGCGGTACAGTATATCTTACCTTTGAATCCCTCCCGGACCAGCTTCGGCAATAAGCCGCAATGGTCCAGATGTGCGTGAGTCAAAAGAACCGCATCAATACTATCAGGGGGCACTTCAAAAGGCTCCCAGTTTCTTGCCTTAAACTGCCGTTCCTGATATAGTCCGCAATCCACAAGAAGCCTGGTGCCATTGGCCTGTAATAAATGTCGGGAACCCGTAACGTTCTGAACTGCGCCGAGAAACTTTACCTTCAACTGCATACTATGCCTCATTGTATAAACGTTGATTTTTAGAGAAAAGATTCTACAGACACTCAGGGACAATGTCAAACAAAGAACCTGGGTATTTTAGCTAATATATCGTGAAGCCCTTCGGTTGCGCTCAGGACAGGCTCCTTCGACTCAACTCAGGGTAAACTCTGAAGCATATCTCGTATTGCGTATAGAGAATAGCGTACAGCGTTGAGCGTATCGTGAAAGAAATCAAAATTGTGGTGACCTGTTGCGCGAGCAGGATAATGTACGTAGTCCTTTCGATTAGTCAAAAGGACTACTTGCATTTTCTTAATTAATGAATAAGATATTAGGCGAGACACCCAACAAGAAAAAATTAGGCAAGGTGTTCAGTAATAAAAATAAAAGGAGTGCGGATTATGGTTTTTACTAAAAGACAGTGGGAATATCTGAGAAAATGTTGGCATTTAACACCAAGAGAGATAGAGGTTGCTAAATTGGTATGTAAAGATCTCGATAATGTCAGGATCGGCGATAAACTAAATATTGCATACAATACAGTGCGTGCCCACCTTGGTAATGTTTTTCGTAAGATGGGAGTTAAAGGCAAAGCAAGTGTTATTCTGGAATTTATCCATGTACTAAAAAAAGCCAAGATTTAGAGTTTTTTTTCAATTTTGTTGGTTGAAAATGACGCGATTCAGATAAGTTTTTTTTGATATATATACATAGTCCTTTTGATTAGTCAAAAGGACTATGTACTTTATAACAGACGAATCAATATAGTGATTGTCGGATATACCGTAGCCGCTTTTGGTAATGGCGGACAGGCTTTAGAGTTGTCATTTTCTTATTGTAGCAGTTTTATCTTCCATTGGTTACGATAGATTCTTGGACCACCCTTTGTTTTGGCACATCCCTCAAAGGAACTAGCGCCCATGTAGTCGTCCAAAAATGGAAATTCATCGAAAAAATTATACATAACAGAATACACCGGTGAAGCTTCATCGGTAATGATTATTCCCTTGTCTATATCAAAAACTACTTTTCGGGTGCCTTTGCTGATGTTAATCCCCATTGTACCGAGGGTCACAAAGGATTTCTTTACCTTAACATCCTGCTCCTGGCCATCTCTCCTGATGGTTAAGAGAATAGCAGAGCCTACATTGTCCGGCATTTCTATGAATCTTTCATACATTACATTCCAATCCTTTGCGGTAACTGCTTTCTGGCCGTTGTTGGCAACCAATACATCACCAACTTTGATTTTGCCTTGTGCATCGGAATCTTGTCGTACAGCAATTACTTTTCCTATCGCATCACACTTTAGCCCGAGCTGACCGACCTGTAGCGGGACTTCAACTTGCGTTGTTAATGGCTCGCATTCTATAACACAATACCTGCCATCTTTGCTTTCGACAGCGCTTATAAGTCGGTAAGACATCTTCAACGTCGGTGCATTAACAGTAGCCAGATCTCCAAACGTGAAAAGAATTTCGCCTTCCCATTCAGTACCAGGACTTATTGGCTCATTGGGGAAACACAAGTTATTTGCGCCAGGCTTATCACCCATATAGCGATCCGAAATGTTCAGCTCATAAGATCTCACAGCTTCGGCTTTGTCTCTCATTACGTCCATTGCTTCTTTGCTAAGATTTGAGCTACCCATTCTGAAGTCGAATTTTGTGCGATAGCTGTCACCGTTTTGTTCTATAGTCTCTATCGAGATAACTCCCTCTATCCTCTCATTCTTCTCTTTTCTCCACTTCCCCTTACTAAAAATTCTTTTATCAAGATTGATAAAAAAACTGTAATCATTAGTTTGTCCAACTCGTGGAGTATATCTGAGAAGCACTTCAGATAATGGTTCGCCATCCAGTCTATCTGAAGACTTGCGGCAGCCGGCAGGCCCAATCAAAGAACATGCCATTATGAAGCACAGAAACTTGAACATTACTTTTTTACCGTCCTGCATAATATTTACAACCTTCCCTTTAACAATCATTTATCCGACATTTCCCATTTACACTGTTCTTGAGACGCTCCTGTGCCTGCGAAACCGACAGGTGCAGGTAGGTACAAGTGCTCAGCTACGCCGCTGAGTCTTATACTATATTATTAGTCTTAAGACCAGGCCGGATGGTTCATTTTTCAGCCAAAATTAACTCTCGGAGTTTTTAATTTGTCTTATGTCAATATTGAGTCATGATTGGATTCAGCTTGTTTATTGATTAAGAATACGGATGTCGGAACCGGCCGGGGGCGGAGGAAAGTAAAAAAATCAAGATGCAAAATTTTGTTGGCTTGTTGCGCGAGCGGGATAATGTACATAGTCCTTTTGATTAGTCAAAAGGACTATGTGCTTTATAAGATACGAATCAATATAGTGTTTGTCGGATATACCGTGACAGGTTTTGGTAATAGCAGTTTGTGGAAATTGCGGTT